>Ga0315281_10000787_pt1 | contig 45766 bp, 39 predicted proteins | sample YL17G07_0_MG_FD_204540 | JGI IMG/M metagenome (GOLD analysis project Ga0315281, IMG submission 204540) | Sediment microbial communities from Yellowstone Lake, YNP, Wyoming, USA - YL17G07_0 | ecosystem: Environmental > Aquatic > Freshwater > Lake > Sediment | place: USA: Wyoming | collected...
TCGAGGACAGACACCGGCATCACCGCCGGGCCGGCGGCAAAGTTGAAAACACGATGGACGGTGGTCATATCAGGTGAATCAGAAGGCCGTCGCGCAGCTTCGGCTCGAACCACGTGCTCTTCGGCGGCATGATCGCCCCGGCATCGGAGACGGCGATCAAGTCAAAGACGCTGACCGGATACAGCGAGAACGCGACAGCGGCCTTGCCCGAATCGACGAGCTGCTCGAGCGCGCGTGTGCCGCGGGCGCCGCCGACGAAATCGATGCGCTTGTCCGTCGTGACGTCCGCAATCCCGAGAATCGGCTGCAGTATCTGATCCTGCAGCAGGCTGACGTCGAGCGACCGAATGGCATCGCCTGCCGGTCTGGCGCGCGGCGTCAGCGTCTGCCACTTGCCTCGGAAGTACATCGCAATCCGGCCTCTGCTCGACGGCGCCGCCGGCCCGTCCCGTGCGTCAAACCGCTCGCGCACGGCTTTCTCGAACGCCTCCGGCGTCAGCGATCCCAGGTCCTTGACGACGCGGTTGTACGGAAGGACCTGGACTTGATCGTGCGGAAACGCGACACCTAAGAAGATCGTCGAGTCGCCGGCGCCTGCGAACTCGTCTCTCGTCCTCGCGGCGCTCGCCGCGCGATGGTGACCATCCGCGATGTAGAGCGCGGGGACTCCGCCGAATGCGTCGACCAGGGCGTCACGATCCGCGCCGCCGACTCTCCAGAGCGTATGGCGAACGCCGTCCACGGCGTCGACGTCGATGAGCGGCGCGCCGGCGGTCACGCGACCGGCGATCGAGTCGACGGTGCCAGACGCGCGATACGTCAGGAACACCGGGCCGGTTTGCGCGCCCAGCGCGATCATGTGCCGCGTGCGGTCGTCTTCCTTGTCGCGCCTGGTCTTCTCGTGCTTCTTGATGACGTTGCGATCGTATTCGTCGAGCGTCCAGCAGGCGGCCAGCCCCGTCTGCTCGTGCCGCCCCATCCGCAACCGGTAGAAGTACACGCTCGGCTCGTCTTCGAGCACGAGCGACTGCTCGCGGAGCTTCTTGAAATTCGCAACCGCGCGATCGTAGACCGCGGACGAGTAGGGATCCGTACCGCCTGGCAGCTCGATCTCCGCTCGCGAGACTCGCAGAAAGCTCAGCGGGTTTCCCTCCGCCAGCGCCCGCGCCTCATCGGTGCTGACGACGTCGTAGGGGACCGCGGCGATGGCGGCCGCATCCGCCGGCCTGGGGCGGAGCGCGCGGAACGGGCGAAGCGTGGCCACGAGGAAATTATAGTCGGCCGTACTTCTGCGCCCATCGACCGAGCGTGGCCTGCCGCTCGCGCGCCTCGGCCACCTCATCGAGCCGATTCGACGGCCACGGGAGCCGGAACGTCCAGTTGCGATCGTTGACGGTTCCCGGCTCGTTGATGCGATCGCGCCAGCCGAAGACGTCCTGGACCGGGAACAGCACGAGGCGCGACGCCGACGCCATCAGCACTTCGAGGAAGGCGTCACGCCCCACCTCGCCGCCGCCGGTCACGCGGCTCATTGTCGGCAGCGCCCTGACCAGCCGGCGATCGCCCTCTGACGCGTTCTCCCACCAGACAGCCGCCGTCTCGGTGTCGTGCGTCCCGGACGTCGCCACTGACGTCACGGGGTAGTCGGCCGGATCGACAAACGGCTGTCCGTCGCCGTGCCAGTAGCGTTCCCAGCGGAAGACGCGAAGTCCCGGGATCCCAAGGCGTGCAAGCGACGCGCGCACGAAATCTGGCACGATGCCGAGATCCTCCGCGAGGATCTCGGCGCCGCCGCTCCCGAAGATGCCCAGCAGCCGCTCACCGAGGGCGAGCTGATCAGCCTGGTTGTCGGGCGTGAAAAACGGCGGCGCGCCGTTTCGCGGGCGGCCGTACGTCCGGTAGAAGCCGACGAGGTGATCGATGCGATACCCGTCGTACAGATCGCCGGTCCGGCGCGCCCGGTCCCGCAACCACGAAAAATCGTCGCGTGAGACGACGTCCCAGCGGTAGACGGGCATGCCCCAATCCTGGCCCGTGGCGCTGAAGGCATCGGGCGGCACGCCGAGCGAGACGTCGAGATGGAATTGGTCCTGGCGTGTCCAGACGTCCGCGCTGTCGCCGTCCACCATGAACGCCAGGTCGCCGAACAGCGCGACGCCGCTCGTGGCCGCGCGCGCGGCCGCCCACTGCGCATGCGCAATCCACTGCACGTACTGGCGAAACGTGACCTCGGGCGCGAGCGCGTACCGCGCATCGGCGAGCGCCGGCCGCTCGCGCCGGCGAAGCGCTTCGGGCCATTCCATCCACGGGCGCTCGCCCTGGCTGAAATGAATCGCGCGGAAGATCGCGTACTCGTCGATCCACCACGCCTGCTCGGCCAGAAAACGCGCGAAGGCCCGGGCACGTTCCCCGTCCCGGCGGACTTCGGCGTCGACGAACCGCTCGCAGGCGGCTCGAAGCGCCCGCTCTTTGAGCCGGCGAATCACCGCATATTCGACGGACGGTGACTGGCGGACGCGCGCCAGCGCCGCCCTGTCCTCCGCCGGCAGCGACGGCTCGCCGCCCGCGGCGGCAAACTCCGGAATCGCTTCGACGTCGATGTAGATGGGATCGATCGCCATCGCGCTGATCGCCGAATACGGCGACTGCTGCGCCGGCGCCATCTCGTTGATTGGCAGCAGCTGCAGGACGCGCTGCCCTCCGCCGGCCAGCCACGACGTGATGTGTCGCAGATCGCCGATGTCGCCGATGCCCCAGCTGCGCTCGCTGGGCGCGGAGAACAGCGGTATGGCGATGCCCGACCGCCCCGCGCTCACAGGCTCCCGATATGCCGGAGCACGCGGCTGACGCCGTCTGCAAACTCGTCCTCGGCGGGAAGCAGGCTGACGACAAGATACGACTCGTGCGGGAAATCGAAGAAGAGGCCCGGATGGACGAGCACGCCTTTGCCGACGAGATCGACGGTGAGATCTTCCTCGGAGCCGGTGGAGGGCACGCGGACAATCGCGCTCCAGCCGCCGTCGGCAACAAGGAGCGTGCACGACGGCGCCGCCTCGAGCTGTTCCGACAGCGTCCTGTAGTTCGCCGCGATCCGCGACTGGATCTGCGCGCGGACCGACGCGCCCCGGGACAACAACTCCGCCGCGGCGGCCTGGATCGGCGTCGAGACCGACAGATACGTATCGCAAATCAGCTCGAGCCGATCGAGGGCTTCGGCGATCAGATCGCTCGACCCCGCAGCGGCAATCCATCCGAGCTTGACCTGCGGCAACCCGACCGACTTCGACAGCCCGCCAAGGCTGAACGCCAGCCCGGTGTCCATATCCAGGACGCGTCCGGCGTCGACGCACGCGCCCGGCCGGACCTGATAGTCCGCGAACACTTCGTCCGCGACGATCGCGACGCCACGGTCCGCGCACATCGTCTCGAGGCGTTTCAACTCCTGCCGGGACACGAACGAGCCCGTTGGGTTGTTCGGCGAGACGAGAAGAAGCGCCCGCGTCCGGTCCGACATTCCCCGCTCGACGCTGCCGATGTCGATGCTCCAGCCGTCGTGATACTCGAGGTCGTACGGCCGCAGCGTGACGGCGTCGAGCCTCGCGAGGTGATCGAACAGCGGATAGCTCGGCCGAGGCGCCAGGACTTCGTCGCCGGCGTCGGCCAGGAGCTTGAACAGCAGCGAGTAGGCTTCGCTCGTGCTGGCGGTCAATGCAATGCGTTCCGGCGACACCGACTGGCCGCGGCGCGCATAGTCGCGCGCCACCGCCTGGCGGGCCGCGACCAGACCGAACGGCGCGGGCTCGTACTTGAGCCCGCGCGCGTCGGCGAGGGCCGACAGCAGGTAGTCCGGATAGTCGAAGCCCGCGCGCGTGGGGTTGGACTGCGTGAGGTCGACGAGCACCCGCCCGGACGCGCGGGCGTCAGCGACCGCCCGCGTCAGGCGATTGCTGCCACGGTCCGACGGCACCCGGGAAGAAAACGACCGCCGGACCATCGAGGCTATCGGCGCAGGCTCCGCGTCGCGGCCGCGTACTCCAGCATCTGCGTCGTCAGATCCTGCGGGTAGGAGATCTTCACGTCGGCAATCGCATCGCCGTTCTTCACGGCTTCGAGCTTCGGCATGACGAAGCCTGTGTACGACGGCAGGTGCAGCCTCTCGACGCGAGCCACCACCTCGTCGCGAAGCTTCGGATCGAAGTGCACGCCGTACTTCTCGAACAGCTGCTTCGCCGCGGCGTAATCGCCTTCGGCCTTGATCCGCTGCACCTCGGCGAGCAGCCTGCCCACGCCTTCACGGAACGCCGCGGGATCGGTCATGACGTAGTACGTCTTGCCGTCGCGCATCCTGACCTCGATGGCCTTCGCGTTCCCCATCAGCCAGCCGACGATCATCTGACGGTTGCGCATGTGGTCTTCTTCGATTTGCGTGCCCTGGCGGACGCGGCGAAGCTGCACGAGCGCGTTGCGCGTGTAGTTTTCGTACTCAGCACGGACGATGTCGTCCTGATCGCTTTTCTGGACGAGGCCGATCTCGACGAGCTTCGGATCCGGAAGGAAATACAACGCGACCAGGTCCGCCCGCGCCTCTTCGAGCGCCGAATACTGCTCTTTGAGCACGGTCTGCGGGCGGCCGTTCAGCCGCTCTTCGATCCTGCCCGACGCATGCCCGATCACCTCGTGCATGTTCGTCGTCAGTTCGCCGGCCAGCGCGTTCCATTTCGCCGCCCGCGCGACTTCTTCCGGCGTCCACGAGAACTCGCTGCGGAATTCCGGCAGCGTCGACTTGTCGTACGCCTCGTTGACGTTCGACAGCGACACCGACTTGCTGCCGTAGTGCTCGCGAATCGACTGATCGTTGGGAAGGTTGATGCCGACGGGGGTGACCGGCCCCGAGTCGCCCGTCTCGATCACGACGTCGATCGCGCTGGCCGTAATGCCCTTCACGCCCTGCTTGCGGAACTTCGGGTCCCACGGCATGTGATCTTCGAACCACTGCGCGTTGGCGGCGATCTTCTGAATTTCCGAGGTCTTCTCAGGGTTGACGTAGAAGACGAGGCCTTCCCAGCCGCCCTTGATGCCGCGGGCGTCGAGATACACCTCGACGAAGCCGTTGATCGTGTCGACGGGCGACGCCTTGTCCTGCACCCAGGCGATGTCGTAGGCCTCGCGGTCGGCCGTCTCGCCGGTCGTGTAGAACTTGATCAGGGCGTCGAGCGCTTTGGCCATCGGTGCAGTCGCAAACGCCCTCGCCGCCTCGAGGTGCCGGATGATCGCGGCGATCTGGGCGCCGTAGCGGCCGCCGGCGCGATAGACCTCTTCGACGATCTTCCCGTTCTGCTTCACAAGCCGCGAGTTGAGCGGATGCGCCTCCTTGTAGCCGTCGAGGTCCTTCATCGTGAGGCCGACGTACAGGTTGTTGGCGCTCGTCGCGAGAATGTCCTGTCCTTTCGGCGGCGTCTTGCTCGTGACCATCGGGTCGACGTTCGGATCGAACAACATCGGCTTCAGACGCGCCAGCAGCTGGTCCAGCGTTTCGCCGTCCTTTGCCGGAAACGACGCGCCGGCTTTCTGCGCAGCCTGGGCCGCCGCCGCAAACGCCTCCGGCGTGCAGGTCAGCACGAACTTTCTCGCGGTCAGGTTGTTGAACGGGCCGGAGTTGACCCAGAACAGCTTCGTGTACCGTTCGATCTCGGCAAGCGTCGCCGGATCGACGCCCTGCTTGTGCGACACGATCGCTTCGAGCACGTCCCGCATCTCGAGGCTGTGCGCGTAGCGCTGGTCGAAGAAGATGTCGCGTCCGGCTATCGCCGCCTGGTAGAGATGCCAGATGAGCGTCTTCTCTTTGATCGGCAGCGCCGCGAATCCGTCCGCATACAACTGCACGACCGCCGCTTCGTCTACCCGTTCGAGCAGGTACTTGCGTTCAGCCTCGGCGTGCGGCGCCGGCGTGGTTGCGGGTGTTCCGCACGAAACGGTTCCGAGGATCGTCATCAGCGGCAGGAGCCTTTTGATCATATGTCCAATTCCACACGCTCGAGATGCTTCGCGACGTGCGTCGGCCACTTGAGCTCGGCCTGTATCCGCGTCTCCAGCGCCGCCGCCGCCGTGGGCTCGCCGTGGACGATGTAGGTCATCGTCGGCGGCTGCGTGAAGCCTTTCAGCCAGCGCAGGATCTCGTTCGCGTCGGCATGTGCTGACATCGAGTCCAATCGCTCGATCTTCGCCGCCACGGCGACCATCTGCCCGAGCATCTTGATCTGTTTGACGCCGTCGCAGAGCAATCGTCCCCGCGTGCCGGCCGCCTGAAAGCCGACAAACATCACGGTGTTGCGGCTGTCTGGCAGCGTGGCGGCCAGATGATGCAGGACGCGGCCTCCCGTCGCCATGCCGCTCGCCGCGATGATGATGGCCGGGCCGGTCGACTTCATGATCGCCTTCGACTGCTCGACCGTGTCGACGACCGTCATGCGCGTGGTGCAGAACGCGCAGACCTGGCGATGGCCTTCGTTGCCGTGATTCAGATCGGGATCGAGCTCATCGATCCGCTCGTGGTAGAACTGCAGCGCGCCGGCGGCCATCGGGCTGTCGATGTACACCGGCAGCACGGGGATCCGCTTCTGCTGCTCGAGCCGCTGCAGCCAGTAGATGACCTCCTCGGTGCGGCCGACAGCGAACGACGGCACGATCATCTTTCCGCCGCGCTTCACCGTGTCGTTGACGATCGCCGCCAGCGCCGCGCCGTCGTCGTCCGGCGGGTGGACGCGGTCGCCGTACGTCGATTCGACCAGCAGCGCGTCGGCGGCCGCGACCGGCGACGGATCCGGAAGTACCGGCCGGCCGTAGCGTCCAAGGTCGCCGCCGAACAGAATCGTCTTTCCGCCGATGTGCAGCCGCGCGTACGCCGACCCGAGCAGGTGGCCCGCGTTGACGAACTCGACGTCGACGCCTGGCACGACCGGCACCGGGCGGTGGTAGCCGACGGGCTGCAGCCGCGTCAGCGTCCGTGCGGCATCGAGCGACGTGTACAACGGCAGGGCCGGCGCGTGCTTGCTGTAGCCGTGACGGTTGGCGCGACGCGCATCCTCTTCCTGAATGTGGGCGGAGTCGGGCAGCACCAGCGTGCAGAGATCGCGCGTGCCGGGCGTGCAGAAGATTCGTCCCTTGAAGCCCTGGGCCACCAGCCGCGGCAGATATCCACAATGATCGAGATGCGCGTGCGTGAGGACCACGGCGTCGATGCGCGCGGCATCGAACGGGAGGGCCGCCCAGTTGCGCAGGCGAAGCTCCTTGAGCCCCTGAAACAGGCCGCAATCCACCAGGACGCGGTGGTCGCCCAGATCCAGAAGATGTTTCGATCCGGTGACCGTTCCGGCGGCTCCGAGAAACGTCAGTGACGCCATCGCTTGACTATACTGGACCGCATGGTTCGAAAACTATTTCAGCGCGGCGCATGGCTGGCACTGGCGTGCGTCCTGACGGCGGCGCCGGCGGCCGCTCAGCAGAAACTGCTGACGCTCGATGACATTTACGGCGTCACGACGCGCGTGAACTTCAGCGGCGCCCCCGTGCCGACGTTTGCCTGGATTGACGGCGACCACTACGCCTGGCCGCGGCCGGCCGGCGAGCGAGGCGTCGTCGACTGGATGTCCGTGACCGCCGGGGCCGGGGCGTCGGTGCCGCTGTTCGACGCCGCGAAAGCCGAAGCCTCGCTCGCGGCGCTGCCCGGCGTCAACGCCGGCGACGCCCGCCGCGCCGTCCGCTCGCGCGACATTTCCTTCAACAGCGCGCACTCCGCCGGTCTTCTCACCATTGGCGACGATTTGTACGTGCTGGCGTTTGGCGACGCGCGTGCCGCAAAGGTCACCTCGTCGCCTGGCGAGAAAGAAGAAGCCACGCTCAGCCCAGACGGATCGGCGGTCGCATTTGTCCGCGCCAACAACCTCTTTCTGGTCGACGTCGCGACGAAGCGCGAGACGGCCGTCACGCAGGACGGCACCACGAAGGTTCGCAACGGCCGGATGGACTGGGTGTACGAGGAGGAAATCTACGGCCGCGGCACGACTCGCGCGTACTGGTGGAGTCCGGACTCCTCACGCGTCGCGTTTCTGAGAATCGACGACACACCGGTCTCGAGCTACATCACGCTCGACGACATCAGCTACGAGCCGAAAGTCGAGACGTGGCTCTATCCTCGCGCGGGAGATCCGAATCCCACCGCGAAGCTCGCCGTCGTGCGTTCGGACGGCAGCCGCCTCGACTGGATCGACCTGTCGAAGTACGCTGGCACGGACTTTCTGATCGTCCGCGTCGCGTGGACGCCGGCGAACCAGGTCCTCTACGAAATCTCGAACCGCACGCAGTCGTGGCTGGATCTGAATGTCGGCCAGAAGACGCTGTTCCGGGAAACCAGCCGCTACTGGATCAACTCCGAGGACCAGACGACGCCCACGTGGCTGCGCGATGGATCGTTTCTGTGGCTCAGCTCGCGTTCCGGCTTCACGCACGCCTACCACTACGGCGCCGACGGCACGCTGCTCAACTCCGTCACTTCGGGGCGATGGGAAGTCCGCGCCGTGCACGGCGTCGACGATCAGAACGGGTGGGTGTACTTCTCGGGCACCGAGCGGAGCCCGATCGGCAACGACGTCTACCGCATCAAGCTCGCGGGCACCAGCCTCGAACGGCTGTCGCAGAGCGCGGGCACGCACGACGCCGAGTTCAGCCCGACCTTCTCGTACTACATCGACAAGTGGAGCGCCGTGATGACGCCGGCGCAGGCGCGCCTTCATCGCGCCGACGGCCGCGAAATCCGCGTCCTCCACTCGAACGTCGTCGACGCATTCGCAGAGTACAGGTTGTCGAGCCCGGAATTTATTGAAGTCAAGACGCGCGACGGCTTCACCATGGAAGCGATGATGATCAAGCCGCCGGACTTCGATCCGCGGCGCAAATACCCGGTCTACCAGTTCACATACGGCGGCCCGCATGCGCAGCAAGTGAAGAATTCCTGGGCGCCGCAGACGATGTATCACGAGCTGCTGGCGCAGAAGGGCGTCATCGTGTGGATCTGCGACAACCGGTCGGCCAGCGGCAAGGGCATCGAGTCGGCCGCGGCGGTCTACCGGCGTTTCGGGGACAGCGAGCTCCGCGACATCGAGGACGGCCTGAGCTGGCTGAAGCAGCAGCCGTACGTCGATGGATCGCGCATCGGCATTCACGGCTGGAGTTACGGCGGCTTCATGACCACGTACGCGCTGACGCACAGCACGAGCTTTTCGATGGGCATCGCCGGCGGCACGGTCGCCGACTGGCGCAACTACGACAGCGTCTACACGGAACGCTATCTCGGCACGCCGCAGGAGAATCCCGACGGCTACCGCAACAGCTCGCCCCGTTTCTCAGCGGGCAATCTGCACGGCTCTCTTCTGCTCATTCACGGGGCGATTGACGACAACGTGCACGTGCAGAACACGATGCAGCTCGTCTACGAGCTGCAGAAGGCCAACAAGCCGTTCAACCTGATGCTGTACCCGAAGTCGCGGCACGGCGTCACCGATCCCGCGCAAGTGCGTCACCTGCGCGGCGTCATGCTCGACTACATCGTCGAGCACCTGAAGCCCTGAATCGGCACCGTCCCTGAGACGCTGCGATTACAGCCACGACGATCAACGCAGAGATCGCAGAGCACGCAGAGACAACAAATAGGCCGCCACGACGCGACTTATCAGAAGTCCTGTTCGTCCTGGATAACCCGCGAGAGACTGCACTTAGACCGCGCTGTCTTGGGAGGAAGACGATGGATCGAGGCAAGTGGATCTCTGGGTTGGTCTCTCCATATTTCTCGTCGGATGCGCAGAACGGCGAAGCGCGAATGTGCAGATGCCCATTGAGATCATCGATCTCAGTCAGAGCATTACCGAGGATCTACCAGTACGCTTCTGGGGTCCCAAGGTACTCAGGGACTTTGGTTTCACGGACACGACTGAATTCCGGCACATCGTGAACGAAAAGCCGACGTACGTGCGCAACTCATATCTGACCCTCTTCAATCACGGCGGATCCCACATCGATGGTCAGAATCACCTCGACCGGAACGCAAAGGGCGTCGAACGGGTTTTCTCTCGAGAAGTTCGTCGGTCCGCTTCGGCTCCTGGATTTCCGTTCCCGGCCGAAGGACTCATTGCTCAGTCGCGCCGACATCGAAGCTCAGTCGATTCGACCTGGCGACGTCGTGATCGCTCTGGTCGGCTACTCACCGCCCACCGGGCGTGATGAGATGCCCTCGTACACGTCCCTGTCTCAAGAGGCCGCTGAGTACTTAGCCACGGTGCCAGTGCGGGCATTTGGCACGGATGCTCTCAGCGTGGAGAATCTCCGCCGGCTCTACGCCCTGAGCGCCGACGTGACAGGGTACGCGCGCGTAGCTCCCGTTCATTACGCCTTCTTGAATCGCGGTATTCCGGTCATCGAAGGGCTGGGCAATCTCGAACAGATTGTCGGAAAACAATCCGTTCTGTTCGTGGGGTTCCCTCTTAGAATCGCAGACGGCGACGCTTCGCCCGTTCGCACGACGGCATTCGTGTACCAGTAGGCGCGGTCTAACAGCGCATGCACCAGACGGCGCGCGGATTGAAACGACGAGCGCGCCGCTGGTGATGCGCAGGCGTTAAGACAGCTCAGACCTCGATGGCTAAGAAGACTCTCGTTCGTCAGACGAAGAAGGCAACGTCACTGACGGTGGACGTCGGGCCGGTCCATCAGTTTCGAGTGAACCTTCTCGGAACCAAGCCCGTGGTGTGGCGGCGTATCCAGGTTCCTGAGCAGTACTCCTTCTGGGATCTTCATGTAGCAATACAGGACGCAATGGGGTGGCAAGATTGCCATCTCCACGAGTTTCTAGTGGCGACGCCGTCCGGCGAGCGGCGTATCGGCATTCCGGATCCTGAATTTCCGGAGGAACGTCCCTGTTCGGCGGGCTGGGAGGTACGGGTGTCTGAGCACGTCCGGCCGCAGATGCCTCCCGTGAGCTATCTGTACGACTTCGGTGATGATTGGGAACACGAACTGGTGTACGAGGGACTGGTCGCACGCGAGACGTCTGGGCACTATCCTCGCTGCGTCGGCGGGGCAAATGCCTGTCCTCCAGAGGACTGTGGTGGCGTCGGTGGTTATGAAGCGTTTCTAGTCGCCATCCGCAACCCGAAGCACCCGGATCACAAAGACATGCGGCAGTGGTTCGGCGGGCCGTTTGATCCGGAGGCGTTCGATCCGACACTCGTCGTGTTTGATGATCCCCGTCGACGGTGGCAGACGGCCTTTCCCAGATCGCGAGGTTCGAAGAGTTCGACACGCGGGTGGTATAGTCCGACCATGTCACATTCCTTGCCGTTGCCGCCCCCTGGGTTCGACGCGCTTCCGGTCGAGGAACAGATCGACTACGTGCAGTCGCTCTGGGATCACATCGCGGCGAATGCAGACCAGGTACCGCTGCAGCAATGGCAACAAGCTCTTCTGGAAGAGCGTCTCGCAGCACATCGCCGATCCCCTGAGGAAGCCCGACCTTGGCAAGAGGTCATTGCACGAGTGCAGGAACGTCTCCGCACTGGTCGGTAGATGCCTCGGCTTGCGGTCCGACCCGAGGCAGAAGTCGATGCCCTTGAAGCGGCATCATGGTACGACGGCGAACGAGAGGCCCTCGGAACGGAATTCCTCGCTGAACTCCGCGCAACGTTTGCACGAATCGAGGAAGGACCGCTGCGGTTTCCGATCGTCTTTCAGGAGTTTCGGAGAGCGATTCTCCGCCGGTTTCCGTTCGGCGTCTTCTTCATCGTGGAGGCTGAACTTGCAACAGTTCTGGCCATCACGCACTTGCATCGGCATCCGAGCGTCTGGCAGACACGCGCCTGAACACCGGGACGCGCCAACCTCGGCTGATGACGTCATGAGTCGCTGCGCTGAAGCCGCGTGTTAGCCATCTCCAGGCGCGAGGACGAGGAATCGCCATGGTTACCGGTTCCGAAGAGCAGTTCATCCACCTTGCAGCATGTGTCTCACACCTCCATAGCGCTCTCAAAACCCTTCGCGCGATCAAAGCCGCCTCCCCGGACAACCCGCTGATCGCGCCCGCGTTTCGGTTTGCCCTCGTCGAGTATGTCAGTCCTTATACGGGATCACACGGTCAACTCGAGAAGTACAAGCTCGACTACAAGTACGTGCCCCCTGAACATCTTGAATTGCACAAGCGAATTGTCTCGGCCCGGCATCAAGTCCACGCACACTTCGACCTACGGATCATGAACGCCAAGTTCACGGCCATTGGAACGCGAGCCAATCCTGCTGCAGAAGTATCGGGAACTCACGTCGACGAATTGAAGGAGTTGCCCAACATTGACCAGATCATCTCTCTCGTCAGCGACTCAATTCACAACATGTACGTCGATCGTGACGCCCAACTCAAAGCATTAAACGCTTGAGCGGACTCGTGGGCCAGCCGCGTTCGGGTGTACCTAAGGACGTGGCTATGGCACGCGACAGACGAAATTAGCGGCGTCGTCGATGCTGCCCGTGCCTTTGTATCTGGCGACCTGAGGATAAGGACACAGCGGACGCGTGCGGTCAACCTTCCCGTCGGTGCTGTGCGACGCGGTCAGCTTCTCCGGCGCTTTGCCGTGTTCCACCCACTGCTCGAGCGCGCCGACTTTGTCGAACATATTGGGACCTTCACCGCCGCCGCAGTGGCCCATGCCAGGCTCCAGGAACAGCCGCACACTGCTTGACGCCTTGCCCGGGCCACCCAGGTTCTCAACGACGCTCTTGTAGTACTTGATGGTGTTCACCGTCGGGACATTGGAGTCGCTCCAGCCGTGATAGAGCAGCAGTTTCCCGCCGTGTGAGAAGAACGGCTGCATGTTCGGATCAGTCGCGTTCATGACCAGGTTTTCCGGCAGGTCGCCACGCACCACGTCGCTGTCGAAGTTGAAGGTCTTCCAATCCCACTTGGCGTCTTTGAATACGACGTACCGATACTGATCGTAGATATTCGCCGACGGTTCCGGACCCAGGGCCTGAATGCCCCAGCCGAGTTCGGTTCCCGGCACCAGAGACGCAAAAAGCTGCTGACCGGTACGCGGGTTGATAGCGGGAGAATAGATCTTCTTCGCCGCTTCCACCTGCGGAGCGGTCAAACAGGCGGGACCGTCCGCGCCCTTGCAGAGCAGCACTTTGGGATCGAAGTCGCACTTGGTTGGATCGTCGATCAGGCCATCCTTGAGCCCATCGCGCATGTCGCAGGCGGCCAGCGCGGCCTCGTGGACCATCGGGTATTTGTTGGGAGGAATGTAGCTGACCGGATCCTTCAGCACGGCGGCGGCGATCCACAACGAGATTGCCGTGCGGTTGGCCGGCGCTCCGGCGATGATGGCGTCGTAGTCGTCAGGAAACTTCTGCGCTTCCTTGAGGCCCTGTCTTCCACCTGTCGAGCAGCCGTTCCAGTAGGAAAGTTTTGGCGCGCTGCCGTAGAAAGCGGCAATGACCGCCTTTGCCTTCACAGTCATCTCGTGCTCGGAGCGCCATGCGAAGTCGATGAGCTTTTCAGGATGATCAAGCGCAAACGTCCCGCGGCCCCCCACATGCCCGGTGTCGGTGGACGCGGTCGCATACCCTGCGCGGATGGCGTCGGCCATAGCGGGATAGCTGATCACGCCGGCCCATCCACCGTTACCGACGGCCTGGAACTTCCCATTCCATCCTGAGCCTGCCGCGCCGGAGCCTTGGGCGGAGGCGGGCAGCCAGACTTCCACTTTGATATCTGAATCGCTGGTGGGCTTGAGAGTGGCGGCCACGCGGCAGAACTCGGACAGATCCGCGTATGGATTGACGCCTCTTCCCGCGGTTTGCCGCCCGCCTGGCGCCGAGAACTGGCCCACCGGTACGAGCTGAGCCATTGTGATTGTGGTGTCCTTCAGCGCAAGCGCTGCAAGGCTGTCGCACGAGGCGGCAATCGCGGGCTCACCAGACAGGCACGCGAGAACCCATAGAGCGCACGTCAATGCTGAAATCTTCATCGGGACCTCGTCGATTTCAATCGCGGTGCAAGCCATTCAATCTGATGCTGTACCCGAAGTCGCGGCACGGTGTCACCGATCCCGCGCTTGTGCGTGACCTCCGCGGGGTCATGCTCGATTACGTCGTTGAGCACCTTAGACCAACGCCATAACGGGCACGACGATCAACGCAAAGATCGCGGAGATGAAGAAGACTTCGTCGTCGTCGTTTCCCGAAGAATCTTCGTCTTGACGGCGAACACGAGATGATGGGTCAGCCAGAGAATCGTGAGTCCTCCGGCGCCCAGTTCAACGGCAGCGAGGAGCTGGCGCCAATCGCCGAAGGCGGCAATGAGCCCGGCAAGGATCCACGCCATCATGGCGCCGAGAAGCGCTTTGCGTCGGCAATCCAGACACTCACCGAGCTTCGCCCAGACGAAGTCGGTCGACTGTCGTCGTGGATTTGACATGAGGGTCTTCCCTTGACCGGTGACAGCCTTAGATCACGCCTTCTCGCAACATGCGCCGACACGGAGGATGTGACAACAAATCCAGTCGACTGCCATGCCGACTGCCATGCCTGCTATGCCGCCCACGGCGGCGGTCGCTGTGGCGGCCGACACGCCCGCCGCGGTCGCCCAGGCGGTTCCTGCGATAGCGGCGCCCAGCGCCGGAAGACCGGCTCCTCCCGTGCCTAGAACGATCGCTACAGCCAAGATCGCCAGCCCAATGCGACACGACCAACAAGCCCACATGTGACGCCTCCAATCTGTTCCGCTGAAGCTGTTTACGCTGACACTCCTCCGCCATTGCTGCCAGTTGAGCCAGCATTGTCAGCAGAGGGAATATGCATGTCAAGGCGTTTTGCTCTGCGGCTCTACGTTGTACGTCGTCGCCGTCTTAGGCGAACAACCCCACTTGCCCGCCGGTGTGCCAGAAGAGCATCTTCTGCTTCGCGGTGAATTTCTCCTGGCGCACGTAGGCGATCAGGCCGGCCATCGCCTTGCCGGTGTAGACGGGATCAAGAAAGATCGCCTCGGTGCGCGCGGTGAGCTCGATCGCTTCCCGTGAGCCTTCGGTGGGCATCCCGTAGCCCTCGCCGAAGAAGCGATCGTCGATTTCAATCGCGGTTCCTCGCTGAACAAGAGCCGGGTCGAGGCCAAGAAGGCTCGCAATGCCTTCGATGTTCGTGCGGATCTGCGCCTGGATTTGCGCAGTGGGGCCATCGGCCGCGATGCCGATGACGCGCGTCGAAAGGCCGAGCAGGCGGCAAGCGGCGACGATGCCGGCCTGCGTGCCGCCGGAGGACGTCGCGTGGACGATGACGTCGGGCGCGGGCATCTGTTCGAGCAGTTCGAGGACGGCGTGGAGGTACGCCACCGATCCCAGCGGCGTCGACCCGCCGATGGGAATCTCGAAGACCTTCCGGCCCTGCGAACGCAGACCGTCGGTCGCCATGCGCATCGCCTCGGCGCGGCCGTCGCGTGTGCCGACGTAGATCAGTTCCGCGCCAAGGAGGCCGTCGAGCAGCGCGTTCGCCGTCGCTCTCCCGGGCGGCTCGCCGTTGACGACCAGCACGGCGCGCATGCCAAGCTTGACGGCCGTGGCGGCGGTCACGCGCGCGTGATTCGACTGAATGCCTCCGGCGGTGATCAGGGTGTCGCAACCCTCGGCCTGCGCGCGCGCCCCCAGCAGCGCGAGCTTGCGGACCTTGTTGCCTCCAAACGCGAATCCAAGCGTGTCGTCGCGCTTGACGAAGAGCGTTGGCCCGCCGCCGAGCATGGCGGACAGCGCCGCCATCGGCTCCACAGGCGTCGGCAGCGGCGCCAGCAGCAGCGTCGGAATACGGCCAAGCGCGGCCCGCAGCTCCGCCGGCGTCATGCTTCGCCCTCCTGCTCGGCCTGAAAGGCAATCGTGACGGTGGTGCCGGTGCCTGGCGCGCTCTCAATCCACACGTAGCCGCCGCTCTGCTTGATGATCCCGTAGACGGTCGACAAGCCGAGGCCCGTGCCCTTGCCGAGCGGCTTGGTCGTGAAGAATGGCTCGAACGCCCGGGCGCGCGTGCCTTCATCCATGCCGCAGCCGTTGTCGCGTACGACGAGCGCGACGTAGCTGCCGGGATTCATGTAGGGGCGCGCCCCGCTGTCGCCCTCGACGACGTCGAGATTCGCCGTGGCCAGCGTGACGGTTCCGCCGTCAGGCATGGCATCCGCGGAGTTCAGCACAAGGTTCACGATGACCTGATCGATCTGGCCGGGATCGACGCGGACGCGCGCGATCCGAGGATCCAGATTCAACACGATCATCACGTTCTCACGCACGAGCCGCCGCAGCATCGTGTGAATGCCGCGGAGCGAGTCGTTCAGCTTCACCAGCCGCGGCTGCAGAATCTGTCTGCGGCTGAACGCCAGGAGCTGCTGCGTCAGGCTGGCGGCGCGGCGCGCGGCCTTGGTGAGCTCCTCGAGCGGATCGTGGTCGCCTTCGACGGCCGGCCGATCGCCGTCCATGGCCATCAGATCGGCGCAGCCGATGATCACCGTCAGCAGGTTGTTGAAGTCGTGCGCGATGCCGCCGGCCAGCTGGCCGACCGCCTCCAGACGCTGCGACTGCCGGAGCTGCTCCTCGAGATCCTTCTGCGCGCTGCGATCGACGATGAATCCGGTGAGCCGCCGCAATTCTCCCGCTTCGTCGAATTCGCCGAACGCGTGCACAAGCGTGTGCACCAGGCGCCCATCGTCGTGCCGCTTGAAAGACGTTTCGCGCCCGGTGAGGCGCCGCTGACTTGTGAGCTCGGCCATCAGCCGATCGCGCTCGGACGCGTCCGAGTACAGCTCGACGGCTGGCGTGTCCAGGACTTCGTCGATCGATGCGAAGCCGAGCAGCTGGGCAAACATCTGGTTGCACGCGAGAATCCGGCCGTCGGACGTGCTGACCCAGTTCGCGCTGGCCGACTGCTCGAACAGCCGGCGCGCGTCGGCATACAGCCGCGCGTTTTCCAGCGCGAGCGCAATCTGACGGCCGAGATTCCGCGCCCATTCGATGTCGCCGCGATTGTAGGCGCCGGCGGAACGGCGGTGCAGCGTTAGCGCGCCGAACGTCTGCTGACGCGCGCGCAGGGGCACGCTGAGCCTCGAGCCGATGCCGGCTTCGCGCAGCAGATCGGGATCGGCCTGTCCGACGAGAATCTGTGCCTGCGCGGTCTCACGTTCGACGAGGTCGGGCTCACCCGTCCGGATGACTTTCGCGGGGCCGAGCGGAGCGTCCATCGCGAACGGCACTTCGGCAAAGCGCGCGCGCAGGCTCCGCTCGAGCTGCGCATCGGCGTGGATCACAGCCGCGCGCCGGACGCCGCCGTCTTCGATCACGTGCAGCGTGCACCAGTCGGCGAACCCGGGGACGAGCAACCGCGCCACGTCTTCGAGCGTCTTGTCGGCGTGCAGACTTTCGGCGAGGACGGCGCTGACCTTCGAGATCATCGCCCACCGCGCCACCGCCTCGCGATCGCGCTGCCGGGCCTGGACGACGCGGATGATGACGACGCTCAGGATGCCGGCCGCGATGCCGACCAGGGCCAGCCACATGTGTGGCCGGATTATTTCACGTGGCGGCCGCCGTCGACGCGGAGAGTTTCGCCCGTGATGAAGTCGCTGTCGATGAAGGCCAGGACCGCTTTGGCGATCTCCAGGGCGCCGCCCCAGCGCCCGAGCGGTGTCGCGGCCGCAACCTTCCGGTCCTGCTCAGCCGTGGTCTCGGGCGGCGCGAGAATTGGTCCGGGCGCGACGGCGTTGACGAGGATGTGGTCGGGCGCAAGCTCCAGCGCGAACGCCTCGGTCAGCGCGATCACGCCGCCTTTGGCCACGTAGTACGGCAGGAAACCCTGGTAGCGGGGACGGCCGCCGCGCGGCAGCCAGTCGCTGAACGTGATGATGCGTCCGCCGCCCTGTTTGCGCATATGCGGCACGGCGGCGATGACGCACAGGAATGTCGATCGCAAGTCGACGTTGATCGTCCGGTCCCACGCGGCGAGATCGAGCTGGTCGAACGGCGTCGCTTCGTACACCGACGCCATCGGGATCAGGATGTCGAGCCGGCCGAAGGTGTCGACGGTCTGCCTGACGATCGCGGCGCAGCTGTCCGGGTTCGTGAGGTCCGCCTGAAACGCGGCGCCGCGGCGTCCGGCGGCTTTGACGTCCGCGACGACGGCGTCGGCTTCCTTCTTCGACCGCGCGTAGCTTACGGCGACGTCCGCGCCGCGTTTCGCCAGCTCGTGCGCGACCACCGCCCCAATCCGCTTACCGCCCGTGATCAGCGCGACCTTGTTGGTGAGATCCATGGGCAGGATGGGCAGGATGGGCGGGATAGGCAGGATAGGCGGGATAGGCGGGACGGGCAGGAAAGAAAAACGGGCTGGAAGGTTTTCCCCTCCAGCCCGTCCAGCCTATCCCGCCCGTCCAGCCAGTTACTTGCTGAACGTGCCGAAGAACGCGGAGCGCTTGTTGGGGTCGCTCCACTTCGTGCCGAGCGCCGAGCCCGTGAACACGTTCTCGTCGGCCTGACCCATGTGCGCGTGATCGGTCGCCGCCAGCGGCGTGAACCACTGCTGCGCGCCGCAGGTCGGGTCGTGGTTGATTTCCTTCGTCACGTCGAGCGCGACGTTCGACGTCGCGACGTGAATCGACTGGCCGGCGTCAGCGAACGTGATCGGCGCGGGCGTCACGGACACGATCGTGCCGATGCGCTTGGTCATGTCGTTCGCGAGCGAGACCAGCGCCATGCGCTGGACTGGGTTCGCGCGCTCGTCGACGTAGAGCACCGTCCGGACCGTCGCCTTGCTGCCGCCGATTTCGTGCAGGCCCAGGTTGACGTCGCCGGCGAGCGCCGCGACGACCGCGAGGCCGTCAATCGACACGCCGTTGACCGAACCGCGATCCACTTTCCACGCCAGCACCGCCTGCTTGCCCATCGTCTCGGCTTCGCTGCCCATGATGCAGCCGCCGGTGAAGATTTCGGCCGTCCGCGCTTCGACGTACTGGCCGCTCACCGTGCTGCCGCCCGCGGCGATCGACACCGTGCTCGCCAATCCCAGAACCGCCAGGAGAACAATCGCTCGTTTCATAGGTAAAAACCTCAGCACACATTATAGACTTTGCCGGCGACCCTGAAAGGGTCGCCCTACAAAAAGCAGCGCGGCCCTTTTTGGGCCGCGATGAACCCACAGAGGAAGCTCATGCCTAGCGAAGTTGTTGGATTTATTGGACTTGGCATCATGGGGCGCCCGATGGCCCTCAACCTTATTAAGGCGGGCTACCGGCTGGTGGTCACCTCGCGCAGCCGCGGACCGATTGATGTGCTCGTGGCGGCCGGGGCAAAGGCCGTCTCCACGCCCGCCGACGTCGCGCGCGAGGCGGACGTCATCATCACGATGGTGCCCGACACGCCGGATGTCGAGCTCGTCGTCCGCGGGAAGAACGGCATCCTGGACGGGCTGAAACCAGGCGCGATCGTCATCGACATGAGCACGATCTCGCCAGACATCACCCGACAGCTCGCGGCGGCGGTCGAGGCCAAGGGCGGATCGATGCTCGACGCCCCGGTCAGCGGCGGCGAGGTCGGTGCGAAGAACGCGACGCTCACGGTCATGGTCGGCGGCGACGAAAAGGTTTTCGAACGGGCGCGTCCGATCCTGTCGTCGATGGGCAAGCCGGAAAGCGTGACGTACATCGGGCCGTCAGGCTCGGGCCAGGTCACAAAACTCTGCAATCAAATCTGCATCGCCGCCAACGTCGCCGGCGTGGCCGAAGCGTATGCGCTCGCGAAGGCCAACGGTCTCGAGCCTTCGCGCGTGCGTCAGGCGCTGCTCGGCGGCTTCGCCGCCAGCAAGGTGATGGAGTTCCACGGCAACCGCATGCTCACCGGCGACTACAAGCCCGGCTTCTTCGTGCGGCTGTTTCAGAAAGATTTGCGACTCGCGGTCGAGGCGAACATGGCCTCGGGCGTGACGATGCCCGTCACGTCGATCGTCACGCAGTTTGTGAATTCGTATGTGGCGGCCGGCGGCGGCGAGCTCGATTGTGCCGCGGTCGCCGAAGTCTGGTTTGCGTTGAGTGAGGGGAAGACGGTGGATGTGCGGCGGAGTCGGGATTAGGGACTTGGGCTTCGGGATTCGAGGAGCGGGGGGATTCGAGTTCAGGGATTCGCCATCGTCCGGCGAATCCCCAATCCCAAATCCCTAATCCCGGCGTTATCCCTTGCAGCAGCCGCGGCCGTTCTTGCAGTCGTGCGGGTTCACCGGATGACTGTCGGGGCCGAAGCCGATCTGCGTTTCCACGCACCAGTACCACGTGCAGTCGTACTTGTCGTAGAACTTGAATTCTTCCGGATCCGGCGCCGAGGTGACGTACATCCCCTTGTGGCGCAGGCTCAGGCAGTGGACACCGGGCGTGAGCTTTGGTGAAGTCAGATGGTCCATGGTGTCTCTCTCGATCCGCTACGCGCGTAGCGTCACCGGCTTGAGGCCGGCAATCTGCATGATCGCCCGCTTCACGGCCGTTTTCGTGATCTGCACTTTGTAACCGTTCCGGCTCAGCGGCTTCGCCGCCTTCACAGCCGCCTCCGCCGCCGCCACCGCCGTCGCCTCGTTGAGCGGCTTGCCGACGAGCGCCTGCTCGGCGTCGGTCGAGCGCCACGGAATCGGCGCCACCGCTCCCAGCACGACGCGCGCGGAGCGAATCGTATTGCCGTTCATCGTGAGGATGACGGTCGTGAACGCGAGCGGCCAGTCGTGCGATTCCTTGTAGCGGACTTCATAGTGCCCGCTCTTCACGTTGCCCGGCGCCGGCAGCATGATGTGCGTCAGGATCTCGTCGTCGGCGAGGACGTTTTCCTTCTTCACGTTCTGCAGCGTCGGCATCGTGAAGAATTCAGACGCCGGCACCGTCCGCTCGCCGTTCGGACCGACGATGCGGAACGTCGCGCCGTAGGCGGTGAACGGCACGGCCAGGCTCGACGGGTGGACGATGTGGCTCGGGCCGTCGTTGCCGAAGATCGCGTGGTACTGGTTTTCGCCGGCCGGCGAGAAGCAGCGATTGCCGCCCTTCTTGTAGCAGTCGAAATCTTCGGCGCGGAAATACCAGCAGCGCGGGCGCTGATTCAGGTTGCCGCCGACGGTGCCGGCGTTGCGAATCTGCGGCGTGCCGACTTCGCCCGCCGCCGCGACGACCGCCGGATACAGCTTCGCGACCTGCGCATGCTCGACGAGGTCGACGATGTTGACGCCGGCGCCGATCTTCAGCCCGCCGTCGGGCGTGGCCACGATCGTCTTGTCGAGCGCGTTCTTGACGTTGACGACGCGATCGGGCGACGTGACGTAGTCCTTCATCCGGGCGACGAGGTCCATGCCGCCCGCGAGCGGCAGCGCGATGCGGCCCCCGGCGCGGAGTGCGGCCACCGCGTCCTTCTCGTTCGTGGGATTTGCGTATTCGAAGGCCTTCACTTCGTGCCTCCCGCTTTCTGCTCTTCGATGGCAGCCAGGATTTTGTGCGGCATCAGCGGCAGCGACCGGATGGTCGCGCCCGTGGCGTTGCGCACGGCGTTGGCGATGGACGACGCGGTTGAAACCGTGGGCGGCTCGCCGATGCCGATGACGCCGCGGCTCCGCTGTTCCGGTGTGTCGATGAGCATGATGTCGATCTTCGGCACGTCCGACATGCCGGCCAGCATGTACGACTCCATGTTCGGGTTGACCATCTGGCCCGTCACGCGATCGAGGATGCGATCCTCGAACAGCGCGAAGTTGAGCGAGCCGATGATGCCGCCGTAGACCTGGCTCTCGGCGGTCAGGCGGCTGACGATCAGGCCGCAATCCTGCACGCTGAGGATGCGCTTCACTTTGACGATGCCGGTTTCGATGTCGACGTCGACTTCGGTGAACTGCACCCCGCTCGTGCCGGTGGACGACAGGCCGTCTTCCCACTCGCCGTCAACCGACACCGGTTCGGCGCCGAGGTAGCGGCACGCCTCTTTCCACGTCAGACCCTTCGCCGGCGTGCCCTTCACGAACACGCGGCCGCCTTCAGCGACGAGCAGGTCGGCGCTGACGCCGAGCGCGGGCGCGGCCTTCGCGAGCACCTGATCGCGCGCCTTGCCGGCGGCGATGCGAATCGCGGGGCTGATCGACGCGGCGGTCGTGCTGCCGCCCGAGGCGCCGCACACCGGATAGATCGTGTCGCCGATTTCCGGCTTCACCGCGCTGACCGGCAGGCCGAATGTTTCGGCCGTCAGCATCGCGACCATCGTGCGCGTGCCGGTGCCGAGATCCTGCGTGCCGACCTTCATGACGACGCTGCCGTCCGACGCGACGTCGCAGTGCGCGCGGCCGCCGCGGCCGCCGCCGCCCCAGCGATGCGCCGAGACGCCGAAGCCGTTCTTGATCGGCCCGGGCCGCGGATCGCCCGTCACGTGACGCTTCTCCCACCCGAACGCTTTCGCGCCCTGGCGGAAGTAATCGCCCCACGCCTGCGAGAGATTGGCTTCTGGAAGATTCTTGATGCGGAACTCGACCGGGTCCATGCGGACGCGATCGGCGAGCTCGTCCATCAGGATTTCCGTCAGGAAGCAGCCCTGCGGATGTCCCGGCGCGCGCATCGCGCGCTGCTGGCCGGCGTTGATGTAGACGTCGGTGTGCGCGCGGCGCCGGTTCGGGAAGTTGTAGATGTACGGCAGCGGGAAGTTCGACGTCGCGCCCGCGCCACCGGTGCCCCAGCTCTGCGCGTCGAACGCGACGAGCTTGCCGTCCGCGGACACGCCGGCCTTGATCTTCGCGTACGCCGACGGACGGTTGCCCGAGTCGAGATGCTCTTCCTTGCGATCGAGGAACAGCTTCACCGCGACGCCGGCGTCCTTCGCCAGACGCGCGCAGATGAGGCCCTGCGCGTCGGGACCGAACTTGCTGCCGAAGCCGCCGCCCATGTACTGCGTGATGACGCGAACGTTGGCGCTCGGAATCTTCAGGCCCTGCGCGAAGCCGTCTTTCGTGCCGTGCACGCCCTGCGTCGTGACCCACGCCGTCAGCTTGTCGCCGTCCCATTCGCAGACGCAGCCGTGCGTCTCCATGCAGACGTGCGTGATGACATGCGTCGCGTAGGTCTGCTCGACGATGTGTGCGGCCTGCTTGAAGCCCTCGTCAATGTCGCCGTTCGTTTCGGCGTTCGCCCTGCGCGTGTTCCCGTTCATGAACACGACAGGCGCATCGCTCGCCATCGACTGCTCGACGCTGGCGACGTGCTGCATCACGTCGTAGGTGACTTTCACCAGACGAGCGGCGTCAATCGCCTGCTCTTCCGTCTCGGCCGCGACGGCCGCCACCGGATCGCCCTGATACATGACCTGCGCGTTCGGCTGATCTTTCCAGACGAGCGCCGCCTTCACGCCGGGCGCGCGGCGCGCCTCGGTCAAGTCCACCGAGACGATGCGCGCGTGCGGATGCGGCGAGCGGACGATCTTGCCGTAGAGCATGCCGGGCCGGCTGATGTCGAAGCTGAACTTCGCGCGGCCCGTGACCTTGTCCGGACCGTCGAGGCGCTTGACGCGCGTGCTGAGCACCGCGGGCTTCGCGGGCCATGCGTACTTTTTGGCGTTGGCCGTCGGTCCGGTTGCGGCCGGCGGCGGCGCGCCGCGCCCCTCTTGTGCCTTAGCCACGGGTCACCCCCCTCGCTGCGCCGGTCGTCGCCGTGAGCGCGGCTTCCATGATTCGCACGAACGTGCCGCAGCGGCAGATGTTGCCGTCGAGCCCCTTCTTCACTTGTTCGGGCGTCGGCTTCGGATGCTTCTCGATGAGCGCAACGGTCGCCATCACGAAGCCCGGCGTGCAGAAGCCGCACATCAGCGCGTCGCGATCGCAGAAGGCCTGCTGCACCGGATGCAGCGTCGCGCCGCTGGCGAGGCCGTCCACCGTGCGAATCTGCTTGCCGACGCTCTCAATCGCCAGCGTCGAGCACGCGTATGCCGTTCTGCCGTCGATGATCATGGTGCAGGCGCCGCACACGCCGCGATCGCAGCCGCGCTTGTTGCCGGTGATGTCGGCTTTGTTGCGGATGGTATCGAGCAGCGTCATGCGCGGCTCGACACGAAGCGCGAGACGCTTGCCGTTGACCATCAGCTCAATCGGCACGTCGCCGGGTCCGACAATCACCGGTCCGGTCTGCGCGTGGGCCACCGCCGCGCCGGCGACGCCCGCCGCGAGCGGAGCCATGCCGGTCGCCTTCAGGAACTGGCGGCGGCCGCGGTTGATCTGCTCGGATTTCTCGGGATCTTTGTTCTTGTGAGCCATGAACACGCCCTCAGACAGAAGGGGACATCAAAACCTCGAAAGTATACCCCTCCCAGGCAGCGCGTTCACGGAAGCTTGACGACATCGTTATTGGCTGGTCCGAAACGGAACAGGTCGCTGGCGCAACCTCGAGCGCCACCGGCCCTCGACTGCCTCGAATCAAGGCCTCGCAGACACAGCTATCTCGTTCATAACAGGCGGCTTATTGTCATAGATCCGTCTCGAATCTGCGGGCGCGTCGCAGAAATCCTGATTCCGGCCCGCCGGATGCACCATGGCAGGAAATGGACCTAGAGTCCCTTTCTGTCACTTCGTGTCGTAATGGGAAGGCTGCCTTGCAGAGCCGCCAAAGTCTTAGTGGGCTGAGCGATGCGCTGACGCGCGCGATGGCGGCGCGCGACGGCCTGACGCAACAGCATTCACAGCGCGTCCAGCAGTGGGCCGTGGCCCTCGCGCACGAGATCGGCGTCACCGACAGCCTGATGCTCGACGCGATCCACAGCGCGTCGCTCCTGCACGACATCGGAAAACTCGGCATTCCCGATCTTCTGCTGCTGAAGCCGGGACCGCTCACGCGGGACGAATACGAGCAGGTCAAGGAACACGTGACCATCGGCGCCGACATCCTGACCGCGGCGGCATTCCCGAACTCGCTCACGCTCATCGTGCGCCATCACCACGAGAACTGGGACGGCACCGGCTATCCCGACCGGCTGCGGGGAGAGGCCATCCCGGTCGGCGCGCGCGTGCTTGCGATCGTCGACTGCTACGACGCGCTCATCTCGGATCGGCCGTACCGCCGGGCGCTGTCGCACGGCTCCGCGGTGGCGATGATCCACGAACGCCGCGGGACGATGTACGACGCGGACATCGCGGACATGTTTCTGCGGACCGTTCAGCGCCAGCGACCCGCGTCGCCGGACGGCGGCGCGGACAGGCCGCGCACGCGGGCCAGCACTCCGTGGCTTGAGGCGAGGGCGGGATGAGAAGGCGGAAATCCGACAACCCGACCTTCCTCGCGCTGTCTGCCCCGGCGCGCGCGTACGTCGCCGCCGTCATCGTCGCGGGCGCCGGCTGTCTGGTCGTCGCGGTGCTGCACCTGCACGTAGCGCATCTCGGGTTGTTTGCGACGCTGCTCGGCCTCGCCGTCGCCACGTCGACCGCGAAGATCGAACTGCCGCTCGGCCGCAGCCAGTCAAACCTGTCCTTGTCGCACACGGTGAACTTCTGGGCGCTGCTCGCGCTCGGGCCCGCGGCGACGGCGTGCATCGCCGCGGTCAGCGCGTGGGCCCAGTGCTCGCTGCGCTCGGGCGAACGCAACCCGCCGCACCGCATCATCTTCAGCATCGCCTCGCTGACGCTGACCGTGTCAATCGCCGGTCTCCCGCTGGGCCTGATGACGGGCGGTGACGTGTGGAGCGCCGCAGCGCTGGTGCGCGCCGCCGCCGTCATGGCGCCACTCTATTTCTTCGTCAACACCGCGCTCATCGCCGGCGCGATCGCGCTCTCGACGCGCCAGCCGCTCGTCGGCATCTGGCATCGCAACTTTCTCTGGAGCGCGCCCAGCTATCTGATCGGCGCGGCGCTGGCGGCCGTCGCCACCGCGGCATCGGAACGGGGCTGGTTCGGGTGGCTCGCGCTGCTGGCGATGCCCCTGTACCTGGTCTTCCGGAGCTATCACAGCGTCGTGGCGCGGCTGCGCGACGAACACGATCAAACGCTCCGCGCGATGGAGGTCCAGCTGGCCACGATCGAGGCGCTCGCGCTCGCCATCGAAGCCAAGGCCGGCTGCACGCCCGAGCACATCCGGTCGATCCAGCAGTACTCGGCGATGCTGGCTGAAGCGGCCGGCCTCTCCGACGCGGACGTGCAGGCCGTGCGCACGGCGGCATTGCTGCACGACGTCGGCAATATGGCCGTCCCCGAGCACATTCTCTCGAAGCCGGAGGCGCTCACGCCGGAGGAATTCGAGCGCGTCAAGATTCACCCCCGCGTCGGCGCCGAGATTCTGCACAACGTGCCGTTCGGCGCGCCGGTTGCCGAGCTCGTGCTCTGCCATCACGAACGATGGGACGGCCTGGGCTATCCGGCGGGCCTGCAGGGGAAAGACATCCCGGTGGGCGCGCGCATCCTCGCGATTGCGGACTGCTACAGCACCCTGCAGACCGACCGTCCGTACCGGCCCGGGCGCAGCGCGGCCGATGCGCTCGCCGTGGTCCGGGATTACGCGGGCACCTCGTTCGATCCGGAGCTGGTGGATTTGCTGATCGCGCAGGTCGGCCTGTCCGTGCCGATGCCCGAGGAGGCGCGCGGCGAGGGCGCGTGGGCCGACAGCGAACAGCTCGCGCTTCAGGACATCGCGGGCGCCCATCGCGAGGAGCAGACGCTCTACGAGATTGCGCAAGCGCTCGGATCGAGCCTGGACATCGAGGGCGCGATGGCACTGATTCGCGACAAGGTCAGCCGGCTCGTGCCGTTCACCACGTGCGCGCTCTTCCTTGGCGACGACACCGATGGGTACGTCTGCCGGGATGCGCACGGGCCCGGCACCGAAGCGCTGTTCAAATGGACGTCGAAGTCGTGGAGCGATCTCTCGCTCCGGCTCCCGGCGTGCGCCGACGGCCGCGATGCGCACGGCGGCGATCTGAAGGCGCTGTTGCCCTGTCCGTTAGTCTTCGAGGGGCATCTGATCGGCGGCCTCGTGATCTACCACACAGTCGCGGGCTGCTTCACCGACGAGCACCGGCGCGTACTGGGCCGGGTGAGCGAGCAGGCGGCCGCCGTCATCTACAACTCGACGCGCTTCGCGCAGACGCAGCACGAGTCCCATACGGATCCGTTGACCTCGCTGCCCAATCGGCGCGCGCTCGATCAGCAGTTCGAAATCGGGCTGGCGCGCGCGGCGCAGACCCAGACCAGCGCCAGCGTCATCGTCCTCGACCTCGACCGCCTCAAGGAAATCAACGACACCTACGGCCACGAAGCGGGCGACCGCGCGCTGCGCGCTGTGGGTGCGGTGCTGGGCTCGACCGTCCGCAAGAGCGATCTGTGCGCGCGCTTTGCCGGTGACGAGTTCATCGTCGTGCTGTGGGACTGCAACCCCGCGCACGAAGCGCGTCGCGTGGCCGAGGTGCAGAACGCGATCAGCGCCTACCCGTTCGAGCCGCGGCCGGGCGTCCGGGTCGCGCTGTCGATCAGCGCGGGACCAGCCCGATTCCCCGAGGACGGGAGCACGTTCGAGGAGTTGCTGGCCGCGGCAGACGAGCGGATGTACGTCGACAAGGCGGGCCGCCGGTCACGCAATTCCGGCCGACACGCCCTCACGCAGGGCGAGCGGGCGTAGACGCAGCGGCCGACAAGATCTCGATCGCTTCGGTGAGCTCGGCGAGTTCGTTCTGCGCGGAATAGATAATGGCCCGCTGCTCCTGCAGCGTGGGCACGGACCAGCCTTCATTCTCGATCCGCACGCGCCCATCGTCGGCCACCTCGACGACCGTCGCATCCATGGGCTCAACGAACAACTTCACCTATATCCCCGTGGCGGCTGAGGCGCGCAGGGCGTCCTCGACGCCGATCACCACGGACGCAGCGCCCGTGTCGCCGGCGCCGCCATAGACGTAATCGATGTTGATGCCGGCGTCCGCCGCCAGCCGCAGCGGGCCGGCCAGCGCGCCGGGCGCGTTCGGCACCGCCAGCATCAGGACGTCGCGCTCGACGACCTGATGACGCTGTTCGCGCAGCACGGCTGCCCCGTGCACGTGGTTGTCGACGACGAGGCGGAGCTGCCCGGCGGCGTCGAGCGACATCGCCAGGACGTTGACGCGCGCGTCCGCGAGCAGCCGGCAGACGCCGGCGAGCGCGCCGGCGTTGTTGGGTAATCGCAGAGAGAGTTCGGTGCGAATCATGTGAATGGCCGGATAAAGCCGGCCACTACCTGTTTTGTTGTTATCCCAGCACGCGAATGACGATGCGGCGATTCTGCGCGCGGCCTTCCTTCGTCTTGTTGTCGGCCGCGGGCTTCGCCATGCCGTAGCTGATGACGCTGATCTTGTGCAGCGGAATCTGATGCTTCTCGTACAGATACCGCTTCGCCGCCTCGGCGCGATCGAGACCCAGCTTCTCGTTCAACTCCGCGGGACCGGTGTTGTCGGTGTGTCCCTCGATCTCGATGTACACGTTCTTCGGATCCTGCTGGAGCCGCGAGATCAGCTGATCGATCTGTCCCTTCGCATCGTCGGGCAGATCGGCCTTCATCGTTTCAAAGCCGCCGGACGCCGTGTTGATCACGACTTCGAGGACGAGGCGGCGCGACTGCTTGTCGAACGCGTCAAGCTTGCCGCCGACGGTATTCGCGTTGCTGTTCGCGGCGGCGGCGGCGTTGTTGGCGGCGGCCGCCGCGCTGTTCGCCTGCTGCGCCGCGGTGCCGGCTGCAGCCGCTTTGCCGTCGACCTCGGCAATCCTGGCCTCGTTCTGCCGCGTGCGCTCCTGCGTCTGCTCGACCGACCGTCCGAGCGAGTCGACCTTGTCGTTTACCTCGCCGACGCTGGTCTGCACGTACTTCTTCGTGGCGCATCCCGTCGTGCCGATGGCAACCGCCGCGACGGCGAGGGCTGTCATGAATGTCCGCATGATGTCGTTCCTCCTAATTCGACTTCGGGCGTGATTGCCCGACGATATATCCACTGCGCGCGTGCGCAGTCAGATCCCTGTTGTGCATCTTCACCGTGAGCGGATGCCAGCCCGGCTCGGCGCCCGCGGCGATCGCGATCATGTACTGATGGCGCAGTTCCTCGACGACCTGCGTCGTGACGTAGGCGCGCTGCGACGGCCCGCTCGCCACCCAGGCCGCGCCGCCCGTCCACGACGCCAGATTCGCCAGCTCGCCCGCGAGCGGCGACTTCGAGGCGGACGGCGTCGCGGTGTCCGACGCCGGATCGTCCAGCGCCGAGACGATCCCGATGACATACACGGGCACGTCGATCGAGCTGGCGATCCCCGATACCTGCGACGGCGTCAGCCGGCTCGCGTTGTCGAGGCCGTCCGTCAGGACGACCACGGCGTGCCGGCGTCCCTCGCGGGTGGCCACCCGCTCGGCCGTGCGCGCGGTCGCGTCGAAGAGCGACGTCGCGCCGAACGGCACGACTGTCGACATGGACGCGGGCAGCTGGCGCAGCCCCGCGGTAAACGGCACGGCCTCTTCGAGCCGCGTGTCGAACTGATAGACCGCCGCTTCGTCGCGCGCCGGATCGAGCGCGCCGAGCAGCGCAGACGCCGCCTCGCGCGCGTGCGCGAGCTGCCCTTCCATGCTGCCGCTGACGTCGAACAGCAGGGCCACGCTCAGCCCGGCCGCGTCCTGGCGGAAATCCGCCACGGCTCGCAGACGGCCGCTGTCGAAGACGTCGAAGTCAGCGGCCGTCAGACCGCGGACAAACCGCCCTTTTTGATCGCGCACCACGGCCGCAAGGCGGACGACATCCACGCTGCTGCGGAAGACCGGCGGCGGAGCGTCCGTTGCAACCTGAAACACCATGGCCATGGCGAGCACCAACCTGAGCACTGACAACATTATGCGTTGTATAGTGGCGACGTGACCATTTCCAAGATGGCGAGCGCTCCGGCTATCCCGGTGGCCCACCGTGTCAGCACGTTCAGCTACGCCATCCGCAACATCGTGGCCGAGGCCGAGCGCGTCGAGGCGGCCGGCACGCGCGTTCGCTATCTCAACGTCGGCGATCCGAATGCCTTTGGCTTTAAGACGCCGCCGCACCTCATTGCGGCCGTCGAGCGCGCCATGCGCGACGGCCACAACGGCTACGGCCCGTCTCCCGGCATTCCGGCGGCGCGCGAGGCGGTCGCGAAGGAGCTGACGTCGCACGGCTTCCCGGTGTCAGCGGATCGCGCGCTGATCACGGCAGGCACGTCCGAAGCGATTGACCTCGTGTTGAGCGCGCTTGTGGATGGCGGGGGCGAGGTGCTCGTCCCGATGCCGACGTATCCGCTCTACACGGCGGTGCTCGCGAAAATCGACGCGCGCGCGAAGTTCTACCGGACGGATCCGGCGCGCGGCTGGCAGCCCGACCTCGATCACTTGAAGAGCCTCGTCACGCCGGCAACGCGCGCGCTTGTCGTCATCGATCCGAACAACCCGACGGGCGCGACGTATCCGACGTCCACGCGGCGCGAGCTGATCGAGTTCGCCGAGCGGCACAACCTCGTGCTGCTCGCCGACGAGGTGTACGGCGACCTCGGGTACGACGGCCCGATCGATCCGATCGGCAAGCTCGACCCCGATGCGGCCATCATCACGTTCTCGAGCCTGTCGAAGGCGTATCTCGCGCCGGGATGGCGCACGGGGTGGATCGGCGTCGGCCGCTCGCCGCGCCTCGACAACGCGCTCGCCGCGATAAAGAAGATGGCGGACGGACGGCTCTGCAGCAACGTGCCGATGCAGTTTGCCGTCGCCGAGGCGCTCCTCGGCGATCGCTCGCATCAGCCGATCTTCCGCGCGGAGCTCAAGAAGCGCGCGAACCTCACCGTCAGGAGCCTGAACGCGATGCCGGGCATGTCGTGCGTCGCGCCGATTGCGGGCTTCTACGTCATGCCGCAGCTCACGCTCCCCGCCGGACGCACCGACGAGGACTACGTCCTCGGCCTGCTGCGCGCGACCGGCGTGCTCTGCGTGTACGGCTCGGGCTTCGGCATGCCCAAAGACGCCGGCTTCTTCCGCATTGTCTTCCTCGCATCGCCCGACGAGCTCACCGAGATCTACGGTCTGATGGCGGACTACACGAAGAAGTTCCTTGAGGGGTGATCCGCTCGCGTATCTCACAGCGGAGCTGACCGCGCTCAAGGAACAGGGTCTCTACCGGAAGCTCCGCATCCTGGAAGACGAGCAGAAGCCGAAGACAACCTTCGACCACCGCTCGGTCGTCAACCTCTCCTCCAACAACTACCTCGGCCTCACCACGCATCCGCGGCTGCGCGAGCGCGCCCTCGAGGCGACGCGGAAGTACGGCGTCGGCACCGGATCGGTCCGCACGATCGCCGGCACCATGGACATCCACATGGAGCTCGAGCGCCGGCTGGCCGAGTTCAAGAAGACCGAAGCGGTCGTCGTGTTCCAGAGCGGCTTCGCCGCGAACGCGGGAACGGTGTCCGCCGTCCTGGGTAAAGACGATGTCGTCGTGTCCGACGAGCTGAATCACGCGAGCATCGTCGACGGCTGCCGGCTGAGCCGGGCGGCCATCAAGGTGTTTCCGCATAAGGACGTCGACGCCGCGCGCGGCATTCTGCAGGCGCTGCCGGCGGCGCAACGCAAGCTGCTCATCACGGACGGCGTGTTCAGCATGGACGGCGACCTCGGTCCACTGCCGGCGCTGTGCGACCTTGCCGAGGAATTCGGCTGCATCATGATGGTCGACGATGCGCATGCGAGCGGCGTGTTCGGACAGCACGGCCGCGGGACGATCGATCATTTCGGCGTCCACGGCCGCGTGGACATCCAGGTCGGCACGCTGTCGAAGGCGATCGGCGTGCTCGGCGGATACGTCGCCGGCACGCGATCGCTCGTCGAATTTCTCTATCACCGCGCCCGTCCGTTTCTCTTCTCGACCTCGCACCCGCCCGGCGTCGCGGCGGCGTGCATTGCCGCGATCGACGTGCTGATGGAGGAGCCGCAGCTCATCGAGCGGCTGTGGGAGAACACGCGCTTCTTCCAGGCGGGACTCACGGCGCTCGGCTTCAACACGGGGATGACCGAAGGACCCATCACGCCCGTCATCGTCGGCGACGGCGCGCTCGCGATGACGCTGTCCGATCAGCTGTTTCAGTCGGGCGTTTTCGCGCAGGGCATCGCGTTCCCGACCGTGGCCGCCGGCAAAGCACGCGTCCGTACGATCGTCACGGCCACTCATACACGCGAGGAATTACAGTTCGCGCTCGACGCGTTCGCGCGGGTGGGAAAGGAACTCGGCATCATTTAGGTTCAGGGTTCAGGGTTCAGGGTTCAAGGTTCAGGGTTCGGAGTTCTGGTTCGAGGTTCAGCGCCGGCGGCGCGATCGGTTCCAGGGCCCATCTGGCGGGCAACTGTGAAGATAGAGAAGGAGTTTAGTTGTCGCACCAGTAGCGCGGTGAGCGAGAAGCGTGAGGCGCTTGAAAAGGGCGTCATCTAAGTACCCGCGAGCGCGCCCGTCTTTGAGATGATTGTCGGTCTCGAGCAGCGACGCGCGGGCGAAGTCGAGAAACCTGGCGAACTCGGTCGGACGGAAGCGACCGAATCCCTCAGCGATGTTGCTAGGGCCTGAGGAACTGGAGTCTCGGATCTGAGCGCAGTATTTCCAGTCCTTGCTTGCAGGTGCGATCGCAGTAAATGCCAGCACTTCGAGGTGCAGTTCGTGCGCAAGTTGCCAACAAATGAGTTCTTCGTAGCGTTTAGCGGTCATGCCGAACGCCCGAAGCACGTTGCGTACCCGAACCCAGAACCAGAACCAGAACCAGAACCAAGAACCCTGAACCAAGAACCCCGAACCTTGAGATCTCTGTGAGCCGCCGCCTTCGTGACTTCGTCTCCACCTACACGCGAGATCTGAAGGCCGAGGATCTCGGACGGCTCTTCACGCGCGACACGCGCGAAGCGTACGAGTTCTTCGCGCGCCACATCGATCCCAAAGAGTTCGAAGGCCTGCGCTGGCATCGCCGGCTCCTCGTGCACCTGCGGCTGTTCTTCGTCGCGTTCACGATGAAGCTCTCGCCCGCCCGCCGTTTCGTCTACGCGGCGTCGATCATCTTTGCGATCGTCGGCGTCTTCAACCTGATGCAGCTGCGGATGGCGCAGACCGACGTCGGGCAGGTCAACGTCGTCGTGCCGGGCGTCGGTCTGCCCAACGGCCTCGGATCGCTCGTCATCGCATTCCTGCTCGTGAATCTGATTGTGCTGCTCGAAGTCGCCGACCGGCTGTCGCTCAAGAACGACCTCGAGATCGCGCGTGAGATTCAGAAAGCGATGCTGCCTCCGGGACGGTTTCGCGCGCCCGGCGCGGACGTCGCGGGATTCAGCCGCCCGGCCAACACCGTGGGCGGCGATTTCTACGAGATCCTGCCGCTCGGCGACGGCCGGCTGGTCGCGGCCGTCGGCGACGTCGCCGGCAAAGGCAGTCCGGCCTCGCTCCTGATGGCGCTCCTGCTCGCGATGATGCGCACGCTGACCGACGAGCGGCTCGAGCCTGCCGATCTCATGGCGCGGCTGAACGTGCAGGTCTGCCGGCAGTCGCCCGGCAACCGGTTCATCACGATCTTTTATGCCGTGCTTGATCTGTCGAGCGGCGAGCTGACGTACGTCAACGCCGGCCACACACCGCCGCTTCTCCTCCGCACGAACGGCGAGGTCGAGCGTCTTCAATCCGGCGGCGTCGCGCTCGGCATGTTCGAGCGCTCGCAGTTCGAGGCGGGGCGCATTCGGCTGCAGCCCGACGATCTGCTGGCGATCTACAGCGACGGGATCACGGAAGCCGAGAACCCCAAGGGCGAGCCCTTCGACGAGCAGGGACTCGAAACGGTGCTCACGTCCGAGCGCCGGAACAACGTCGCGGCGACCTGCGCCGCCGTGGTGCGCGCCGTCGAGCGGCACACAGCGGACACGCGCCTCGCGGACGACCTGACGCTGTTGTTACTTCGCCGCTCTACCGTGCCGTCCGCGGCCGGTGTCTAATAACTGCAACGGTGTGCGCACCATCCGAATTTCGGCCCTTGTCGTCCTGACGTGTCTCGCCGGCGCGCCGTGCGCCTCAGCGCAGGCGCCCGCGCAGGAGGTGCCGCCACCGGACAACGTTCAGCGGCTGCTCAATCACCTCGAGGAGATCGTGCTGGCCGGTGACGTGGTCGGCTATCTGGACCTCGTGTCGGGCAATGCGAATCGCGCACGCGCGACGGATTTCAGCCGGTCGGAAATGCAGTCGGGCACGACGCGCGCCGTCGTCAAAGAGCGCGAGCGGATTCCATTCGGGAGCACGATCGAGCCGACCGGCTATCGTGTCATCGTCGACGTGTTCACCGAATACGGCCCGGTCGGACGCGTGGCGACATGGCAGCTGGACCTTCAACGCCGCAACGACGAGCTCGAGATCTTCGACGAGCAGCGCCTGACGTCCGTGGAGCGCCTGTTCCGGTTGTCACTCGATGAGAGACAGTTCTCGGCGCAAAACCTGGCGATCCACGCCGAAGATTTCGACATCACATTCGAGGCCGGGAATGTCTTCGTCTCGTCGGTGGACGCCGGCATTACCGGCGTCGTGCTGCTCGGCCGCGGCGACATGCACTTCCATCCGAAGCCCGACACGGAAAAGACGCAGGTGCGGATCTTCGGCGGCAGCGAGACCCTGGACACCTCGTTCACGTCGGCGTTCCTGCGGATGGATCCTGCGGACTTCCAGCAGTTCATCGACGTCGGCCGGCTGATGGACATCCCGGTCGATCCCCGCGAGCTCAAACGCGCCGAGGACGTCTTCAAGCAGGACTACCGGAAGTCGTATCACCTCAATCTGGGCGATCTCAGCACCGAGCCGTGGTCGCTGCTTCCCGGCACGAACAACTTCGTCGCCGAGGTCCACACGCGGCGATTCGGCATCCTCACCTACGCGCGATCGAAGGCCGAGGCCGAAGACATCACGCTCTTTGACCGCGTCCGCCACCGCAACATCGCCGTCTATTCGTCCGTGGAAACGCTCGCGCGCCGCGGCCGCTCGTACAACGAAGACGACTTCCGCGACTACGACGTCGTGAACTACGACGTCGATCTCTCGCTCTCGCCGTCGAGGCAGTGGATTGACGGCGTGACAATCCTCACGCTGCGCGTCAAGGCGCCGGCGATCAGCAGCCTCACCCTGCGTCTGGCCGACGCCCTCATCGTCCGCTCGATCACCAGCGACCTGTTCGGCCGCCTTTTCGGCTTCCGCATCAACAACCAGAACCTTGTTGTCATCAACCTTCCGGCGACCATCGTGGAGGACACCGCGCTCAAGCTGACATTTGTCTACGCGGGCCGCGTGGAACCCCAGACCGCGGACGGGAGCGAAGCCGCTGGCGTCGGTCAGAATCAGACGCTCGGTGAGACGCCGGAATTCACGGCGGAGCCGAGCTTTCTCTACAGCACCCGCGCCGCGTGGTATCCACAGGCGACCACCAGTGACTACGCGACGGCCACGCTGAAGATCAGCGTGCCGCTGGGATACCAGTGCGTGGCCAGCGGCGTGCTCGACAAAGGCTGGCCGCAGACGCTGGGCACCAGAGAAGAGCAATCCGAACGGAAGGTGTACTCGTTCACGTCGGTCCAGCCACTGCGGTACCTCGCGTTCATCGTCAGCAAGTTTGAGCACGTCGACACCAGGACGCTGGATTTTCCCGAGCTCGGCAAGACGATGACGCTTTCGGTGGAGGCCAATCCACGTCAGATGCGGCGGGGCCGCGAGCTCGTCCAGCGGGCCGCCGACATCACGAAGTTCTACGCGTCGCTCGTTGGTGACGTGCCGTATCCGGCGTTTACGCTGGCCATCGTCGAGGGCGACCTGCCGGGCGGGCACAGCCCGGCGTACTTCGCGCAGCTGCTGCAGCCGCTGCCGATGACGGTCCAGACATGGCGCAACGATCCGGCGTCATTCGATCGCTTTCCTGATTTCTTTCTCGCGCACGAACTTGCGCATCAGTGGTTCGGCCAGGCCGTCGGCTGGGGCAATTACCACGAGCAGTGGCTGAGCGAAGCGTTCGCGCAGTACTTCGCGGCGCTCTACGCGCAGCACCAGCGCGGCGACGGCGTCTTCGCCGGCGTGCTGCGGCAGATGCGCCGCTGGGCGATGAACGAGTCCGATCAGGGGCCGGTGTATCTCGGATACCGGCTCGGCCACATCAAGAGCGACAGCCGCGTGTTTCGCGCGCTGGTCTACAACAAAGGCGCCGCGGTGCTGCACATGCTCCGGCGTCTGATTGGCGACGATGCGTTTTTCAAGGGACTGCGTCGCTTCTACGCCTCGGCGCGGTTCCGGAAGGCAGGCACCGACGAGCTCAAGGAAGCATTTGAAGCCGAAGCCGGCCGGCCGCTCGATCGGTTTTTCGATCAGTGGATTTACGGCTCGACGCTTCCGCGCCTCAAGGTGCAGTATCGCGTCGAGGGGAACGAGCTCGCCGTCCACATCGATCAGCTGGGCGAGGTCTTCGAAGTCCCCGTGACGCTCACGGTCGAGTACGTCGACCGCAGCAAGACCAATCTCGTTGTGGCGATCAGCGAGCGCATCCTCGACCGTCGCATCCCGCTGTCGGCCGCCATCCGGAGCGTGAGTATTAATAAGGATGACGGCGTACTTGCGGAGTTTGCGAATTAGTCGTTCCAGGGGGGTATTCTTGATAGCGATGGACACCGTTACGTTAACAATTGACGGCCGTGACGTCACTGTGGAGAAGGGCAAGACCGTTCTCCAGGCGGCGATTGAGAACGGTATTTCCGTTCCGTATTACTGCTATCACCCCGGCATCGGCATCGACGGGTCGTGCCGCGTCTGCATCGTGAAGATCGAGAAGATGCCGAAGCTGCAGACGTCGTGCTCGACCGTCTGCACGGACGGGATGATCGTGTCGACCGGGACGCCCGAGGTCGTACAGGCGCGCGCCGGTGTCTTCGAGTTCCTGCTCGTCAACCACCCGCTCGACTGCCCCGTGTGCGACAAGGGCGGCGAGTGTCCGCTGCAGGACTTTTCGTACACCTTCGGCCCCGCCGGGAGCCGCACGGATTTTCCCCGCCGCGTGTTCGACGGCGAAGGCGTGAAGGGCGACGTCGATTTCGGCCCGACGCTGATGCTCAACCGGCAGCGCTGCATCCTGTGCACGCGGTGCGTGCGCTTCATGCGCGACGTCGACGGCGACGCGCAGATCAACATCATCGATCGCGGGTACGGGAGCGAGATCGCGACGTTCCAGGAGGAGGGTGTGCACTCGCTCATCTCCGGCAACCTGATGGACGTCTGCCCCGTCGGCGCGATCACGACGCGCGACTACCGCTTCAAGTCGCGCCCATGGGACAACCCGGACGCCGTCGACACCATCTGCACGCGCTGCGAGAAAGGCTGCAACACGACGGCGTGGCTCAAGGCCAAGCCGGAATGGGCCAAAGCGTCGCGTCTCGTCCGCTTCACGCCCCGGTTCACACCTGAGGTGAACGGCTACTGGATGTGCGACATCGGCCGCTTCGACTATCACTGGATGGAGAGCGAGGATCGGCTGCGGCGCCCGCTGGCGAAAGACAGTCGCGGGACGCAGCAGGCGGCGTCGTGGAACGACGTGTATCGGAGCCTGGTCCAGACGCTCTCGGCTGCCGGGAACGCGAACGCCGAGGGCGTGCGCTTTCTGGTCTCCGCGCATGCCTCGCACGAAGAGCTGTTCCTCTTCCGCCGTCTCGCCGAGGAGCTCATGGGAAGTGCGAAGGGCGTCACGGCGACCTGGACGTCATCGCCCAAGCCTCAGCCGGAGGGCACGACGTTCGTGGTGCCGGAAGTCGACGCGCCGAACGTCGCCGGCGTCCGCGCGTTTGGATTCGGAGACGACGTGCCGGCGCTGCGATCGGCCGTCGAAAGCGGCCGTGTGACCGCGCTGTATGTTTACGATCCAGGCCCCGCGACACTCGGCGACGTCCAGTGGATCGTGAACGCCCGCGCGAACGGCACGCTGCCCTTGCTCATCGTGCAGGGCGTCCTGCTGACGCCGCTGGCCCAGGCCGCGGACATCGTGCTCGCGGGCGCATCCTCCGCCGAAAAAGAGACGTCCTATACGAACGGAGAGGGACGGCTTCAGGCGGCCTCGCGGGCGCTGCCGCTGGTCGGCGATTCGATGGAAGACTGGCAGATTCTCGTCACTCTCGCGAAAGGGCTCGGTGTCGCGCTGCCGTACGCCGATGCCGCATCGGTCCGCGCGGACATCGCCGCCCGCTTCGCCGGCTCGAAAGCGCTCGACGGCATCTCGGCGCTGACGTTCGGCCAGCCGCTCGAAGGCCGTCATTGGCTGGAGGCGAGCAATCCGTCGGAGCGCTGGAAGTGGGACTTCATGTTCCAGGACCTGCCGCCCGTCAAAGGCACGGTCGAGCTGTCCGCGCTTCCGCCCGCGCCTGTCGCGGTCATTCCGCTCAAAGAAGTGAAGTGAAAGCGCGAGGAGTTCTCGGGGTTCTCGCGGTTCTGACGGTTCTCGGGGTTCCGGTTCGTGCGCAGCTGCAGCGCATCAAGGCCGACGTCACGCCCCTGCTCGAGGCAGACGGCGTGCGCGCCGGCGATGTCGTTCGCGGCGCGCTGACCGTCACGCTTCCCGAAGGCTTCCACGTCCAGTCGAACAAGCCACGCGACCCCGATCTGATCCCGACCGAGCTGACGATCGATGCGCCCGCCGGGGTGACCGTGAAGGAAGTCGTCTTCCCTGCTCCCATTGACGTGAAGCTCGCCGGCTCGAACCAGCCGCTCGCCGTGTTCGAGCGGACGTTCTCGATCGGCGTTCAGTTTGCGCTCGCGCCGAACGCGGCCGCCGGCCGGATCGACGTGCCCGCGCGGCTGCGGTATCAGGCGTGCGACGACAAGGCCTGCTTCGCGCCCACGAACGCGACGGCAACGTGGATGCTCAACGTCGTGCCCGCGGCCGGCGCGATCCATCCCACGAATCGCGACGTCATCGATCGCATCGCCTTCGGCCACGGCGACGCTCCCGGCGCTGTCGTCGCACCGCCGAGCCCGAACCCCTCGACCCAGAACCTCTCGAACCCCTCGAACCTGTTGAACCTCGATGGCTTCGTGGTCGCAGGAACAACAGGCGGGTATCAGGGAAGCAGCGACTTTCTGAAGTTCATTCGGGACGCCGAAAGCGGCCTGAAACAGCGCGGGATGTTCGAGGGACGCGGGCCGCTGGCGATTGTCCTGCTCGTCTTTCTCGGCGGGCTGGCGTTGAACCTGACGCCGTGCGTCCTCCCGATGATTCCGATCAACCTCGCGATCATCGGCGCGGGTACCCAGGCGGGGTCGCGCGGCCGCGGGTTTCTTCTTGGCGGCGTCTACGGCGCCGCCATGGCCGTCGTGTACGGCGTGCTTGGGCTGATCGTCATTCTCACCGCGGGCACGTTCGGCACGATCAACTCGTCGCCGTGGTTCAACCTCGGCATCGCCGTCCTGTTCGTCGCCCTCGCCCTGGCGATGTTCGACGTCGTCACGATCGATTTCTCGCGATTCTCGAGCCGCTTCCGCGTCGGCGAGCACAGCCGGGGCACATTTGTCGTCGCGTTCGTGATGGGCGCCGTGGCCGCCCTGCTGGCCGGCGCCTGCGTGGCGCCCGTCGTCATCCAGGTCGTGCTGTTCTCCAGCAATCTGTACTCAAAAGGCGCGACGGTCGCGCTCGCGCTGCCGTTTCTGCTGGGCGTCGGCATGGCGGTGCCGTGGCCGATTGCCGGCGCCGGGCTCGCGGCGCTGCCGAAACCCGGCGCGTGGATGGTCCGCGTCAAACAGGTCTTCGGCGCCGTCATTCTCGCCACCGCGGCGTACTACGGCTACGAAGCGTACGGGCTCTTCGCCGATCGGTTTGTCGACGCGTCGGCCGTCACGTCGAGCGTCGATGCACAGGTGAAGGCCGGCTGGCATCGATCGCTCGACGAAGGTCTCGCGACGGCCGCGCGCGAAAAGAAGCCCGTCCTCATCGACATGTGGGCGACCTGGTGCAAAAACTGTCTGACCATGGACCAGACGACGCTGAAAGATGCCGCCGTCGTGTCGGCGCTCGACGGGTACGTGAAGATCAAATTCCAGGCGGAGAATCCCGACGAGCAGCCGGCCAAAGCCGTGATGCGGCGATTCGCTGCGGTCGGCCTGCCGGCGTATGTGATCCTGCGTCCAAAACCGTGATACGCTGTGCACGTTTGAGCGCATCCCCCTTCCTTATCCGATGCGATCACGTGCTGTCCAGCTAGTTCTGATTGCCGTTGCAGTTGCCGCCGTAGTTGGCGCGGCTGTTTTCGTCAGCGTCTCCGAACAACACATCGCGACCACACGCAGCGCGGAGCGCGCGTTCGACGCCGTCGCCCGCGAAGCCACGAACGGCCTCGCCCGGCTTCGCGCGGACGGCACCGTCAAGTCGATCGACGCGCTGGGCTCGATGGCGACAACCGACAAAGCGAGAACGGCGTCGGAAGAAGCGGCGACGACGGCCGCGGCCCTGACGGAAATCCACCGCCGCGCGCGCGATTACGCGAAGGCGGGCCTGCCGCTGATGGCGAGCGACGTGCTCTTTGCCGAAGGCGCGGACACGGCATCGGCTGTGCTCGACCGCGTCAACACCGCCCGCGTGGCGGAGCAGCAGGCGGCGGACGCCGAAGAATCCTCGGAGCGCACACTCGAAGCGACGGCGCTCGCCGGCGCCGCCATTGTGGGTCTTGTGGCAATCGCGGGCGTGTTCGTCGCCGCGCCGGCAGCCCCGTTGCAGCCGGCGCAGGCTTCAGTACCCGTCAGTGACTCGCCGCCAGGCGCCCGGCCGGACGAGCTGGCTCCTCGCGGCGAACCTGCGACGCCGGTTGGATACCTGACCTCACGTCCCGCGGGGCCTGTGCTGCGAGCCGCGTCCCGGCTCTGCACGGATCTCGGCCGCGTCAGCGATGTCGAGGAGCTTCGGGATCTTGTCGGCCGCGCCGCCGACGTGATGGATGCACGCGGGCTCATCGTCTGGATGACCGGCCCCGATGGGACGCATCTCGTGCCCGCCCTCTCACACGGCTACACGCCGGACAAGATGTCGAAGCTTCCGCCGCTCGCGCGGTCCGCGGACAACGCCGCGGCCACTGCGTATCGCACCGGCCAGCTTCAGATCGTGCTCGCGCGTCCTGGCGAGTCGAACGGCGCGATCGTCGCGCCGGTGTTGTCGTCGGACGGGTGTGTCGGCGTGCTCTCGGCGGAAATTCGCGGGGGCGGTGAGTCGTCGGAAAGCGTCCAGGCGCTGGCCGCAATCTTTGCGGCGCAACTGGCAAGCGTGCTCCATTCAACTCCCGCGTCGCACGAGACGCGAGCCGCGACGGGCACGGATAACATCTGAGAATTTGAGAATCTACGATTTGAGAATCTGACTTGGCGATTTGAGGATCTGCTGGCGATGGTTCAAGCGCGCCGTCGTCAGCGACTTCGCGAAGATCGCCCGCAGTTCCCCGCTCTCATGCAGCAGCCAATCCAGCTCGGCTCCTGACGCCAGTCCGCTCTTTGTGAGAACCGCGAGCCAGTGTTCACTCTCATCTGCTTCATTAACGACGACGCCGAGGCGCGATATGAACTCCGCTCGCGAGCGCGCACGGCGCGCCGAGCGATAGTTCGACGACACACCCGGGCCAGAACGCGCGAGCTGGCGCGCGACTCCGTCAGCTGATGGTTCCCTGGGTAGAGTCCGCACACACTTCAAGACGCGAACCGAGAATCGTTCGGCTCGCTCCGCCAGAAGGTCGGCCTGTGTTGGCATGCCGCGGCTCATGCAGAACTCTCGCCATCGGCATGCAGCAGATTGTCTTGAGAATTGCCGAAGATTGGTGGGCGTGATCGCAGAATCTGCAGCGTTTCAGATTCTTAGATTCTCACATTCTCAAATCTTAGATGTCAGCTGGTGATTCGCAGAGCGACGACCGTCATGTCGTCTTTCGCGGGCACTTCTCCTCGAAAGTCGGTGACGGCGCTGAATACCGTCTCGACGATCGCCTTGGCGGGCAATTTCCTCGACTCGAGCACGACGTTCGACAATCGCTCGACGCCGAACTCGCGGCCGCGACCGTCGGTCGCCTCGAACACACCGTCCGTGCAGAACACGTAGACGTCGCCCGCCACCAGGTCAAACGACACTTCGTCGTACGTCGAGCCCGCAAACGATCCGAGCGGCACGCCCGGCAGCACGACCTGCGCGGCACTCTCGCCGCGGCATCGCACGGGATATGGCAGGCCGGAATTCGCGAACACGACCGACCGGCGCTTGAGATCGAAGAGCGCGTAGCACAGCGTGCAGTAGTACTGCTCCAGCTGGCGCTCGTGAAGAATCGTGTTCATCGAGGCGAGCACGCCGGCGGGGCTCGAGCGATCGGAGGTGTACCGCCGGCGGAACGTGCGCGATCGCACGAGCTCGCCGGCGAAGGCGCTGTAGAGCGCCGCGGGCACGCCCTTCCCCGACACGTCGCCCACGGCAATGACCAGGCTTTGCGGTTCCGGCGTCAGGAAGTCGTAGAGATCGCCTCCAAGCTCGTACGCCGGTTCGAACCGCGCGGCCACATCGACGCCTTTGAACCGCTTCGGCAGCTCCGTCGGCAGGAGCGCCATCTGGACGCGCTGCGCGAACCGGATTTCCTTCTCGAGCCTGACTTCGTTCGCGCGAATCGTCTCGTACAGGCGCGCGTTCTCGATCGCCACGGCGGCGTGGCTCGCGAACAGCGTCATGATTTCGATGTCGCTCTTCCCGAACGCATCGAGCTCAGGGCTTTCGAGGTCGAAGACGCCGATGCAACGATCCTTCACCATCAGCGGCACGACGAGCTCGGAGCGGATGTCTTCGACCACGGGAATGTACCGCGGATCTTTCGAGACGTCCGATACCAGGACCGGCTCTTTGTGCAGCGCGGCATAGCCCACGAGGCCGTCGCCCATCTTCACGCGCGTCGGCACGCGCTGATCGCCGTAGCGGACGGCCGTCTTCATCTCCAGCTCGTGCGTCTCCTCGTTGACGAGGAGAATGCCGAAGGTGCGGTAGTCGATCACGCGCCGCGTGACGCTGGCGAGCCGCGTCAGGAGCTCGTCGAGGTTGAGAATCGACCCGAACTCGCGCGCGACCTCCGCGAGCGTCTCCAGCGTGCTGGTGTACTCACGCTCGTGCTCGAGCAGCCGCGCGTTCTCGATCGCCACGGCGACGTTCGCGCCGAACTGCCGCAGCACGGCTTCGTCCACGAGCGTGAACTGCCCGATGTTGTCGCTGAGGAGGTTCAGCGCGCCGATGACGCGTCCCTGCCGGCGCAGCGGGACGACGAGTTCGGCATTGCTTCCCGGCACGGCCTCGACGTACCGCGGATCCGCGTGTACGTCGTTCACCAGCAGCGGCAACCCGTCGGCCACGGCCGCGCCGACAAGGCCTTCGCCGACCTTGACGCGAAGCGTCCGCGCGACTTCCGCGGGATACCCGACCGAATACGCGATCGTCAGCTCGGTCTTCTTCGGATCGAGCAGGTACACGGCAAACGCCTTGAATTTCGTGATCCGCGAGATGAGCTCGGGGATCTTCTGCAGCAGCTCCTCGAGATCGAGCACCGAGGTGACTTCGCGCCCGAGCGCAAAGAGCGCCGTCAGCGCTTCGAGAGCGCCCGCGCGGATATCGGGTTCTGGTGCGGCGGTGGGTTCGGTCACAACGAAGACAGGGTCTGATGCCAGTATAATCGTTTGCTCACATGGACCTGACGCTCCCGCTCGACCATGCCGCCATCGAGCGGATTCTTCTCCACCGCTACCCGTTCCTGCTCGTGGATCGCGTGACAGAGCTCGAGATCGACAAGCGCATCGTCGGCATCAAGAACGTGTCGCGCAACGATCACTTTCTCTCGCATGACGCCAGCGGCGCCTCGGTGTTCCCGCCGACGCTGCTGACCGAGGCCATCGCCCAGGTCGGCGCGATTCTGATTCTCGCGAAGCCGGAAAACCGCCAGCGGCTGCCGCTGCTCGCCGGCATCAAGCGCTTCCGGTTCCGCCGCCCCGTGCTGCCCGGCGAGGTCATCGAGATGGAAGCGCATGTGATCAGGCTGGGCAGCCGCATGGGGGTGCTCGAGGGCGTGGCGCGCGTCGACGGCAAGGTCGTCGCGAACGGCACCATGACCTGCGCCCTGGGGCCAGCGCGAAGTACGTAGGGCGGGCCTTTTAGGCCCGCCGCCGTTGGGGGCCCTGAAAGGGTCGCCCTACTACGCGACCGCGGCGTCGGTGGACAGGCGCACGCAGTTGCGCCCCTGCTCTTTTGCGCGGTAGAGCGCCGCGTCGGCGCGGCCGATGATCGCTTCGCTGTCGATCTCGGACGCCAGCGCCACGGTGACGCCGAAGCTCGCCGTGATGCCGAACGTCTCGTCCTTCCAGTGGATCGGCACGTCGGCCAGCTCGCGCCGGAGCGAGTCGGCGACCCGCTTGGCGCCTTCGATCGGCGTTTCCGGAAGAATCACGAGGAACTCTTCCCCGCCGTACCGGCACTTGAGGTCGCTGCCTCGCAGCACGTCGCGCATGCGCACCCCGACGGCCGCGAGCACCGCGTCTCCACACAAGTGGCCGTACCGATCGTTCACGTCCTTGAAGAGATCGAGATCGAACATGATGAGCGCCAGCGGCTGCTGCGAGCGGCGGGCGCGGCGCAATTCGACGTCGAGCACCTCGAGCGCATGGGTCCGGTTGAAGCAGCCGGTCAGGCCGTCGCGCAGGCTGTGCTCGCGCATCTCCTGAAACAGCTGCGCGTTCCGCAGCGCGATGCCGAGGAGCGCCGCTGTCGCAGCCAGCGCATGCCAGCGGCTTTCAGTAAATGGACCGGCTGTGTCGGGCAGCCCAAGCACGCCGACCGCATGGCCGCCCGCCGTCATCGGGATGCAGACGTGGCCTTCCATCGATACCGGATCGCCCTCCGATCGCTGCTCGCCGTCGAGCGCGCGATTCGCCAGGCTTTCACGCGTCCGCTCGAGGTCGCGCCGGTTTTCGCGCGCCGTACCCGCCAGCGCCTGCCAGTGGCGGCCAGTACGCACCATCGCCCACGCCTCCTCGGTGCCCGCGAGCTTCGGCAGCTGCTGCGTAACGACGTCGCGGATCGCGTCGATGTCGAGCGAACGTCCGAGCGCCTGGCCGAACGCCACGAGCCGCTCCATTTCTTCGGCGCGCGCCTCCGCGGCCACGGCGCCCGCTTCGGCCGCGGCGGCCTGCGCTTTCGATTCCTGCCGCTTGCCCTGCTGATGAAACAGGAACACCACGATCAGGATCAGCAGCGCGGGAATCAGACCGAGGCCCGACGCGCGCTCGACCTCCCGAGCGCGATCGATGAGGATCAGCACCTGCCGCGAGAAGACGACGATCAGCGCCACGGCGAGCCCCGCGATGAGGAGTCGATCCTGTGGCCGGATCATATTCACTGGCTGGGTGCGACTGTAACATGGCTCGGGACGGGATTCGGGATTCGGGATTCGGGATTCGGACACTCGGGGGATTTGAGGGAGACTCGAGTAGAGGTACGCAGGATCCTCCAGATCGAATCATCGGCAGCGTTTCAGAAATTGCGACCATTTCTGACTGGATCGGCGAAATCCCAAGAAATCGAAGCGGTACGATCCATGCGAGTGCGAGCGCTCCATGGCGAACAACATCAC
>Ga0315281_10000788_pt1 | contig 45704 bp, 30 predicted proteins | sample YL17G07_0_MG_FD_204540 | JGI IMG/M metagenome (GOLD analysis project Ga0315281, IMG submission 204540) | Sediment microbial communities from Yellowstone Lake, YNP, Wyoming, USA - YL17G07_0 | ecosystem: Environmental > Aquatic > Freshwater > Lake > Sediment | place: USA: Wyoming | collected...
ATGAAGACTTGCACGACGTTGGAAATGCGCCCGTCAGAGGAGATGACCTGAAGACCGGACCAGCCGGTGAACGTCGAAGAGGTTGCACGGGCATTGACGTTGATGGCGTTCGTGCCGGTCACGGTGAACGAGACCACTGTCAGCTCGGATGTCGTCGCGGTGACTGTGGGAGTTGATGAAAAGTCGATCCCCGAAAGCGAGATCGTCGTCGCGAAGCCGCCCCACGGCACACCATCGGGATTGAAGGTTGTGATCTTGGGTTTCCCGCGGAGGTGAACAATGGGCATCGTGTCGTCCAGCTCCTCGTTGACCAGGACGCGAAATTCCACATCCGCGCCGTCGTCCTGGATGGGGGCTTGATACGTGCGGTGATAGTTGCCGGTGGCGGGCTCGTAGACGATGGGACCGGTGAACTGACCGAGGATCGGGCGGCGGGCGAAGCGGAGCTCCTGGTCGGGCCCGAGGGTGATGTTGGAGGCGTCGCGGGGGCAGATGGTGACGTCGAAGGTCGCGCCGGTCGTGGGAAGCTCGGGAGCCGGGATCGTGACGCAGGTATTGTTGCGGTCAATCTGCCAAAGGCGGCGGAAACGAGACGTGTGTTGCAGGTCGAAGCCGTAGTTGCCCCATTGGACGTTGTTGCGGGACCAGGGGACGCCCACATCGAAACAGTCGGCGATGCCAGAGTTCCCAGAAGACGTTCCAGTCGCCCAACAAGCGGTCGTGGTCAATCCGTCGAGCGTCGAGAGGGAGATCGTATTCACATCGTCGACCTTGCTGATCGTTCGGGGGTAACCCAGCAGGTGCGTGCCGGAATTGTCGTAACCTTCGTTTCGCGATATTGAATTGTCCTGGCCCGCGAAGAGAAGTCCCGCAGCGCCAATTTGGCCGAGATTTCCGATCACAGGTGCGCAGGTGAAAAACTGTGCAGTCCCATTATGGACAGGCCAGCCAGAAGCCGAAATGCCGGTCGCCAAATCAAACATGTAGTTGTTTCCAGCATGGTCGCCCTCCGCCAGCCATTTGGTTCCCGAAGCTTCGAAAAGCGAATACGATTCCCCGCCCGTCGTCCCCGGAAAACCAATTGGATACGGCGGCACCGGCTGCCCAAAGCGGTCGATGACGTGGATGGCAGCGGGCGGCCCGATGTAATCGCTCACCGCAGCAATGTACGGGTAGCCATCGTTTCCGGTGAAGGCGATAACGGGGGAAAGATCGAACGTAATCGCCGTATTACCTCCGGGTTGGTAGACATACGGCCAACCATTGCATGCCGTACCATCACCGTGATAACAAAAAATGTGCCCATGACTGTCCCCAGCCAGCACTTCGAGTTTACCATCGCCATCAAGATCAATCAGTGTTGGCGTCGCATTCATTACGTTCCCAGGGGTAAGCGGAATAGGCCAGCCGGCCCGAGGATTCCCGTCAAGATCGAGTACGTAAATTGCGTATCCCTGAGTCGTCACGGCGATCCACTGCTTTCCGTCTCCATCGAGATCGCCAATCGATGGCCGGGCAAGACTCAAGTATTTCCAGACCGGGTCGGTATTGATCCTCGGCCGATCCCAGAGGAGATTCCCATTTGCATCGAACATCGAAATTCCAGTGCCGCGGCCAGTCACAATTTCATAGGCGCCGTCGTCGTCTCGATCGACGAAAGCTGGCGAATATGCGATTCGGTTGTAATCGAATCGCCGAAGCACCGTGCCGTCACCCCCTCGAATCTCCACTGCTCCCGGAAAGGTTGTCGAATTGATTCGGGCAAACCAAGAAATCACCGCCGTCCGACTGCCATCACCAAAAATGTCTCCCACTTGAATCGAGGTCTCTTCGACAAAGGTCGCGCTCGTCGTCTTGTAAGTCACGGGCCAGCCCGGATGGCTCACGGGTTGCGCCAGGAGAGCCGCGGCACTCAGCAGGCCAGCCGCGGCTCCGGATCGAATTAGGCCGAGAATGGCACGAGCCATCGAACGCGTCCTCATCTTGAACCCCGCTTCAATGACCGGTCGCCACCTCTTGGCGATAGAGTGAACCTGCGTCGACCAAATCGAACCTGACTGAAGAGGCAAGGTCAGGATTCACGATCCACTGATTCGCTCGGTTGAGCGCCGCTTGAACTTGAGCGTCCACTGCTGAAGGTGACGCCTGCTCGCGGGTCACGACTTTGTCGAGCGCACGGATCAAGTTGAGCAGGGCCATCTGGTGCGGTGGACTATCGAACTCCGATGGATCGGCATCCGAGAGCTCACCGTCGATTTGTTTCATCTTGCAGGTTGGGCACGACTCGCTCTGAATCGCGATGCGCCGAACGTTGGTGCCGACTGGCACGGAGGGGCCAGTCATTTGGGCGGTGCCACCTGGTATCGGAGAAATGCTTCCATTCGCGAAATTCGCCGTGAACACCTTGTCTCGCTGGTCACGAGCTGCGATCGCCGTTGGGAATACGAGGCTAGTCCCGCCTGCAGAGTCGTTCAGACTTCCAGTTCGATCGACCGTCGTCGGGGCACTGGCTAATCTTTTCTGAATCTGATTCGGCGTCGTTCCCGCGAGCGCCACATATGCGAATTCGGTGTCGGTGTTCGGGTCCGCCATCACAACGACACTTGTCGGCAAAGCCCCCGGATTCCGATATTCGAGGTCGATGAAATTCGAATCCGGCAACTCGAGATCCCCTTCGAGACTCTGATTGTTCGCCGACGTGCGGGCCTGGTCCCCGAGCGTCAGGATGTTCGTCAACGTGGTCGTCAACAGTTTTCCGGAAAGCGGCGCGGCCACCAATAAATCGTTTGAATTGGCTCCACTCAGGGAAAGCCCGATTTCGTAATGCGTCCCATCGGGGAGGGTCTTTCCCCCGAATCGACCGAGGAATACGACCGCGCGTTTCTTCAGATAATGAGGATTGATCGCGGAGATCGTCACTTTGGGAGGGTTCGAGCCGCTGCAGTTGCTCGCGACGAATGGATTTAGATCGTAGACCGCGAGCACGATCGGAAAGATGATGGCCGGGCAAGGCTTCTTGGGGCAACTGCCCGTCTTATCCCCCGAAAAACTCGACTGGGTCACCACCAGGTAACGACTCTTCCACCCGGTTTGGTTTGTCAGTGGAAGGCTCGGAGGAGAAGTGAGGCCGTCGATGAAACCAGCGTTCTGCCACTTGTGAATGTTTCCGTCATAGCTCGGGCTTGGACATGTGGCCGTGAGGCTCGTCAGCCGCGCTTGCGCATCCACGGGGTAGCCGGCGCCGTCCGACGTATCTGCAACCTCGAGCTCGTAATCAGTGACGCTCGCCCCCGTATCCGCCCGGTCGTAAAGTGAAATCCCACCGGTCGTCACTCGCAAGAGGTTGATCGGTTCCGGCACCTCCGGGACGATCGCGGGGCAGAATTGAGAGCTCGTCTGACGATGCAACACGTAGGCGATCGTGCCATCTGGATCGGCAGCCACTCGCTTGGGCGACCAGTACGAAAGAGGTGGACAAGCGGACGTGGCCGGATAGGTCTGCGAAAAACTCTCGCCTCCCACGCTCCACAGCCGAACAGTCTTTCCCGATTCGACGACGAGAAGCTTTCGGCTGCTCTGCGCCACGAGATCGACGTCCGAGATTGCGCTGATCGGAATCGACGGAAACGGGCGGCCGTCGATCGCGTGGCGTTCATCGGTGGCGAGCGGGTACGAGAAAGAATCGGGATTCTCGCCGCTCCGGAAAAGAGCCATGGTATTGGCGTTCGTCGATTCGTCGGTCGAGAAGCCGTACTGGACGAACTCGAATTGATTGTCTGGCGCGAGAAAAGCACAGCCGCCACCCGTGATGCTCATGGTGACCGGAGCACTCTCGAGAATCGAGGGGGTCGTGACAAGCAGGTCATTGGCGGAAATCAGCGTCATCCGGCACGGGAGTGCCGTGTCGGTAGTAACAGTGCAATCCACCGACCCGAAAGTGAGCACGGTGGTATTGGTGTAATCGCACGTTCCGCCGTTGTAGACGTGAATCTGCGTTCCTCCGCTCGTCGAGCCGAACGTCCGGGAAAGGGTCGAGCGGCCGGGAGCGGCGAGGACGAAGGCGTTGTAGGCGGTGGCTTGGGAGGGCTCGGCGCAGAGCGGAGTGTTCGACGTCACCGTGACGTCATAACCGCCAGGGTTGGCGCAGATTCCCGAAGGAAGCGTGAACGTCAGCGTCTGCGGATACGTCCCGAAATTGCTGGCTGTGATGGTGGCAGAATAGGGAATCGTCGTCCCCCCCGCCGTTTTGCAGGCGGGCGTGGAGACGAAGACGGTCGAGGCGCTCGTGAATCCCGTGCCGGTGATCGTGACGGAGGTGCCGACCGAACCAAACGCCGGGGAGACCGAAGAGATGGCGACGCCAATCCCCAGCGGAAAATCGGTGAACTTCTGACAGCAGGATTCCAGACGCGCCGTGTAACCTTCGGTTCCTTCGGGAAAAGTAAAGGATGCACTTTGACCGCGTGCCGACCCGACACAGTTGGCGGGCTGATTTGGGCCATAGCAGACCGGGTACGAGGGGGGATTGGGGTTATCGTAGATGATTGGAGCATTGCCGCGGAAAAAGCTCCAGCGCCACGGGCCGCGGACGGCTCCGGCGGGCGGGTTTTGACCGTAGTCGGCAGAAAACTCGACCGCGTTGCCGACCAGGCAGGAAGAAACGATCGTAGGCGTTGCAGTGCAAACCGCGGGGTCGCAGAAGCGGGTCAGGAAGAATCCGCCGGGTGCGGAACTCGCGCAGGGGCCATTCCCGCGCTCGCACACCTGCGGAAAGTTGCCGAACTCGCTGATTCCGGTCACGTAAGCGGCCCCCCAAGGGTCGGTCGCGATACCGCCGAAGCGCGGAGAGAGCGTGTCATCATCGGTGCCGGGGCCGCCGAGATAGGAGGAGTAATCGAGCGCCGACAGGGCTGCGGGGAATTTCGAAACGGTAGCATCCCAGCCGCCTTGATTCGTGCCTTGAAAGGGCACCCCGGCTGTCGGGAAGGTCGAATTGTTGGTCGTACCCGTCGTCCAAATGTCCAAACTCAAAGGATCAACGGCGACTCCTCGAGCGAAATTGTAGGGCGATCCGCCGAATGTTCGGCTCGAAAAGGTCGAGTTCGTTGAGTCGAAGATTCCGACAAACTCGTTGACATTGGTGAGGTCACCCGCGATGAAGACGAAATTACCGATGACCCGCACGCGGTTCGCGCTGGAGGCCACGGCGCCGAGGAGGTATTCGGGGCAGGCGAATTTCGCTGGGGCCGGCCCATTCTGGTAAGGCATCATGTCGGCGTTCACGTGCAGAAGGCAGGCGCCCATTCCATTATTGGGACGTCCGCACAATGGATACCCGCTGTTCGTCCAAGCGACATTGTTCGTTTGGCCACCGACCCAGACGCTGCCTAACGACCCCGAGGCGACGCCCCAAGCATTGGTGTATGGGAGGCCCCCCTGTCCTTCACCAAAGGTCCTCTTGAACGGCTGGAAATTACCAGATGTATCAATCCTAGCCAGCCATCCGTAATTATCGCCGCCCTTCGATATATTACCGACGACAACCGCCGCGCCCGAGGAATCCACCGCCACTCCCCGGCCTTCGGTCTCTTCATCCTGATAGATGTAGGTGCCGTAGAGAACGTTCCCGTCCGAGTCGAGCTTGAGGAGGTAGGCGGTGGAGCTTGCCGAGTGCGACGTCTGGTATCCGTTGGGAGTCGCGATGTCTTCGCCGAGCTCAATCGAGCCGGTCACATAAACGTTCCCAGCAGAGTCCAAGGCAATTCCGCTCGCCTGGGTGCGCTGACCGCCAATATTCCGGCTCCAGATTTGTTCCGAGCCGTAGAATTTCGCAACATAAGCGGAACCCTCAGGGGACGGCGGGCAAATGCGACCCACGACGTAGACATACCCGAGGGAATCCGTGACGATGTCGGTTCCCCCTTCGATGCCCTGACAACTGTTTCTGATATCGGGAATCGAAAAATCAACGACGATGCCCCCGCTCGCCACGTTCCAAAGACCCAACACCACGAGCCCCATTGCCACCACGTTCCCGATTCGGCGCATGAGCGGTCACCCCTCTTGTTCTTGCATTTCCTGGGCAGGAGACGAAAGTAGCTTACTCCCGATCTGGTTCGGGGGCGAGGCGGCGAGGCGGGAATTCGGGCTGATTGGGGGATGGCACAAATCCGTTCCTTGCCTGCCCTGCTCTTCCGGTCACGATGACAGCAGGGGTCGATCGTGCGCGACGCGCCGAAACGCCGCCATCGACCGGTATGGCCCAAGAAAGAATCGGTCGGGTTTGGTCCGCCCCTCGCACTTCCTCCTCCCCCCGGCATAAGATTTCGACGCGCACGAGATCCGGCCCGGCCATTCGATGCGGGTCCGCCTGGAATCGCAGTTCGCGCAAGGAGTGACTGACGATGCCCGCCCGAGGCCCTGAACCGAATCACGAATTGTTTCGCTATCTCGCAGCTCCGGAAATCCTCACGCTCCGGTCGAATCTTCGAAAGCTGGAAGTTCCGGCGGGAGACATCATCGTCGGGCAGGGAGAGATGACCACCACGCTTTTCGTCATCGAAGAGGGGGAAGCGAGCGTGGTGATCAAGGCAGATGAACGGATCATCGCGGTCAATCAGGTTTCTCCGGGGCAGATTTTCGGCGAGGTCGCCCTCATCGACGGGTCCCCCCGAACCGCGAGCGTCGAAGCGAAAACGGCGGTCAGGCTCCTCGTGATGGAAAAGGCGGATTTCCTCGCCATGTCTGACCACGATCCGGTGCTTTTCTCGAAAATTTCGCTCGCCGTGCTCGAGTCGCTCTGCCGCAAGTTCCGCGAAAACCTTTTCGGGCCGCGGTGAGCCGGGGATTCGAAGCGCGGGAATCCGGCACGACTCGCCGCCGTCGATCCCTTCAGCTTCGGCGCTTGGTATGATTCGCGGGCCCGAACTGACTCCAAAGGAGCACCTCACGCATGGCCACTGAAGTCCGCACCACTCCGCCGCTCGGACTTTCCGTCGACGAGCTCCTCGGCATTTTTCGGAACATGTACCTGGCGCGGCGGATCGACGACAAAGAAATTCAGCTCAAGAGACAGAACCGGATCTACTTTCAGATCAACGGCGCCGGGCACGAGGCCATTCTGACCGCGGCGACCATGGCGCTTCGACCCGGATACGACTGGTTCTTCGGTTATTACCGCGACCGCGCTCTCTGCCTCGGGCTCGGGATGACGCCTTACGAAATGTTTCTCGCCGCGTTCGGCGCTGCGGACGATCCGGCCTCGGGCGGAAGACAGATGCCCTCTCACTGGGGACATCGGCGCCTCCACATCGTGACCAAATCGTCCTGCACCGGCACGCAGTTCAATCAGGGCGCCGGTTGCGCCGAGGCTTCACTGTATTTCCAGACCGAGAAGGCGTTTGCAGGACGTGACGACTATTTCCATTCCGACGACGTCACTTACATTTCGACCGGCGATGGCACGACGTCGCAGGGGGAGTTCTGGGAATCGCTGAACTTCGCCTGCAACAGAAAACTCCCCATCGTCTATCTCGTCGAGGACAACGGGTACGCGATCTCCACGCCGAAAGAGGTCAACACGGCCGGGGGATCGATCTCGAAGCTCGTGCGCGGATTTCCCGATCTCTTCCTCACCGAGGTCGACGGTTGCGATCCGATCGCCTCGCTCGATGCATTCCGCTACGCAACGCAGTATTGCCGCGAACGCAAAGGGCCGGCCCTCATTCACGCAAGCGTGATCCGCCCTTACAGTCACTCTCTTTCCGACGACGAAGCCGCTTACCGGCCGAAGTCGGAACGAGACGCCGACATCGTTCGCGACCCGCTCACGACTTATCCGGCCTGGCTTTTTCGTGAAGGGTTTGCGACGGCCGAGCAGATCGAAAAAATCAAGACCGAGGCCGACGAGCTCGTTCACCTCGACGCCGACCGGGCGATGGCGGCCGCGCTTCCGGCGACGGATTCGATTTACCGGCATGTCTATTCCGAATCGGTCGACCCGACCTCGAAGGCGTTTGAAACCGAGCCGCTCTCCGCTCCCGCCGCCGCCCCGATGACGATGGTCGACTCGATCAACTCCTGCCTCAAGGACGAAATGGCGAGAGACGCGCGCATCGTGATGTTCGGCGAAGACGTGGCCGACGCATCCCGTCAGGAAGCTCTCGAAGAAGTGAAAGGCAAAGGAGGTGTCTTCAAAGCCACCGCCGGGTGTCAGAAACTTTACGGCGGGCACCGGGTCTACAACTCGCCGCTCGCGGAAGCCCACATCGTCGGCCGCGCCATCGGCCTCGCCACGCGTGGCCTCAAGCCGGTCGTCGAAATTCAGTTTTTCGACTACATCTGGCCGGCGTTCATGCAGCTTCGAAACGAGCTGTCGACGACGCGATGGCGCTCGAACGGAAATTGGTCGTCACCAGCTGTGATCCGTGTCGCCATCGGCGGGTACCTCACGGGCGGTTCGATGTACCACTCCCAGTGCGGCGAGGTGCTTTTCACTCACACGCCGGGAATCCGGGTGGTCTTCCCCTCGAACGCGCAGGACGCGGCCGGGCTGCTTCGAACCGCGATCCGCGCCGACGATCCCGTGCTTTTTCTCGAGCACAAACATCTCTATCGCCAGACTCACAACAAGGGGATCTACCCGGGCCCCGACTACATGATCCCCTTCGGAAAAGCGCGACTCGTGCAGGAAGGAACCGACCTGACGATCGTCACCTACGGCGCCACGGTGATTCGCTCTCAACAAGCCGCCAGGAGCCTGGCCTCCGAAGGGATCAGCTGCGAGATTCTCGACCTCCGAACCCTCGCCCCTTATGACTGGGAATCGATCGCGCAGTCCGTGAAGAAAACCAACCGCTGCCTCATCGTCCACGAAGATACGATCTCGTTCGGCTACGGCGCCGAAATCGCCGCCCGCGCCGCCAAAGAGCTGTTCGAATATCTCGACGCCCCGGTCGCCCGCGTCGGCGCCACCGACACCTTCGTCGCCTATCAGCCGAAGCTCGAAGACGTGATCCTCCCTCAGCCCGAATCGATCGCGAAAGCGATTCGGGAAACGGTGAAGTGGTAGAGGGAACCTGACGAGCGGAAGGACGGCGGCCGGCGGTTACGGTTGCTTTTGCAGCGAAAGTGCCATGCCCTCAGCGGGGGCGAGGGGAGAAGCGACGGCGCAATCCACCCTGCCCGACACGAAATTCAACCCGCCGGAAAAATTGAAGATCAGATCCTGAAAATGGGTGATCTCCTGTTCTTTTCCGGGGTGAATGAATTTCGACATGATGTCGTGTCCCCGCTCCATTTCGGTGGCGTACTTGTGAGAACCGTTCAGGAACATCAAGAGCCCTTTTCGGCTCACACCGGCCTGGATCAAAGTGTCGGGGTCGGTCGACTCGAGAACGAGATAGTCGACGAACATGGACATGTCCGCGATGTCGGCCGGGTTTTTCTTCGGGAGCCGCTCGATTCCCTCGAGCGCCCGGTACGTGCGCACGCCTGGAGGCGCCCAGCTGTCGTACCGGAGAAACGAAAGATTCGCTTCGAAGGTTTTCTTCACCGGATCGTAGCTGGCCATCAGCTCCCGCAGCAGGCTTTCGGCTTTTGGATCGTATTGGAAGCCCGCAACCACCCCCTCGGTTCCGGACCGAAGAACGACCGTGGCTTCCTTGATCGTTCCGTCGTCGCCCGAGGTGATCGAAATTTCGGAGGTCCGTCCGGCGTTCGTTCCTTTTCCACTCCAGGATCCGGTGGTCACTCCGGTCTGGCGTTCTTTCTCCGTCCGGAGACGTTCGATCTCCGCCTGCGCCTTGTCCTGGGAATCATCGACCTTCACAGCCACCGAAGAAGTCTTCTGGAACCGGGACCGATAAACGAAGAAGAGAGCGGCCGCCAGGAGAAGTGCGACGACCGGAACGAGAATCATTTTCTTGTCCATCTTCGCGTTCGAAGCCGGAGCCGGCGCGGGATGGTGCTCTCCACCGTGAGGAGGGCGAGCACGTTCAGGAGGCGCCGGTTTGGCCTCTCCTTCTTCCGGAGCAGGCGCCGCAGCGGGAGAAACGGAAACGGTAGAGCTCGGATTCGACGCGCCTGCGGCCGAAACGGGAGCTGCCGGGTTCGGCAGCGGAACACGCGGTTTGGGCGGAACGGTTTGAATCGGGCGAGTCGTCTCGATGTCCTCCCCCGAAAGGCTCTGCGCCGGCGGGAAGGCATATCCGCACTGGACGCACTTTTCCGACAAAGACTGCTGGGTTCCACAACTCGGGCAGAAAACCTGCGATGCGCTCAATGTCTCCTCCCGCGTGCTTGAAACGACCCCGCGATCTTACCACCCGGAGGCCGGGCGCCCGAGAATTTTCGTCTCCCGTTTTCGTCCGCCGGCGATTCCCAAAAAAAAGAAAAACGGGCGGAGGGGGAATCCTCCGCCCGCAATTCGCCGATGGCGACGTCTGGAATTCGGTCAGTAGGCGGCGATCGGAATCGTGACGATCACGGTATCGATGCCGTCCGAAATCTGAATCCTGACGCCGGAGATCTGGAGCAACCCGACGCCGGGCCACACCGTCATCAACCCGCTCGCTGAATCGATCACGACGTTCGACGGAAGCGAAAGACCGGTGAAGCTCAAGGGCTTCCCTTCCGGGTCGCTGGCGACGAGACGCATGTCATAGGGAAACGGCGCCCCGCTCGAGATGGCGAGCGCCTGGTCGAGAGTCAGATCCCCATTCAGATCCTTGACGTCCACGCTGCCGTCGTTGTTGGTATCGAGCCCGGCGATGACCGGGGGCTCGTTACCCCGAACGGAACGGGCGAGTGAAAAATCGCCATCGTTCGTCTTGTTGTCGACGCGGCTGGCCCAGGGAAGCATCCGCCCCGACCGGACTTCGATTTCAACGACTTCGCCGGGGGTCGGTTCGACACCGAAGTAACCGTGAATGCCGTCGTTGTACTTGAGCGCGGTTCCGCGCGAAACCGAAAGATCCTTCTTCTCCACGAGAACCGTACCGTCGGAGGCGACGAGACGCCAGGTCACCACCGAATCTTCGAGTGAGAACGCGCCGAAGTTGAAGCGGGTGGCGACAGGATCGACCGGCGCGAAGAGAACCGAAACGGTCCCCGCCGCAACTCCTTCGGCATTCGACAGCGCGGGAATGGTCTGTCCGAACGTTCCTTCGGAAGACTGGTTGAACGTCCGGCTCGAGATCGCGAGCTTGGGAAGATCGGAATCGGCGAAGTCGAAGGAGAGAGCGCCGCTGGCGCTCGTCTGGCCGAGCGTCTGCCCCACCGCATCCACCAGGGCGATCGAACGGTGAGCCGGAATCGTGACGACCGCCGAAGGTGATCCGTCGGAACCGGTCGTCCCGTCGGCGATGAGGGTGAGCCGTCCGGTGATGTCGAAAGCGCTCGAATTATAAAAATTGAGATCGGTCGACCAGACCGAACCGCCGACGCCGGCGGCGTGGGCCGCTGCCGGAACCACCAGCTTGTAGGAAGAGGACGCCTCCACGGCGGAAACTCCTGCCAGAGAAAGGGGAGTCAAAGCCGCCACGAGAATCGAGGTTCGAATGGGATTGCGCAACATGATGTTCACTCCTTCTTGCGAGGGCCGCCGAAGCGGCGATCTTCAGTTTTTCGGCTGACCCCGGCAGAGAGGCCGGAAAGCCGTGCATCTTTCAAAAAGTTCCGAACGCGCGTCGGTTTCGCTTTGTTCTACGGCCCTTCCCCCTCGCGCGTCTAGCCGGGCCGCCTCACTGCGAAAGCCTCGGCCCGCCAGCCCGCGTCCGGTCGTGTACGATCGGGTTGGCATGCTCTGCGACGTCACCTACCATGCGAAGGTCACCGACACCGTCGAGCTATTCGCGACCGTGTCGGGGCCGAATCTGACGCGCCGGTTCTTCTTCGAGGAAATCGACGACGCGCGCGGCGCCTATCTCCGATTTTTCGCCCCCGGGAGCCAGCTCCACGTTTCTCCCGACGGGGTCGTCTACAGCGGAAACGGCGGCGTAGTCTCTCCTTACATGTTCGGAGCCGACATGCCCGTCGCGGACCTCCTGGCGCCCGACATCATCAACCGGCTCGTCCTGTTCGGCACGATCGACGACCCCGAGACTCACGAGCTGGCTTTCACTTCGAAAACCGGCGGGGAAGAGAATTTCGAGCAAATCTTTCTCTACGGCCACGCGGTCACCAATACCTATTTCTTTCTCCACGACCGGCTCGAGCTTTCGGTGGTCGAGCGGCAGAAAAGAACGCTTCGCCTCGCGGGCAAACTGCTCAAACGCACGGCGCACGTAACCAGCGGGAGCGACGATGCCCTCGTGCGGGAGCTTCGAGAGGCCCTCGGCGAAAAGGAATCGACGATTTTTCTGATCCGGCTCGTTCACGAACCGAACCGCCGATTTTCGTCCCGGGTCTCGGAATCGCTGGAATCCTTCCGAAGCTTCGCTTCGAGCGCCGCTTCTTCGCCTCTCGAGGGGCTGGCGCGTGAGCTCAAAATCAGCGAATACCAGCGCGAACGAATCAAGATCGACGCTCTCGTCGGACAGGGAGAGCACCGGATTCTCGTCGAGGAGTACAAGCGAATCCTGGCGCAGGTTCGCGACCGCACGCTCGGACCTTCCGAGCGGGCACGGCTTCTTCGGATTCGAACCCTCTCTCTGCGCGGCGACCTGCCGTCGACGATTTTCGACACCCTCGAGCGGATCGTGCTCGGCGTCGGTCCCGCGACCACGCATGAGGAGGCGGAATACCTCGCTTCGAGCCGGGAAATGCTCGAGGGGTTTCTGATCGCGTCCAAAGAAATCTCGAAAACGCTCACGAAAGACGAAGTGCTGCAGCTCCTCGAAAACAAGAGGCTCGCCGCTGAGGCGAGAGACGCCGGATTCGAGGAGCTCCTGCTCGAAACGGGGCGGCTCGTCGACGAGTTCTCACTCGCAAACGAGGACATCGAGCGAATGGAGGCTTTCGGCGAGCTGATCACCTACTTCGACCGGTACGACGCCTCTCACTCGCAGATTCAGCGCCTCGCGTTTTTCGAGGAAGCCGCCGTTTCGGAAAACGTTTTACGAAGCCTTCTGGGAAACCGAAAAATCTTCGAAGAGCTGGAGCCGGGGCTTTTCCGCCGGCTTTTCATCGAACCGGTACTGGCCAACGATTACCTTCTCCCCTACGGCCGCCGGAAAATCCAGGTCCTCGAAGAGGGGCTCGCCGACATCGACGCCGGCCGCGCCACTCATCGCGGCATCGCCGATCACGTCGACTGGATCGCCGAAGAAGAGTCGAGCTTCGGGAAAGCGCTCGAACTGGCCCGCGACCTGGCCCGCCGGTATCTCGTCGACTTCGAGTCGGTGGACGGCCGGCGGAATTTCGTCTCGGTCCTGACCCGCGAGGCGGCCAGTCACCACGGGAAGGAACCGCTTCCGGCCGCCCTCGAGGGCGTTCTTCAACGGCTGCAGCTCGAACGCTTTTACGTCAACCAGCTTCTGCCCCAAATCCTCTCCGAAGAGAATGGGCGGCTCCGGTCGGATTTCATTTCCAACTCGGGACTCGACCGGTTCGCCGTCGAGGAGATCGAGCGGGAATACGCCGCTGCGACCGAGATCGACCTCTCGCGCCTGGCCAGCTTCGAAGCCGCGGCGAAGATCGAAGGGGCGGCCACGGCCTCGTCGGCTTGACCGCCGCTCGCTTTGCGGGCTAACGTTTCAACCAGCACCGCTGAAGCGAGAAGATTCGACGGGGCGGATGAAGCAACTTTGAATCAAAGATCTCTCTCGGCGCGCCTCGCCCACAAGGAAGGAACGACCATGGACTACCGGATCCCGATGAATCGCCTTCAGGTGCGCCTCCGTCTTTCTGACGGAAACGAAAAAGCGGCCGATATTTTTCTCCACACGACGTCCGAGAGCCACACGGGCTGCGAAACGGTGGACGAGTTTCTGAATTCCCCCCGTTCGTTCATCCCCTGCCTGCTCACCGAAACGTCGGACCCTTTTCTCTGCAACAAGGAAACGATCGTCTATATGGACGGAGTGGCCGACGGCGAATACGTCCTTCGCGACGAAGGGGCGGCGCCCACCGCCATTCACAAGGTCAGGATCCGCCTCGCGGGCGACACGAGTCTCGAAGGAAACCTCCACGTGTTTCTCCCGTCCGAGAACTGCCGGGTCTCCGATTTCCTGAATTCCACCGACGCGTTTTTTCCCGTGCGTTGCGAGGGAACCCGGGTCGCCTACGTCCATCGGAAATACGTCGAGGAGGTCGTCCCGATCCAGGAAGCCCCCCGCTCGTCGTGACCGATCCGCTCCACGAGGCTTACCGCCTCTGCGAATCGATCACGAAAAGTGCGGGAGCGAACTTCTCGGTCGGATTTCGATTTCTGCCGAAAGACAAGAGGCGCGCCGTCTACGCGGCCTACGCTTTTTGCCGGCTCGCCGACGACCTCGCCGACGAATCGGCGCCGGACGACGCACCGGCGCTTCTGGCCAGATGGGAAAACGAGCTCGACGCGGTCTACAACGGGCACGCGAATCATCCGGTGGGAATCGCCCTCGCTGACAGCCTCGTTCGCTACCCGATTCCGAAAAGCGGATTCGCCGGCCTGATCGACGGTTGCCGCGACGATCTCGTCAAGAAACGATACGAGACGTTCGACGACCTGATGGTTTACGTCGCGAAAGTGGCCTGGACCATCTCTGACATTTCCCTCGCAATCTTCGGCCCTCTTCCCGGCTGCGCCGACTCGGCCTTCGCCCGGGGGCGCGACCTGGCGACGGCGCTCCAGCTCACCAACATCTGCCGCGACGTCGGGGATGACGTGCCGCGCGGAAGAATTTATCTCCCGCTCGAAGATCTCGCCAAGTTCGGCGTCTCGGAAGATGACCTGCTCGAAAAGCGCCCGAACGCGCGCTTCGAGAAGCTCATGAGCTTCGAATGCGCTCGAGCGCGGAGCCATTTCGAACGGGCCCGGGAGCTTCCGTCCCTTCTCTCCACCGACGCGCGCCTCCCCGTGGCGCTGATGGGGGGGGTCTACGCAGCGGTCCTCGAAAAGGTGACCGCCGACCCCTCCGCCGTGTTTCGAGGACGAGTTCGTCTCTCTCTGCGGGAAAAACTCGGAGTCATTGCCCGGCGGGCAAAACGGCCGGTGATCGTCTGAATTCCGTTCGGCCGGGTTGACTTCGACGGCGGTTTCATTTCGAAGAATCGCGGCACACTTTTTCCGTTTGACTTCGGGTACCGTTCGGCTCGAATAATTTGTTCGAAGCGATGAGCAAGAACCGGAACGACAACCTCGACGAACGGATTCGCCGCCTCCTCTCCGAGCTCGGAGACGAGATCGGGCAGAGCGTGTCGAACTCCGCCGACGTCGCCGAAGCGATCCGCCGCATCCAGGAATACGGTTATCACATCTACGTCGTCCTCGACGCGAAGATCGGCATCGACCGAGATCGGAAACGGGCCCAGGACGCCGCTCGCCGCACAGCCGGGCCGCATCCGGCCGGGGCATCAGCCGATGAGGAGAGCACCGGAGGAACTGCGCGAACGAGGCGCCTCGTCGCACGCCCCGGCGTCACGGTCGAGTTTCGGATGAATATCGGCGACGCTCTGTTTCTCCGGTCCCTCGGCATCGACGGAACGCTCCGGATCCGTCGCGCACGGCCCACTCCGTTCGATTCTCTTTCGAGCGGCGAGCCGGCGTAATTTCGAGGCCCCTCCACCCCGGCCTTCGCGGACCGCTACAATCCCGGCGTGATGAAACCCGCCCTGCTCGGATTGTGGGCCGCCGAGATCGCTCCCCTCGTCGAGGGGCTTCCTGGCGCCAGAAAATTCACCGCCGCACAACTCGAGAGTTGGATGCTCGACCGAAAGGTCCGGACGTTCGAAGAAATGTCCGATCTTTCGAGGCCGTTGCGTGCGGCGTTGGCGGAACGATTCGTCGTCGATCCGCTCGAGATCGTCGAGGTTTCTCCTGGAGAAGACGGCGCTTTGAAATACGTCTTTCAGCTGGACGACGGCGCCCGGGTCGAGGCGGTCGACATTCCCGAGGGGGAGCGAACGACGTTCTGTCTCTCTTCCCAGGCGGGGTGCGCTCAGAACTGTTCGTTCTGCGTCACCGGAGTCATCGGGCCGGGGAGGAATCTGACGGCCGGAGAAATCGTCGGTCAGTACGTCGCGATGATGCGCGCGCGCCGCCACGATGCCGGCGAGAGAATCAACGTCGTCTTCATGGGAATGGGGGAGCCGACGGCGAATCTTCCTGCCGTCCACCGGGCTTTCGAAACCCTTCGCCGGGAAATTTCGTATCGCCACATCACGCTCTCGACGGTGGGAAACGTCGGCGGCATCGAAGAGATCGCGCGATGGCCGATCCGCCCGAATCTCGCGGTTTCGATCAACGCCGCCGACGACGAGCTTCGCTCCCGGCTCATGCCGATCAACAAGGCCTACCCTCTCTCACGGCTTCGAACGGCCCTCCTCGCCTTCCCGCTCGAACGCGGCCGCCGGATCACCGCCGAATACGTTCTCATCGAAGGGGTCAACGATTCCGTTCCGCAGGCGCGCCAGCTTTCGACTTTGTTGCGAGCCATTCCGCTGAAAGTGAATCTGATTCCACTCAACGAGGATCCGGTTCACCTTCCCGGCCTTCACCGTCCCGCCGAGCCCGTGATCGACGAATTCTGCCGTGTGCTCACCGAACGGGGAATGACCGTGACGGTCCGTCGCAGCAAAGGGTCGTCGGCGCAGGCCGCCTGCGGTCAGCTCAAAGGCCGGAACGAGCCGTCGAGAAAAATCCGCGGCAGGAGCTGATCGCCGCAGGCGGTCGGCTCAGCGATCGGCTGGTTTCTCTTCGTCACCCGAAAACCGGCCGGCTGAGAATCCCGCTCCCGCTCATTTCGCTCCGTCGGGAATGGAGGGTTTGTTTTCCGCCAGATCCGCCGTGATTGTTTTCGAGAGGAGAAGCTCGCGGACTCCGTCCCGGCCTCGAGCGCGAAAAGCCTCGCGAACCTCGGCCGGAGACAGCTCGATCCCGGTCATCTGCCCGAGGTACTGGCAGAACACTTTTGCCCGCAGGGCGAGCGACAGGATCAGGATGCCGACGAGGGCGATCACGATGATGACCGCGTTCGCGAGGGCAGGCGAAAGCTTGAGAAGCTCGGCGAAATTCATGAAGGGCTCCAGCGAAAAGCAGTTGAATGTCGAAAGTGCCGGCGGCGAACCCGACGACCGCGAGTGGTCTCCTGCGAAACTCCCCGGCCGGCTTCTCCTAGGTTTCCGCGCGAACGAGGTGTTCCGGGTCGAAAGTCCCCAGCTTCGAACTTTCCACTTTCAACTTTAGACTCTCGACTCCCTCCCGGCAACACCCTTCCGTGCATCCATCGTACAGAGTCATCCGCTGCGCCGGAACGTAACCGGCCTCGGCGATGATCCGCTCCATTTCCTCCCGGTCCATCCGGTTTCGAGCTCCGGCCGCCGCAACGACATTCTCTTCGATCATGATCGAACCCAGGTCGTCGGCGCCGAAGGAGAGTGACACCTGCCCGATCCTGGAACCCTGCGTGACCCACGACCCTTGAATATGGACGATGTTGTCGAAGAAGAGGCGGCTGACCGCCAGGGTCCTCAGATAGTCGTCTCCGCCCGAGATCGCGACCTTGCCGTCGAGCGCCGTGTTTTCCTCCTGGAACGTCCAGGGGATGAACGCCGTGAACCCGGCGGTTTCGTCCTGCAGCTCGCGGATCAGACGGAAGTGATGCACGCGGGAGGCGAGCGACTCGCCCACGCCGAACATCATCGTCGCGGTCGTTCGCAGGCCGAGAAAATGCGCCTGGCGGTGAACGTCGATCCAGACTTCTTCCGGGGCTTTGGTCAGCGACCAGATCCTTTTTCGAACCACGTCATCGAGAATTTCCGCGCCGCCGCCGGGAATGGACTGAAGCCCGGCGTCTTTCAGGCGCGAAATGACTTCGCGAAGCGGCATCCTGGTCAGTTTCACGAGAAAGTAGATCTCGGGCGCCGAGAGCGCGTGCAGGTGAATCCGCGGAAACTCGCGGCGGATGAAACGGAACGTCTCCTCGTACCAGGCAAACGGCAACTCCGCGTGAACGCCTCCCTGCAACAAGATTCCGGTTCCGCCCAGATCGAGAGTCTCGCGGATTTTCGCGCCGATTTCGTCCTTCGAAAGAACGTAGGCTTCGGAGCTCTTCGCGTCGCGGTAGAAAGCGCAGAACTGGCAACGATAGATGCAGACGTTCGTGTAGTTGATGTTGCGATCGATGAGATAAGTCGCGATCCGGGGATCGTTCCTGCTCCGCCGGACACGATCGGCCGCCAGCCCGACGTCGAGCAGGTCCCCTTCGCGCAGCAACGTCTCGGCGTCACCGCCAGAAAGACGCGCTCCCCCGCCGAGCCCGTCAAGAATTTCTTCCGCCCGGCTCACGAGCTCACTCCTGCCACTGGAAAGGGAAAGGAGGCGGGGGGCCGGGCGGCGCCGGTCCACGTGATCGGAACGGGCGCACTCAGAATCCCGGCCTCGGCGCACCGTCCCAGGAACTCTTCGATTCCACGTTCTTCGCCGGCGCCCAGGTCGTAGGAAAGCTGCTCGGTCAGATAGAGCCGGATTTCCGATTCGCTTTTCCCGGACTCGCGCGCCCCCTCCCGGACGATCTCGTCGATCGCGCGAAATCCGGCGAGGCGAGCCTCGTAAAACGGCGCCGGATCGGTCCCGGCGCGAACCGCCCAGACTGCGAAAACGAACGGCAAACCGGTCCAGGCATTCCACTCCGCCGCGAGATCGAGCACCAGCAGCCCGTTTCGCGTTTCTGCATCGAGCGCCAGAGCCGGGTCGCCGATCAGAAGTCCCGCGTCGTTGTGACGAAGCAGCTCAGAGAGATCGGACGCTCCCTTATGAAAATCGACATCCAGGCCGTAGCGCTTCTCGAGGAGCAGCCGGACGAGCGCGGCCGACGAGCGGGACGCCCCGTCGATCCCCACGTGACGGATTTTCTCGACCGGAACTCGCGAAAGAAGAAGCACGGTCCGAACCTCGCGCCGCGCGCAGATTCCGAGGCCACGCACGACTTCGAGCCCCGGCGTCCGGGCCAGCTCGACGACGGGCACCAGCCCCGCGTCGACTTCGCCGCGATGCAGGCGATCGGCGCAGGCCGAAGGAACGTCGCGAATGACGTCGACTCCCGGAACCAGACCCCGGCGAAAACCCCACGAGAGGGGCCAGGCATTCACGAAATCGACGACGGAAATTTTCATTCTGGTCTTTCGCTCCGGCCGGCGAACGCCTCTGTTCCGGACGGCCAAACCTGGGGCGATCGATTCTCTCACGGGGCCGCCGGCGCCGAAATGGCGAGAATGTTTTCCCGCGGGAAATGGAGAGAAGAGCATCTCTTCCGGAGAGCCCGAGGGCACAGGCCGGTTGGATCGAAGAGACCGGCAGTGATAATCTCTCGCCCTCCAAGCTGATTCGCTATTGGGAAACCAGGAACCGTCACGCGAGGCGCACAGGACATGAACGATCCCCGAATCAAATTTCACATCGGCAACATCGCCGAACATCACGCCGATGTCCTCGTCAACGCTTCGAACACCGTCCTCCAGCTTGGAACCGGTGTCTCGGGCGCCATTCGCCGGGCGGCAGCTCCGGAGCTTCAGGAAGAGATGCATCGATACGCCCCGATTCCCTGGGGCTCGGTCGCGATCACCGAGCCCTACGGGCTTCCCTGCAGCTATCTCTTCCATGCGGCAGTGATCGACCGCAACCACGTCACCGGTCCGGCCGTCCTGCGCGCCTGCCTGGCCAACGTTTTTCTTCGAGCCGACGAGCTCGGGGTCAAGTCCATCGCACTTCCCGCTCTGGGCACCGGCGCCGGGGGGCTCGACGTGCGCGACTGCGGAGCCATTTCCATCGCAATGGCGAACGATTTCCTGCGCGAGCACCCGGTTTTCGCGAAAGTCACGTTCTGTTTCATTCACGACGAGAACCGGCGGGAATTTTTCGGGAACGTCGAAGCCGGAGAGGACACCACCACGGGCGACGTCGTTTTCGACGTGTAAGCCTGCGACGCGATTCCGGTCGCGGCCGCTCGGAGGACACTTTCGAAAAGGGCGCGGAGAGCCCGCATTCGATTCAGTCTCCGCAAGGGACGCTCGCGTCTCTTCTCCGAAATCGCATCATCCGCTCGATTTCCCGATCGAGCCCCGCTCGTTCGCTCACCGTGCGAGCTTCCGTCCAACCGTTTCTCTTTGCGGCGACAGCCGTCGCAGTTTCGATGGCACGTTTCGCCGCGTCGGGACCGACGTCGAGAAGGCGAAGGCGGCGGACGACGGCGTCGGCGAGCGTTTCGGCGAGCTCTTCCTCGAACGAGACCTCAATCTCCACGGCGAGATGCGGAAGGCCGGGATCGAGGCGCTCGCCGAGACCCGGAAAGTCTCGAAGTTTCGACGCGATTTGCATGGCCCGGCCGCCATAGATTCGAACGAGGCGGAGCGCCGAATCGAAATCGAGAGTCGATCCCCGATGAAGCTCTTCGGCGCGGCCTCGCTCCGCTTCCGGCCCGGACGCCGCGCCTTGCCCGCCCGGCAGGTTCGTCCCGGCCGTGCGGCAGGGGCGGAGCGGCCGAAGGCCGAGTTTTTCGGCGCGCTTTGAGATTCGGTCGAGAAGATCCTCGGCCATTTTCCGGTGGGTCGTGAGCTTTCCTCCGATCAGGACGAACAGGCCGGGTTCGAGCTCGTCGATTCGGTGCTCCCGCGAAACCGAACCGGGAGCCTCTGCCCCGGCAGGAGCGCCGAGGGGACGAACACCGCACGTCGTCAGCAGCACGTCCTCCCGCGTCAAGACGATCGAAGGGAAAAAACTCCTCGCCCCGGCGAGGAGGTAGTCGACCTCCTCCGCCGTCGCGAAAACTTCATCCGGATTTTCGGTCGTGGTCCGCTCGGTGGTTCCCAGAACCGTCGTCGCCCCGCGGGGGAGGGCGAAGAATTTGCGACCGTCGGCGGGATGAGTCAGAACGACCGCATGGTCGATGGGGAGCCGATGTCGCGAAATCGAAACATGAGATCCGGCCGACGGTAGAACCCTCTCGCCACCGCGCCCGAGAGCACTCGCGAGGAGCCTGTCGCTCCAGACTCCGGCCGCCAGAACGACGACTCTCGCTCCGAGCCGCCGTTCCTCCCCCTTCTGACGAAAACCAATCGACCACCCTCGTTTCGCGCGCTCGATCCCGGTGACTTCGGCGTGCGTGCACACTCGCGCCCCCGCGCCAGACGCCCCCAGTGCCGTTTCGACGACGAGCCGCGCGTCGTCGGTTTCGGCGTCGAAATAAACGATCCCGCCACTCGACCCTTTTCGCGAGAGACCGGGTTCGAGCAAGTGTAGAGCGGCCGTATCGACGCTCCGATGGCGCGCAAACCCGCGTCCGAACGCGAGGAGGTCGTAGAAAGTGAGCCCCGCCTCCGCTTTCCAGTGCGATTCCGAGCCCTCACCGGTTGGGAGAATGAATTCGATGGAGCGAACGAGATGAGGAGCCAGGCGATGAAGGATCGCACGCTCCTGAAGCGATTCCCGGACGAGCGAAAAATCGTACTCGGCGAGGTACCGATAGCCGCCGTGAATCAATCGCGACGTCGCCGAAGACGTTCCCGACGCCAGGTCACCCCGTTCGAGAAGCACCACGGCCAATCCTCGAAGGGCGGCGTCGCGGGCGACCGCCACTCCGGTGATTCCGCCGCCGACGACCAGGAGGTCGAATTCTTCGCCGACGGGGGATTCCTCGATTCGACCCATTCGTCGATTCTAGGCTGCTCGGCTAAACTGGGCGACCTGTCGTGACGATCTCATGAATTTTTCCGACCGGGCCGTTCCGATTCCGTTTTCGAGAGTGTTCCGCTGGGGCGTTCTCGATCGACTGACCGGGAGACGAAAACGTCCGAAGGGGGAGCCGGCCCGGCGCGTCCATCACGCGGACAAGCTCCTCTGGGAAAGCCCTCGCCCTTCGATGACCTGGATCGGTCATGCCAGCGTCCTCATTCAGATGAACGGCACCTCGATTCTCACCGACCCGAACTGGCACCGGGCCGCCACGATTCCCCGGCTCGTCCGGGCCGGAATCCATTTCCAGGATCTCCCGCCGCTGGGGGCGGTCGTCGTCTCGCACAATCATTACGACCACCTCTCGATGAAGACGCTTCGCCGCGCGGCCGCGATGCGCCCCCAACCTCTGGGCATCGCGCCGCACGGCGTCGGCGCCTATCTCGTCCGAGCGGGGTTTCGAGACGTGGTCGAGCTCGATTGGTGGGATCACACGAGCTTTTCGGGCATCGACGTGACGCTCGTTCCGGCACGTCACTGGTCGCGACGGGGTCTGTTCGACAAGAACCGAACGCTCTGGGGCGGTTTTGTTTTTTCCGGGGAGAGAAAAATCTATTTCGCAGGCGACACCGCTCTTTGGGATGGAATTTCGGAGATACCCGCTCGACTCGGCCCGCTCGACGCGGCGCTTCTGCCGATCGGGGCGTACGAACCGGAATGGTTCATGTGCCATCAGCACCTCAACCCCGAGCAGGCAGGAGAAGCTTTCCTTCGAACGCAGGCGAAGCTGCTCATGGCGATTCATTGGGGAACATTCGTTCTGGCCGATGAGCCGACCCTGGAGCCTCCCGAACGCCTCGAGAGATGGTGGAGGGCGCGGGAGTGGCCCGAAGACCGAAAACTCTGGATTCCCCGGATCGGCGAAACGCTCGCGCTCCAGGGGCCGGGCCCGACCGGTTTGCCCGGTGAATGATTCGGGTTAAGATCGAAACCCCGATTCCCGTGAGGGAACGGGAGGCGCAAAAAAGACGATGATTACCGGCTACAACACAGACATCAAACACGGAAGCCGTGTTTTCCACGTGCAGACCGAAGACAACGGCGTCGCGAATCCGTCGGTCGTGACGCTGATCTACGTCGGAGGGGAGATCCTCGCCTCGAAAAAGAGCTCCTACGCCGACCAGGCCCCGCTCGACGAAAAGAAAATTCTCGAGATGATGGAGACCCAGCATCGCCGGATGATCGCGGCCATCAAGAAGGGTAAGTTCGACGGCCCCACGCTCCCGGCCGATCCTCTCGCCGACGATGACACCGACGTTTCGAAAGCCCCTCCGATGATTTCGACGACGGCCGTCGCCAGAAAAACCGGCGCCGTCCCCCGCCCGACGGAGCAGACTTCCGCACCACGCCCCCCGGCTCAGGCGCCGATGCTCCCCCCCGGTTCACTCCCGAGGGGATCGACGGTGCTGAACCCGCCCCCGTCCCCGCCACCGCGTTCTCCCGCGCCGACCCTCGGTGCCACTCGACCCGGCGTCACTCCGCCCAAGTCGAAAGAAGCCGGCGCGATTCAGATTTCCGACCGCACTCTCGACCAGGTCATCATCGATTACCTCGCCAACGAGAGCCAGCACGAGCACCTCGAGCTTTCGATCGCGAGCCATGGAGATATTTTCAGCGGGGACTCGGTCGAGCTGCGCGTCAGCGCAAAGACTGCGGTTTCCCAGGAGCCGATCGTGGGCGCCGAAGTTCTCGTCAAAGTCATCTCGACGGTCGACAAGCCGGTGGTCGCGTTCCGCGGCAAGACGACGGGGGACGGAACCTGCCTCGCTCGATTCAAGGTTCCCGACTTCAACGAAGGAAACGCCGCCGTGATCATTACGGCATCGTCCCCGCACGGCAACGACGAGATCAAACAGCTCGTCAAACGCCGGCGATAGCTTTTGCGGGCACGGAGCGTCCCTCGTTGGCGGGCCTCCCCTTCCCGCCAGAAAAAATGAATCCGCATCCTCTCGCAGCCTCCGAATCCACGATCGACGTGATCGTCAACGGCGACGTGCGCGCCGTTTCCAGAGGCGCCGACGTCGCCTTGCTCGTGGAGGCTCTCGGCCTCGGCCCCGGTCGAGTCGCCGTCGAGGTGAACCGCCAGATCGTTCCGCGTGCCCAGTGGTCCCGACCCCTCTCTGCGGGCGACCGCGTCGAAATCGTCGCCTTCGTCGGCGGAGGTTGAGAAACCCCTCCGGCTCTTCGCCCCTCGGCTTGCGTTCGCGCCGCCGCCTGACTAAACTTCGCCTCCCCGCGGTTGATCACCGTGAGCCGTTAGCTCAATTGGCAGAGCAAGTGACTCTTAATCACTAGGTTGATGGTTCGATTCCATCACGGCTCACCACTTTTCTCGAAAAGATTTCCGGCGATTCCGAGAAAAATGGAATCACCGTCTTCTGGACCCCGGGCCTCGGAGCAGAAAAGCCACAGGCTCGGCGGCCGCTCCCGAAAACGGCGCCGCGATCGCTTCCCGCAATACCAACGCCACGGTTACCCCCTCGACCAAGCCTTCACTTCTTCTCAACGGTCGCTTCTTTGAGCACGACCTTCGAGAAGATAAAAACAAGAACCGCGACGACAAGGAAGTTGAGGCCCGAACCGAGCAGCTTCCCGTAGAGAATTCCGCCATCGGTTTTGAGTTTGGCGATGTCATCGACGCCGGCGGCCTTCATCGCCGGATTGAAGATCGCGGGCATGAGAACGTCGTTGACCAGGCTGCCGACGAAATCGTTCAACTTCCCGCCGATGATGACGGCGATGGCCAGGCCGACGACCCCGTACTTTTTCAGAAACTCCATGAATTCCTTGATCATTCTTTCTCTCCCTTTCCGTGCGACGGGTTGGCGGTTCTAGAACTTCACGACGAGCGCGGCGACGGTCGCCAGGTCGTTCTTCTTGAGCTCAGGCGCGGCAGGGCGGCTGCGGTAGTCGTCAACGAACCCGGCCTTGAGCTGCATCGCCGAGGTCATGCTCGTCGAAAGCGCAATTTCTCCGTGGTAGATGGCATCACCGGTGTCCTTGCTCTTCCACAACCCCGAAACGCTCTGTGAAAGGACGGACGTCTCGGAGATCTTCCAGCTGAAGGACTCTCCCGCGCGGTAGGCTCCGCCATCGGTGCGGTCCAGATCGGCGAGCTTTTCCCAGTACCATCCGTACCCCCCATCGAACGTCAGGTTCATCGCATCGTTCTTATGAGCCGTCCAGCTGACGCCGATCGCCGGAGAGATCAGCGAGTCCACCCCCTGGAAGCGATCGGCCATGTAACGAACCTCTCCGAAAGCTGCGAGTGCCGGCATCAGCTTTCGCTCGTAGCGAAATCCGGCCGTCTTCCTGTCGACAGTGGCTTCGCCACCCTTTGTCGACTTGATGTAGAGCACGTCAGCTTTCATCAGGTCGTCCGCCTTCGGGTCCCAGAGAGCTGCGAGGGCGAGGTTGAAACTGCTGGTGTCGGTGTTTCCGCGAGTGAGGGCAAGTCCAGCACTGAGGCTGCCCGACCACGGAGACGAAGGCCCCGTCGCATCGGCTGAGGCGAACGATGCAGAAGCCAGCAGCGCGAGCGTCGAAAAACAGCTGACGAATCGAAACTTCATCGATTTTTCTCCTTCTCTTGTTGGAAAACTCTGCATGACGGCAATGTACCGGCCCCGATTCCACGGGCGGATTGAGAATCATAATCGGATCAGTTGATTCATCAAGCGGCCTGAGGATCTCAGGCGGTCTCTCATGAATAATCCGGGTTCTGAGTTTCTTTCGTGTTTCTACTTGAAACGCGTCGAATTTTTGATTCGCCGTCGCATTCGCCTCTCGCTCCATTGACTTTGGTTCTGTACGGCTCAATAGTCTTTCTCGAGGCGGGTTCCCCGAATTCCGAGACGCGGCCCTGCAGGGCGAGCCGCTTTGGAGAACTGATGATGCGTCGAATGCCTTCTTATCTTTTATCGGCCGGTACCTGGGTTCTCGCTCTGATGGCGGCAGGCCCGGCGGGTGGCGCCACTGCGGATTGCGCGGCGGGGCGCGCCACGCTCGATCCGCTCGCTGCCGAGCGTGAGGTGGCTCGTACAATCGACCTCCTGGTTTCATCTCACGCGTGCGGCCCCCCTCTCCGTTCCCGGAATTGCCCGGAGCCGCCGATTCCACCTCCGCACGTCAATTTCATCGACGACGAAATCTTCGACAAGTTGCAGGCGGACGGTATCGTGCCGGCGGCGTTGGCCGGCGACGAAGAATTCTTTCGCCGCGTGACTCTGGATCTCACGGGGCGAATTCCTTCCTCGGAAGAGGTCTCCGCTTTTCGGCTGGATGCCGATGCGAACAAAAGATCGAACTGGATCGAGCATCTCCTCGCTTCGGATGGTTTCGTCGACCGATGGACTTTTTTCTATGACGAGCTCCTCCGGAACGTTTCGTATTCCGAAAATAGCTACATTCAATTTGGAGGTCGAAACGCCTACCACCGGTTCTTCGAAGAGGCCGTGCGCACCGGGAAACCTCATGACCAGGTCGTCAAGGAGCTCATCGCCGGTCATGGCAACTCGTTCGAAAACGGGCCGGCGAACTTCACGGCTCGCGAGCTGGTTTTCAATGGCCCGATGCAGGACACCTTTGACAATCTTGCGGCGACGAGCGGCCAGGCTTTTCTGGGAACCAATCTTTTTTGCACCTCCTGTCACAACGGAGCCGGCCACCTCGAGAGCATCAATCTCTGGCTGGCGTCGAGGAAGCGAAAGGAGTTTTGGGGGATGTCGGCGTTTTACGCCGGCACTTCGGTAAGATTCATCCAGGCCGGCATCGAATATCCGATTGTCGTGACGGCGCCGGCCAGTGGCGTGTACGAGCTCGACACAACGGACGGAAACAAGACGCCGCGGCTCGGATTCGAGCCGGGATTGGTTTCGGTGACGCCGAGCTTCATCCTGACCGGAGAGCCCCCTCGGTCGAACGAGACTTATCGCGCAGCGCTCGGCCGAATGGTGACGTCGCATCCGCAGTTCTCGCGCGCTGCGGCCAACTACGTCTGGAAGGAGCTCTTCACCCTGGGCATCGTGGAGCCGGCGGACGGATTCGATCTTCTTCGGCAGGATCCGAATTCTCCGCCTCCCGAACCGTGGAAGGTGCAGCCGACGCACCCGAAGCTTCTGGATCGGCTCGGGGCGGAATTCGCCGTGACCGGATTCGACCTGCGGTCACTCGTTCGAACGATCGTCAGCTCGAGTGCCTATCAACTCTCATCGACGTATCCGGATTCTTACGATTGGTCGGACACTTTCATTCCCGATTTCCCTCGTCACTTTCCCCGCCGTTTGCGTGCCGAGGAGGTGTATGACGCCGTTTCGATGGCAACCGGAGTGGCGCCCAAGCTTCCGGTCTATGGTTTTTCCGAAGCGGTTTCCTGGGCCGGTCAGCTTCCTGACGGAATGGAGCCGTTCACCTTTCAGCCGCTGACGGGGCTTCGAGCCACGGTCCTCAGTTTTCTCGACGCATTCGGCCGCGGGAATCGGGATGCGCGAAAACGTTCGAATGAAGGGTCGATTCTGCGGTCGCTCACTCTGATGAACGACCCTGTCGTCACGGACCGGGTTCGAGTCGATACCGTGGGTTCGCTCACCTCGCGAATCGCGGCGGCCAACCTTTCGGCGGCGGATGCCGTGAAGCTTCTATTCCTATCGACGCTCTCGCGCCCGCCGACCGATCGGGAGCTGACGGAATCCATCGCATTCGTCGAGAAAGCGGGAGCGGCCTCGCCGCGCGGCCTCGAGGATTTGCAGTACGCGCTGCTCAATAAACTCGATTTTCTTTTCAACTACTGACTATTGACGATCGACGAATAACGGAGCCTGCGAAATGAAAAACTCGAAACGCCCGGCTCGTGGTTCCTCTCCGTTTCTCGGGCCCGACCTCTCCCGCCGGGAGATGCTCAGGGTTGGCGCCGGAGGGCTCGTCGCTTCCTGGTTGATCGGATCCTCCGCACGAGCATTTTCGAAGAAGACCGCCGGGGTCGTGCCGCGCGGGACGGCCAAAAACTGCATTTTGGTTTTCCTCGGCGGCGCGCCGAGCCAGACCGACACCTTCGATCTCAAGGAAGGGGATTGGACGCCGCCCAAGCTCGCGCCGACGTCGTATTTCGACGGAAAGGTTCGTTTTCCTCACGGATTGTTTCCGCAGTTTTCGAATCAGCTCGGCGACGTGGCGCTCGTTCGCTCCTGTCTGGCCTGGGCGCTGGTTCACGGTCTCGCTCAGACCTGGACACAAATTTCCAGGAATCCCGCCGGGGTATTGGGCACGATCGCGCCTCACATCGGGTCGGTGGTATCGCTCGAGCTCGAATCGGGGCGGGACCCGCAGCGTGACGTGCTCCCCTCCTTCGTCGCTCTCGGCTCCAGCGATCTGCCCGGCTCCGGATATTTCCCCTCCAGGTTCGCTCCCTTTTCCGTTTCGCCTTCGCCCAACGGGCTTCCTGCGCTCACGCATCCGGATGGAACCGAACGGTTCGCGCAGCGATGGGATCTTCTCGAAAGACTCGACGGGCCGCTTCGTTCGCCCGGCGGCCCGCTCGGAAAACTCGGCTCGGACGTCGCGGGTTTCTCGGCGCAAGCCAGGACGATGATGGATTCGCCGGAGATTTCGTCCCTCTTCGCGGTGCCGGATGACGAAAGCAAACGCTACGGCAGCTCGGCCGCCGGCGATTCCTGTCTCGTGGCAAAGAACCTGTTAGCAGCGAGGCGTGGCGCTCGTTTCGTACAGGTGACGTTCAACGGCTGGGACCATCACAGCGGGATCTATTCTTCGAACGGCCTCTACGGTCAATGCAACGCGCTCGATCCCGCTCTCTCGAATCTCCTCGGAGACCTTCGGTCGACGCCGGGCGAAACCGCCGGCAAGACTCTTCTCGACGAAACTCTCGTGATCATCACGGGAGAGTTCGGGAGAACCGTCGGCACGGTGAACGGCTCGGCCGGCCGCGATCACTTCCTCCGCTATGCCGTGATGTTCGCGGGAGGCGGAGTCCGGGGCGGCCGCGCTCTGGGTCAAACCGACGCGCTCGGCGCGAAGCTCGTCGATCCCGGCTGGTCCGCCGGACGCGACGTTCGTCCCGAAGACCTCGCTGCGACGATCTATTCGGCCCTCGGCATCGACTGGACGACCGTGCGCCACGACGATCCGATCGGCCGCGGATTCGAGTACGTGCCCGGCGCGAAAGACGGCGCCTATCGTCCGATCGACGAGCTTTTTACCGGCTGACGCGCCGTGCGCCCGCCGGAGGGGCGGACGATTCGCTCCTCGCTCGTGTCACGTGGTCAACGACAGGTGAGCAAATCGCCATCGTGAAACCATCCAAATTTCGACGTGTTTGGCACGAAGGAAAAAGATCATCACGTCAAGGAAGCCGCACGAGAGGCACCGGCTTCGGGTTCGTCCTCCTGCCGCCTACTTCCCCCCAAGCCGATGCTTCTCAAAAAACTCCCACATCTCGCGCGTCGCATCGATGCTGCGGCTCGTCGGTCCGACGAACCATTCCGGCATCGGCCCCCCGCCCGGCCAGGAATGCCCTCCTCCCCGGATCGTGTAAAGAACCACGGCTGCGTCATCGGCGCAGTTCGTGTACTCGCGGCGGGTGACGTCGGCGGCGGCGACGGATTCGACGGGAGTGGATGCACATCGGTTTCTGCGAGCCCAATTCGCGGTCCAGGTCACGATGCTCGGGAACGGGTCGGGGGCGACCCACGAACGACCGCCGTTGTAGGGGGTCATCGGGTCGGCTGTTCCATGAAACGTGATCATCGGCACCGGTCGAGGGTCGGTACACCAGCTCCACGGGAGTGTTTGCGCGGCTGCCACCATCCCGACCGCCGCAATCCGATCGGACAGCGTGCAGGAAAGAGCGAAAGCCATCCCTCCGCCATTGGAAAGTCCGTTGGCGTAGATCCTCGCCGGGTCGATGTTGTAGCTCGCCTCCAGTTTGTCGATGAGGTCCGCGAAAAATCGAACTTCCTTTCCGTCGTCGACGTGCCAGACCCTCGGCCCGCCCCCTTCGGCACCCGACGGGTAAACGACAATGAAACCTTTTTCGTCGGCGAGCCGGTTCCACCGGCTCACCTCCATTTGCTGGACCGGCCATCCGCCGGCGCCGTGCAGGCTGATGACGAGCGGCGCCGGCTTTGCGCTGTCGTAATTTTTCGGGACATGCAGCAGGTACTCCCGCTGACGTCCCGAGGAGACGATCGAGCCATTGCTCCGATTGTGAACGTAGAAAGAAACGGCCTCGATCAAGACCAGCACCACTGGTAGGCAGAGAAGGATCGCCACCGCGCCGAGGACTCTTTTCCGGCGACTCATGCCCGTTCTCGTTTGGGCCGCCGAGAGTCCTCGATCCCTGGAAGATTGATCTTTGGGTCAAATTTCTCGATGGGGAGGCGAGAGTGGGTCACTCGACGCTTCGCGTCGGCCGCCGACCGACGAAGCCGCGAATGAGGCGTACTCCTGTACGCCGCAGTGAGCCGGCGAGAAGGAGGTGGCGCCAGCGGCCCGCTCTCGCCTCCCTGGCCAATCATCGGTGACGATTCCGTGCGAGCGCCAGCGTTGCGGCCGACAGTCGCGCCAGCGGGATCGCAAGAATGGCGACGAGCGCGAGAAAGTAGTCGCGAAAAATCAAGGCGGGGAGGAGCCACCGGAGCAAACCGTAGAGAGCGAAAACGGCGACGCTCCAACAGGCCGCGCCAATGACGAGCGTGCGGTCGCCCAGCAGTCCTCGAACCTGGAGGCGTTGCGCGATCCCTGCAGCGGCCGACACTTTGACGCAAACCAGAACCGCGGCAATCCACGGAAAAACATTCCACAGTGCTGTGATCGCGACCCGGCTCCCGATGATCCGGTGGGCGAACGGCACGATCACCGCCAGAAAAGTCAGGGTGGCGAACACGTTCGCTTTGACGATCCATTCGCGGCCGCTCATTCCGATGTACAGGCTCTGGACGAGCTGTTTCCAGGTCGACATCAGGAGCCCCGCCAATCCCAGTAGAAGAATCACGATCGCGCGCGGCGTTCCGAAGACTCCGGTGAGGCGGCGGGTCCAATCGACCACCAACGGAATCGTCCCCGAGAGTTTCAGTGCGACGGGAGTGGCGACAAGAACGAGAAGCCACGCGGCGAGAGTGCTCCAGATCGTTGCCTCGAGCCTGGCCGCGACGAGCGATGCGCTCGAGAGCGGCTTCGTCGTGAGGAACGGCGTCACTTCGTAGGAGTCTCTCCCCTCGGGATTCGACTTACGGACCGTCGCGGCGGCGAACGCGGCCAGGAACGGTGGAGTGAAGAGAACGCCAAGGAGAACTTCGAAGACGATCGCCGGTGTTTCTCGAAAGACGTAGAGCAAAGTCAGCTCGAACGGCAGCAGGATCGCCACCAGCGCCGGTAACGACCGGCCGTGCCGCTGCCACTCGAACCAAACCTGGGCGCGGGCGGGCCTAGAAAAATGATTCCGGCGCCGCGGCCATCGACTCGCGATCCTTCCGGCCCAGGAGAAGAGCCGCCGCCAATCGGGCACATCGCCGCAGCGCGCTCGGCCGAGGGCGAAGCGGGCCGTGAAATACGCGAGGGGCACGTGCGGCGCCAGAATCGCCAGCATCACAAGCTCCGATGCTCTGAGCTCGAGCGCCAGCATGACGACGGCGTCGATCATCGCCAGCCACAGCACGGTCACAATCACACGGAGCCCGGGAAGCGCGTACGGCATCCAGCTGAGCGCCTGCGTCCAGGCGAGGAGTGAGGCGGCCAGGAGCGCCGGCCAGATCACCGGGACGTCGAAGTCGGCTGGCCAGACCGCGAGAAAGCGCGTGGCCAGCCAGAGAATCGCCATCGCGACGGTGCCGTAAAGCATCGGCCATCCCGCGAGCCCGGGCGTCGTGACCGGCAGGGAGAACATGCGGGCGGGATAAATCGATTGGCGCGCGGCGAGATCGCCGGCCAGTCCGAAGCTGAACACCGCAAGGAAATACATGAACGTCGCCGCCAGCGGGACGACCACCACGAGCGCAAAGCTCTCGGCGCCCTCGATATCGACACGCTGCCCGGGCTCCCGGATCAGGAGCCGGTAGATCGCGAGAACGAAAAAATAGCCGGCGACGCCGATCAGTCCCCAGCGATGCCGTCTTCGGAATTCCCAGGCGATTGCTTGTGCGGCGGAACGCATGATTCACGAATCCGGAGATGACGCTGCGGACGTTCCGACGTGAGCGACGAAGATTTCATCGAGAGTCGGGGCGCGCTCGGCGCCGAGACTCGCTCCCCAACCGGCGGCAGCGGCGCCCAGCCCGTCCGAACCGCCGCGAACCAATGCCGTCCATTCCCGGCCTCCGCCGTCCCAGCGCAAGACTCCCGCGACGGGCGGAGGCTCACTCCGCGATTCAGCAAACCGCACGGTCAGACAGCGGTGCGATTTCCGGATGGACGCGAGCGGTTCGGAGAGAGCGATTCTGCCCTGGCTGATCATCGTGACGTGATCGGCGACCTGCTCCACTTCCTCGAGCAGATGGGAGGAGAAAAGCACCGTGCGCCCTTCGTGCGCGATCGTTCGAATGACGGCGCCGAGGATGTCGCGTCGAACGATGGGATCGAGACCGGACGAAGGCTCATCGAGCACGAGCAGCTCGGGACGGTAGGCCAGTGCGACGAGCAGCCCCGCGCGCGCTTTCTGCCCCTTCGAGAGACTCTTGATTTTCGCCGCAGGGTCGAGCTCGAACGCTCGCCGCAGCTCTTCCGCGTACGTGTCGTCCCAGGCCGGATAGAACGCGCGCGAATAACGAATCAGCTCGTCCACGCTCATCCAGCCGGGGAGATCGTTTTCTTCCGAGAGATAACCGATTCGCGACAGAACGCCGACCGGATCGGCGACGGGATCGAGCCCGAAAACACGCACCGAACCGGTCTCCGCCCGCAAGAGACCCAATACGTGTTTGATGAGCGTCGTTTTCCCTGCACCATTCGCGCCGACGAGGCCATAGACCGCGCCGCGCGGCAGTGACAAGCTCACGCTCGCCAGCGCCGTCCTGGCGCCGAACCGGCGAGTCAGCTCCGACATGGCGATGACCGGTTCCTTCACTGTCCAACCACCTTTCACCGATCTTGAAGACGTCTCGCCCGATTCGGCCGTCTCCTCCCGATCGAAAGAACGGCAACCGGTGTCAGCGGTGAAGCGGCCGCGAAGATTTCGATCAACGAGCGCACGGGATTCGATTTCCGAAAATAATCTTACCTTGGAAGTCGTTCGAAACCGGATTCGGGGTTCGAGCCGGAGCTCCTCCCCTGCGTCGATCCAGCTCCCATTCGAGAAAGCCTTTCCTTTTCCGCGCGGCGCCCCGCGGTACCAGCTTTCGCCGCCGGTCCGGAGTTTCCCCCAACCGGCCACCTCCCTGATCGCAGCCTGTTGACCCCACGGAAGAAGGGAGCGGGTTAGAATCTCTTCGACCGACGTGACGAACCATGCAAGATAACTACGACGTCTCGGGCCCTCTCGCCTTTGGAGTTCTGGCCGGTTACCTCCTCGAACAAATCCCTCCGGAGGAAGCCGCCGGCGCTTTGCGCTGGCTGGTCGGCGAGACTCCCGACGCGGTCGCCGAGCAGATTCAGGCCTGGGCGGCCGACCGAAGCGGGGAGAGCCGCATTCCGGTCCTCGATTTTCTGGTCTACGGAATCGAGAAACTCTACGTTCTGGGTGAGAAGAATCTCGTCGACAGAAACTCTCTTTCGAAATTCCTCGATTCGATTTCGGCCTGCCTCCTTCGAGAGCTGCCGCCCGAAGAACGGAGCCGCCTCGGCGGACGAATCGCCGCGGTGAGAGTTTCGGGGGCAACCGAGCCGACTCACCCCTCCCAGGCCAACGCCCGAAAAACGGCACCGCCTCGAACCGCCGCCCCGCCGACCGGAATGGTCGCAGCGAACCGAAAAATCAAAGCCGACAAACAACTCACCTTGATTTTCGAACGCTACGGCAAGACGTCGGTCCGGAAGAAGAAGAGCGACGAAGCGGAAGCCCGTGAAGCGGCGCACATTCTGACGATCGCGGCGACGAGCTCGAGCTCCGCCGCGCAATTCGAGCAACTGCTCGCCGAAATCGAGCGAAGCACGGGGCGGAAAAAGGGAAACGTTTTCGCGACACTCGGCGGCGGGCTTCCCACCTGGGACCTTCCAATTCCGGAGGGCGGCTCCGATGCCGCGCGCCCGGCGCAGGTCGTCGCGATGGGAAAAATTCTCGATCTGGCCGAAAACGAATTGGCCGCGAACCAGCGCGTCAAGGAGCTCGTCACCGCCGCCGTCGAAAAGTTCAACCAGGGTTCTCTCGCGGCGGCCATGTGGATGTTCGACGTGGCCGAGAGCGGCATCAAGGACAAAAAGGTGGCCGCGGCCTCCGTCGATCAGATCCGCGACGACGAGGTGAAACGCCTCGACGCGGCGCAGATTCGGAAGTACGCCGAAAACCCCTCGAAACATTCAGCGCTTCGGATCACGCTCGATTTTTTCCCGACGATGAGACTGCCCGCGCTCTTCAAACAGTTGCGCGGGGAGCCGCGTGCCGAAAAGCGCAGGGCGCTGCTCGGAATCATCGAAACCCACGGCCCCGCTGCCAGAAAAATCTCGCGGGCGAGGCTCGAGGCCGAGCTGGGCGCAGCCAAGCCGGACACGTACAACCTTCGGAATCTGGTCTATCTCCTTCATCGCATTCCTCGAGAGGACGACGAAAGCGAAGCCCCCCTCCTCGTGTTGTTCGCAAAGCTCACCGCCAAGGGGCAGAACATTTATGTCGTCAAGGAAACGGCGACGGCTCTCGCCCAAATCAAGAGCGAAGAGTCGGTCAAGATCCTCACGACCTGCCTCGCCGAGATGGAGGTGATGCTGGTTCGAAACGACAGCACCCTCTATCCAGTCACCGAGATGCAGAAAACCCTCGACCGGGTCATCGGCTCGATCGCGCGGATCGGGACGCCCGGGGCGCTGCTCACCGTCGCCCGCCATGGAATGAAAACGAATCCGGCGCTCGGCGACACGCGCGCACAGCTCAGCGTCCTGGCCGAGCAGGACCTCTCCTTTCACACCGAAGTGGCCGGAACTCTCTTGAAGGCGCTCAAAGACGAGGTTCCGGGAAAACTCCTCGGACGATTCCTTCCCAAGAAACAAGACGCGACGATTCGGCTCGTGGAGGCGTTGTCCAACACGAAATCCCCCGAAGTGGAGGACGTTTTCCAGGACATCGCCAAACGTTTCGCGGATCAGGATCTCGGAAAATGCGCCGCAAAGACCCTCGCGAAATGGGGCCGGTCGAAATCGGCTGGCGCGCCCGAGGCGGTGGCGACTCTCTCCGGTGAGCTGGCCTTTTTCAGCCTGCCTTCGGTTCTCCAGTCGCTCGAAGGGATGCGAGCCACCGGAGTTCTGACGATCACGACGAAAGAAGGGGAAGCGGTCTCCAGCATCGTCGTGATGGATGGCGGGTTTGGCGATGCGCATTTCGGAAAGCTCAGTGGAGTCGACGCGCTCTACGAGACGTTCGAGCGCCCCATCCCGGGACGATTCGCGTTCGTTCCCGCCGCCGCCGAGCAACTCCCCGCCGCCGGGGCGCATCAGGGGATCGTCGGCCTGCTCTTCGAAGGCGTTCGGAGGCAGGACGAGCTTCAACTCATGACGACCATCGTTCCCGACGACCTCCCTCTTCGCCCCACCGGAGTCAAACCGACGCTTCCGGAAGGCGAGCACGACCCCACCCTCATGCGCGACGTCTGGGTGAAGGCCGTGACTGGAGCCTGCGTCGGAGAGTGGGGCGCAGAGATCGCGGCAGACTCCTACCGAATCCGCCGCTTCCTCGCACACTGGCTCGAAGACGGCGCTCTGGCGGCCGCTCCGAGCTGACAGCGGCTCGGAAGAACGCCGAAGAATCGCTACCGGATCTTTTCGCCCGGCGGCTTCGAGCCGCGCGCCCTTTTTGCAGGAAACTTCCGCGCGTCTTTCGCGGCTGGTCCGATGGGGCTTTTCGGTTGCAGGCCCAGCGATTCGCCGGCCATTCTCACCAAACGCGCCTCGTCGTCGATGGTGGCACCGCGACCGGGTCCCGGCGGCGGGACAGGAACGTAGACCAGGATCTGAGGTGTTCTCGAAAAGCTGCGTTCTTTCCGGTTCCGCCCTTTCTCCGGCCGCCTGGGAGTTGCGGATGGCTGAGGCCCTGCGTTTTGTCCTGGCGGAACGGCCGCGCGAATCGTTGCCGAGAAACTCGTCATGCTCCCCGCCATGATCCGAAATCGTCCGTCCTCTCCCGCACTCACGTCGAGCAGAAAACGCCTTCCCTGGAGAAAGAGCTTCGCCTGTTCGGCGATCTTCAGGAGCGCACTCGAGGAAAACCGATGTTCGTTTTCGTCCTCGAGCGGGCGACTGATCGACGCGAGCTCCCGCGCCAGATCCGCCGGCAGATCTCCGGCGTCGAAACGAACCGTCTTGGACGGAGCATTGCCGTCCGTGATCAGCGTTCCGCGCCGGCGGCTGGGATCGTAAGTAATGACGCTTCCTGTAATTTTCATGGTCGTGAATTCTTGCGGCTGCCTGTCATCGTAGGCCGAGAAGGTTTCGAAGTGTTAATCGTGAAAACCCGGCACGACTCCGGTCGACCCGTCACCATGGGACCAGGCGAGCGAAATCGGTGCGGATCCGGATCGAGTTCGAGCCACGGTCATCGAATGGCCCGATCGCCGGTCCGCCGGATTCTCCGGCTCACTGGCCCTTGTACGCCGGGACCGTGGTCGCGTCGCCGGTCACGTTGTCGACCATCGAGGCCAGACTCGTGACCCGGCCGGTGCCGGATGTCACGCGGAGACGGAGGGCGGCGCCCGAGGAGCCATCCGGATACCCTACGGCCGCAAGAATGTCGTTGATCTGGATGAATTGATAGGCGGCCAGAGGCACGACGACCGCGGTGAAGGAACTGTAAAACGCGCTCGGTTCCGGGGCATCCACCGTGACCGTGGCGGGATTGCCCGACGTTTCGAAAAGAATCAGGTTCGTCCGGGTCAGTGCGCTTTTTTCGAGACCAAAAAGAGCGAGTCCTTTGTCGGCCGCGCCGATTTCGCGGTCCGGCTCGACCGCCCAAACCCCTTGACCGAATGTCCCTCCCGATCCGACATTGAACGTTCGCGAGAAGGAGAAGAGCCGGGTCCTGTCCCCTGCCGTCACGTCGATCAGAAGGGCGCCTTTTCCTGAAGTCACTCCGAATTCCGATTGTGCGATGTCGGTGAGCGCCACCATCTGGCCGGCCCCGAGCGAATGGTTCTGTCCGGCGACGATCGCGGCTCCCCCCTCGGGGGAATAGGACGTTTGAAAGCTCGCAGCAGCGCTTCCGGCATTGACGAACCAGACATCGCTCCGCCAGGTCGTGCCGCCCAGTCCGGCGGCATGGGTCACGACGGGAAAGAGAATCCGCCCGTTCCCCGCGATGGGGGCGGCGCTCTTGTGAATGATGGTCGTCGGATCGTTGGTTCCATTGTCGACAACCGAGCCCAGCAATCCCACACGCCCGGCTCCCGAAATCGTGACTCGCGCGTATCCCATCGCGATTCCACTCGCCGCCAGGACATTGTTGGCAACCGACTGCTCGTATCCGGCCAGGGAGCGGGTGATTGGCGCACCGATCGCCGCGCCGGAAGAATCCTCGAGCTGGATCGACACGTCGGCCGCCTGCCCCGAAACCTCCGCCATGATCAAATTCGAACGGAAACCTCCGCCGAGAAGAACCGGCACGATTCCCGTTTCTCCCGCGGCGAGAATCGAAGACGTTTCGAGGGCCGGAACTTCCTGGCCGTAACTCCCCCGTCCATCGAGGGACGGCGTCGAGCTTCGACTCCAAACGCCGACCTGGGCCGAAACGTCGGCTCGAATCTCGATGACACCGATCCCTTTCGGTTGATTGAACACGGTCGTCACGGGATCGACGAAGCTCGTCAGGTCGGTTCCTGCCGGCCCTTCGACGAGAAGAGAGCTCGCGCCGTTCTTGCTTCCGTACGGAGTGAAGTAAACCGAAAGCCCCGGCGTATCCGTCAGAGCGCGGGTTCCGTCGGCACAATCCTTTTCGATCGTCGCCGCCGTGACGATGGCGTCGACGTTGCCCGCCGTCACGTCCGACGACCAGGTCGACCCCGCCGCCCCGGTCGTTTTCGACGACGTGATCGGAATCGTTTTCGACGCCAGCCCCCAGATCCCGGTTTTTTCCTGAGCCGGAGTTTTCGTCACAGGCGTCGGAACGGGGAAAACGTTCGCCGAAACCCGCATGATCCAGGCGGCCGAACCGTCGGCGTCGAATTCGAGAGTGCAGCCGAGGCTTCCAAAAGCCGGAACGTAAGAGTTCGGCAGAACCGCAGCCTTGAGATTTTCCGTGGCGCCCGCCGAAAGCTGGCCATCCGAAGGAAAGACATTCAACAGCGCGGAATGGGCCGACCAGTTCGTTCCCGCGGTTCCGGTATTGGTGAGGTCGAGCGACAGGGGTCCGAAGCTCGGCGTGGTGCTGATGAACTCCAGAATCGCCGGATTCGTGATCAGTCTCGCCTGACCGGCAGGAGCAGAAGCAACTTCGAGCTCGACTCCGAGCGATTCTCCCGCTCCCGAACCGGAGGTGTCGTCGATGGTCAGAATGGTCCGATACGTTCCGGGCGCAAGCCCCGCCGCATTTCCGTGAAGACGAATCGTCCTGGCAGCGGCGCCCGGAGAGAGGGTGCCGGATCCGGGAGAAATGATCAGCCAGGTCGCGGGAGACGAGGCGGTAAAGGGAACGGACGTATTCAGGTCGGTCCAGATCTGGATTTCCCGAACCGGGCCATCGACTCCCGAAGGCGCGCGCAGTCCGACTGTGGACGACTCGTTGACATGAACCGCCTGCGGGGCCGCCGCCGCGTCGAGCACCAGGTTCCCGGCGGAGGCGTCGGTTCCCGAAACGTGGATCGGCTTGGGATATCTCGGATAAGCGTACTTCGAAGTTCCGGTGCTATCGACATAGGCGACGAAGAGACTGAGAAAGTAGTCGTCATCCGGAAGTCCTTCGACCGAAAACGTACCGGTCACCGGAATCTTTACGTTCGTCGACTCCTGGCGAAAAACCCCCCAGGCGTAAGCCTGGGCGCTGTTCACCTGAATCGGCGTCGTCTGAAACGAAAAACTTCCCTTTATCAAGTGTCCCGGATCGAGGAGCGTCATCGTGATCGGCACCGGTCCGGCCGCGCTGAAATCGATCGGCGTCGCGCCCGCCAGATCCGGTTTTCCGTCGAAGAAGAGGGGGGAGAAAGGAGCCGATGCCGGCCTGGCTTCGAGAAAGATCCGGCGCCCAACGGGAAACAACGCCGTGCTGTACGTCCCGTTGTTGTGGTCGCCACTGTAAGGAACGCCCGCCGGGTAATCGAGCGGCTCTCCTCCCACGTCGAGAAACGTCCTCCCAAACGATGCCTGATTCGGAGCCGGCAGATACGGAACGCTCGCGTCGATCGGATTCCCGCTGCCGTCCTTGAGGGTCAGTGCGACCAGCCCCCCCTCCGTCAGAACGAAATCGATCCCACCCGTGACCTGACCCGCGGTGACCTGGATTGCCGCCGCCTGACCGAGATTGAAATGGAAATCGCCGTCCCACACGTTCGGGTACCACACCGTCGGATACTTTCCGATCTGCCCGCAGTCGCAGGCCTGGACGAAATAGGAACCGGGAGGAAGCTGTTGATAAAAGAACGTACCGTCGGCGGCCGTTTTGACGCTGTAGGGGAGCGAGCCGTTCACGTTTTGCCCGAATCCGATCGTGATCTTGTTCAACGGCTTGCCGCTCGCGTCGGTCACTCGTCCGCTCACCGTGCCCACCGGAACGGGAGCCGCGACGCCCGAAACGCCGGTGCAATCGCCGGCACCGGCCCGGGCTGACGGAAGCTCGAAGAGAAAAAGCAGCGTCAACAGGGCTGCGAACATGATCTTTTCAAGTCCAGATCGATTCATGACTTCTCCTCGAAAGTTTGGGATGACGGCGCTGGCAACATACTCACGCGATTCCTGAACGTCAAGGCCGCCCATGAGCCAATCTGCGCAGGAGTTCGCCGGACGGTCACGAGGTCGACCGGCGTGAGATAATTTTCCCTCCGGCGAGATGCCTTTCCAGAGAGGACCGATGACGACGTGAGTGATTCGGAGAACGACCGCGACCCGCCCTCCCCGAAAACGGGAGAAGCGGGCGCGGCACCGGAACAAGACGCCGAAAGAACGACGGCTCTGCCTCGCCATTCCCTGCCCGGGGAACGAAGCAACGACGCCACGGCGTCCACGTCTGACGAGACTCCAACGATCTCTTTTCCACGTTCGACCCCCTCCGGCTCACCGGGAATTCCGCCTTCCCCCTCGGCAAAATCCCATTCCGATCGCGCCTTCCCCGACGGTTTCCTGGTCGCCGGCCGGTACAAGATCCTTCGATACATCGCGAGAGGCGGAATGGGAGAGGTGTACGAGGCCGAGGATCTCGAGCTTCGCGAGCGCGTGGCGCTCAAGACGGTTCTCCAGAGCTCGGGGGCGAGCGAAGCGGCGCTGGGACGCTTCAAGAGGGAGATCCAGCTCGCGAGAAAAATCTCGCATCCCAACGTCTGCCGCATTTTCGACATCGGTTTTCACCGATCGGGGCAGACGGCCGGCGCCGGCGACGTCACCTTCCTGACGATGGAGCTCCTCGCCGGAGAGACGCTCTCCGAGAGAATTCATCTTCGAGGAACGATGTCGGTGGAAGAAGCGTTCCCTTTCGTTCGCCAGCTCTGCTCCGCTCTCGGCGCGGCGCACAAAGCCGGAATCATCCATCGCGATTTCAAGAGCAGCAACGTCATGCTCGTTCCGTCGACCCAGGAAGACGAGGGCACCCGCGTCGTCGTCACCGATTTCGGTCTCGCCCGCGGGCGGGAGGAAGTCGACCAGTTTGGGGCCTCCGTGACGATGACCGATGCGGTCGTCGGAACTCCGTCCTACATGTCCCCCGAGCAGATCGAAGGGGCCGAGCTGACGGCCGCGACAGATGTCTACTCGCTTGGAATTGTGATGTTCGAGATGCTGACCGGCAAGCTCCCGTTTTCCGGAGGCTCCGCGATGTCGGTGGCGTTCAAGCGGCTGAAACAAGCCGCACCCTCGCCGCGGGCCCACCTGCCGGGTCTCGATCCCATTTGGGAAGCGGTGATTCTTCGAGCGCTCGAGAGGGATCCCGCGCTTCGATACCGGTCGGCGGGGGAGCTTTTCCGGGCGATTGAAAAACGCGAACCGGGCCTCAGCATCCCTCAAGGCGAAGGGAGCGTCACGTCCGGCACCAGGCCCGGTTTCCCGGTCTCCGGTCCCGACAAAAAACGATCCGGAAAGCTCTGGACGGCCGGCACGGCAGCTCTCGCCCTTGCGATCTTCGCCATCTGGTTTTATTCGAACCGCAATCCGGCGAGCTCTCCGGCTCCGGTGACCCGGCGCGCCCCCGCGCCCCCCGTTCGCCGTTCGGTCGCCGTCGTCGGACTGAGAAACCTGTCCAATCTCCCCGAAGCGGCGTGGCTGGAGACCGCACTTCCGGAGCTCCTCGGTTCGGATCTGGCGGCGGGCGGCCATCTTCGGCTGGCGCCCGGCGAAGACGTCGCGCGGGCGCGCACCGACCTCGCTCTGGGAAACAGCGACAGCCTCGGCAAGGAAACGCTCGCCCGGGTTCGAAAGAACCTCGGCACCGATTTCGTGATCCTCGGTTCTTTTCTCGCACTCGGCGAAAAATCCGGCGGGAAAATCCACCTGACGCTCCATGTTCAAAACGCCGCGACGGGAGACGACTTTCCGCCGATCGCGGAAGACGGAACGGAAGTGGAGCTTCCGGCGCTGGTCACGCGGGCGGGGACGAAGCTCCGTCAGATTCTCGGCGCCGGCGAACCGACGGAAGAAGAATCGAAAGCGGCGCTGGCGTCTTTTCCCACGAGCCCCGAAGGAGCGAAGTTCTACGCCGAGGGCATCGCGAAGCTTCGGCGATATGACGCCCTCGGCGCGAAAGAGGCGCTCTCCCAGGCGATCGCCGCCGACGAAAAACATCCCCTGAGCCACGCCGCGCTCGCCGAGGCCTGGAGCGTTCTGGGTTACGACGCAAAAACGAGGGACGAATCCAAACGAGCCTTCGATCTTTCGAGCGGGCTCGCCCGCGAAGAGCGGCTCGCCGTGGAAGCGCGTTATCGGGAGGCGAACCACGAACGCGGGAAGGCCATAGAGATCTATCGTTCCCTCTGGACATTCCTGCCTGACAACCTGGATTACGGCCTGCATCTCGGCAACGCGCTCATCGGGGATGGGAAGGCCAAAGAGGCTCTCACTCTCACCGCGTCGCTGCGAAAGCTTCCTCCACCGACGCGAGACGATCCCCGGATCAATCTGATCGAAGCTGACGCGTCCGAACTGCTCGGGGACTTTCGGGCCTCGTCCGCGGCGGCGGCGAGCGCGATCGAGAAATCGGCGACGACCGGCTCGAGGATCGTTCAGGCCGCAGCCAAGCTCCGGCTGGCCGAGGCTCTCCGGCGGATGGGGGAAATCGCAAAAGCCCGTCCGATCGCCGAAGAAGCGCGGTCGATTTACGAATCGGTCGGGGATCGGGGAGCCGTCGCCCGCTCGCTCAACACCGTGGCCAACATTCTTTGGAGCCAGGGAGACTACGAAGGCGCGAAAAAACTTCGGAACGAAGCCATCGCGGCTCTCGAAAAAATCGGCAATCGGGGAGCCGTCGCGGCTCTTCTCAACAACATCGCAGCCATCGAGTATCAGCAGGGAAACCTGGCGGAATCCAGGAAAACCTATGAACGCGCGATCGCGATTCACCGCGAGACCGGGAACCGGAGCGGACTGGCCGATGCCCTCTCGGGAGAAGCCAACGTCTTCGAAGACCAGGGGGATTTTTCCGGAGCCAGAGCCCGATACGAAGAGTCACTTTCCATCCGCAACGAGATCGGCGATCGAAGCGGCGCCGCCGGGGTCTACAACAATCTCGCCGTCAGTCAGGGCGCCCACGGAGATCTGGCCGGAGCCAAAAAAACCTACGAGCAGGCCCTCGCCATCCGCAAAGAGATCGGCGACCAGGCGGGGGTCGCTGAGATTCTGAACAATCTCGGCCTCATCGCCCTGGGCGAGGGGGAGCTGGCCACCGCCGACAAACTCGCGAACGAATCGCTGGAGATCCGGCGAAAGCTGGGAGACAAAGCCGGTATCGCGACTTCACTTTTGAATCGGGGGGAAGTTCTCACCGCCGGGGGGGACCTGCGTGCCGCGGCGAAACATCTCGACGAAGCGCTCCAGCTCTCACGCGAGATCTCGTTTCAGGCCGGCGCTGCCTACGCCCTCTTTCTCCAGGGGGAAGCGGCCCGGGAGGGCGCAGATTTCGCAGGCGCACGAAAGAAACACGAAGAGGCACTCGCGATTCGAACCTCTCTCGGCGACCCCTCAGCGGTCGTCGAAAGCCAGGTCGCTCTCGCCCGACTCGCACTCCACGAGGGAAAAACCGCCGACGCCGAAAGCGCAGCGAAACGAGCGATCGATGCCGCCAAGAAAGCGAAATCGACCGATTCCGAGACGCGAGCGGGATTCGTGCTTGCCGCCGCACAGGCTGCGGGGAAAAAATTCTCCGACGCCGATCGATCAGCGGCCGGCGCCTCGAGCCTCGCGGAAAAAAGCGAGAGCTTCGCTGTCCGGTTCGAATCGAAGCTCGTCCGCTCGGCGATCGACCTCGACTCGCATCCGCCGCCCAAAGGGTCGACCGTGATCCGGGATCAGCGAACAAAACTGGACCAGCTCGCCGTCGACGGAACGAACCGCGGATTCCTGGCTCTCTCTCTCGAAGCGCGGCTTCTCGCGTCGAGATGGGAGGGGGCCAGCCAGGATTCATCCGGCGCGGCCGCGCATCGCTCAGAGATCGCCAAAGAAGCTCACGAACGCGGATACGAACGAATCGCGAAGCGGGCAGCCCCATGATGCTTTCCATCGCCCTGCTCGCCCTCCTCTCGCCGGACGCTCACCCCGCCAGTTCCTCGCCCGCTCCTCCGGCGAGCGCAGCAGCAAGCAAAACCGCGACCTGGACGTTCGAAATTGGCGACGCCCTTCCATCCGCTACTCTTTCGTCGCTCGATGGCGCCGCGGTCACTCTTCCCGGAGAAGGATCTCCGCTCCTTCTCAACGTTTTCGCGAGCTGGTGCGGCCCCTGCCGGATGGAAATGCCGCTCCTCGAGGAGAAAATCTGGCGAGTCTGGCGAGCGAAGGGGCTTCGGGTCGCCGGGATCAACCGGGGAGAACCGGCGGAAGCCGTTCGACCGTTCATCCGGAATCTCGGCGCGACGTACCCGATTTTTCTCGACCAGAATCGCGCCTTCTTCAGAAAAATTTCCGGCGACGGACTCGGCATCCCAAAGACGATCCTCGTGGATTCGAAGGGCCGGGTCGTCTGGCGCGAAAACGGATTTGTTCCCGAAGAAACGATTCCCTCCCTCGAACGGGAAATCGTCAAACTTCTGGAGAGCCCCGGGACATCTTCCCGCTGAGCTGAACCGAATCCGGGCTTTTCGCGGGGCGGGCGGTTGCGGCCGCAGCGCAAAGCTCAGATTCAAATTGAATTGCTCCGTTCGGCAGGTTATGATCTTCAATTGGATTTTGATCCTCTTCCTGCGGAGATTTGATGGCAAAAACGGTACTTCTTGTCGAATATGAACCCCGTTACATCGAGCGGGTTCAAGGTTATCTGGCCGGAAAGAACATCGAGCTTCGCGTCGCGAAAGACGGCGAGGAGGCCCTCGGCTTCTGCCAAAACCATCGCCCCGACTTGATCTTGATCTCCTCGGTTCTCCCGAAAATGAGGACGCCCGATGTTCTTCGAGCCATCGAAGGAACCTACGGGAAGATGGCCATTCCGATACTCCTGATGGTTTCGGGATACCGCGGTAAAGACCGAAAAGCCGACGCCCAGAAGGTCGGCGCGCTCGACATCCTCGAAAAACCGTTCACCGAAGAGTCGTTTTTCGCCTCGATCGGCCAGATTCTTCCGGCGGCCGACCTCGGACTCACCGCCTCGGCTCCGCCTCCTCACAAAGACGCCGACGACACCTTCACCTCGGCTCAGATTTTTGCCGAAGTTCTCGGCGACGTCAGCGACCCGGCCCAGGCGCAGCAAAAAGCAGCGGTGCCGGAATCGGCGGCCCCGGCTCCGGCCGCACCACCTGCGGCCAGAGCATCGGACGATCTCGACCGGCGGCTCGAACAGACGCTTTCGGGAATCATTCCGACGAAACGGAAGACCGAAGTCCTCCGCCCCCCCGACGTGCCCGTCACCCCAAGCGCGCCCGCACCGGCCGCTTCACCGAGACCTTCGCAAACGATCCGCCTCGATCAACTTCGCCCGGCAGCCGAAGCTTTACCAAAAAGACAAACGACGACCGTTCAAGCGGCCAGTCTCGATAAACTTCTTTCCGATACGCTCTCGGGCCTCGACATCTCCGGCGGAACGAAGAAACTGAAGAGGGATTCCATCCCGATTCAGGGCGCGATCCCGACCCCGGTCGTGGCTCCGCCGCCAGCTCCGCCCCCTCCGATTCAACCCGATTCCCGTCCGCCGATGGCCAGCGCTGCGCCCGTTCCGGCACCCGCACCCGCTCCCTCTCCTCTTCTGACGCCGGCCCCGTCCCGATCGGCTCCGGCTGTCGTGACGCCACCCCCGGCGTTCGAACCGGCGGCGCGTCCAGCGCCCCCTCCCGTCACGGCCGTCACGAAACCGGCAGATGGAATCGAGTTCGGCAAGTACCTCCTCATCGATCGAATCGCCACCGGAGGCATGGCCGAA
>Ga0315281_10000789_pt1 | contig 45679 bp, 37 predicted proteins | sample YL17G07_0_MG_FD_204540 | JGI IMG/M metagenome (GOLD analysis project Ga0315281, IMG submission 204540) | Sediment microbial communities from Yellowstone Lake, YNP, Wyoming, USA - YL17G07_0 | ecosystem: Environmental > Aquatic > Freshwater > Lake > Sediment | place: USA: Wyoming | collected...
TGCTTTTCGGTATTTTATCGTTAGTTGTATGTGATAATACGGCTCAGATATGTTGTGATACCAATACCATATATCACCCTCTACCTTATTCGGCATACAGCCATTATATTACTTACGCCGCTTTGGTAAATTCATCCCTGCGGCAGAGACCGCAGGGAGTTCTTGTCTATTCATTAAAATAATTATTTAAGAATTTTTTCACATCGTAAATATATATGCCGTGGTGAAGACCATTACTCCTTTACATAATATTGGATTCCCTGATCTCACGTCCAGATCATATAGACACGAAACTATAATTACGCTATTATTTTATTTAAAGACATAGGAGGTGAATATATGACTAAAATGGTCGTCGAGACCCACAAGAACATTTATGTCCAAACCTTTGCACTGTTCACTCAACTGGCAGGCGCTACAATCAAATATATGGATAATCGATTTTTTAGGGAATATGATCTGTCCTTCGTCAAATATTCCGTGCTCAGGGCTCTTGTCCGTAACGGTGGAACATTGAAACATACGCAGCTGGCAGGCTGGACCAATACGAAAAAACACAACATCACCGCATTGGTTGATCGTATGAAGGAAGATCAATTAGTCTCAACCGAATGGAGTCGAGTAGACCTAAGGGTAAATAACGTCGTAATTACCGAAAAAGGCAAAAAGCTCTACGAGCAAGCCAATCCTCTTGCGCGAGAGATGGTAGAGCAAATGATGAATGGCATGAAAGAAATAGATGTTGAGGAGTTCGAAAGATTACTCAATATCATTAAAGCGAATATAGAACGTAATTAAACCCTCCTTAGCCAGGACAATTGACATCGTCTTCTCGACGTAAAATTCCTCAGTTTACGCTAACAAAACCTCACATTCCTCTACTATAATTCACTTTTGTACATATCATAAGATATATTAATTTAATAAACTAATCTACTTCGGACTATTACACCGCCGCTTCTATTGAAAAACACCCTTCCATTGACATCCTTAACAATAGGTTGTAATCTGCTATTCGATATCCTCTTCAATAAAAATAATACCCTCCTTCTGTGTTCCAGAAATTGATAGGAGACTGGTATGCCAAAAGCAAAAATAAACGGAATCAATCTGTATTATGAATCGTCAGGTGAAGGTTACCCTTTAATATTTACACATGGTTTTTCGGCATCACACCTTATGTGGAAACCACAGCAGCCGCTAACCAATAATTATCGACTTATCATATACGACGCTCGAGGTCACGGTGAGTCCGATAGCCCAAGTTCAGCAAACCAATATTCTGCCGATATCTGCGTAGAAGACCTGTATCAACTGACAAAGGTTTTTAACATTAAGAAGGCCGTCTTCGGCGGACTGTCCATGGGAGGCTATCTTTCTTTGCGGTTCTACTTAAAACACCCTGAATTAGTCAGTGCACTTATTGTCATGGATACTGGGCCTGGTTACCGCAATCCGACGCGCATGATAGAGTGGAATGCATCGCAGGAAGAAGTTGCGCAACGATTGGAAAAAGATGGTATTAACGTTCTTGCAATACAAGCGCAAAGCGGAGGGCGACGCGAAATCTCGTTAAAACAGAATCCCATCGGCCTGGCACATATGAGTCGCAAAGTAGTCGCTCAACATGATTCGTTGGTAATTGAAAATCTCGATAAAATAAAAGTGCCTACCCTCGTTTTAGTGGGAGAGAAAGACACAGCATTCCTTCAAGCCACGGATTACATGACTAACACTATTCCCGGCGCTCGAAAGTTTATTATCCCAAATGCAGGCCACGCGGCAAATATTGATAATCCACAGTTTTTCAATAAAATGATATTAGATTTTCTACACAATATCGGTCTTTAATAACGTTGCCCGCGATTATTAATCCGGAGATAGATATGAAAAATAACGCATTAAGAATAAATACATCTGATAATGTCGTCATTGCGCTGGAGTCTTTAAACAAGGACGATGATATTATAATCGATGGTAAAATTCTTTTTTCTACCACCGAAGATATTCAGGCAGGACATAAAATAGCTACCGACCATATTGCTTCCGGAGAAAAGATTTACAGATACGGCGAGCCCATACTGGTGGCAACCCGCGCGATATTTCGTGGTGAATGGGTACATGTCCACAATACGCAACCCATTTCTGGAGACTTAACCACATAAAACCGCCAAGGAGTAATGGATATGGAGTTCAAAGTATACGTGCGTAAAAATGGGCAATACGGTGTCAGGAATCATGTAGTCGTTATGTGTTCTGTTAACTGCGCCAGTGGCGTCGTACATGCAATAAATCGTGCTTTACCCGAAGCGGTTCCAATAATCAATAACTACGGATGTGGTTCCGCCGGTAACGACGCTTCAATAATGATGCGAACACTGGCAGGAATTGCTAACAATCCTAATGTCGCCGGCGTGTTGATAATTGGTTTGGGATGTGAAGGACTGGGAGCTGATAGAATTGCGAACGCAATAAAGGGAAAACCAGTTGAGAGTCTCATCATCCAAAAGGATGGCGGCAGCGCAGCTGTAACCAAGAAGGGGATCGAAATTGCCAGACGCCTTCTATCGAAAGCTAAAACACAGACAAGAATGCCTGTCCCTATTGCAGAATTAGTAATCGGTCTCGAATGCGGTGGGTCAGATGCCTTTTCCGGGATAACGGCCAATCCGGCGCTTGGCGCTGCAGCCGACCTTTTTGTTCAGGCAGGCGCGACGACGATACTTTCTGAAACCACTGAGATGATCGGGACAGCTCACATACTTAAGCGAAGGGCTGCTTCGCCCGAAATAGGCGAGCAGGTTGAAACATTGGTTAATAACCAGGAAAAGAAAGTCCGTCAAGCTCTCGGAAAGTTTGCAGGTATGGTAATAGCGCCAGGTAATATTGAAGGCGGCCTTTCATCAATTACCGAAAAATCTCTTGGCTGCATCGAAAAAGGCGGAACGACGCCAATAAACGAGATTGTCGGTTATGGAGCTCGACCATCTAAACGAGGGCTAATCATCATGGATACACCCGGCTATGATATCGATTCGATGGCAGGACTCGCTGCAGGCGGTGCTCAGATAATATTGTTTACTACCGGTAGGGGCACACCAGCAGGATTTCCAGGGGTTCCGGTGATTAAAATCAGCAGTAATTCAACCACGTTTAAAAACATGCCCGGTGATATTGATATTAATGCCGGAATTATCATCGATGAAAATAAGACTATCACTCAAGTAGGGGAGGACATTTACAATCTGACAATACATGTGGCGAACGGTGAATTGACCTGCGCAGAAAAAAATTTTTCTATCCCGTTCAACTATCTTAAGGAGGGCCCTACTTTTTAAAATTTAATTTATCAGCTTCGCTGACTACCTGCAGCCGTCATCTGCATGTTGCAATGTTTATCTAATAGAATTAGCTCTGCGGGTCCTACAATTCCCACTCTTTCAAAATGACATAAAATTGCAACTTTTCCGAACATAATTTAATTACTTCGTAATATTTTAAATAATAAAATGATTGATAATGGTTAAAACGACAATTAAAAGGGAGGGTTCTATGTTTGAAAGGGCATTGATACCCCTTGATGGTTCCACCATAGCTGAGATGGCGCTTCCATACGGGAGTGAATTGGCTGAACGATTAGGCTCCAAATTGGTCTTGTACCATGTATGCGGACTGGAACACGAGCCGCAAATGAACTTACATAAAGTCTATCTAAGCAGCATGGCAGACAATATTAAACGAACCTTGCACCTACAGCGATCTGAAGAAAAAGAAAACACGGTAACTACAAAAGTTGAACCTGGCGAGCCCCGTGAAAGTATTTGTGGTCTCATAGAAAAGAATCATATAGATCTTGTCATAATGACAGCTATCGGTTCCTCGGGTCTGGTGGTTGGTAAGATGATAGGCAGCGTAGCCGACCATATATGCCGTAATGTGCCGGTACCAGTGATGCTCATCAAACCCAACGAAAAGCAGCAAGGAGGAAAAAAACAGCATTTAATTAATCGCATCTTATTAACACTTGATGGCTCTGAACTGAGTCAGCGAGCATTACCCGTTGCTGAAGAACTTGGGTCCAGGCTAAATGTCCCCATTACCCTGTTTCAAATGGCACATATTATCGTTCCATATTCTGAGGACATGGCGGTTGACGACACTTTTAGTTATACGCTATTAAGTGATGCTAATGAGCAAAGAGTTAAAGCCGAGATGACTGACCTGGAAGATCAGTTAAAAGGGAAAGGTCTTGAAGTAAACCAACTCATCGTTTCCGGGGTTAGTGCTGGTGATGAAATCATTGACGCAAGCAAAAAAGTAGCAGCTGACCTCATAGTCATGTCAACACATGGGCGTTCCGGCTTAAGCCGCTGGCTTCTCGGGAATGTGGCAGAAAAAGTACTGCATCATTCGGAAGTCCCGGTATTACTGGTAAACGCGAGAGCCTGACCTACGTTTTTTCATATAAAATGGAAGGTTTAATCAAGTACTGGAGTGTGTCCGCTGACGATCTTCTTAAGCAAGTTCGAAGCACAACCGATGGCTTGACGAACGAAGAAGCAAAACACAGGTTAGATACATTCGGTCCTAATCTTATAAGCCCCAAAAATAATTATAATTTCTCAAGACTTTTATGGGCACAATTTAAAAATCCTATCATATTGATTCTAGTTTTTGCCGCTGTGGTTTCCTTTTTTTTGCATGATACTTCCACCTCCATCATAGTCCTGAGTATCATTCTCATTAGTGGTCTACTGGGCTTTTGGCAGGAATACAAAGCAATGAATGCCGTGCAAAAGCTGACCTCACTCGTGCAGGTAAAAGCTACTTTATCAAGAGACGGCAGCTTGCAGGAAATTCCAGTTGAAGAAGTCGTACCAGGCGACATAGTTACATTGAGAGCCGGTGACCTGCTGCCGGGAGATTCTCTTATCCTCGAATCAAAAGACCTATTTGTTAATGAAGCAGCCTTGACCGGTGAGACGTTTCCCGTAGAAAAAAGCGCTGGAGTCCTGGACGCTGCCGTCGCCCTAAACCAGCGTACCAACACTCTTTTCCTGGGAACACACATCGTAAGCGGCAGCGGAAAAGCAGTTGTAGTTCACACCGGCTTGAGTACCGAGTTTGGAAAAGTAGCCAGGGAACTCGTCTTACGACCACCTGCGACTGAATTTGAGGTCGGAGTTCGAAAGTTTGGATACCTGCTTCTCGAAGTCACTCTCACGCTGGTAATCACTATATTTGCTATCAACGTATTCTTTAACCGCCCGATACTTGATTCATTCCTATTTTCTTTAGCGCTTGCCGTTGGATTAACTCCGCAGCTCCTGCCAGCAATTATCAGTGTTAACCTGGCTCGGGGAGCTAGCCATATGGCCAGTAGTAAAGTAATTGTAAAACGCCTTTCTTCAATTGAAAATTTCGGGAGTATGAATGTGCTCTGTTTAGACAAAACTGGAACATTGACCGAAGGAAAGGTGCATCTACATTCCGCCCTGGATATCGAAGGTCATGAAAACGAGAAAGTCCGTCTTTATGCCTACATAAACGCAAGTTACGAGACCGGTTATGCAAACCCGATTGACGATGCCATTAGAAACCAACGTCAATTTGACATAACTAACTATACAAAGCTGGATGAAATTCCTTATGACTTTGTCCGCAAACGGATTAGTATCCTGATTTTAAAAGATGACTCGCAACTCATGATCACCAAAGGAGCTTTACCGAACGTCCTAGCAATCTGCTCTTCCGCCGAAAAACCCAGTGGTGAGGTCATCAGATTGGATTTGATCAGACCTCAAATTGAGCGGCAATATGAGGAATTAAGTCAGCAAGGATTTCGTACCCTAGGTATAGCATATCGCATCTTTAAACCCCCTGTATTGATCAACTTTGAATCGGAAGTCGATATGACTTTCCTAGGTATCCTGGTTCTGTACGATCCTCCAAAGGAGGGTATTATCGAAACCCTTGCTGACCTGAGACAACTGGGAATTTCGCTTAAGGTAATTACTGGTGATAATAAGCTGGTCGCAACTTCTATCTGCTCTCAGGTAAAAATATCCACCGAAGGTGTTCTCACCGGCAGTGAGCTGCATGAGACAAGTAATGAAGCAATGCTCCACCAGGTGAATGTAACAAATGTTTTTGCAGAAGTGGAGCCAAATCAAAAGGAACAGATTATATTGGCGCTTAGGAAAACCGGAAATGTTGTTGGTTTCCTTGGCGATGGTATTAATGACGCATCGGCGCTGCATGCCGCTGATGTTGGCATCTCAGTCGATAGTGGTATGGCTGTGGCAAAAGAAGCTGCTGACATCGTATTGATGGCAAAAGATCTAAAGGTCCTTGTGCAGGGTGTGCAGGAAGGAAGAAGGACGTTTGCGAACACAATAAAATACGTTTTCATGGCGGCAAGTGCTAATTTCGGGAATATGTTTAGCGTCGCAGGAATATCCCTCTTGCTTCCTTTCCTTCCCTTGTTACCCAAGCAAATATTACTCACCAACCTGCTGACGGACTTCCCTGAAATGACTATCGCCACGGATACAGTGGATAAAGAATTTGTGCAGAAACCGCGACGCTGGGATATAAAATTTATACGCAATTTCATGATCACTTTCGGTATTCTCAGTTCCCTGTTCGACTTTTTGACTTTTAGCCTGCTTCTACTAGTGTTCCATGCTGATATGGATTTGTTTCGAACCGGATGGTTCGTTGAATCAGTCGTCTCGGCAGCCTTAATCGTGCTTATTATTCGAAGCCGTCGTTCCTTTTTTAAGAGTCGACCCAGCTCATACCTGATAATAACTACTTTATGCGTTGCGGCGGCGACGATTTTTATTCCTTTTACTCCGCTGGGTAAAATATTTGGTTTTGTTCCGCTTCCTCCGATATTCTTACTACTTGTTATGGTGATTATTGGGGTCTATATGATGTTGGCAGAGATTACAAAGAAAATATTCTACAGTCATGTCGCTTTCTAATTTACTATACACGATTTTGCGATTTACTCTTCAACAATTGCCTGTAGAGTCCTAGTGTCAAGAGAAATGGCACAAAATCGTAAATAACACGAAAAAGAATAGCAGCTAATGCTGCCAGAGAAAAGGAAACACCCAATAGTGCAAATGTTCCAGCCATTGATGCCTCCTGTATACCTAACCCGCCCGGTACAAATGAAATATTGCCAACCGATATACCGATACCGAAACCCGATAACAACTCGCCCAGTCTGGGAGCTTCTCCAAGAGCATAAAAACAAAACCAGAGAGCAACCGCGGCAAAAATCCAATCCATGATCATCAATCCCAGTAATAAGGTCAACGCCCGCCCTTTTCTTTTTAATAATGATATTCCTACAGTCATCGCATTGTTAAAGTCGTTAACAAATGACGTGATATCCCGATGCGTTATGAAACGTGCTATCGTAATTAACAACCGCAACAAACGCAAGCGAAGGCCGCTCTTCAGCAATATACCTGTAGCTATAAAAAGAAAGAACACCGTGATTCCTATACTCACTCCAAGGCTGATTATTCCGCCCCCAACAATGAGGTGACTGAAAACCAAATTAAAGAGTCCTATTACTAATAGGAGCGTCATAATTAGATTATTAAGATAAGAATGGAATATGGAAGCTGCTAAAATCGTGCCTGCCGCTGTGCCTTGTTTTTGTATCACTGCAAGTCGCAGCGAGTGACCGGCGGCACCTAAAAATGCCAGTATGTTGTTAAGAGCACTGGACACCAGTCCAACTTCGAATAATTCTCGCCGCCCAATTTTTACCTCAAAAGCTCTATTAACAATAACATAGCCATAACTCTGACAAATGTATGACATAACCGTGAACGCTAGCGATAATATCACGAACTCCAACTTACCCTTTCCAATGATCTGGCTGACTTCTTTCCAGTCGAGGACGATTAGCAGCAAAGCCAGGAGCACAAATGCTGCAATAGTAAGAATAACAACCTTCTGCTGCCGGGATTTTTGGGAATTCATCAATAAATAAGGTCCCTATGCGGTTATCATTATTTATGTAATCAGTTCGACTTCAGCAATATGCTTCCTCAAATTAACTGAGTACTCTCTTATAAAAACCTTTTATTCCAGCCCAGAGAAATACTGCACAAAAAGTGATGAGGACCGGATAAATGATATACAGGGGCATGTGTTGAGCTTGAGTCAACGCCGCACGAAACCCTTCGGTAATGTATATCAACGGGTTAATGCAGACTATTGCTTGCAACCAGGGAAATCCCGCAATTTTAATAGCTGATAATGTTACCCACGGATAATATGTACCACCGAGGAAAGTCATTGGAAGAACCACAAATCCGAACATCATACTGATATTTCGAGGTGATACCCGCGTGCCCAATGCCAATCCAAGGCTAGATGTCATAATACAAGCCAAAGGTATTAGTGTAACAAGAGTCACCCAGTGGACCGAAAGCTGCGGGTGAACACCCGGCGCATGAATAATCGAAGCAATCGGAAATACGATAAGCGCTGCAATAAGACCCTGAATAGCACCGGCAACAACCTTACCCAAAGCCACCAGAGCTACCGGCATAGGAGCGAGTACCCGGTCCTCTATTTCTTTGGTATAACCAAACTCGTTCGCCAGAGGCAGCGCAACCGCTTGAATCCCCTGGAACATGATCGATAGTCCCACGACCCCAGCTACTAACACGGTCGCAAACATGGATAGTCCACCAGAACCTCCCGATCCGCCGACCCCCTCGCCGATCTTTGGGAAGACGTAAAGAAACACGAAGACAAGTAGGAATGGTTGAATAAGTGTGCGGGCAACAAAAATACCCATATTTTTCTTTAACACAGTAAGGTCGCGCAGCAGAAGAGCCCAAAAAGCAATCCAGCTGGCACTAACTGCCGAACGAAGGGGTTTGAGAGGCGGCACGCACTCACTACTTATGCTTACGTTCATTACTCTCTCAATTCCCTACCAGTTAATTTGATAAATACTGTCTCAAGTGAAGGTTCTGTAATGGAAAGGTCAGTAATCATGAATCCTGCTCGTTCCGCGATTTCAACCACCTTGGGTAATACACCAGTAACTCCTTTTACCCGAAGTTGAATGGAGTCTCCTATCCTTTGAATTCCAGAAGCTCCTTCGATCGTTGTGGAAAAAAGACTTGAGAGTACGTCCAGGTCACCAGAAGCCGCCACCGTAATAACCGCGTCTTCATCTACAGATTCCTTTAAACTTTTTGGGGTGTCCAGCGCAAGAATATTTCCATGGTCCATAATGGCAACTCGTTCGCATACCGTATCAGCTTCTTCCATGTAATGTGTCGTCACCAGGATAGTCTGTCCCTGGGTGTGGAGTTTGACCAGTATATCCCATAAAGTGAGTCGGCTCTGCGGATCGAGACCTGCAGTTGGTTCATCAAGAAATAGTACTGATGGTTCATGCATTAAGGCGCGTGCCACTTGCAGTCTTTTAGCCATACCGCCGGAAATTGCTGACACGTCAACTCTGGCATGCTGGGTAAGGTGAAACTTGACTAATGCGCGGTCGGCAGCTTCGCGGCTTTGGCTGGCACTCATTCCAAAATAGCGGCCATGGTAGTACAGGTTTTCCCAAACGGTCAAAGCCCGGTCCAGGTTATTGGTTTGAGCGACCACGCCTATCAACTGTTTTACCAGTGTTGGATGAGTAATCACATTTATCCCTGATACTTTAACTTTGCCACTCGTCGGCACTACTAGAGTTGTAAACATCCCTACTGTGGTAGTTTTCCCGGCCCCGTTGGGTCCAAGCAGTCCGAAAATCTCCCCGTGATGTACGCGTAGATCAACCCCATTTACCGCTACAACTCCTCCCGGATAATGCTTCGTAAGCTTTTCGCAGCAAATGACGTCTTCCTGCACCACCGTTTCCGCTTGACTTTTGCCAGATATCTTCGGAGTTTCAGGTTTTGAATCGATAGAATTTTTCACGCTGCACAATTTTGAATTCACCTTCTCTGATATTTACTACGGTTTTTCCTAAATTCATTTTTTACGAGGAGGTACTTACATGAAATTAAAGGAAAGCTTAAAGATGGTAATAAAATCAGCGATGTCAGTCTTTTACATAATAACCCTCAGATGATTTAAAAGTTATATAATTTAAGTCTGTATCGTTACAAAAATATGACACTTTGCCGTTGCAAATTTAGAACAGCGATACTCCGCCATAAAATTGGCGCTCTAGACGTTCGTTCTATGTAAGTTTGACACTTAGGATCAAGTCTGTTAAAATTCCGCGCTAACGAGTATAAAAAAATAAGTCAAAAGGTAGGAGAAATTATGGCTGAGAAATCTTTACTCATTGAGCGGAGAGATAAAGTAGCTCTACTTACTATGAACAGACCTGATAACTTGAACGCCTTAAATAAGGATCTTCAGGATAGCATCATTGCCGCCTGCGAAGAAATTAAAAACGATGATGAAATCTGGGCGGTGGTGCTTACCGGATCCGGGAGGGGATTCAGTTCGGGAGCTGATTTAAGACCCGGAGGACCTCGACCTGAGGGTCCCGTGGAACAATCACGACAGGAGAGAATCGATATATATGGTTGGGTCGGCAGGCTCTCTACAGCAGTCTATCGGACAGTTGATAAACCGACCATCGCTGCAATCAATGGCGTAGCCGCTGGCGCCGGAATGTCTGTAGCCTTAGCCTGTGACATCAGAATCGGTACCCCAAATTCACGCTTCAAGGTCGTATTTCTGGAAAGAAGTCTCTGTACTGACACTGGCATGTCGTTCTTTTTACCTCGTATTGTCGGGTATAGCCGTGCCTGCGACTTAATTTTCACCAGCCGGTTCGTGAACGCCGATGAAGCTTATCGTATCGGGCTTCTTGATAGAATCGTACCCGCAGACACACTTATTGATGAATCGATCTCCCTGGCAAATCAGATTGCCAGTCTTCCGCCGGTTGCTATGCAGGTAGCACGCCGCGTCCTTCAGCAAAGCATGGAATCCTCTTTTGAGGAACAATTAAGGAACGAATCAAATGGACTGATTATGGCACGACGCGCTCCTCATGACATGCAGGAACAGCGTGATTCATTTCTCCAAAAGCGTCCCCCGAAATTCACAGGAAAATAGTAAAAAAGAAGGGCGGGTCAAATACCCGCCCTCGACATTGATAGCTGCCGTTTATCTACGGTTCTCCATCCCTTTCCACGCATCGAGTTCATTACGGTATGGATCGATGACTAATTTTGACGGCATGTCGAAGACCATCGTCGCCCTGTTCTTTTCGGTATACGGTTCCCATTTTGGTATACCAGGATGGCTCGGATTGCCAGTCCGCGCGAAGGCAAGCCAGGCTTCGCTCATTGCCGCCGCAAATTCATGTCTATCCGGTCGGCTGCCGACATACGGCACGTCATCGACGACATCAAAAACGTAAGCAATCTCAACGCCATGCCCTGCCTTGAACAACCCGCCAAGGAAATCCGACTGATAGTTGACCAGGTACATAAAAACGGGAGCGCCTCCGGCAGCAGCTTTACGCTCGGCGAGCGTGATTGAAGACCTGCGGGCTCCTTCGCTCTGGATTCCTATCAGCAAGTCCCACGGTGTTGCCTGCGGTCTCGATTTCTTATAGGTGGCAATTAAATTATCGACTCTATCACCGCATAATGGTAACAAACGCTGGCGCAATTCGGCATCAGATAACCTGCGCCGCTTAGGATCGCCGGCTAAAAATGTAGCAGATTCATCCCGATTGGTGCCGACAATTACCGGCACGTTCAATCCGGTTGGCGCAGCGACAGGATCAAATGGATGGTTCGGCATATATTTCCCATCTACGACCGGGCTGAACCGCATAATCGCTCCCGTAGGTGTCCCGGCGGTCACTGTTGGACGCCCTGGCAATTGATTTAGTGCGTCCAACAATTTCTGAGCTGGCAGTTCCTGTAGTTTCCTGATTTCATTTTTCTTAATGTTTAATACAGCCAGGAGACGTTCCGCAATATCCGATGCATCTTTGGCTTCAACACCACGCAAACCTGCACCGCTCTGTATGGCTGCCCTGTGAAAAAGCCCTTTTGCAGATGGTAGCGACAGCATCGTACTGACTTTAGCACCGCCGCCGGACTCGCCAAAAATCATTACCCTGTTTTTATCGCCACCAAAAGCTTCGATGTTGTCCTGAACCCACTGAAGAGCCAGCACGGCATCAAGCATACCGGCTATACCGGAACCGGCAAATTCTTCACCGACAATATCTGCAAGGTGCAAATAACCAAATACATTTAAACGATGATTGATAGTAATAATAACGGCGTCGCCGCGTTTGGCCATCCTTGCGCCGTTATATTGCGTCTCTGAGCCAGCACCCTGGGCGAAACCACGACCATGAAGCCAGACTAATACAGGGCGTTTCTTGCCATCGCCGATGGCTGGTGTCCAAACATTCAGTACCAGGCAGTTTTCGCTCACGGGTAAGAATCTCAAATGACCTTCTGTCCGAATGAAGGTAAAATCTCGTGCTTCATCGACGAGATGCCCAGTTTGCGGACAGATAGGACCATAGTCGCCTGCATAACGTATTCCTTGCCATGGAGCAACAGGTTGAGGTGGTAAAAATCTGCGTGCTCCGCCGGTTGGAGCTCCATAAGGCACACCTTTAAAAGCCAGGACTTCCCTTTCCTCGATACCGCATACTTTACCGGCTGTGGTTTCCACAATAATTTCTTTGATCATTTGCTCTCCTTTGCCTCTTTTATTATCGTTGGTCGAAATAGTGACCAAATTATCTACCCATGAAATTAAGGTGTCAAGTAAGGAACGGAAAAATTTGAGAGACCCTGAGATGAATTAATTTAAATTTTGCTCGGTTTTTAATCTATTCAACCGTTCCCTGATTTGATGCCAAAGATTATTGGCGTATTCGATCTTATCGCTCCCGACACCTGCGTCGCCATAGCGCACTTCAACGTATAATTCGGTCAATTCATCCATTTCTTTGCTGACATCAGCCGTCTTTTCATTGAAGCGATTTGCATATTCAAGCGGAGTCTCGCTGAGCCGGCGCCCAATTCCTGCTTTTAACGCATCTTTTAATAAGTGTTTAAATATGTCGCGGATTCTTAAAGTAGCAGCCGTTTGTTCTGTCTGTCTTCCATCCGAGTGTTCCATCTGCACATTTCCGGTTAAAAGCTTTCTGGGGAAAAAACGCCTGAAAAACATTTTAATAAATTGCAGCAGACCATTAAACAGATTGCTCCAGCGCCACAAGGATTCATGAGTTTCCTCGTAATCGGTACTTGTTTCAGTTCGGCGGCGGCGATTTTTCTCGATCGATCGCGCGATGAGCACCGTCACGACAACTACCACTATGATGAATAACGCCCACTTGATTATTGTCAACCAGTTCTCGGGAGTGATGCCCGGCACAATTTCTGGTAATTCGTCCATCTGTCCTTGATTGCCCTCAGGCTGAAGAGGTTTACTTCCCAATATTTTGATCAGCCATTCGAGAAACTTCCTGGCTAGCCACTCAAAAGGTGTGAGAATATATTTGAGAGGGAAGGATAGCCAGTAAAGTAACGTTTCATAAATTCCGGATAGATTCCCGAACAATTTTTTGATAAATCCAGCAACATCTAACGAGGTGGCCATGGCAACGATTCCACCGAGTCCGATAATTATGACAACAATACTCGTGACTATTGGAAACCAGCGCCCATAAGATACTTGGCGCGTCTCCCCCTGGGGCATTCTTATCTGCACATTCCTCAGATTGCTAAAGGCTGTGCCTGCCAGTCCAAAGAAAAGAAAACCAACGATATAAGGACCGATAGATGCCGCCATGTTAAACGTTGTCTGCTCAATCGTAACCCACCAAAGCAAACCTAGAACGACGAAGGACCCTACCCCATAAATTAAATTTGACCTGATATAGTTGTAGTCCCGCCTGCGCCCGATCAGCATACCCCGCCACCACAAGAACGCAGCTGCAGGCAGAGCCAGTACGATACTGCTCAAATTACTAAAGCTGTCGAGGATGATTTTTCCTATATAGTTGAACCAACTCAAAGAGAATAGATCAACACCATTTCCATATTCAATACGTATCGATATGAAAACTACTATCAATCCAAGTCCGACAATCTCTAATTGGATCAGGCGAGATGACCATTGACGGGAAGAGAAAAAACGGGTTGCCAGAAAAGAACCACCCACCAGACAAATTACACTTAAGATACTTAATGGCGTTCTTTCCCAGTGAAGAGTCGGCCATTTTCCAGTCCACACAAACCATGGATAAGCCAGAAAGACCTCCATGAATACTGCCGAAATAGGCAGTAACAATGACGCAATTCTATCTGAAATTTTCATATTCCCTTTAATCTTTTATCATTTCTGGAGCGACAAAGTGGTTAATTCTTCCCAGGACAAATTATCAGGTATGCGGTACACATTTAAATCATCCTTCCCATAAGGCAAATCTAATCCACCCACCACAACGAGTGCTACCATCCTGCCTGCTTTTTTAACCTGGTTTAAAGACGAGAGAAGGCCTTCGGTGGGCATGGCGCTAATGACGACAACTGTACTGCCCCAGGGCAAACTGGTGCCTTCCCGAAGGACAAGCGCCGACATCGGCATGCTCTCGTTAGGTGCAGGGTCGATTTTAGCCAGGTTTTCCAGGATCCGAGGTAATTGGTCGGGGTGCAGGCTCGGTGGAATTGCGATTGCTTCTCGCGCCTGGTAACGCCATTCATTGACATAAAGACCGACCCGAAATCCTTTGAGAATCGAATGATAGCACATCGAAGCTGCTGCAATTATACCTAGTTCGGTCAGCTGAGGTATCGTACCGAACATCGGTGGTTTGGTGGTTCTTACATCGAGGAAAATTCCCATATCCATCGTTGTCGAAGGTTCAAATATTCTCGTTTGAAGTTGTCCAGTGCGCGCGCTGGATTTCCAATGGATCCTTTTCAAACTGTCACCACTCTGATATTCTCGCGTGCCGATTGTAAGAATTGGGTCTTCAAAGACGCGTTTTCTAGTGAGCACTTCTCCAGAAAGGTGAGCGGACGGGATACCCAGGTCTTCTAACGGAACAATTTTCGGGAATATTATCAAGTCATCTGACTTCAAATATTTTGTCTCAGAAGCAGCCAGTCCCAGCAGGTCACCGGTGATTATTCGCGCAGGCCCAAGCGAGTAGAAGCCCCTTCGAGGGCAGGAAAATCGGTATCGGCGGGTTACTTTTTCGTACCACATCAAAGGAAAAAGATGCGTAATTTCCATGCGGCCTGGGTTGGATGAAGGAGAAGCTTTGCCTGTAAGAAGGGATATATGTTCAGGTATCTCATCCTCAATTTCTATCCACGGGAGCGGCAGCGGTTTCCGGTTTGATATTTCAACCTCGAGTTGGACCTCCTCACCGCAAAACACCCTCGAAGCGCTCAGCTTTCGCTGATAGCTTACTCTTGATAAACCGTAGCGCTCCCACGTTATTGTCAGGATTTCTACCAGTGCCAGCGAAGCTGCTATTAATATTACCGGTCCCTGACGCGTGAGCAGTCCGATGAACAGGATAAATAACGACAGTATAAGCCACATGGTGCTGCGGTGCTTCAATCCTCGACTCCAACATTCCCTTCAACTGGAACTTCTACCGAAGCAAGGACTTCTTTTAACACTTGCTCGGCAGTCTGTCCTCGCAGATGGCTTTCCATCTTGGTAATCATGCGATGCGTCAAAACAAACGGAGTCAGGTATTTCACATCATCTGGGATGACATATCCTCTGTTATTTATTGCCGCGTGTGCTTGCGATGCATGGTAGAGAGCCAGCATCGCACGTGGACTAGCTCCCAGTTGCAAAGCAGCATGAACACGGGTGGCTTGAACGAGTCTGATGATATAGTCTTCTATATCAGCCGTTACCTTTACATTTCTTGCTGCTGCCTGTACTTCTATCAGTTCTGTGGAATTTACTACCGGCTTCAACTCCTCTAATGGGTCAGTTTGACTGAACCGTGAAAGAATAAGACGGTCATCTTCAGTTGAAGGGTAACCAATACTAATTTTTAACAAGAACCGGTCGAGTTGAGCTTCCGGTAGCGGAAAAGTGCCTTCCAATTCAATAGGATTCTGCGTTGCCATGAGCATAAAAGGTCGCGGCAGGGTTTTTGTCTCCCCCTCAGCGGTGACTTGCCGTTCCTGCATCGCCTCCAATAAAGCAGACTGGGTACGAGGGGTGGCGCGGTTAATTTCATCAGCGAGCACCATTTGTGCCATAATCGGACCTGCACGAAACTCAAAATCAGACGTCTTTTGATTGTATATATAAGTGCCGGTGATATCGGAAGGCAGAAGGTCGGGGGTACATTGGATTCGGCGGAAGCTGCACCCTAAGGAGCGTGCGATCGATTTCGCCAGCATAGTTTTACCGATCCCGGGTACGTCTTCAATCAACAAATGACCTTCACAAATCAGAGCGATAATAGCTAATTCGACGACCTTATTCTTTCCAACTATCACCCTTCCAACATTATCTCTGACTTTAGAACTAATTTCAGCGATTCGCGAAATATTCACAACAGGCATATTTATTCCTTTCAATACAAGAGTCTGAGGCTGGTCAATTATACAATACGTCGATAGCGTTAGCCAATTTGTTTGAAAATGCCCGGATTCTTGACAAAAGAATTCGTCGCTCATTAAAGTTAAGGAATAAGTTTTCAATAGGTCGGGGACAATGAAAGGCTCGATAACAACTGACAGGGAATTGTGTAAAGGCTGCGGTATCTGTATAGAATTCTGCGACAAAAAAGTACTTGCTTTTGATGCCAAGGTAAACCTGGCAGGTTATATCCCTGTTAAATTCATAAATAACGGTGAATGCAACGGTTGCGGTGTCTGTGCTATCGTATGCCCTGATGTAGCAATCGAGGTCTACCGTGAATAAGCGATTAATGAGCGGTAATGCCGCGATTGGCGAAGCAGCGATCAGGGCAGGCTGCGCTTTTTATTCAGGCTACCCGATAACACCGCAAAATGAATTGACCGAATACATGGCACAAAACTTGAGCCGCCGGAAAGGGTGCACATTTATTCAAGCCGAGAGCGAAATTTCCGCTATCAATATGGTTTACGGGGCTAGCGTAGCCGGGGTCAGAGCGATGACTTCATCATCGAGTCCGGGTATCAGTCTGAAACAGGAAGGGATTTCTTACCTGGCGGCTTGCGAGCTCCCAGCGGTCATTGTCAATATGTCTCGCGGCGGACCGGGCTTGGGAAGTATCTCTGCTGCACAATCTGATTATTTCCAGGCAACTCGAGGCGGTGGGCATGGTGATTACCGCACCATTGTTCTTGCTCCATCATCGGTGCAGGAACTGGCTGATTTTACGGGGCGGGCTTTCGAACTGGCTGACAAATACCTGACGCCGGTAATTATCCTTGGTGACGGTATGCTCGGGCAAATGATGGAGCCAGTCGAATTTACAGGCAGTTATCCAGAAGTGTTACCAGTGAGAAGCCGCGCCTTGCGCGGAGCCAAAGGCAGAGCGAGCCGTATTGTCAAGACCTTTACCTCTAACCCGGCAGAACTCGAAGAATTAAACTGGAGTTTGTACCGTCGTTACCAGTTGATTAAGAAAGATGAGACCACTTGTGAGACATACATGACGGATGATGCAAAACTTATTGTAGTTGCATTCGGTATAGGCGCTCGCATTGCTAAAGGCGCCATAAAAAATGCCCGCGCAGCAGGGAAGAAAGTGGGTCTGTTCCGACCAATTACTCTCTGGCCATTTCCAACGGAAAAGCTGCAGGAGCTGGAAAAGACTTGCCATAACTTCCTCGATTTCGAGTTGAACATGGGACAGATGCTAGAAGACGTGCAGCTATCGTTAAGTGATAAAGCAAGCATTTCTTTTTATGGTAGACCTGGCGGTGTGACAGCTCTGCCTGATGAGATACTCCGTGTCATAACTCGCATATATCACCAGAACGGTTTGGATAAGATAAAATGAAAGTCGTATATAGACGTCCAAAATCTTTGAAAAAGAGAGCTTATCATTATTGTCCCGGCTGCGGGCACTCAATTGTTCACCGACTGATCTGCGAAGTTATCGATGAAATGAATATCCAGGATCGTACCATCGGCGTACCGCCGCCCGGATGTTCCGTATTTGCCTATCATTATTTCGATGTCGATATGGTGGAATCGGCACATGGACGAGGGGCTGCGGTTGCTACTGGGATCAAGCGTGCTTATCCGGAAGCGATCGTATTCACTTATCAAGGTGACGGCGATCTGGCGGCGATCGGTACCGCAGAGACAATTCATGCAGCTAATCGCGGAGAAAGATTGACGGCAATTTTCATTAATAACGCCGTGTACGGTATGACAGGCGGTCAGATGGCGCCGACTACACTTAATGAAATGGTTACCACCACAACACCTTATGGTCGCGATATTAAACTTGAAGGATATCCTATTAAAATTAGTGAAATGGTTGCTTTGACAAAGGGAGCTATATATATCGAACGCACGGCAGTCAATTCTCCGGCGCATATCCAAAAAACGAAACGTGTAATTAGAAAAGCATTCCAGGCACAGATTGATGACCTCGGATTTGCTCTGGTGGAAATTCTCTCACCGTGTCCGACCAATTGGAAGATGACTCCTATCGAATCGTGGCGTTGGGTGGATAATGTAATGGCAAAGGAATATCCCCTGGGTGTAATTAAAGATTCAACAGGAACAAAAAGTGCTGATTAAATCGGTTTTTGCGGGTTTTGGCGGACAGGGTGTCCTCTCGATGGGGCTTAATCTAACCCAGGCGGCAATGATAGAAGGCAAGCATGTCACCTACCTGCCAGCTTATGGAGCTGAGATGCGCGGCGGTACTGCAAATTGTACCGTGGCGATCTCAGATGAGGAGATTGCTTCACCGGTCGCGTCCTCGCCGCAGCTTGTGGTTGTGATGAACCAGCCGTCACTCGTACGCTTTCAGAACCAGGTTGATTCGAACGGTGTTGTATTCATCAATACATCGTTAATCGAAGCTGAAGTCTTGAGAACTGATATAGATGTGATCAAGGTTGCCGCAAACCAGATAGCCGAGGAACTTGGAAGCGCACGATCAGCTAATATGGTAATGTTGGGCGCTTTCATAAAAAAAAGCAACCTTGTCCTTTTCGATACGATTGTCGATGTGGTACATAGTTTACTTGAAGGTAAGGGTGAGAAACTTTTCGCTGCTAATAAGAAGGCGTTAGAGACTGGATACCGGCTAATTAATTAGAAAGTACATTACTGAGGGGAAAGACCGTGAGCGTGACTCAGATATCAGTGAGCCTGGAAAATATCCCCGGTACTCTGCTCGCAATCAGCGAGCGACTTGGAAACGAGGGAATCAATATCCGTGCTATTTCCGTAGCGGACACTTCGGATATCAGCACCGTGCGTTTCGTTACCGATAATCCAATCAAAACAGTCAACGTTCTTAAAAGCCAGGGGTACGCGCTTAGAGAGACAGAGGTACTGGCTGTCGAAGTGCCTGACCATCCAGGCGGACTACTGGCTGTACTCAAACCGCTCCGTACCGCTGATATCAACGTACTTTATCTTTATCCATATTTGGGTAGGGGAGAAAGTGCACAACCGATTGTCATCATAGGAGTTAACAAGACAAACGAAGCAATCGAAGTACTTACAAAGAACTGGGTACATACTTTTGGAAAGGAAATTTACTCTCTTTAAGGTGAGTATGCGCTGACCGTGGCACCTTTAGGGATGACTACTATTCCTCCCGGAGATACGTGGAATCCGCGTTTTTTATCCTGCTCCTGGCTGTAGCCGATTGAAGCCCCGGCTTCTATTACACATTGTTTATCGATGATTGCCCGGTTAATCCTGACATCAGGCTCGATTATCACATCATCAAATACGACGGAGCTCACTACGAGGGCACCTCTTTCGACAATGACACCTGGTGAAATAATACTATTGCGGACCGTTCCTCCACTGATGATGCTGCCTGAAGAGATCAGAGATTCGAACGCCATCCCACCGAGGACGAATTTACTGGGTGCAAGCCATTGGGTGAAGGTACGGATTGGCCATCGCTCACCGTAAAGGCTGAAAATGGGGTCGACACCAATTAAGTCCATGCTGGCTTCATAGTAAGAATCAATTGTACCTACATCCCGCCAATAACTTGAATCGCGTGTCCTCTCAACAAGTACCCGATGCCTTTTACCGCCTATTACTTCCGTGGCGTAATCTGAAATTTTATTTTGCATTTGAAAATCGTAGACAAAGACATTTTTGTCCGCGTTCAGCATTTTCGGAATAATCTGCTTGCCGAAATCATCATCATGATCATCCAGCGACTTGATCAGGGTGTTGACTTCAAAAGCATATATACCCATCGACGCCAGGGCAAAACCGGGATCGTCAGGCAGTGTTTTAGGATTGGCTGGCTTTTCTTCAAAACCAACCATCCGATAATCGTTATCTATTTCGATGACACCCAGTTGTCCGGCTGCCTCTTCTTTAGGCACTCTAATAGCGGAAACAGTAATATGAGAATTCTTAGCATGATGAAAATCAACCATTTGCCGGTAATTCATTTTATAAATATGGTCACCCGAGAGTATAAGCACCGTGTCTACAGCACGTTTTCTTATCAAGTCGAGGTTCTGTCTCACAGCATCTGCCGTACCTCGGTACCAATCAGCGCCGAGTTTTTGCTGGGGAGGTACGCAGTAGATATAGTCGCCAAGCCTGGCACTCGAGATGCCCCAGGCTTCCTGGATATGACGGTGCAAAGATTCCGAGCGGTATTGAGTTAATACAAAGATATTGCGGATCCCTGAATTAACACAATTGCTCAGGGTAAAATCAATGATACGGAATTTTCCGCCAAACGGCACGGCGGCTTTAGACCGGTCTTTGGTTAGCGGGTATAGCCTTTCCCCGAAGCCACCCGCCATTATCATTGTGAGAACGCCTTCCATCTCTGCTCCGATACTCACGAATATTGCATTATCGTCTGCATTATATAGGTTCACTATTCATAAATCAAGCGTAATTACCGACTGCAAGGGCATGAAATGGAAACAAATTAACGCATAGAGATTTCCTCATCTTGAATCAGTTGTTAACACCAATTACAATATAGTTACATAATGAAATAACCGAGGTCTAACTTATGGCACACAAAACCAACCCGGTCTCACCGCATCAAACTCCTCTTCACGTAGCAATGATTGCACCTGAAATTGCACCCTTTGCAAGGACCGGTGGACTCGGAGACGTCATCGGCACATTACCCCAAGCGCTGGAAAGTCTCGGCGTTAAACTAACGCTTATCATGCCAGCTTACAGATCGGTGCTAAAGGGTGCTTTCAAGATTGAAAATGCAGATATCCGCTTTTCCATCCCCATTTCTAATCGAATTGAAAAAGGAACAACTCTCAAAGGACGGATAGGGAATGTAATATCCGTCTATTTTATCCGTTGTGACAAATATTTCGATAGGGAAGAATTGTATGCGACGAGTGCGGGTGATTACCCGGATAACGCGGAACGTTTCATCTTCTTCTCAAGAGCAGCCCTTGAAATTCTTAAACATGATCCTCCGTCAATAATTCATGCCCATGATTGGCAAGCGGCACTTTCCATTGCCTTTTTAAGATTGTTGCCGGAACTCTACCCCGACTTATCGGAAGTAAAAACTGTTTTTACTATACATAACCTCGGATACCAGGGAGTATTTTGGAACCTCGACTGGCACCTCTTAAACCTTGATTGGAAATTTTTCAATTCAAAATACCTGGAATTCTATAACAAGATTAATTTCCTTAAGGGTGCCACTGCGCTGGCGGATTACGTTACAACCGTCAGTCCTGCTTATGCTCAGGAAATAAAAACCGCAGAACAGGGATTTGGATTGGAAGGTATTTTTCAAGAAAAAGGTGATCGATTAAAAGGCATCCTCAACGGCATTGATTATAATATTTGGGATCCAGAGACAGATATAAACATCGTCCGCAATTACACGATCGACGATTTGACGGGCAAGAGAGCTTGTAAAACCGACCTACAGAAGACCTTTGGGCTGGAAGAGAATTCATCTGTTCCGATAATCGGTATGGTTGCACGGTTTACGTCTCAAAAAGGGTTTGATCTCGTCACAGCTGCGATGAGTGACTTGATGAAGAAAAACATTCAATTCATCATACTCGGTTATGGAGAAAAACATTACCAGGAAATATTTGAGAAAATGAAGACGCAATATCCCCGTCGACTCGATATTAAACTCGCGTTCGATTTTTCCAGTGAGCACAAGATAATCGCTGGAGCGGATATTATACTGGTCCCTTCTCGTTATGAACCATGCGGCTTAACCCAGATGCATGCTCTACGATACGGTACCATACCGGTCGTTCGTGAGACAGGCGGCTTGAAGGACACTGTCTACGAGTTCGATCCTGATAAAGGAACCGGCAACGGATTCCTTTTCAAGGCTAGTGAGGTTCCCGACTTCTTGGGCGCAATTGACCGGGCTCTGAGCGTTTATAAGCAAAAGAAACTCTGGGAATTATTGATTAAAAACGGCATGAAAGAAGACCATTCCTGGGAAAAATCAGCGCAAGCCTACAAGGAGATTTACGAACACATAACGCAAAACTCTGGCTGGTAATAGCTTACTTTTCCTGGTAAGGAAGCACCGTTATCTTATTTCCTGTAACTACAATTAGTACATTGGATGCAGGTGCATCGCGCAGTACGGTTATAGCTTGATCAATTTCCTCGTCAGAGAAGGCAACCGCAGGCTCCCCTTGAGCCGATAAATACAACACTCGTATCTTGTAACCGAGTTTCTCGACGATTTTTGAAGTAAACTGCCCTGTCCGGTCGTTACTGATAAGAGTGACTCTCTTGTGTACCGGTACACCCTCCGCACCGCGACGCTGTTCGCTTCTGATAATCCGCCAGTGATACCACAATAAAGGTACAGCGACAATTAAACTTTCCAAACTCCAGCTAATGTCGCGTAATACCTGTAAACCCATTTCCTGCTGGAGTAAGCCATTAATTAATTGATAGACGATATTCACCAGGTCGGCTATTAACGTACCGATAGCAATAGCAACAATCGCATAAAGATATATTCGCCGTGATGTTGCGCGCCATTCGACTATCCCGCCAGCCTCAGCTAGTTTTAGTGTCTTACCCCAGAAATATATCCAGAGCGGTGTGCCCACAATAAGCAATGCCAGGCATAAACTTAGAGCGTTTCGCCATCCGCCTGGTCCTGCTGCAGCCGGTATTCCGCCAGATTCAATAACCAGACCTAACAAAATCGCGAAAAGAATTATCAAACCTGCAACCGTCGTACCAAGGCTGATGAAAGACATCAAATATCTGTGGATACGCTGCGCTGACTGCTTGCGTTCAACTACGCTCGACTGTTCTTCTTGAGCTAGCTCGCGATGATAGCCCCAGATTGCCAGTCCAACGAGTAGAGTGGGAATTGTCCAGCTTAAAAATTGGAAATGCTGACCGAGGGGGACATCTACGGCGCCAAAAGCCCATTTTAGAAACAGGTAAAGAGTTGTTGCTAGCGCCGTTAGAGCAGTAATGATCCCACCGGTAATCGCTAAAACATAATAGTAGACCTGCCGCAAGACAGATTCAATATCATTTTTCGCTCCGCGGAACCAATGGAAGTACCAAACGATTGCGCCTAATATAATCCAGGAAATTCCTGATTGAGTGGAGTAATTCCAGAAATTGCTGTGGGCGATCGTATTTCCCCAGAGCGGTAAAACGAGAATCGCGGCGCTTATGACCTGCACAATATTTTCTGCCAACCAGATCAAGCCAGCTGCAGAGAGGATATAGACGTACCACCTCCTGAGTGTCTTTGCCGCCGGGGAAGGATGTCCTTCGCTTTCCGATACGCGCCAGTGATAAAACCAGATAATTGAACTGACAATAAACATGGCAAGTCCGCCCGATGGGAAAGAAGCCATCTGGACTCCATCGAGCAGCCACCTTAAAAAGCCGCTCAGTCCTCCCAATCCAGTGAACGCACTGACAAGCAGCACCAGGTTAAGATAGAATTTGCGTATCGCAGAGCCTATTTCTTCAGGATTACCCGCGACGCGTTTTCGAATCGTACGCCAGAAGAAAAACCATAACGGACCTGCAATTATAACCATTGCCAGACCTAGACTGAACTGGCTGCTATTAAATGCCTGTCTTCCAACTTGTATCGACGAATCACGCAAAGTAATATCGAACAAAAGCGACAGCAACTGCCCTAAACCATTAGCAAAAACGATTAACGCAATAAGAGTTAAGAGATAATAAAACACCCGTCTAACAATGCTCATTTGCCCCCCTTGAATTTAATTGAACCAGTACAACCATGGGCGGCTGGTAATAAACCATTTACCATTTTCTTGCTTCAATTGGTAGTTATCGATTTGCGTTCGTACAGGATTGTCGAAAGGACCGGCAGGTTCGAATATGTCGATTAATACTTCGACTGTCGCAGTATTATCGGTTATGATTGTCTTTCCAAAGGTAGCTTTCCATGCCGGTGATGAGGTTTGGAAGCGGGGTGATACAGATTGGATCCAATCATCGTATGTAAGCTTTCTCCCTGATTCTTGCACGTCTAGATAACTATACGCTTTTTGATAGTCATGATCTTGTACAGCTAATAGAAATCTTTGAACGGTTCCTTGAGGTGTATTTTCAGGGAGAAGAGGCGCCATCTCGCGGTTAGTCAAAACAAGGGTTATCGTTATTACCACAAGAATAGTGATTGCAATACCAAACCCAAGGAGAAAGCGGTTGGATGATTTCATTTCGCAGCCTCCCAGTGTGTAATGATGATTATATAACAGAAATAATCAATGTCAAGGTGTTTGCGTGAGTTAACATAATGAATTTGGATAATATTTACTCGACACTTCAAGATACTTTGATATAGAGCAAATTACCAAGCCTGATAAATTTATCAACCCATTTTGGTCCGAACAGATCACCCCTGACTTCCCCAGCTTTGATATCTTTATAAATCGTGTTCATAGTCTGGTAATAAATGCCCTGTATGCGCTGCAGGTCCGGGTGGAAAGGCAATGAATTGACAAGATTTAGTATCGTTATCAGGCTATCTAAAAAAGCCTCATCCTGAGGTTGGTTGGTAAAAGCTTTTGCAACTTTTTCAACCGCCTGGCTTATCACCACGCCGAGCCGTTGGCTATCGAGCTGGACACCCCAAAGTTTTGCATCGTCCAGTCTTTTCTGAACAAAATTCACTTCCGGTCCATCTTTTTTCCTGAATTCCAGGCGTAGTTCGAGATTCAGAATGAGCTGAATGAGCTCGTGAAAAGTTTCCGGTAGCGGACAAACGGTTTCATCAGCCAAGGGAGTGACCAGGGAATAAGCCTCTAATGCAGGATAAAAAAGTCCTTTAATATCCATAAGAGATGTATCCATCACGTTTTCCAGGATAATGTGTTGGGCATCCCTGAATAGAGATTCGATTGAATATAGAGAGTCAGGGAATCGCGCCTTTATCACAGTATCGATCTGCATTAGATCTTCTCTTGAACATGCGGCAGCGACTTCATTCTTTAGCTTTTCGTAGATGTCAGGGTTTATAGAAGTACTAACACCTGCGACCGCATCATAGTTGTCACGTAGTAGTGCGATAAAGCTTACATCTGTAGACTCGCTGGTAATTGAGGAAATAACTTTTAAACACCCAATATTAATCTTATTTCTTCGACAGGTATTATTAATAAAATCCAATGTACGGACTTCATAGCTATAGAGGTCAACATCATCTGGATACCTATCGAAGAAAGACCGTAATGCGAAATGTGCTGCAACTCTTTTAAAGTCAACAATAGATGGTTTAACGAAACGACGGTAAATTTGAATACCATTGCCATATTCTTTTATGTTACTGCGGGCTGATGCCAATTGCTCTACAAATTTTGTTTCAATCGGAATATTAAATATCTCCTGAGCGAGCTGCACCACCCTGGCGGCATATTGGATGACCTGGACTGTTTCAATTCTTGCCAGGTCATCGAAAAACCAACTACAGCTAGTAAACATCAATAATGAATGACGTTGAATTTCTAAATATTTTAATGCGTTCGAGGTTTCCTTAAGGCTCAACTTATGTGACGCCTGTTGTTCTACAAACTTCCTTACATTGCTCTTCGAACGGTTTAAAATCACGCTAATATATGCATTCCTTGCCTCCCAGGGATCTTTGAAGAGATAGTTTGCTTCCTTTTCGCATTGGCTGTTGACCTGGTCTCTGAGCCAGTCCAGTGCTTTCCTGAGGGGTGTCCGCCATTTCTGGTTCCAGCCGGGATGATCGGGATGATAATGATTACTACATCCGCAATCGCTCCGCCAGCGTTCGACGCCGTGTACGCAGCTCCAGGAGCTATTTTCCTGTATCTGAACTTCGTAGGCAGGCTGTTGCAAACTGAGAAATTCACCGTAGTTAGTTATCTGTGCAAGTTTGTTTGTCTCAATGTAATGCAGGGCATATGCCAGTGCCATCTCACCGAATCGATGGTGGTGACCATAGCTTTCTCCATCAGTTGCGATGTGAGCTAGTTGCGGGCTATTCCAATTAGGTTTAAATGAGCGTAAAAGCCGATTCGCCAGATTCTCTCCGTTTTCCAACAAACCATGGAAGGCTACATCGGCTGCAATTGCTCCATTATAGAAAAATAAGTTAATCTCCCGTCCTGAGCTTAGCCGCATCTTGTAGGGGACTGTTGTATCTAGCGTACTCTCATTTACTTCCTGCCAGTCATTTTTCCCAATTTTTCGCACATATAATGCCTGTCGGGGCGCAAGAATAGTAAATCTAATATTAAGGCTTGCCATTATATCTAGAGTTTCAAGATCTACAGCCGTTTCCGGCAGCCACATACCCTCAGGCTGCCGTTTAAAACGGTGTTCGAAATCTCTTATTCCCCAGTACACCTGGGTATATTTATCCCTGCGGTTTGCCAAAGGCATAATTATATGGTTGTAAGCGTGAGCCAGCGCTGAGCCATGACCTGAGAAACGTCGCTGACTTTCTTTATCAGCCGCGAGGATTGAGTTGTATACGTCAGGCTCATTTGTTTCCAGCCATGAAAGAAGTGTAGGACCAAAATCAAAGCTTATGCGGGAGTAATTATTGACGATTTTAACAACGAGGCCTTTTTCATCGTTTATCCTCGCAATAGAGTTGGGCAAATAGCATTGTGCCGTAACACGTTCGTTCCAATCGTGGTACGGGTAGGCAGATGGTTGAGTCTCTATCGCTTCCAACCAGGCATTTTCCCGAGGAGGCTGGTAAAAATGACCGTGAACACACACGTATCGGTTCATTCGCCAGATTCTCCGTATTTAAAGAATAATATTGCCAGTGGCGGCAGAGTAAGGTCCAAGGAGAAACGCCGTCCATGAAAAGAAATCCGCTCGGCATTTAATCCACCAAAATTTCCGGTTCCGCTTCCGCCATACTCCTGGGCATCGCTATTGAGAATTTCTCGCCAGAAGCCGCCCCTGGGTACACCAATTCGGTAGTTATAACGCGATACAGGTGTAAAATTACACACGATTAATATGATTTCATCCTTTTTCTGCCCTTTTCTTAGAAAACTGATCGTACTGTTATCACTGTCGTTAGCATCGATCCATTCGAAACTGTTTGATTGGTAATCCATTTCATGTAGTACAGGCTCGTTACGATGAGCATTATTTAGATCGGTGACCCAGTGCTGAAGCTGTCGATGGCTTGCAAAATCCAGCAGACTCCAGTCCAACTCACTCTCGTGTTGCCATTCATTCCACTGACCTAGTTCACCGCCCATAAAAAGCAGTTTCTTGCCGGGCTGCGCATGCATATAACCGAGTAAAAGACGCACATTCGCGAATTTTTGCCAGTAATCTCCAGGCATTTTATTAATTAATGATCCCTTTCCATAGACGACTTCATCATGGGAAAGCGGCAAGACAAAATTCTCAGAAAAGGCGTAAATCATCCTGAAAGTGATCTCATGCTGGTGATATTTGCGAAAAACTGGGTCATGCGAAAAGTATTTCAAAGTATCATGCATCCAGCCCATGTCCCATTTTAAGCCAAAACCGAGTCCTCCCAGATATGTAGGCTTCGAGACCATCGGCCAGGCGGTTGATTCTTCAGCAATTGTCTGCACATCCGGGAAGTTACGATAAACCTCGTGATTAAGCCTCTGAAGAAAAGCGATCGCCTCGAGATTTTCACGACCTCCGAATTTATTGGGAATCCAGTCTCCGTTCTTCCGGGAATAATCAAGGTAAAGCATAGAGGCTACAGCATCCAGGCGTAGACCATCTGTATGATATTTATCAAACCAGAACAGGGCATTGCTAATAAGAAAGCTTTGTACCTCATGGCGGCCGTAATTAAAAATGCTTGTATTCCAATCGGGATGAACGCCCTTTCTGGGATCGGCATGTTCATAAAGATGGGTGCCGTCAAAATAGCTCAAAGCATACTTATCATCCGGAAAATGTGAAGGAACCCAGTCCAGAATAACACCGATATCATTCTGGTGCAGGTAGTCGATGAAAAACATCAAGTCCTGTGGCGTGCCATATCTGCTGGTAGGTGCAAAATACCCAGTTGTTTGGTAGCCCCATGAACCGTAAAAGGGATGTTCCATAATAGGCAGCAGCTCGACATGAGTAAAACCCATACGTTTAATATATTCGGCAAGCTGCGGGGCAATTTCACGATAGGTTAAAAAACCGTGTCCTTTTTTCGCCCGTTTCCAGGAACCGAGGTGGACCTCGTAAATCGAAATAGGGGAAGTATGAGAATTATTCTGTTTCCTTTTCTCTGTCCAGTTACGGTCATTCCAATTGTAATCAAGATTCCAGACAATTGACGCTGTATTAGGCGGGGTCTCCGAAAAAAAAGCTAGCGGATCGGCGCGTTGCGAAACATAATTCTGGCGCCCTGAGATATGATATTTATAAAGATCACCTTTAAAGACGCCGGGAATAAAACCTCCCCAGACCCCGGATTTATCGTATGAATGCAGTTGATGCTTATTACTTTGCCAGTTATTGAAACTACCAATTACTGAAACGCTTTTTGCATTCGGCGCCCAAACCGCAAAATATGTCCCTTCCTGACCATCGACTGCTAATGGATGTGCGCCAAGCTTATCATGAATTCGAAAATGCGAGCCTTCGTTATAGAGATAAAGGTCATCTTTTGTTAGAAGACTGAAATCATATCTAACCGCTTTTGGGGATTTATCTGGTGTCACTCTTGCTTCCTTTAAGGCGACGCAGTCTATTTATTTCCTTTAGTATAGTCACAACCTGCGGCATTTGACAAAAGGTTTCTAAGTCATAGCGTCCTTTACGGCGCCAATTTGGATGCTGGTTGGTCGTACCCGGAATATTCTGCGAATTGGTCTCCAACCAAAGGTCTTCAAGATTTACCTGTAATAATCGGGAACGACTAAGCGCCAACAACGAAAGAGATCCTTTTAAAGCTGCCCGGGCACCGCGTACCCGATTGTCAAGCAGCTGTCTTTCAACCAGGAATTTACGCAATTGTTGCTTAACGACCGTTCTGGCAGACTTGTCTTTCTGAGCCGTTTTGCTTGTGATTATTCCGGTGCGCACACGGTCGGCGATATCACGCATCTCCCAAAAAGAAGCAAATGTCGGCATATCATGAGTATTCAGGCTAGTTACTGTGTCCGGTTGGGGAGATGAAAGGAAAGCTTTGGCATTAGCCACCAACTCGTAGTACATCACCCACATGCGCTGGAATCCGTGACGCTTCATCTCTTTGCGAACCACCCTCGGCACAATACCAAGGTCTTCACCGACGATAATGCTGTGGTGACGTTGAGACTCTATGCAGTAAATTGCATACAATTCATCGGCGTGATAATGAACGTATGTCCCCTGTCTGCACTCAAATCCGGAGGGAATAAAAAATAGACGGTGAAGTCCCATTATATGATCGACGCGAAGCGTGCTTGCCAGCTCCAAATGGTGACGCAGGTAAGCAATGACATATGCATAACCGGTTTCTCGTATCGTGTCAGGGTGCAAAGGAGGGAATGACCAATTCTGACCGTTGGTGAAAACAATATCCGGAGGTGCACCTGCAGTCACCTTTTGCACAAAATTTTTCTTGTATCGCCAGGCATCAAAACCATTGGGATGAGTACCCAACGGAAGGTCAATATACAAACCCACGCCCTTTTCTAACGCGTGTTTTGCTGCTTCATGCAGTTGTTCGCGAGCCAGCCATTGTACGTAACGGTGATACTGCCATATTTCTTTATCAAAATCGCTGTCTCTTAGATTTCCTTCTCGAAGCTTGCTTTGCCATTTTTGCCAGACAGTATTTTGCCGCTCCATAACCGCACGAAAGCGGGCGTATAGATCAATGTTTGCATGATCGGAGATGAAAGACTCGAATTCACGACGTCGCGGCGAATCATACGAAAAGAAATGCTGCGATAATATCTTCAGAAGAGCTTTTTTGACTTTCATCTGCTCGCGGTAATCAACCAGGCGATCTCGCTGCAGGGATTGTATTTTCTGTTGAAAAGGGAGTGAATTTGTCAAAGCCATGGCTTCGTGACAATTTTCTAGTTCCGCTACCTTGCTCACATCGATGTACAGTTCGTTCCACAGCAGCTTGCTGATGGGAAGGTAGGGACTGGGTTCGTATGGTTTGTCCAGAAAAGTTGGCAGCAGAGGTAAACTTGATATTGAAGCTCCGCCCAGACTTGTTACCCAATCTACTAGAGTTTTAAGATCTGAATAATTCCCTATCCCCGAACTCTTACGAGTATGCAGCGAGTATAAAGGTAAAAAAACTCCCCACTTTCGGTCTTTGGTTCCGGAATGATAAGTCCGCATGGGAGCTGATAGGACGAGCACTTCTGAGTGTCTGTGCTGCGTTTCAATCGTTAATTTATAGTAACCGAATGGTAATTCTGCTCCCAGAGACACCTTTTTTTCAAAGTAAATGGAATTATCATGCTCAATCCGCCTGATGACTGGTAAATCAATACCGGATAATTCCCAATCGGTCTGAAATCCACCTTCGCCGGTCAAATATATACTTATTTTGCTTTCTGCCTCTGGAGCCAATAATCTTACGATTACTGAATTCAGTTTTCCTTCCCATGCAACTATCACCGGTTCAAGAAGCTTGTCATAAAACCATTTCTTTCGGATATGGCATGCAGAAGACACATCTTCCAGTGATTGTACTGGTGCTTCCAACGATTTCAAGATAGCTAATAAAGACTCGACACTGGCAGTATGTCGTTTTTGATGGATCCCATAAAATGCTGTTTGGATACCGTAAAGTTGCGCTAGTTTGAGAAGAACCCCTGTTTCAGAAGACAAGTCTCATCTCCATTGTAGGTTTTTCAGGCTGTCCCGAACCGCAGGGAGATATAGCTTTTCTGTATATTCCTTTACTGTCCTCTTCGTGGAGAATGCTGGAATCAGAGACCTCATAGATTCTTTCATCATTTTGATCCAGCCAAGCGGAATATCATTGTTGTCACGCTGGTAATAAAGCGGCGCTATTTCAGATTCGATTAGCGTATAGAGGTCTTCAGAATCTTGTGCATCGTTGTCTTTTGGAGCGGATGATTGCCACAAACTATCGCCTATCAGCCACCCGTTTTTTCCATTATATCCCTCATCCCACCAGCCGGCGGCGACGCTCAAATTTAGAACCCCATTCATTCCTGCTTTCATCCCGCTTGTTCCCGAGGCTTCTTCAAGTCGATGGGGTGTGTTTAACCAAACATCAACACCTTGAGTCAGGTAGTGCGCTATATGAATATCATAATCTTCTACAAAAGCTATCCGACCCTGGAAGTTGCGGTCTAGAGCCATCGAATACACTTTGTGGAGGAGGTGCTTCGACGGGAAATCGGCGGGGTGAGATTTGCCGGCAAAAATAATCTGGATAGGGCGCCATTTATCGCCGATTATTTTTGTTAAGCGTTGAATGTCGTAGAAAAGAAGCGTCGGTCGTTTATATTCAACAAAACGCCGCACAAATCCAATGGTCAATGCATCCGAATCCAGCAACGCACCCATCGCAATCGCCTGTTCAGCATCGCCAGTACCGCTCGCCCATCGCTGCTGCACCCTCTCCTGAATAACGTGGAAGAGTTTGCGCTTAAGGTCCTGGTGGCACTTCCAAAGTTGCTCATCGGGCACATTTAGAATTTTATCGCACCGGTCTTGATCATCATGGTTTTCTACCAAAGAAGTGTCCGCATTTTTATCACAAAGTCGGTAGATTTCAGATCCCATCCAGGTAGGGACATGAACTCCGTTAGTAACGTAAGTGATCGGAACATCGTCCTCAAAATAATCAGGCCAGATGACATGCCACATTTTTCGAGAGACTTTACCATGAATTCTACTGACCCCATTGACATGTTTTGCAGTCTTTAAAGCGAGTGCTGTCATATTAAATTCGGAAATTGGCAAGCCTTCAAATTGTCCCAATTTCATAAAGGTGTTGCGTTCAATACCCATCTGGTTCCAGAAGCCGTGGAAATATTTATTCATCAAACCGTCCGGAAAAACATCGGATCCAGCGGGAACTGGGGTATGAGTCGTGAAAACGGTTGTGCTTCGAATACGCTCCAGAGCTTCGTCGTAAGAGGTCCCGGTTTCAATTTCTTGCCTGATTCGTTCCAGCATCATAAAGGAAGTATGACCTTCGTTACCATGCCACAGACTGGGCTTAATGCCCAGAGTATTGAGGGTACGCACCCCCCCGATTCCAAGCACAATTTCTTGTTGAAGCCGCTGCTCTTTGTCAGCAGAATAGAGCCGCGCTGAGAGCTGTCGATCAGCGGGCGAATTCAATTCTACGTTAGTGTCTAAAAGATAGACGTTAATCCGCCCAACTTTAACCAGCCAAACCCCCAGGTATAGAGATCTGTCTCCAAATTGAATCTGTATGTTTGGACCACAGCTCTCCGGTAACGGACAGGGGGTGATAGGAGCTCGTTCAAAATCAAGCTGCTCGTAAGTTTCTTCCTGCCAGCCTTCTGCCGAAAGCCGTTGGTGGAAATAACCCTGGGGATACATCAATCCGACTGCCGCCATAGGCAGCCCAATGTCAGACGATTCTTTAACAATATCACCGGCGAGCACACCGAGACCACCCGCGTATATCGGCAGGGAATTGTGAAACGCGAATTCGGCGGAAAAAAAAGCTATGGGACCGTTCAACTCATTCTGATGATGCGTCACAAACCAACAATGACCGTTAAACATATCGCGATCAAACAAGGATATTGCCGTATCATACAGATCAAGAAAGGATGCATCGGTGGCAAGTTCTCTGATTCTTTCGATCGGAGTGTCATACAACTCTCTCACTGGATTGTGCCCGCTCGTCCGCCAGAGCGGGTAATTCATTGCTCGAAATACCGCTCGCCCTTCGGGGTGCCAGCTTACCCACAGGTTATTTGCCAGGTCTTCGAGCCTGCTTATCCTTTTCGGTAATTCCTTATTGAGCAATCCTAATTCTCCATTACCTGCATATAACCTATAGTATAGCGAATAAACACATAGTATAGCGAATAAAAAGGTTATTAGCCAAAACATGATGGGGGTTGAGTTTCAAACAATTATAGGTTACATTATAGACAACATTAGATCAGAATGTAAGGAGACAAGATGGTCAATCTAGATCGTCTATCGATTCACAGAAAATATGACCCGTCTGGAATGTTGGTCCATTTGAAACACTTTCCGGAACAATGTCACAGCGCGTGGAACAAAGTGATGAACTACGGGATGCCTTCTGATTATGCTCAAATAAATAAAGTTGTAATTTTAGGAATGGGTGGTTCTGCAATTGGCGGGGAAGTGGTCAGCAACCTGTTGATGACAGAAAGTGCTGTGCCTGTTTGGGTACACCGCGATTTTGACCTGCCGCGTTTTGTTGATGAAAGAACGCTCGTGATCGCCATCAGCTATTCAGGCAACACAGAGGAAACTCTGTCTGCTTTTAATCAACTCGTTAAGTCACCGGCAAAAAAATTGGTCATTACCGCCGGCGGACAACTTGGCCAATTAGCTCAGAAAGAAAATGTATTCTTCTCAATCATTGATTATCCGGCCCCACCGCGGGCTACTTTTCCTTATATGTTCGCTTCGCTTGTCGGCATTTTCAACAAACTTGGCTTCCTGAGCGAAAAATCAGCCGACATACACCAATCTATTGATTTTTTAAATCGCATGGTTGATGAATTGGACATCACCGTGCCTACCGATTCTAACCCGGCTAAGAAACTCGCGGAAAAATTACATGGTAAAATTGTGGTCGTATATGGAGGCGGGGCATTGGCTGGTGTCGCCCGGCGTTGGAAGACGCAATTCAATGAAAATAGTAAAAACTGGGCATTTTTTGAGATCTTCCCCGAACTCATCCATAACTCAATCGTCGGTTATCCGCTGCCAATTCAAGCAAAGAAAAATTTGTTTACTATCCTTTTGCGTGTTCCTTCACTAAACCCGCGCATTAAAATTCAATATGAAGCGGTAATCAAGATTTTAGAGGAAAATGAATTGCCTTTCGAAGCCATCGACGGCACTGGCGACAATACCTTTATGCAAATACTAAATCTGATTCTGTTCGGAGATTTCACCAGCTACTACCTGGCTATTCTTAATCAAGTTGATCCCACCCCGGTGAAAGTGATCGATTTTATCAAGCAATATATGTCTGAGCACCAAGAATAGTCGATCTCACCCACATAAGATCATCACGTCGAGAGAAACTCACATCCCATTAGCATATAGAGAATCAGCAAAGGTACAATCACGCCTATTACCAATTTGACATAACGGCGAGCACAACTGCCTTACCGAACCTATCTGTCCGCCCGCGTCTCTTGAGTTGCCTTTGCTCGTGCTTGCGTGTTTACTTTTTGCTTGCTCGACGCTGTATCAATTTAAGCAATTCAAGAGCAACAAAGCCGGAAAACGATATCGGGAGAATTAACAACCAGTCATTTAAACTAAGTGGAACTACATCGAAGGGTCCCTGCAAGAACGGAATGTATATTATTGCCATTAGCAAAGCTACCGAGGACAGACAGGCATATATCAACCATTTATTTGTGAAAATCCCTACCTTGAAAAGGCTATGAATCTCGGAACGGCAGGCAAATGCTGTAAACAATTCAAATAACACCATTGTACATAACATCTCAGTCTGAGCTTCGACCAATAAAGTAGCATCCGGATTTTTCCATGAGATTCCCATGGAACTTAGCTTCCAATAGAACAACAGTATCATTACAACTGCCATGAATGTACCCATACCGAAAATATTCACCAAAACATTTTTCGTGAAGATACCTGTCTTTGGGTCACGCGGCGGCTGTTCCATGATATCCGGGTCTTTGGGATCGACTGCCAGTGCGAGTGCTGGTAAGCCATCTGTTGTGAAATTTATCCAGAGCAGATGTATTGCCACTAGCGGTAAAGGCATTGCCAATAAACTGGAGACGAACATAACCATCACTTCGCCAACATTAGCACGAAGTAAATACATCAAGTATTTCTTGATGTTTTGAAAAATCCCTCTTCCTTCTTCAACGGCGGCTACAATAGATGCAAAATTATCGTCCGTTAGTACCATCGCGGCGGCTTCTTTGCTCACGTCTGTTCCTGAAATGCCCATCGCCACACCGATATCAGCCTTTTTCAAGGCTGGAGCATCGTTAACACCATCGCCGGTCATAGCTACAACGTCACCGCGTTTACTGAAGGCTTCAATTACCTTGAGTTTATGAGATGGTGACACGCGGGCATATACCTCAATATTTCCCACCATTTTCTCGTATTCTGTGTCACTGAGCTTATCGAGTTCGGCACCCGTTATAGCCATTCCATCCTTTAAAATACCTAATTCTCTAGCGATAGCGCTCGCCGTAATCTTATGATCACCGGTTATCATGACGGATTTAATGCCCGCTTTTTCGCACAATTTAATGGCATCTTTTACCTCTGGACGCGGTGGGTCGATCATACCGGCTAACCCCACAAATACCATTGATCTCTCATATTCGCTTTTTTCAGCCAAAGCTGGTGGTAAAGGTTTGTACGCCATCGCCAGCACACGCAAGGCATTCTCTGCCATCAGACGAGCATTATCAAGGATGCGTGACTTGTCAACGTCCGTTATTGATCTTATCTGTCCGTTTTCTAATATTTGAGAACAGGCATCCAATACAACTTCGGGTGCACCCTTTGAGTACGATATTCGTCCTTGAGGGCTCCTGTGAACGGTGGTCATCCGTTTACGTTCAGATGAAAAGGGTATTTCATCTATTCGTGGTGATTCTTCATCTGCTATCTCATGTGAAATCCCAGCTTTAGCAGCAACAACTAATAAAGCCCCTTCGGTGGGGTCGCCCTTGATTTCCCATTTCGTATCTGTCTGCAGTAAATGGGTATCATTACAGAGAGTATTTACCTGCATCAATATTTTTGCTGTCGAATCGTCCGTAAGGTCAATAGGTTTACCATCAAAATAAAATTCACCTTTTGGCTCGTATCCAGCACCTGTTACATTAATCGATTTACCGCTAACGTATATTTGACGTACTGTCATCTGGTCCTGCGTCAAAGTCCCGGTTTTATCCGAGCAGATGACGGAAGTACAACCTAGAGTCTCAACCGCTGACAGGCGTCTCACCAAGGCGTGTCTTTTAACCATTTTTTGTACGCCGATTGATAGAGAGATAACCACGACCGCAGGCAGGGCTTCAGGAACAGCTGCAACCGCTAGGCTCACACCCCAGATAAACATCTCGACGAACGTATGACCCCGAAATAGGCTAAGAACAACAACAATAGCAACTATTATCAATGAGGCAATCCCTAAAAGCTTGCCAACCTTATCGAGGTTTTTCTGTAATGGAGTCTGCTCCTCCTCAACCTCCTGGAGCATAGCAGCAATCTTTCCGAATTCAGTTTGCATACCGGTCGTCGTGACGGCTGCTTTGCCTCTCCCATACGTAACTATTGTACCGGTATAAACCATATTTTTACGGTCACCAATAGATACATCTTTTCCGTTGATAAGGTCAGTGGTTTTTTCAATGGAAGTAGATTCCCCTGTCAGAGCAGCTTCCTGGGTGCTGAGGTTTGCGGATTCGATAATCCGAGCATCTGCAGGGATTCTGTCTCCTGTACTTAAAATTAATATGTCACCAGGCACTAATTCCCGCGCTGGGATTTCTTTCTCGATACCGTCCCGTAGTACGGTAGCGGTAGGAGCCGCCATTTTTTTCAGAGCGTCGAGTGCTTTTTCCGAACGGAATTCTTCGATAAAACCAAGGATTACAACTGCGATTACGATTGCCAGGATGACTAAGGCATCTGTAATTTCCTCTGGAAGTCCCGCGCCGGGCTCATAATTTATCATACCGATTACTACAGATAAGGCAACCGCAACTAGCAAAATAATTACTAATATGCTTTTAAACTGGTTGAGGAGCAGTACCCATGGAGATATTTTTTTCTCCTGTCTTATCTCGTTAGGACCGCCCTCAGCAAGTCGACGTCCCGCTTCATCAGAATTTAAACCTTTCTGGTTTGAACCTAATTCCTTAACGACATCCGCTATGCTCTTGTCATGCCACATTTATCGCCTAAGCCTCCGTCCGAATAGTCCACTTAAAGATATTATCGTTATAATTGCCTCCCGTCAATCAGTATTTCATGTCACGGTTGGCTGAATACACACAAATTGACATTCAAAAGCGACTAAGGTAGTGTTACATATAATATGCCTTAATAAGTGCCTAAATTCGTGATAACTGTTAGATTGTGTAGACAATCAAATAACAGGGAGTGATTTGCATGGCATTCGCCTGGAGTGAAGCAGTCCGGATAGCTCTCGTCGGCTTTGCGGGTGTTTTCATAATTCTTTTTATTCTAGAAGTGTCTTTGGGTCTAATAAACAGACTGGTTCATAAATTTGCACCAAAATCAATCGAAAAGAAGGAAGACAAGAAGCAATAGTCCCTTCTATCCACGGAGAAACGTAAATAATGTTTGGAATGGAATTCGGATTTCTTCATCTCTACTGGGGCTACATAGTTATGATTTGTCTTGGCGCATTCTTTATTTATTTAGGTGCCGCAAAAGATTATGAGCCGCTTCTACTCGTGCCTATAGGGTTAGGAATGATACTGGTCAACCTACCTCTTGGCGGATTAATGGACTATCAGCTGGAATACAAAGCACCGACCTCTGGGACGATACAACAAATCGCAAAGCTAGATACGATTGTCAACGAAGGTGATTTAATATTTACCATTGTTAATCCTTCGCATCCTGAAGACCCGCCTGTGAAGGTTTTCGTCGAGGTTACCGAACTCAAAGGTGCTAAGGTAAACGAGATCGGGAAAATCGATGGTAGAGAAATACAACCTGGGGACACGGTTCTTTTAGGTGAGCCTATAGCTACCATTAAAATCAACCGTCCACCACCGCTAGCAGAACAAATGGTGCCCGTCGGGCTTATTTCACGGTTTTTTAATTACGGGTTGGTGTGGGAAATAATTCCCTGCCTTATTTTTCTCGGGCTGGGCGCATTAACAGATTTCGGACCGGTGATCGCTAATCCTAAAAGTTTACTCCTCGGTGCGGCGGCACAATTCGGTGTTTATTTCGTTTTCTTTAGTGCATTGCTGCTTGGTAGGTTTTGGCCCGATATCTTCCATTTCGGTTTGAAGGAAGCCGCATCGATTGGAATTATCGGAGGTGCCGATGGGCCTACAACAATCTACCTGACCCAGAAACTAGCACCCTGGCTTCTTGGGACTAATGCGGTTGCAGCTTACTCGTATATGGCGATGGTGCCGCTTATCCAGCCTCCGATAATCAGACTTCTCTGCTCAAAGAAAGAGATCGCAACTTATATGAAACCTCAGATCAGAAATGTTTCACGACTTGAAAAAATTATATTCCCCGTTTTCGGAGCAATAATTATCATTATGTTTGTTCCACAGGTAGCTCCATTGATAGGTATGTTTATGTTCGGGAATTTACTCCGTGAAGTAAGTGGAACACAAAGACTTGCAAAAACCGCCCAGGAGTCTTTTATTGACATTGTTACGATAATACTCGGCATAACCGTCGGCGCTTTTATGGCTGCAGAAAGTTTTCTTCGTCCTGAGGCGCTTGCTGTCTTCTTCCTTGGTCTGATTGCTTTCGGAGTATCTACTGCCGCTGGAGTTTTAATGGGCAAATTAATGGCTAAACTGTCCAAGGAACCATTCAATCCCATAATTGGAGCCGCAGGGGTTTCGGCTGTGCCAATGTCAGCCAGAGTGGTACAGCGTATGGGACAAAAAGCCAATCCCAGGAATTTCCTCTTGATGCACGCTATGGGTCCAAATGTTGCCGGTGTGATCGGTACAGCTATAGCGGCAGGTTTCTTCCTCGGGATGCTCGGATAAACTTTAGTACTACAAGTTCAACTATTTACTGTTTCGTCCAGATGTATTAAAGTAGATGGCAAGCGATCTTAAACGATGTCCTGTAAGCAGGAGGAGAATATGAGTATATATAAAAGGTTTATTGCAGGTTTTACATTTATCATACTGGCTTTATTAATACTGGCTGCAGGTTGCCAGTCTAAATCTCTATCTACCCAGGAGATTCTCTCGAATACTACATCCGCAATGGAGAAAATTGACAGCTACAAGATAGCATACGACATGGTGCTGGACATGGAAATAGTCGGCGGTGAGCAGGCAATGAAAATTGCCATGGACGGTACTGGAACCGGTGCCATGGATGTCATTAATAAAAAAATGCAGATGGCTCTCGATTTGAATGCGGAAATTCCTGGAGCCGGCACATCCCAAGTGAAAATGACAATGACGATGGAAATGTTTATGGTCGATGGGTGGCTGTATACTAAGATGACCATCCCGATGAGCGGCGTGAAATGGACTAAAACCAAGGTCGAAGGTAACGAAATATCTCAGGACCAACTAGCTCAACTTGCGCAGTTGATGAAATCGACTATTCAAACTACTTTAACTGGAACGGAAAAGGTGAATGGGATCGATTGTTACGTGCTGCAGATAACGCCGAATATGACTGAACTATGGCAGTGGATGATGTCTCAACAAGGCAGCAATCTTGCCGGTAATGTTGATTTAAGCCAGTTTGATATATCCAAACTTATCAAGAGCTATGAACTCAAGTATTGGATTTCAAAAACTGATTTCAACTTGATAAAGGCAAAAGCTGATGTGAATATGGATGTTGACCCTGCTGCCGTTGGCGCTTCGGCTGATGACTTCGAACGTATGACAATGCTGATAAATCTGGACATGACTTTTTCCGATTATAACAAATCAGTGGATATCCAGCTGCCAGCCGATGCTGTGAATGCAAAGGAAACGTCCCAGTAACAATTGACTTATTTAATCCTCTATAATAAAGTTGAATTGGGAAGTAGTTTTGTCGTATCAACCACAATAGCCTCAAATATGCTACTTTAGCCAACAATAGGGCATAACATTTTGAGGCTATTTATTTATTCGCTTTCAAAAGTTCGGTAGCAGTTTCGGTAGCAAAAATTAAAGGCACCGGTTATTGATTCCTAATTTTAAAGCTAACAATGTGAGTGTAAAAATCTAGTCTAATTAATTGGCAATTATTGAGGGGCATACCAGACAGGGGATTTCAGAGCTTTTTGCCTTTGGGTATTGTTTCAATTAGTGTACCCCCCGGTTTCCCACTACCAAGGCATGGCTTATAGGGGCCTTTTGAATTTAGGTCTGGATGTTCTGGAATTGAAGCCAAAACCTCGTATACAAGAAATGTTTGGGTGCACTGCTGGCATTTCACTCTATATCTTACTGCTCCATCATCTTTATATACGTCTTTTGCCATCTCGTCCCTACTCATCCCTTGCTTAGTATCTTCGCTTGTTCTAGTCTCTTGAGTAGCGTGTCTGTCGCCGGAAGTTGGGAAATCCCCCAATGTTTTGGTGGTTTTTGTTTTGCATACCGTTCAAGTATCGATATCTCTTTATCGTAGGTTTTTTGTTTGCGATAGACTATTGCCAATTGTTCATAATACCAAGGGGGAACACCAAGTTCATCTGTACCCGCTTGTTCCTCAGCAACCTTTACTAATTCAAGTAGTAATCTCTCAGCCTCCGCTAGTTTTCCATCCCTTTTGAGATTCTTTACATCGTCGATATAGGTTGTATAATGCCTACCGTTATAATATCCAATTTTCATATTAACTACATTCGAGAAAGTAAATCCTTTTTCTTCGATTCAAATTCGTCCATCGTTAAAATACCTTTGTCACGTAATTCAGCTAGCTGACGAATTTGGTCTGGTATGTTTACGGGGGGACTATTACCGCTATTAGATTGCTGTGCTTTGGATATAAGTGTTCGTAAAATATTAACTCCTTCCCGAGCTTGTTCAAAAAGGTCTTTAGAAAGTGAGAGTGCATAAGGACTTGCGGCTGGACCATTACTTCCAGTATTCCAATAACTCATATCTTTGGATACTATCCCAGGCGCTTGAAGTGAGACAAAGCCCGTTGACGGTCCTGTCTCAAGTTGAACCCCATTCAAATTAATATAATCCCATGAAGTTAGCTTAGACCCGAACATCACTCCTCCCATTTGACCTCGCTTGTAAACAAAACATCTGGTGTCAGTTCCTATGATTGCAGAATCCCATAAACCTTGAATAATGACTTTAACCTTTTCATTAGGGGATAGATTCTGGTCCAAAGCTTTGTTTGCATCCTTATGTAACTGATATCGGTCAGTAATAGAATCTCGTGGTTTCGGCATCTAAATTCCTCCTACACATTTAATGTAGATTGGTATAATTCAACTAGACTTTAAGCATTAAGTATGTTTTTGTCAATAATATTGAGGCTATTTATTTATCCCTTTACAGATATTCGGTAGCAATTCGGTAGCAAACACCCAAATAATTGACAAAGTTGAGGCTAAAATATAGACTATCAATGGGAAAGTAGACCGGGTGACCGCCGCGATGAATAATCGAGGAGGAAAGTCCGAGCTCTACCGGACAGGGTACCGGGTAATACCCGGGAGGGGTAACCCTACGGAAAGTGCCACAGAAACATACCGCCCCGATTCATCGGGGTAAGGGTGAAATGGTGAGGTAAGAGCTCACCAGCGGATGGGAGACCGTCCGGCTGGGAAAACCCTACCATGAGCAAGACCAAATAGGGGAACATACGGGCGTCCGGACCGGTTCCCGGGTTGGTCGCTTGACCCCGCCGGTAACGTCGGGGCTAGAGAGATGGTCACCGTCCCGATTCATATCGGGATACAGAACTCGGCTTACAGGTCTACTTAACCCGATCCCTCAAACTATCAGCTGGCATAAAATGCTCAGTTTTTCTCTTCCAGTAAAAGCTTCCGTTTTCTAGCCCCAATCGCTTTTGCTGCCAGTTAGAGTTTAAAGTCCCTATCTGTTATGATTTTCTGAAGTGAGGTACATCTATGAGTAAGAAAATTAAAACCGCTTTTATTTTAATTTGCCTGGTAATCGTACTCGTTTTAACTTTCGCTTCCGGGTGCGATATTTTTAAACCGGGAAATAATTCCGGTGTTTCTACTACAGAACTAAATACAAAACTCCTGGAAGAAGCCTATAAGGTAATTCTGGATAATTACGTTCAACCAGATAATGTCGACGTTCAAAAGTTAAACGAAGGGATGCTCAAGGGGCTGGTCCAAGGATTAAATGATCCATATAGCGCTTACCTGACTCGTGAACAGTACGATATGAGCGTCAGCGATATTGCCGGACAATTCGAGGGGATTGGTGCGTATGTGGGATCTGAAAATGGAAGAATTACAGTAATTGCCCCGATTCCAGATACACCGGCAGCTAATGCCGGGATTCAGCCAGGCGATCTTATCCTTGAGGTCAACGGTCAATCGACAATCGATATGAGCGTAACCGAAGTCGTCCTACTCATACGCGGTCCGAAAGGAACGACTGTGACTATCACTGTTCTTCATAAAGATGCCGCCGAGCCGGTTACCCTGGAAATTACGCGGGCAGAAATACAAATTAAATCTGCTATTCTAGAAATGGTTGGAGATTATGCACATATCACTATTACCAACTTTACAGAACTCACAGATAATGATTTAACCCCAATTTTAAATACCATAATTCAAAACAACGCCAAGGGTATCGTATTAGACCTCCGCAGCAATCCAGGCGGTCTTGTTTCGACAGTCGTCCAGGTAGCTAGCCATTTTATCGATCGAGGGGTGGTTTTAAGCGTTGTCTATCGTGACGGTTCCAAAGACTCGGATTCCGTAAATCCATTCGCCTTAAAGGTGGATCTTCCAATGGTTGTCCTGGTTGACGCGTACAGCGCCAGCGGAAGCGAAGTCCTGGCCGGGGCATTACAAGATTACAAACAGGCTACAATTGCAGGTAATACGACTTATGGCAAAGGAAGCGTGAATCAAATAATTCCTCTTTCGGATGGTTCCGGTATTTATATTACTATCGCCCGCTGGGCGACACCAAACGGCAACTTAATCGAGGGCAAAGGTATCCAACCTGATATCGAAGTTGATTTTGAAAAAGTAGACGGCGTCCAATGGGCAATCGATTACTTGAAAAGTCAACAGTGAGACTGTAAAGGAGGCAAAAAATACTTGTATAAAGGCAGTACTAAGAGGCGGTTTGCTGCTTCGGTTCTGGCTCCAATTTGTGTAGTTTATCTTGACTCTCTAAGTGATCGACGTAAAGGATGCCATTAATATGGTCGATTTCGTGTTCGAGGGCTTCGCCTAATAAACCCTCGGCAACGATCTTGACCTGTTTACCAGCCTCATCCATTCCCTTGACGCGCACTTGCACGCTGCGAACTATTTCACCCACATATCCGGGAATGCTCAGACACCCCTCATTTACTGTGCGTTCACCAGCGCGTCGGATCACTTCAGGATTAATCAAGCAGTGTTCTTCTTTTTCACTGTTTTCATGTTGAATGCTGACAACTATTACCCTGAGAGACACTCCGACCTGTGGCGCGGCTAATCCCGCACCATTTGCTGCCGATAACGTTTCTCTCATATCAGCTATCAGCTTTAATATACTTTTATCGATGGTTTTGACCCGTTTCGCTTTTTGGCGCAATACCGGGTCCGGTACTGTGCGAATTGGTCTTACTGCCACTTGGATCCCTCTATATTTACATAATAATTCTTAGATACCCATTGGGTCAACGTCGACAATCCATCCGATTGGCAATGTGATTCGCGACAGAAAAGATGAAAGATCATGTCCTCGGATAATTATTTTCCATCGATATTTTCCTCGAAGGCGGTGTATATATGCCGGTGCAGGCCCGACCAGGTCGACTCCGGCTAGTCCTTGTTTATCACTTTCTTCCTTTATCTGTTTTGCTAACTTAGTGGATTCTTCCTGGCACCGTTGATCGTTAGTATTCGAGTATGTAAGTGCAACCAACTGGACAAACGGGGGTTCTCTGAATTGCTTCCGAAAAGCGATCTCCTGATTATAAAAAAGGGTATAGTCATGCTTCGCGGCGGCCTGGATCGCATAATGTTCCGGATTGTATGTCTGTACAATAACCCGGCTGTTGAGTTCACCGCGTCCGGCTCTGCCAGCGACCTGGCACAACAATTGAAAAGTCCTTTCACTGGCACGAAAATCGGGTATGTTCAAACTAAGATCTGCGTTGATTACCCCCACGAGAGTCACTTTGGGTAGATCCAATCCCTTGGCAACCATTTGTGTACCGATTAGGATGTCTGCTTCCTGGGAACGGAATTTATCAAGGATCTGCTGATGAGAATATCTTCCTCGAGTAACGTCACGATCCCAGCGCAATACCCTCGCCATCGGGAAAGAAAGCTTGACTTCCTGCTCCAGTTTTTCCGTACCGATACCTAGAAAACGGATGCGCCGGCTGAAACACTTTGGGCAGACCTGGGGTACGTCTCGCCTGTAGTTACATTGGTGACACAGCAGAGCTTCGGTATCGATATGGTACGTCAGAGGTATTTCACAGCGCGGGCACTTTAACACGTAACCGCAATTGCGGCACTGGATAAAGGTCGAAGCACCCCGCCGGTTAAGAAAAAGGATCGCTTGTTCATGGTTTTCTACCACTTTATCGATAGCAAACGACAACGCCCGACTGAATATGCTTCGGTTATTATCCTTAAGTTCTTTCCTCATGTCGATCAATTCGACCCCTGGGAGAGGAGAATTTTCAAATGGTGTTACCCTTTGTGGTAACCGAAGTAAGAAAAAGTCATTTTTACAGGCATGATAATAGGTTTCCACATCCGGGGTAGCGCTGCCCATGATTACAGTACAACCTGATTGTGAACTGATTTTCTGAGCGACATGACGGCTAACGTATCGAGGAGATTGCTCCTGTTGTTTGTATGTCCATTCATGTTCTTCATCGATAATGATGATTCCCAGATCTGGCTGCGGAGCAAAAAGTGCACTCCGCGGACCAA
>Ga0315281_10000790_pt1 | contig 45656 bp, 73 predicted proteins | sample YL17G07_0_MG_FD_204540 | JGI IMG/M metagenome (GOLD analysis project Ga0315281, IMG submission 204540) | Sediment microbial communities from Yellowstone Lake, YNP, Wyoming, USA - YL17G07_0 | ecosystem: Environmental > Aquatic > Freshwater > Lake > Sediment | place: USA: Wyoming | collected...
CATGCCTGCTTCGATGCCCATGCCTGCTTCGATGCCCATGCCTGCTTCGATGCCCTCGCCTGCTTTGATGCCCGAGCCTGCTTTGATGCCCATGCCTGCTTTGATGCCCTCGCCTGCTTCGATGCCCGAGCCTGCGGCGGCGAAAATGTATCCTGCTGCCTTTATGGATTTTTCAAAGAGAACGTACCCGAGCGAGCCTTCGATTTCGATATGCCCGTTGAAGTCAAGCTCTTTTTTATATGTCAGTCTGCCATCAATGAGTTCAAAATCCTTCTTTCCGAGTTTCAAAGTTTCCATGCTAATCATCCTCCTCATCGTCTTTTAACTCGTCGAAGCACATTGCGACGAAATGCCATTCTGAGTGAGTCATGCTTACCACTTCTTTATCTCGCCTGACTTGACTCTGTGCAATACTGCGTTGAACGGCTCTTCAGGTATCTGCTTCAGTTCCTTCAGCCATCCGTATATCTCCATATCGACTTGAATTGTTGTCGTCTTTTCTTCTCCCATTATTTCACCTCTGGATAATTCATTCTTTGAACATCTACGATTTTGATTGTCTGCCCTTTAAACCCTAGTAGAAAGTGGTGAAAATCCGATAGTTCTGCACATACATAATTATTCGTTCCTAGATTATGGTTTATGGTTATCAATAATTTATCCATCTAAACCACCAACACTCCTTGCGGAAGTTGCTGTCCGAGTTTCTTCCAGTTCTCAGGGTTCTTGAAAGGGTCGGAGGCTTTCGCCTCCTCCTTCTCGGTTGGTTCTATAAACTCGATTCCCTCTCTCTTGCAGTCTTCCCTGCACTTGTCTCTCCATGCTTCCCAAGTTGCCTTCTTTGTAGTTTTTAGGTCTTCTTTAATCTGCACTATGTCCTTGTTCATCTCTTTAACTTTCTGTTGGTATTCCCTTCTTGCCCATCTCTTGCTTTCCTTGCAGGCTTCTATCTTGTCTCTTAACATTTTGAATACAAAGGGTCTTTCTGCTACCCATTCAGTCTTACTCTGTATCCCGCATCTTTCGATTTTCGTCATCCCAACCACCCCTTGAGTTTTTCGTCCTCCGACGTTAATGTTCTGCATGGTTATAGATTGCTATAATGCTCTATATATACCTTCCCCAAAGACTATGTTAGAATTTCCAATAGAGTTTGAGAAATACCGTAAATTTCTAAAAAAGTCTTGTCTGTTATATATATTACTTCCTATTTCCTACGACGTGGCTAAAAGAGTCTTGGAATTTTACGCCCGCCAGCAGTTTTTGACCGTGAGGTGTGGATGCACTTCACTTATTTTCGGCTGGCGTTTGGCGAGGGAAGCGGGGGTAAACGGGGTTTTCTTTCCCTAGGGTTTCTTTTCCCAAAAGAAAGGCTAACACACGCCCCCCGAAAGGAGAGGAATTTATGGGTGAAGTTTGTATGCCTGAATCCTTTGCGGGGTTTAGCGGGGTTTGGCGGTTTTCTTTTTCTTCTCCTCCTCCTCGTCCTTTGCTGCTATTATCCCCTTCGCCTTCTTCAGCTTCTTCTTTGATTTGTTTAACTGGTAATACATCCCTCCGCATATCACGAACAGGAACCCTACGACCCCAACCAGTGTATTCGTTATCGGAGCCTGCGGCAGTATTGCCGTATAGTTCGCTGGTCCTGAGAAGAGTGCTGGAATCGGGATAGTTGTTGAGCCTCTGCCGCCTGACAATCCCCCTATCGGGCAGGGGATGCATCCAGCTATTGCCGACAGGATGTTGAAAACCCTTGTCATGTTGTTCGTCAGGTTCGAGCCGACTATTATCACGGTGTTGTTTACCGAGGTGATGTTTATGCCTATCTGAGCCAGTATTGCCATCGAGGATGTGTTGAATGCGGTCATGTTTGCCGCCAATGCCCAGTAATAAGTTGTCAGGTTAGAACCTACCGCTATGATGGTGTTGTTCACCGAAGTTACGTTGTTGCCGACAGCGATAACAGTATCGTTCACCGAAGTCATGTTGGCTGCTAGGTTGTTATAGAACGAGTATATCGAGTTGTTTGTTGCAATGAGGGTCATGTTTATGTCAGTCAGGTTTTGTGCTATCGCATCGATATTCAATGCCGAGAGGTTTCCGAGTATCAGGGTGAGGTTCTGCGATGTCTTGCCGTAGAATGATGACATTGAATTATTCATTGCAGTAGTATTCATAAAGTTGGAAGCCGAAGCGGTCATCAGGACTTGTAGGGAGTTGTTGGTTGCCACTAGGGTCATGTTTATATTCGTCAGGTTCTGCGCAAGCTTGCCTATGTCAAGTGCGGTTAAATTGCCCAGTATAAGTGTATTATTCTCTGCAAGTTTCCCGTAGAATGTAGCAAGTGAATTGTTGGTTGCTATAATTGAGACGTTCATATTGGTGAGGTTTGTCCCTATTGCGTTGTAGTATGAAGTCAGCGAATAGTTCAATGCGGTCACATTTGCGAAGTTTGAGTATGAGGCGGTCATAAGGGTGGAAAGGGAGTTGTTCGTGGCTACTAAATCGTCATGCACATTCGTTAAATTCGAGCCTACGGCTATGACTGTGTTGTTCACCGAGGTTATGTTCGTGCTTAGTGCGCCCATGTCAAGAGCCGACATATTTCCAAGGACAAGAGTCAGGTTCTCCGATAACTTGCCGTAGAATGTAGCAAGGGAGTTGTTCATTGCTGTGTTGTTGAGGAAGTTTGAGGAAGAAGCAGTCATCAATACCTGCAATGAGTTATTTGTTGCCACTAGGGTTGAGTTGATGTTTGTAAGGTTCTGCGCAAGCTTGCCTATGTCAAGTGCGGATAGATTCCCCAGTATGAGAGTCAAGTTCTCCGAGATTTTGCCGTATTGGGCAGTCATAGTTGCGTTATGGCTTGTAAGGTTGAGGAAGTTCGAGTATGAAGCCGTAATGAATGTTCCTAAGCTGTTGTTTATCGCTGTCGTATTAGCAAAGTTCGACCATGAGGCGGTCATCAAATTCTGCAAGCTATTGTTTATCGCCGTTACATTCCCTTGGATGTAAAATAGGTCTTCAACTACCTCTAGGAATTTAGCATTCATAGTTGTATTCACACTTGTTATGTTAGAGCCGACTTGGAGGATTTCAAACTGCAAGGTTGTAAGGTTGCTTGCCAAATTGCCGTAGAATGCGGCTAGAGAGTTGTTGGTTGCCACTATCGTAGTATTCATATTTGTAAGGTTTGTCCCTATTGCATTGAACTCCGCCACCATTGTGGTATTATGGTTGGTAAGGTTGTTGGCTAGTGCGTTGTAGTATGCGGTCATGGAGTTGTTCATTGCGGTGTTATTCAGAAAATTTGAATATGAGGCTGTCATAAGGGCTTGCAAGCTGTTGTTCATTGCGGTGTTATTTGCAAAGTTCGAGAATGATGCAGTCCTTAATGCCGTGAGGTTTGCCATTTGTGAATACATTGCAGTCATTAAGGCTGCCATGCTGTAATTCATAGCGGTGTTGTTAGCAAAGTCCGAATATGAAGCGGTCATAAACGTCCCCAGACTATTGTTTACTGCCGTGAGATTTGTGTATGCAGATGAAGCAGATGTTATCATTGCCGACAGGTTTCCTTGGATGAGAGTTAAGTTCTGTGCAATTTTGCCTATGTCAAGTGCGGTTAAATTCCCTTGGATAAGTGTTAGGTTCTGTGCCAACAATCCATATTCTGTATTCATCGTGGTGTTGTGGTTGGTGAGGTTAGAGCCGACTTGCAGGATTTCACTTTGCAAAAATGATGTATTTGCACCAACAGCGATAAGGGTCGATTGCAATGCGAAGCTGGGCATGATGTAGATGCTTGCTGCAAAGCCATTGACGGTTGTTTCTATGGCAGTCGAGCAGTTTATGGTATAGGAGCTTCCTGCCGTCATGCTTGAGCCTAGGAATGTCCAGTTATACACTCCGTATGACCTCTCTCCGCATGTGCTGGCAGCCTGAACTCCTGCGGTATATAATCCCTGTGCGTTTGCTTGGCAAACTACTGTCAGACCAGTAATGGGTTGACCCGTTATGTTCGATTTCGGCATACAGAGTATTTCCGTATTTGTCGCACCTGTTAAAGAGGGGATGGAACAATATAGTGGGTCGCCGATGTCTCCGCTATGGTAGTATGCCACCGCCCCTCCTGCTGCGGAAGTCAGGTAGCTGAATGGCAATGGTGTGTTGCATGAAGTATAATTCCATATATTTAATGTGTCGTTAGCACTAATGCACCATTTTATCGTCGAGCCGACTGTGGAATTGACCAGCTTCGTGACGTTGCTCCAGCAGTCGGTTTTTGGAGTCTGGCACATCGCATTAGTAAAGGCAACCCATGTGTCGTTCGTCAATACCGCACCTGCATCACTGCATGGGGCAGAGGCAGGAACAGATGCGTTATAGTTTACGTCTATGCCCACGAAGTCGTGCCACATGCACTCCCCAGCATCAAAGGAAAGACCTGTGCAATATATCGATAGCTTCTGGTTGGTATCAATTATGTCGCTAAATCTACTCGTAAAGTTCTTTGAAAATTCGGTATTTGAGTTCTTTGTCATAGCACCAATAGTAGTCCATCCTGGTGCGGTGTAGTTATACGCATAGCAGGTGGCGACCTCAGTTCCACTAACGAGGGTAAAATATCCCTTGATTGTTATGTTAATCCAGTTTATGTTCGCAGTCGCCTCGTTTATCGTGAAGTTCATGCTCCAGTATGGGTCGCCGTTGGTTGCGTCGCTGCACACGTTCGCATATTGTGCATTTTCTGTGGTCATGTTCGTGTATTGTGCTGCCGTAGCCTCTGTTCCTCCTGAAGGAACAGTAATCGGGTTTGCTGGCGATGCCCACCATGCCTTATTAGTCGTATTGACCGTGAAGTTGTATAACGCATTGACTTGGCTTACGGCGGTGGTCGCATACGACCCGTTGCAGAAGCCGAAGATGTATCCGCTTACATTCGTAGTCGCAGAGCCGTTAGCCCACCTCAAATCATGCTGGACGTTTGTCCCTGCGAGGGTCGAGTTTGTCGTATTTTCAGAATAGGTTGGTGCAGCCGAATAATAGTTATCGCTTAGAGGCAGATAGTCGATATTGTTAGCCCCAGACAGGGTATAGGTTGCGTCGCAGAAGCCGTCATTGTTTGTGTCCGCACAGGTATCCGACTGCCCGTTTCCAGCAGCATTCGTGTAATAGTTGCCTCCTATATTAGTTCCTGCTGAATAGATTCTTGTGCCTGATTGGTTGGTTGTGTTCCAGAAGTTAAGCAGGACAGTTCCCGCAAATCTGAAGTTGGTTGTCTGGTTAAGAAGGTTGTTGTATATTGAGTTGTTGCTCGGATTGGTGTCCAAGTTAATGCCGACTGTATTGTTTTGCACTATATTGTTGTATAGCGTATTGTTGTTGGAAGCTCCGTAGATGTGGAATCCGTAAGCAGTGCCGTATGCGGTGTTGTTGTAGAATGTGTTGTTGTTTGAGTAGGTGACTGGAACGAAGGCATAACCACCGGTTCCCCCACTGCTCGCAGAGTTGTTATATATTATGTTGAGGGAGCTTGAGTCGGGGTATAGCCCCGCAGTGTTGCTATACATCGAGTTGTTGTAGATTGTGTTGCCGTTTGCCTTTGTAAGAGATATTCCCCTCTCCCAGTCGGTGATGACGCAGTTCTTGATTGTTGCGTTTGATACTGCGATTGAACCCCTCGAAACAGATATTCCGTAAGTTCCTCCTCCGTCCACTCCGTCTATCGTATGCCCTGCACAGTCCAAGGTGACGTTACCTCCCGTGATGTCCATGCATATCGCAGAGGCATTATTGGTTATGTCGGCGGTCAAAGTGTAGACCGCCCCTAATGTCGGGAGGGTCGAGCAGATTGAGATGTCGGGGTCGAGAACCAAGTCCATTACTGCGTTTTTGAGGGTGAAGTTGAACTGGTTCGTGGTGTATTCCTTTGAGGTTGACGTTATCGGGGAGTCAAAGACTACCTTTATCCCCACCGATGTCCTGTTCTGCAACTTTGTGAAACTGGCTATCGGCTGCCAATTCGAGTAAATGTTGCGGGTATATGTATAACGGCATAGCTTTCCCTCGTTCCATGCCACCCAAGTAGGAGAGTCTATCATGTTCAGCTTCGAGTAGCATGTCTGGTTCACCACGGATATTTTCGTCGGGGTTGATGTCGCAGAGAAGTAGTATTGGATATTCTTCCCCGCATTCAGCATCGAGATATTCAAATTTTGCAATGCCCCGCCTGCGTTCCTGAAAGCTACGTCAACTGCATTGGTGTTGTTTATCTCGAATACCGCCTCGCACTGCCTCCAATTAGAATTTGGGTCTGTCCAGTTGCAGGTTATCACGTTGTCCGTTATTACGAAAATCCCAGCAAGATTAGTGGTCTTGAGGTTCTTCTCTGCGTCTATTATATCTGCGTTCACAAGACTGGTTAGGACTATAAGTAGAAACAACGCACTTAATCCGATAAGTTTGTGATTCATCATATCACCTTCGTATAAATCAGCACCACCAACACTCCGATTATTCCTGCAACCTTGCCGTAAGTCCTAATCCTGCCCTTCTTATCGATGTCGAAGTATATTACCGCCATACAAATAAATAACATAACGTAAGCGAGGGGTATCGTGCCGTATTCCGAGAAGACTGCCTCCTTCACCGATGCGAGGATGTTCGAGAGCCATCCCAAGTCTACCGATTGGTCAAGATTCAAGTTGACTGCCTGTGTTACGTTTGATGCGGTTGCACCTATTCCTGTCGTAGAACTACCTCCTCCGTCTGGAATGCCCCCTGATGAGGGAGCTAAATATAAATTGCTTAATGCGAGATAATCGGTGCTGTTCGAGCAGGTTGAGGGGGGATTACATTCGATGCTGCCGACCAAGTCCCAAGGGGCATCGCAGAAGCCATCCTTGTCGCTGTCATTGCAAGTATCGGAATGCCCATTTCCAGTAGCATTCGTGTAATAGTTGCCTCCTATATTAGTTCCTGCTGAATAGATTCTTGTGCCTGATTGGTTGGTTGTGTTCCAGAAGTTAAGCAGGACAGTTCCCGCAAATCTGAAGTTGGTTGTCTGGTTAAGAAGGTTGTTGTATATTGAGTTGTTATCGGAATTAAGTTCAATGACGATGCCTGAGTCGCCGTTGCCGTTTGCCGTATTGTTGTAGATTAAGTTGCTATCGGAATTATCGGAGATGATGACCCCTGAAGCAGTATTGCCGTTCGCTATATTGCTATAGATGAAATTATTGTTTGAACTAATCACAAGGACATACCCTGAGTCGCCATTGCCGTTCGCCGTATTATTGTAGATTAAGTTGTTGGAACTCGTTTCGAGATAAATTCCTTCATTCGGGGAGCTTACAGTCGTGTTTGTCACCGTGCTGTTATCCGAAGTGAGAAGATAGATGTCGAAGTCCGTATCTGAAGTTATAGTGGAGTTCATTACTGTATTGTTGCCCGTGTTGTTGAACCATATTCCATACTGCCAATCTGTAATCGGGCAGTTCTCGATTGTGATATTTGTGGTTATGCTCGCACCCCTCTCAACCAATACTCCGTAGGTGTTCGCTGCATCTAGCCCGTCGACCGTGAACGAATGGCAGTCTAGTATTATGTTATTTGCCGTGACATTCATGCACGCGTCTATGTCCGCACTGTTCACTATGTTGGCGGTCAGGTCGTAAGTGGAATACGCAACATTCAGCTCGGAACAGACTGCAATATTGATGGCGAATACGGCTGTCGCTAGAAGAAGCAATGCTAACAATACCAAGAATACCTGCCTTCGTGTGATTCCCATTTTACCATCCTAAGAATCCTATGCCTGTGAGTATGAGGTAAATTCCGACTATTATCATCAGTGTTTGCAGGTTGTCGGCAATCCACCTTATCATGCCGTTAAGTTTCCATGCGGTAAACAGCATCGAAACCCCTGCTATGACCTTCCACATCGACGATTCCTGCACTCCGAGAGTCTGCGAGAGGTTGATGTTGAAAAGGTTCTGTATCGTGCCTATCCCGCCTGCGAACAAGTCGATTATGGTCTGCTGTGCGTTGAGCTTCGGACCTGTTGCGTTGGTTGCGTTGGTCGTGGTGTTTAATGTTACGTTTAAGGTCGAATTGGTTACGTTGTCCGCCCTCGTTATCGCTATGAGGATGAGGATTACCAATATTATCAGCACTATGTCCTTCTTCGCGAGAAGGTCGTGGTTGCTTCCGAAGAAACTGTCGAGATTTGCCATTTTAGATGCCCCCTGCCTTCAAGCTCTCAACGGTTTCCTCGATTAACACCTTGCAAATCTTCTGCTTCTGCCTCTCGGTCAGGACATCGCCGAACTCAATCCTGAATATTCCGTCAAAATCCATAGCTATCACCTTTATGTTCCTGCTTTTTTAACTAATGTTACCCATGTTCCTGGGCTAACTATTTCGTAGGCTATGACTAATAAAATTGTCGGGACTATGACGTAGATTCCCAGAGTTCCTAGAGGAAATGGTTGCCATGTTCGGTATATTATTGTGTCCAGCCCTACATAAGATGATGCTTCGGTAGGTAGTGTTCCAGTTTGTGTAATATAATGTGGGAAACTTAAAATATCAAAACTTACTATGATAAGCAACCCTGCCAAAAAACCACGAACCCCCTTGGTCTTTGCCAAGAGGATAAGCATGAGGATATAAGCAGGGGTAAGGAGCAAGTAGGCGACAGATACGGAAAGAGGGTCTCCTTGCTTGCTCCAAGTTGCGAATTGGTCTGCATACGAATAGAGGATGAACGAGGCTGCGACTATCACTGCGAGGATGATTATTGCGGTTTCCTTGAATTTCATGTTTCTACACCAATTTATTTTATATTCTAAAATATACAAGGGCATTGTTACATAAGTGCGCACCGAAGCCGAAGCCCGTAGACTTGAAATATTGATTACCGACGCAAGCGAATATACCGAACACGAACGCCGCTATTAAGCCGTTCATATTCCAACTGAATGCGAACCCGTGGAATACTGCGAAAATAAAGGAGTCAAATATCGCTCCCATAATATCTGCGTAGGGTATCTTATTGCCCTTGAATACTTGGATTGTAGTAAAGAGTGCCATGCCCCTAAAGAACTTTTCTTCAATGTAGGGTGCTGCTACGACCGTGTAGATAAACTGCAACGAGGTAAGTGAGATAACCGCTAGTGGTGCTGCTATGGAAAGAGTTCTTGTCGAGAATGCGATGAACATTATTACTCCTCCTGCGATGAATGAGGAGATAAATCTTTTCTGGTTTCCGAATCCTGCCCATGCGAAAATCCAGTGTTTTTCTTGAATTGCTTCTATTCCTGCTACGATTCCCGCCCAAAGAAGCATAATCTGGTAGATATTAGCCCTTTGGGATTCCTCTGGGATATTAATGTAGATACCCATAAAGAGAAGGACGAGACTAAGCGTAATCAGGGCATGTAGATATACCATTCGTTTGCTATCTTTCCATTCGGTAAAGAACGCTGCCATTTTTACACCTATATTTTAACCCCCCTCTGGGAAAAAGATTGCCGTGCCTTGTTTTACAATCCTAAACCCTTCATTGGTTGGGTTAAACATAACTTTTTGACTTCATGTTGCGAAATTCACCAGTTCAGCTAACCATTTGGGCAGGTTTCTGGTCAGTTTGTTCCTTGCTTTCACGAATTGCGTTCTAGCGTTCAATTTTATGCCTAGTTCGAGCATCAAACCGTCAATCCAAGCGAGCAGCTTTAAGGTAATGAATAGGAAAACAGGCAGCGCAATGAAGCTCAGGGCAATCCAGACCGAATCTATCGCACCGAGTATTGCTGGACCGATGACTGGAACGAAAATAAGTATCTGCAATGCGGTTATCCCGAAAACTAGAACTAGGTATTGCGCAATGAATCCGAGTGCGAACACCCCTTTTGCGACATTCCACCAGTTTACCATTTCTATCGCCTCCTATGACCTTTCAATGCTGCCCGACTATGGCGTTTAGACTGACCATGCCAGCCCTTACTGTGTTTGTAAGTCCTGAGACCGCCGATTCTCTCTGTTTTTCCCGATTTTGTCACACCGAACTTGATGTAATGGTGTCCAGGTCTTCCGACATCGACGCTACGAATGCGCTTATACTTCGTATCGCATGGCATTTACCCACCTCCCTACTTCACCCATGTCATTATCTTGGTTATGATGTATCCGTATACTACGAAGGTCATTGCGAGCCAGACCACCCCGATTGTGGTTATCTCCGTGCCTGTCAGGGTTACGGCGATACCGAGCAATGCCGAGACTGCTACCCATATCAGGCTGAAAATCTCCAGTGCCAGCCCTCGGAGCGCATACTTCCATATCTGCTTCAGGTTCAGTTTCATGCGAATCACCTCATACCATATCCTAGTTTGTAACAATAACCTTTATATGCGGTTACAACCTTCCCACTTTCGAGTTTTATATTTGCGAAGTTGATGTCAGAAGTAAATCCGATTATTTTACCGTATCCAATTCCGTAGTCTCCATCAGTTACATATACTCTTTCACCGACTCTCCAATGTTTTCCCCAGTAGTCTTTTGTATCCCATCCACTTATTTTTTTTCTTGTTCTCTTTAGTGCTGCCTCTCGATGCCTCCTGCTTTCACGATGCCAAGCCATCTGCTCACCTCCTTTCGTTCTTGGCTCTTGTAGCCCTGTCCCTTGCCCATGCGAGCTTGCTCCTTCCTGGGGAGTAGTCGACATAGCCATGCCCCTTCTTCCTTAGCCCTTTCCTGACGGCTGCCGCATGCCTCTTCGGCTGCCCTCTCCATCCTTTAGGTTTTCTTCTTGACATTTTCTCACCTCTTATTTTAATATTGACAATACGCATTATGCTGGTTACAGGTAAACGTCGCACGATACGAGTTGCAGGAGAACGCCGAGTATTGGAACACATATCCCGTGCAGTTTATGTTTCCGAGATAGCCATAACAGCCTGCATGCGTCCCGTCGCACTTCCATGTCCCGCCCCCTGCCGTGCATGCCACCTGCGGATGCGGGTAGCCTGCCGCCACGAACGCATCATATACTGGCTGATACGCTTGGCACAGGTTCAGGACGTTAGTTCCCGTCTGGTTGTTCCCCTGCGGTCCCTGAGTGTTGTTCTGACTTGCTATGTTCACATTCGTAACTATCGTAAGCAAATTACCTAAGTTGAATTTCGAGAAGTCCCATGTCTGACCGTTAGCCCAGTATGCACCGACAACTATCAGTGCGACTATCATTATTAAGGTAAAATGCCTGTCGAGGAAGTTTTGTTTTGCCATATTATTACCTCATGTTGTGCATTTCCATATACAGCAGTTCGGGGGAGTCCAGTCTATTAAATCCAAGTGCTTTCCCATGTCCTCGCAGTAGTGCCATGCGAAGTCCTCGCACGCTGCAAAGGTTGTCGGACCAATCGAAACATGGTCTTTTCCTTTTGAAACCGCCCAGTTTTGGCATGTGTCATATCCTGCGAATGCCCCTCCCATTCCGTCGTCTGCTGGCGGGGTTACGGGCGGGGTTATCGGCGGGGTTTCATTTAGCGGCGGGGTTGCTGGCGGGTAAGGGACAATCGTGTATGTCGAAGCGTTCAATAATCTTCTCCAGTCGAACTCCTCTGGCTTCCAAGTTCCCTGAGTCCCGAAGAAGAACAGCAATACCATTAGCAATATCAGCGCAAGAATCTTCCATCTTTCGTCTTTCCTTGCCATTTTCATAACCTCACGAACTAACCATCATTGATAAAATGAAAAATATTATTATTGCGAACAGCGGTATCAGCAGCAGGTATTTCTTTTTCTTTTTCTTCCAGAATAGGTATAACGGGGACAATATCACCGCCAGCAGGAGATATGGGGCTATCCCTATCTGTGCGTCTGCTGTTGCCAGTTCCGTCCACCCAGTGGGCGATAATTGGAACCTTGCACCCCAGTTCGTGAACGTCTGGTCTGACAGCTGAACCGACTGGTCCATGTAGTATTTAGCCTGACCGACCGAGGTCACACCGAGATACGGGGTTATCACGTTTAGTATGCCTGCTATTGCGGGATACAGCGAGAACATCCAGCCCCCCATCGTGTATTTGCTTCCGTAGAAGGTGTCCGAACCCAACGCGGTAGCCAGCTCTTGAGACAATATCGGCACATCCAGGTTGATGTTGTTCTGACCGAGCGCATAAGTTACCATCGACATATATTTCGTCCCTTTCGGTCCGTCCATCGCATCCATCATGTGCGACGACTCGGCTATGAGCTTGGGATTCTGGTTTGCCAGGACTGAATCGTAGGTCTGCTCTGTCACTATGTGGATTATCGAGTTCGGAAGGTGGAACTGGTTGATTTTCGCTGGAACTACTGCGGTATGCGAGACTGAATCCTGAACCAGATGCGCCGCTATGCCCCAAGCGAAGCATCTTTCGTCATCTGTGGTTGCCTGCGACATCACCTCCTCCTGGAAATTAAAATTGTGTGTAGACCTGTAATTCTGACCGTTGCCCTGGAAGTAATAGACCACCGTTATGTCGGGCATCTCCAGCCCCAGCTTGAACGCATCCTTATTTATCTGCGGGGCATAGCTATTGACACACATATCCACTACACTGGAATTTCCCTCGGTAGCAAGCCTATCGTATAAGTATATGTGGGTTATCGGTCCCCAACTTGAGACTAGGGAAACCATGACTGCGAACGCCAATAACGAAAACTTTATGTTCATCCAATCCACCTGCGATTCTTGGCGAAAAACCACAGCCCCATTCCGAGGACTGCAATAATTATCCAGTTGGTGTATGCCACAAGCCCCTGTATGCCCGTCCCGCTTGGCGTCGGGGTGTTGACCGAGACCGAAGCCATGGCAGAACCCTTTGCATACCCAGCCTTTTCAGCATAAATGTTGAACGTGTATTTCTCTATCTGCGTGAACTGGAAGCTGAACTTGTAGACCCCTGGCGATACGGCGGTTATCTGCGACATCGGTATCAGCTTCACCTGCGAGCCGTCTGGATACCTTACGTCCACATATATGTTTTCGGGGGTTATGACTGCGCCTGTTGAGTCGAATACGGAAACCGTGTAGCTCCCCGTGTCATTTAAACTAGCGATGGGGCTTATCCTGCTCACGTCTATCGAGAGGTATGGCGTCTGCACCGTTATCTGCAATGTGGTCGAGTTGAACTGGAAACCCCCGTAGGTGAACGCCATCTGCGGGATGTATGCGCACGAAGTTGAGACTGTCGAGGTTATCTTATACTTGCCGTTCCCAAGGTATGTGATGTCGCTTGAGATGATGCTTCCGCTTGATACGGTGGATATTGACCTCAATGCCTGTATCTGCGACGGGTCTACCGCAGCCCCCTGCGAATCGGTAACGGTGACATAGCTCGTTATCGGGCTGTTGCTGTATTGCGTGTAGCTGTCGGTTCCTGAGACCGTGTTTATCGCACCCTTTACGTTTATGTTTATGTCCTGCGTGACAACGCTGGAGTTGATTGGATTTGTGAATGAGACTGTGGCTGGATATGCTCCCCCAATCCTGCCTGTTGCGAAACCGCCTTTCAAAGTGATTACCGCATTGCCCAGGGTGTCCGTTTGGGCGGTTGTGGTCTGTATTACGGAATAGGGGTATGAGATGTCCTTTATGGATGCGGTCATTATGACTGGCTGGCTGAAAGTCCCGACATCTGGGGTTATCTTGGCGGTTATCTTGACATCATCCACTGCGGTATAAACGGTCTTGTCGGGCGTCAATGACAACGACAGCAGCATCTGCCTGCATACGTTTACTGCGAAATTGCTCAAGTCCCAGATTGCGGTGGAGTTCGCATACACCGCTGCGTCGATGGTGTAGGTGTATGACACCCCTGGCTTCAGGCTCCATCCTTCTGGGTTGGAGGGGCATGGAACCTTGCTCCCTGTCGGGTCGTATACGGACATGAACTGGCAGGCATAGGGGTTGCCCATTCCGCAACCAGGACCGCAGTTGGAATACAGGCTCACGTTGCAGCCCAGAACGGAATTGCCGTTGTATATGCTGGGGCAGGCTATCGTTCCTTGCTGGGCTAACTGCCTGCTCATGCCGAAGGGCAGTGTCGTATAAGACCATAATAGGCTATGCGCAAAACCACTGGGGCATGAGGATGTCGGAAAGGTGGTTATTGATGTCGGCGGGGGCTGGGGCGACACAATCCCGAACAGCCCCCAGTTGTAGTGCATGTTAAGGATGAAAGTCGCCACCCCCAAGACTAGCAAAATCATTGGGATTGCATTTTTCAATTCTTTGCCCATTTTCCCGCCACATAGTTAGGATTGCCTTCCTGCTGGATTTTCACCTAACACGTTCCTCCCAATAGTTGTGTCAGCCAGCACATGAACCCGCTTATCAATGCGCTTATGCTGCCCCAGAAGTCGGTTATTGCTGGCGGTGTCGGCGGAGTCCCTGGACCTGTCACGGTTATGTCCCCCTTGTCGGATGCCGAAACGGTCGGGGTAGTCCATGAGTTCCATGTCTGCGTCGCATAGTTGTATGATGCGCTCCTTGTTATGCAGGCTATCCCCTGTGCGTATTTGCCTGTCACGGTAGGAGTGAATGACACCGTTGTGCTGTAAGTCGTGATTCCATTTGCAAGGACTGTCGGCGTTCCCTGGTATTTGTATGCCCCTGAAGAATCAATGATGAACCCTGCGCATGTGGTTTCCGCAACATAACCATCTGCACCGTCCGTGTCAGTCGGTGGAATACTTGACAGCGAGATTGTAGACGAGTATGGAACATTGACTGGTGCTGATGTGGTTGCGATTGCGAAAGGCAGCAGGTTTCTCAGCCATGCAATAAGACCGTCTATGAATGATTTAATTGAATTCCAGAAGTCGGTTATCGCTGGCGGTGTCGGAGGTGGCGAAGTAGTTCCTGATGTTACCGTGAACGTGTCTGTCAATACTTTGCAGTAGATGTATTGCTGGGTGAACGGGTCTTTTCCTCCAGTCGGGCATTGCTCACCAGTCGGCACGAAGGAAGGATACCCTGTGTTTGCGCATACCACTGTTGTAACGGTATGCGTTCCTAATGCTGGAGTTTTTATTGCGAAATGCAAAATCTGCACCTTCGGGACTGCGGTGTTCGGGGAATACTGCATCACTTCGCATACGTAATTCGGCTGCGCTCCGATATTGCATTGGTTGTGCCCAGCGAAAGTGTCATATCCCCAGCTTATTTTCGCCGTGTTGGTTTGGTAGCTCGAAGGGCTTGTTGAGGTGAGGTAATTTACAACGTCAACCCCGTCAAGGGTTATCTTCTCAATTCGGTAGTAGTCGTCAGCCTGGGAAGCCCCTGAGGTAAACGGACCGACATTTATAACCCCCTGGGCGTCCTGACCCGATGCGGTGTTGCCTATAATCTGCTCGTATGGGCGTGTCGAGAAGCTGACTACCGACAGGAAATAGCTTCCCGCCACGAGTGCCAGCAATATAACAGCCAATATATACCATTTGTCATTTTTCCCCATTTTCTCACCTCATCTTACCAACTTGTATATTCCGTATAAGAGCAGGACTATTGAAACCCCTAGGAAGAACTGGCTTATCCCCCATGCGTATGCTGCGCATGCTGGTGCTGCTGCCACGCAGCCCCAGTGGGCTTGCTGACATTCTAAACTAATTAAATTCCAGCCTTCACAAGATGCACATGCAGGACATACGTTCAGGAATTGCGGTATGAAGAAGAGCAAGACTGCGAACCCGATTGCCATCAGTCCTTTTGATATTTTGTCGTTCTTTCCCACTTCATCACCTCTTCTTCCTCATGAACATTCCTACTACTACTGCAACTGCCCCAAGAATTATTATTATATAAACCCAGTCGGGCATTCCTCCTGGTATGGTCTTTTGATATTCGCATGCTGTCGTGTTCAGGAAGTATCCTGCTGGTGCTTTTGTTGAATCGAGTGCGCATTCACATCCGTTGCATGCGGCATTCGGCTTGTATCTGTCTGGGCAAACCAACGAGCAACCTCCGCCGCAACCAACGATGGGCTTATACACGCAGTTGGTTGTATCTATCGAATAGCATGTTGGCGGTGAAGTCAATGTGCATACGCAAGTGCAGGTATTCTTGTCGAGCACGAAGTTTCCAGAGCAGGTTACTGGGCAGTATCTCTCAAATGTTACCCAGAAGTTTTTGGTTATGGCGTTGTTCGGGCAGTTCAGGTCATAGACTTTAAGTGTGCATTGCCCTGACAATGCTGAAGATGCGGATACCGAATAGGTTATCTGCTTTGTGCTTCCCGCAGGAACTTCGATATTGGCAATCGGGTCTACGGATACACCAGACGGGCATGTGGAAACCGCACCGAAAGTGGAAGTTGTTCCACCGTCGTTTCTTATTGTCGCCGTCCCTGTCAGCTTGTTGGTTGCCGTCCCTGACAACGAACCGTCATACTGTGTTATTGTCGGGGTTCCGCATGGTGCGTAGATGCCGACCCAATCTGCCTTTATCTTGAACTGCAATACTGGATATTGAATTAAGCCAGTGTTTATCCTTGCGTAAGGATTTGAAACCGATGAAGTATCTAGACTGGCGTATATCCAGTCGCCTATGGAGTTCCAGTTTGAGACAACACTATCCGCATAGGCGTTCACATAAGTCAAGCAGTCCTGCCTAGCCTGCGAATTTGCTGCGTTTGTAAGGCATGAACTGAGTGTTGAGTAATAAAGGTTATAGTTATCTAATGATTGCTTGTTAGCTATATTCCAATGCTGGTCCGAGTAGCGGTATGCTGGGACAACATTGGTTGTCGGATACTTGCCTGAGCATTCCTGCCCGCTTACGAGATTGCCAGCCCACTTCACCCATACTACTGGAATGCCTGCTGAATTCATGATTATGCTACTCTGTTCAGTTAAACCTCCGAGAGTCCCTGTAGCTATGCCCCCGTTGGAAGTTATTGAAACTTGACCATTCCACATGAATGCAATGTCTTGGAAGTAGCCGACTTCCCCATATTCATTCTTGCCTACGCACCAGTAGTTGTAATGTCCTGTTATCACGTCGGAAGAACCTCCTCCGTAAGTTCCAGCGTTGTCTATCATGCACCATTTATTTTGGTCAAAACAGCCAGTTACGCATGCGGGAGGGTTATATCCTTCTACTTCCTTATACCATGCTTTGTATATCTTTGCCCCTGATTTTAAGATTGGGAACTTGCACCACTGTTCGAGTTGGTTGTAGGTCATGCTGAAACTTTGGGCTTGCCCCACAGAAGAAGGAGTCCAAGTTCCAGTTGCTGATTCACCGCCAGCATTTGCAGAAGCAGACATCAAGAATGCCTTGCCGTTCAAGGTTTGGTCGTTACTTATTATGTCAACCTGTGAAAGAGAAAGAGTCGTCCAGCCTACTGATAGAAACTTGAAGTAACCCCCTGCGAAAAGTATGAATATTATAACTCCTATGAGTGCGATTTTCCAACCCTTCATGGTTACACCTCTTTCAACGCAGTCTAAAAAATTAAAAATAAAAAAAAGAAAGATATTGGTTTGCGCCTAGTTGAAGTGCATTACATGTGTTGCCCTTGCCGCACCCCATCCCTGCCCGTTGTCTGGGTTAAGGAACCCGCTTATCAGCACACCGTTCTTGAATGCACCGCCTGTGTCGTCAACAAGTATTGTGACGTTGCTTATTACTGGCGGGGTTGCCGATGCAACGAACTGTATTGGGACTAGGATTTCACTCACGTCCTTCAGGTCTTGGGTGTATGTCCAGCATGACCTGGCGGGGTTTGTTTCTGTTAGTGCCGTTGTAGTGTATGTCGCTGCTGCTGGGAAAGACGGGCATGCTACCGATGTCCAGCCGATTGCCCTTGCGCTTGCGAATGCTGTTGCGTTGTATTCAAAGGCAATTATCAATGGGGCTTTGTATGTGCCCTGTGCCGTGGTCTGCCTTATGTGCAGTGTCATTGGAACTGTGGTTGCACCTGCACCCAATGTGGTTGCACTTCCGCCTCCTGCGACAGTGAATGATGCCGAACCGAGGACTGTGTTGTTGTCCAGGCTTGTAGCTATTGTTCCAACCAAGTCGAATCCCAGGTTGGTCGCTTCAGCAGCGTGCTCTGCGCCGAGGTATCCAGATGCGGGGTATGTTGTGTTGTAGTAGGTTGCACTCCCATACTCGAACTTATACTGTGCGTGGCATGGAAGAGTCACTGTGTTGTTTGCTACCAGACCATTGACAAGTATCTCAGTAGTCAATGCGCTTTTCGGGGACTCAGGAATAAATACGCTGATTGTCTCAGCCGCCACTCCCGTATATGCGTTTGTCGTGTCCTTGATGTTGTTCACACCTGTTACTGATAGCGTTACGGTATCGGCAAATAGGCATGCTGCGCCCGTGGGTGTGGTCTTGCTTATACCACCCGTAGTTGCGAAGAAGCCCATGTAGTTGCCAAGATATACCACTCCCAGGACGAATATTCCCAGGATTAAGACGCTTTCAAGTTTCATTCCAAAAAATTTACTCATCTTCTCACCTCCCTATCGCCTTGGTAATGCCTATCTTGTCAAGCACTACTCCAGCGAGACCAATTACTGTTGCCGTTCCTACTGTCGCACCGAGCCATCCGAAGAGCCCAACCATTGACGGATAGGCTAGGACTCCAACGAGGGCTACAATAAAGTAGGCGACAAAGATTTTTGCCAATCCTTCTATTTTCATGCAATCACCGCCCAGCCCTTTATTTAGAGTCCTTGGGCTTAGGACTAACGGCAACGGCAACCTTTTTAATCGAATTAGGTAGAACTAGGCTTTGATGGGGTATATAAGGGTGCGTATGACGATTGTAATACGATTGTAAACTAACTATTTTGCCTTCCAGACATGCCAACATCCGCATCGGGGGCATTTCACGTCGGATTCAATGACACGGCTGTCGAATTCTTCAAAAAAAGTATTCCCGCATTTGCAGTGGAATTTGTATTTCATAATTTCCCCTTGAAAATAGTCGAGATTATTCCGTATATCCACCCGAACCCAGCAAGTATGTCCCAGGCAAAGCAGAATATCCATATCGGTATCACCAGGTCGAGCTTGTGGTATCTGAACCAGTAGCGCAACGACTTCACGAAGTTCTTTGCGAGCAGGTATGATGAACTGATTAGCAGCATCGGATAGAACAGACCGAACGGCAATCCGACAACTGGCAGGAGAACCGCAAGGAAGCTGTCGAACTTATACCACATCCCATACCTGAGCAGGACGTAGACTGCGTCCTCGGTGGACTTGAATGCCTTCCTGAAATGGTTCAATATGCTGTCCTCCCTGTGTGATTGGTTGAATATGTGAAGAACCCTGCATTCGTTGTTCCTAACGATACGATAATTTAACGCACGAACTTTTGTAGAGAGGTCCATGTCTTCTCCACCGAGCCTGAATGAAATATCAAATAGACCGACTTTTTCTAATACATCACGACGGTAGGCATCGCATTTGTCTGAAATGGTGGGGATGTCCTCGATTGAGTTTGTCATTATTTAACCTCTATATTATTTTATCATGTTTAGATAAATTCTCCTCTGCTGTGAGCCATTGTAAATTCTCAGGTGCAAATGCCATCTGTATTTGTTTTGTATCTGTTAAATCAAATACACTTAGCGGTATTGCATGGTCGATGTGGTATTTTCTCTCATTGAAGTCTACTGGTTTTGTTTCTATGAGCTTCTTACAACATGCTTCATAGTTAATTCCGTATTTCTTTGAAGAATAAATTTTGCCATTGCCGTATTTTTTTAGAGCAATACGCAGAGAACTTCTAAGTCGCAACTCGATGCGGAATCGGATGTCATTCTTTATTCTATTCTTGAAATACGTTAATATGTATCCTTTCATATATTTTTTCATATATTCTTTCCTTCGTATTTTAATTTTTTCTTTATGAGTATCACGGTATGCTTTTACATTTGCCTTAATTTTTTCGTTATGTGTTTGATAATATGTTTTATAGTATGCTTTCTGCCATACTTTTCTATCAAATGGCTTTTCTCCTTTGTTCCAAGATATATGACCTTTTTTCCATTCAGTAATGGGATGCATGCCTTTATGTGCTTCTGAGAGTTTTTTCTTATATTCTTCGTTAAGAAATTTGCCTTTATTCCATGGAACATTACCTTTTTGGAATGCCATTATCTCAACTCTTCAAGTCTCCAACCACACCTATCTTTCCTATATACACTGTGAATCGGCATGAATACATACCGACATTTAAGCCCCTACTTTGCCTTACCCCACCCAACCACACCTTACCCCACCCTACCGCACTCCACCAAATTAACATCATTTCTCTTTTATTACATTCTTCACTGAAACTTTCCTCAGGCATTTCGGGCAGGTTGCATACCACTTTGACTTCCCGCCGTATTCCCATTCATACCCGCAGTTCCTGCATTTCAACCTTGTCATAACATCACGTTATATAGTTAGTTGGTAGGTAGTATATATACTTATCGGTCTATGGGGGGTTTCTTACGAATTTTCACTTCTTTAAATGCCAAGTAAAAACAAGGAGTCATAACTATGAAGGCAATTATTGGGTTTAATATTTCCGTAAAAAAAATGTAGGCATCTGCCTTATCAGAAATTGCGGGTATGTCCTCGATTGTAGGTTTCATAGCGTATCACTCAGTTTTGTCTGCTTCTTTTCTTCAGCTAACTTTGCCTGTATCTCATCTTCGGTATGATTGTGTTTTTTTAGGTTGCATTCAAGGCACATCCATTGTAAATTATCCCTATCGAATTCCAAACCTCCTTTTGAAATGGGGAGTATGTGGTCTACGGACATGTTAGTCCATGATTTTTTTATTCCACATGCAGCACAAGTAACGTCGAGCGCAATCAATCCTTCAGCTTTAAGAAACTCTTTGTTTAAACTTTCAAAATCGAATGGGTAATTTTGCCCATAGACTGAATTGGTTATACGCCTGTAATAATCAGAATGGGCAGGACTGCAATATCTTCCGCCTTTCTTGTTCAGGCATTTCTCGCATTGCATCCCTATTTTATTCTCTTTCAGTATTACTCTTACATCCTCTGGGTTGATTTGCCTTATTCGGCAGTTTTTATAACCTACTTTGTTGCGGTATGCTATCTCTACTTCACGAACTATTTTGTTTATTTCAATCGGATTCATTGTTTCATCTCTTCCGTATCCAAACTCATATCATCACCCAAAAAATAGGCAAAGCTGAAAAGTTTATCCCAGAAACCCAACTCATTGAATCGTATCAGGAATCGGGATGAAACAATCGCTATCTTCGGGTCGGTGTCGAATGTTTCCACGAGCTTGCGTATCCAGTCATCGCTTAATGGCACGCAGTCGTCATGAAGCGTGATAACCACCTCGCCTGTCGATTCCCGTATTCCCCTGTTCATGCTCTTTGCGAGACCGAGGTTCGATTCGTTCCTGATGAGCCTGAACTGCTTGTTAAGAAATGCACTTATCACTTCGATGGTCTTATCTTGAGAATTGTCGTCTACAATTACGACATCGAAATTTCCGTAGTCCTGCCTTTCCAGTGCCGAGAGGACTTTCCCTATCGAGTTCTCGCAGTTGTGTGTTGGAATAATTACTGAGACTTTTTTCATTTTAACATCCTTTGCCGAGTCTTATAAGTGCGAGAATGAATTTGGCGAGAAGATACAAAAAGATTAGAATAAATCCCGCCTCGAAAACACCCCCAATTAGTTCTTGTATGAACCATTTCCAAGACATTTCTCTTTTCATCCAAAGTCCCTCCAGAATTCGGGCAGGTTCTTCTCGATTTCGAACTTCTCCCAGAACTTCGACCTCCTGACTCCTGTTTCCTTCGCCCAGTCCGCCATCCTCTTAATCCCTTCCTCAAGGTGAACCGTCGTCCTGTATCCGAGCAGTTTCTCGGACTTCTTCGTGGTGCAGTATGCATGCTTCACTTCGTATCTCTTCGGTGTATGTATCGGCTTCAGCTTTGAACCCATTGCATCCAATACTATTTCTGCCAATTTGTTTATCGTGACTGGTTCGGCAGCACCGAGGTTTATTATCTCCCCTTTTGTGTTTTCCTGGAATGCCGACTTCGCCAGGCATGGGATTATATCGTCGATGTAGGAGAATGCCCTTGTTTGTTTTCCGTCCCCGTATATTCTCGGTGGCTTTCCCTGCATGATTCGGTTCATGAAGATTCCGATTACGTTCCTATATGGGTCTCCTATCGATTGGCGAATTCCATAGCAATTATGAGGTCTTATTATCGTGTAGTCCAGCCCGAACATCTCCTTTGAAATCCTTAGTTCCTGCTCGACTGCATACTTGGCTATCCCGTAGCTGTCTTCTGGATTAGGTATCATACTCTCGCTGAAGGGGGTTTGGTTTGTCCCGTAAACTGCCATCGAACTTGTGAACACGAACCGCTTGACGTTGTTGTTTATCGCTGCGTTTATGAGGTTGATGCTGCCTATGAGGTTGTTCTCGTAGTTGAAATGCTTTATGAAATGGCTCAAGCCCTCGGCTGCGTATGCCGCGAGATGGTAGACTATTTCGGTATCTTCCATAAGATGATTGACTAACTCCCTGTCGTTTATCGAACCTTGAATGAACTTTGCTTGGTTGTTTACATTCTCGTAGAAGCCCCCGCTAAGGTCGTCCAGCACGATTACGTCATGCTTTTCTTTTACAAGGTAATCTACCAAGTGCGAACCGATGAAGCCTGCACCGCCTGTCACGAGAATTTTGCTCATGGGTTCACCTCATCAGCCTTCCTGCAAGTTTATATGCGATTTTCTTCTTTTCACTATTCCATTCCCTGCCTGCTTTTAGCCTTGCCATTCCGTGGTCTGGTCTGTCGTCTCCTGCGAGATAATCCGAGTAATGGTTCATCACGAATGCGAGTATTGCCTTTTCATCTTTCGTGAGTTTCATTTTAAATCACCTTTTTTTCATCTTTAATTTCTTCAATATTTCTGCATCCGAGTCCTTTATGCTGGCAATCCTCCTCGCTTCCTCCAACCACTTCTTGTTCGGCTTCTCGTTCCTCCTGTCACTTAGTTTTTTGGACTTCTTTGCCCCCCGCAGGTCGAATAATTCTCCGTCCATTTTCTACACCTCATATCTCGACAATTCCGATTTTGGGCATTCCCCGACCCCGATGAAACCTTTTGCAACCACCTAAAACCTCACGGATGTTGTAAATTCCCTTCTTATGCCCCAGTGCGATGAGCGCAGCCCGAAGGTTTTCCCATGCTTCCGCATTCTGCGCCTTCAGCAGTCTTAGTTCGTTCTCGGATACGTTAAGAGTTCCGACAGTCCGATGACAAAATTTATAGGTGGTGCGTTTTGTTTGAGAATCCTGCATCTGCTCTTTCGACTTGGGGATTTGCTGAACGATTGTGAGTTTCATGGTTTCACCTCGATTCCTCTGAATAATACATCTTCGATTTCGTCTACTTCTCCCTCGCCATTTTCAACTGCTTCCTCTCTCAAACTTTCAGCATATTTTTCTTGTTCATTTTTAAGAATTTTTTCATAACTCGGAGCCGAGGCTACGTCACGACTGTATTTTTTCCGCACTTGCCGAATCGCTGCTTCGCCATTGTGAACATATACGCATTTGCCTCTCATTAATTTGGGAACAACGTAGACGACTTCCCTTGCGTCGAACGGAATTAATTCCTTGTAAATATCTTGGTCTCGGTAGTGCACTACTTTATGGAGAAACATATGCTCCGCCTGAGTGATTATGCTCTTGTCGATTTGTTGACTTCTTTGGGTGATGAAGCAGGCACCTAGCCCTATTGAGCGTCCCATAAGTGCGATGTCTTTCATTATCTCCTTGAGTTGCTTCATCTCATTTTTGTTTTCAACTGGGAAATTCTGAGGCACGAATACTTGAGCCTCCTCGACGAAAATCATAATCGGGTATCTTGCTTTTTTTTCTAGTTCGTAAAGTTCTTGGAAGAAGTCTATTGCGAACTTAAATAGTTTGACCTTGGGAACTTGGAAGAAGGAAAGAACGACTGATTCCTTTCCGTTTATCACTCGCCCTGCCAACGACTTTGGGTCGTTCTGGCTCAACCGTTCGTCGTAGTGCTCGAATTCCCCGATTACAGTTATCGGATACCGTTCCCTCAAGGTGTAATATTCGTTTTTGATATCAACAACCACTATGGGCATTTTTTTTATGAGAAACTCTTCCATCAGAACTCCGCCTGTGTTTGATTTTCCACTGCCTCGCATTCCGAGGTCTACGATAAACCTGTCCTCTTGAAAATCCGACATTCTTGGCGGTCTAAGTTCGTCGTCGAAGATATTCAGGTCGTAGGTCTCGGTCGTGTAGAACTTCCTGTATGCGGGGTTGCCCTCGGTAAGCCACTTCGTCTCTTCGTTCAACGCTATGTCCTCCATCATTCTTTCAGCCATCCCATCTTCTGCCCTATCTCCTTCCATGCTTGTTTCTCAATCCTAATGAAATTCCTTGTGTCGAGGTATACTGAATTGTGTTTTTTGTTGTGGGCATCCGATACTATTAAGTTGCCCCAGTCTTCATCTGACATTCCCTCTGCGAATTCTTTCCATACTACTTTTTGTTTTCCCATTCGTTTCACCTCCAAATTCCGTCCTGCTGTGCCTCCCATCGGTTTATAACGGTAGGAGCCATCCATTTTGTTATATACCCCGTTATATACGGATTTAGTTACTCTCTAAGTAACGAAACCACGTTTTTCATGGAATACCTGTTATTGCTCCGACACGGTTTCTCCGACATGGTTTTCCGCCTCTTCCGACATCTTGCGCATGTAGTGGATTGTCTTGCCCTTCTTTTCCATCGTCCACTTCCCCCTGTTTACCAGTTCCTTCACCGCCTTGTCTATATCGGTAGCCGTGCCTGGTATCAAGTCCCTTACCTGTGTTGCCGTCCATGGTCCGCCTCCTTCCTTTTCTGCGGTCTCGTCAAGCAGACCCATGAACCATTCCCGCTTCCTGTCTTTTTCGTCCAGTTCGAGCAGGGCTATCTTCTTCCTGAGTTCCTCGGTTTCCTTCATCTTCCTCTCGATTATGTCTTCTGGTCTTACCCCCGCTGCCTCGCAAAGGGTGTGGAACTCGACCCCCATCTTCTTTATCGCTTCTCGGTCCTCTTCCTTCACCTGCTCCTTCCAGTCGCCTTTCCTGTATCCGTCCTCAAGAGTTGTCGCCAGTTTCTTGATTATCTCCTCGTCGATGTCGAAAGTCAGCAGCAGCGAGCCGATTATGTTCCTGTATGACCTCTCCATCTCGTCTATGAACTCCCATATCGGCTTCCAGTATCCGCTTACGTCGGCTTCCTCCCTTGTCTTCCTCTGCTCCATGAATGTCTTCCTTGGTTCGGACATCAGATGCAGTTGTGTCCTTACCTGCTTCTCGGAGTTGTTCCTCACGGTCATCGAGGCGTAATGTAATTGCTTTAATGTCCTGTTGGTCAGCTTGGTCGAACGGATTGTGTTTAGTGTTTCAACGTAGTCGTCGTTCTGCCTGAACAAGTCCCGAAGGAATTCCAAGTCGTCCGATGCGAGTATGCTGTCGTCGGTTTCCATACTAATCACCTCTTACGCATATATTCCGTCACCCATACATCTGTTAGATAATCAAGCATCTTCTTGACATCTTTCTTTTGGAGGCACAACATATCTCCAACCAAGAATTTAATCATAACTTCGTTGCTGCATTTCAGATACTTCATACCGAAACGATACATTGTTTTTCTTCCTATTATCAAATCAAACTTTTCTTTTTTCATATCAATAACCTCTATAAACCCCAAATACATACCCAATAATAAAACAACTAACTTCTATGAATGTCGGGAAAAGCCAGTGCCATTTCGCCATCGGCTCGAACTCGCCCTTCTCGTTCCTTGTATAATAGCAGGTTCGCATCAACTTGCCGAATACCAAGTAATCGAAAGCTACTATTATCGGAATTGCAAGGAATAACTCTATTGCGAAGTTCATTCTTTTACCCCGAAAGCATCTTTAAGTTCCGTCAGTCCATCTTCTTCGTAACCACTCTCCCGCATCCACTTTACAACTGCCAGGATAGCAGCCGTTGTCACTTTCACATCTCTCTCGCCTATTGCGTCCTTGAGCCTCTTGGGAACGCTTTTTATATACTTATCCGCTTTCTTCATCTCGTTTGTTTGTTCCATATTCTCACCTTTTTTTAGGTAATAAAGCGAGTTTATCCATACCCGCTAGCCACCATTTTACTTCTCCATCTTCTAATAGTGCTTTCAAAACACTTATATCAAATTCGTGTCCTTTATCCGATAGCAATTCTTCTGTATGAACTGCGATACTACCTAGCTTTATTAGAATTGTTGGGCATGGTTCTAATACATCCATACTTTCTGTTTTTATTTTCTTATTCTGGTCTTTCACCTGTCTCACCTCCCATTCCTTCTTCGCCTTCATACTGCCCTTCCTTCTTCTTCTTTCCGTAAGGCACGAATGTTCCGAACTTCTTCTTTATCTCGCCCCACATTTCCGCATCCTCCATTATGACCCTCTTCCTCGACTTCCTCAGAACGTCTATCTCCTCCTGCAAGACCTGGTTTAACGCATCCTTCCTTTCCAGTGCGCCCTGGTAGTGCTGCGGGGTCGTCCTTAATCGGTATAGCACATACCCCTTTTGCAGATTAGCTTCGGGGCTATCGGTCTCCCAGTCGTCATCGAAATACGGGTGCGATATTTCCCTGCCGTCCTTCGTGAAAATAAAGTTGTAAAGGGTTCTTTTCCTTCCGTCAATCATCTCGTCCTTTATCGGTTTTTTCGCAGTCAGCAATGCGACACCTTCCTGGTCAAGCGTGTAGAATGCAGGGTTGTTGTCGTCAGCCTCGAATACTGGTTCTTCGACTACTTTCGGAGGTGTCTTGAGTATGCTGTCCAATTTCCTTTTTATGTTTTGAGGTCCGTAAATCCAGACCAAGACTGCTATCTCTATGAAAATCCAAGGCGGTGTCCAAATTGTCTCAATGCCTGCCATTCTAATCGACCTCCTTCGGTTTATCCACTACGTTGCGGGGGTTCACTACTGTTTTCCTTTCCCTGTCCTGGTAATACCATACTCCTCCACCTACTATAACGACTCCGAGTATTGCCCATCCTACGCTTTCGTTGCCCTCGTTTGCGCCTGCGAGCTTTGCGTATTTGTCTTCGCACAGGTTCTTTGCGTTGCGTTCCGTAGTGAGGTCGGTTTGCGCTGCAATAGTGCCATTGTTCGCCGTGCTGACCTGGGCGAGCAGGATATTCTTAGACGTGTTGAACATCGTCCTTGCGGTCCCGTTCCTGAATGCGTCGAGGTTCACCAGGTCCTGCAAGTCGGAATAGCAGAACGACGCCTTTATCGAGCAGTCCAGTATCTGGTCGTCGGGTCTTGTCAGGTTGCATACCGAGCAGACTGGGCATTGCGTTATGCTTAATGTTAAATTCCTGTCGTTCAAAACCCTTGCCTCGGTTGCATTGCAGTTCAGGTATTCCGTCTGCGGTATGAGTGCCTGCTGGACGTAGACTACCGTTGGCTGTGCTAAAGACTGGTGGCAGTTGACGACAATCCCGTATGTGAAGTTCGAGTAGATGTTGCCTGGATATAGGTCTATTGTTGCGTTCATCTGCGGGCATCCCTCATACACTATTTGGGGTTCTGTTATATTTAGGTCTACCCAAGGGGCGCAGGTTGCCGTGAAGTTATTGAGTTTCTTTACTTCACTGTATGTAAGGTTGTAGGATGTCTCTGGGGCTGCCGTGCATTCTGGGCAGATTGTCATATTCGTGTCATACCAAGACTGGCAGCTTGCGGTGAAGTTGTTCATCGTTGCGGACTGCCCGTAAGTAAGCGACATATTCACAATCGGAGGCGGAGGAGTCGGAGGCGGGCATATCGTAAGATTTGTATCTCTCCAAGCCTCGCAAGCCGCAGATACGTTGTTTGCCGATGCGTTCTGCCCCCAAAGCAGGTTAAAGTCCACATGCGAAGGCGGGGGGCATACGGTCATGTTCAGGTCTACCCATATCGGTGCGCATACCTCTATTGTTTCATTCGTGTTGAGGGTGAAGTTCTGGCATTCCCCGTAGTTTAATGTTATTGCCGATACTGCCGAACACAGCAAAAGCAAGACTAATATTGTTTTCATCCTACCGCCTCCTTATAGATTTTAATATAATTATTTACCATCCTGTCTATCGTGAACTTCGCAATCAGCCGTTCATATCCTTTGCCTGCAAGCTTATCCGCATACTTCCTGTCGTCTAGGATTTTGCTTATCCCTTTTGCGAGCGCATAGGGATTTGCAGGCTGAACCAGAACTCCGCAGTCCCCCACCACTTCGGGTATGCTGGACACGTCGGTTGCGACAATCGGGGTTTTGCACGCCATCGCTTCGAGCAATACCATGCCGAACGCCTCGGAATGCGAGGGGAATACGAACGCATCGCTGACCGACAGGTATTTCATCTTCCTTAAATTATCGACTTCACCGATAAATAATACTTTGTCCTGCAAGCCGAGCCTATCGGCTACCTTCCTTGCGAAGTCCTCCCCTGCCCCTTCGCCAGCGACTACAAGCTGGATGTCGTAGTCATTTTGTAATATTGCTATTGCCAGTATCAAATCCACAAGCCCTTTTTCAATCATTAGCCTGCCCATGAAGAATAGCATGTGTTCGTGGTCGAGCTTGTTCCTTAGCCCTTCGGTTTCTTCCTTGCCGAGCCTGTAAATTCTCTGCAAGTCTACCCCGTGATGCACTACGGTTATCTTCTCTTCCGATACGTTATGGTTCTCTATGATTTCCTGCTTTGTTGATTCCGATACCGCAGTAATCCTGTCTGTATTCCTGAACCCGACTGCTTCCAAGTTCGAGGTGATAAGCCTGTTATACCACTTGTTCTTGAATGGTCTTGTTTCCCAAGTCCTGTTCAGGTATCCTGCCGTAGTTCCGTGTGCGGTCATTATCTTCGGCTTGTTCTTTATGAATGGAAGCAAGCCTCCCGACCATGCGTGTGCGTGGATTATGTCGAACTCCTTTGTTCTTTTCCTTAGCTTGTTCCAGAGGACTGCCAGCATTGCGAGCCTTTCGTTGCGGTATTTGCTGGCTTCCCCTTCTGAAAGGGATATTACCTCTGCGTCAATATCCATTTTATTTAGTTCTGTATGTAGGGAATTGATAACCGCCTCGACGCCCCCGCTATTCCTGAGAGAACAGGGGTATGGGTTTACCAACGCTATTTTCATTTGAAACACCCTCTCTTAAAGTTTCTTACTTCGTATTTTATTGTATCAACAATGAGCCAAAACATTCCAAGTATAATGAAAATAGGTCCTAATTTTTGTGTTGAAATTTGACAATAAGGGATACAAGCACATCCCCTCCAAGAACAATTTTCGTATAGGCATATTGGTTTGAATAATATGATTAATGAAAGTCCAATGATAACTAATAAACTTGTAAATATAAAAACGTAATCTACTTTCATTTTCTTACCTCTTCGTCTGTAAAATTGAAATATTCATTCGGAACATAATCGCTACCGCACTTTTGATGAGTTGAATTGTAAGGATTGCACTGGTATGCCACTCCCATTTTGTTGGTTTTATCTGGTATGACTCTTATGGAGATAGAACAGCACCCATTCAAAAATAAGAAAATTAAGAGTAAAATTAAGATTGTTTTTTTCATTTCTTCACCTCATAATTGCGCTGAAGCTTAGGATTACATTGTAAATCGTGTGCATCACCGCCATGTCTAGTTCGTGCAGTCGGGAAAGGTATACAAAGAACATCATCGGGGTCGCCAGCAGTTTCAGCACGAAGAACCTCCTCGGCTTGAACTCCCTGCCCGCCCTGCCCCTGTTCACCGCCGACCTGATGAAACCCCTTAGTGAATAGTCCTGCTGGTGCGTCACCCGTATGTTAGACTGAATCGGCTTGAACCCGTTTTCTGCCAGCCGTTGCATCATTCTTGTATCTTCGGACATGCCTTCGAGGTTGTCTAGGTAGCCAATCCTTTCGAGGACTTCTCGCCTTACTGCGATGGGGCTTGAAGCCGAACCCTTGGAGAAGTAATAACAGCATAGCGCATATTCGTGCCTTGCGAAGATGTTCCTTTCCACAAGCTCTGGGGCTGGGACTTGCAATGCGGTTATCGCAGGTGCTTCTGGGTGTATGCTGAACCACATATTGTAATCCTTCAGGAAATTCTTGTCTGGGAGTATGTCGTCGCACATCATTATCACGATATTGTTCTTCGCTCTATGCAGACCTGCGTTCACGGTCTTGATTACCCCTTGGTGCAGGTTCTTCACGAATATTACTCCTTCGGGGATGAACCATTTCGTCCCATCGGTAGAGCCGTCATCGGAAACTATTATCTCTACTTTTTCCATATCGTATTCCTGCTTTAGCAGAACTTCTAGCAGTTGCGATAGCTTCTCCGACCTATTGTATGTCGGTAGAGTAATACTAAATGTTTCCTGTTTCAATTATCTCGCCTTCCTTTCGTTTCCTTCCATAATCTGCCTGCCGAGCATTATCCCCTGAACCTTGGCTATGGTGTCCCGATAGTCGTATTTCTTCTTCTTGGTTTTCATTTCTCATCACCTTCCTTGAAGTATAATGGTCCTCGCTTGAGTAGGATTGCCTCAAGCATGTATATCGGGGACAGTGCAAGTTCGAGAATGGTTCTCCAGCCGTCCCTCAGAACCATCAGCAGACCAGCAACTTCCTCGTCCTGCGTGAATTGGCGTTCCAGTATCCTCCTGTTTATTACCCATTCCAGCTTCTCTGTTCGGAACTTCCAGTCGTTCTTCTCCATTGATACCTTCCTTGCGCATCTTGCCTTCTTCATCGCTTCCTTCCTGTTGTTGTATACTGAGATTACCGCCTCTGCCAGCTCTTCGGGCTTGTCGGGTTCTACCACATAGCCTGCTTCCCCATATTCGAGGTATTTGCTTATCTCCCCGACATCGCTTGCTATTATCGGAATCCCCAATGCCATGAACTCGAAAATCTTTATGTTGCATTGGTAGTGCATCCCTTCGAGGTTGGAATACGGGATGACTATGACATCGGCATTGGAAAGAACATTCGGCAGTTCTGTGTAGGGAATTACCCCCATGAATTTGAAATATCTCTTTAGCCCTCTTGCCAGTAGTATGCTCTGCAACTCTTCCCTTCTCGGTCCGTCTCCGATTATATTGCACTTGAAGTTTGGTATCTTAGACTTGGCTATGCTTACTGTATCGATAATCGGGAGGATATGCTTTATCTTGTGCAGGTAGCTGACCACGAATATGTTAAATCCCTCGTGCTTCTTCCTCCTTGTCGGCTTGAACTTCTCGGTGTCCACCCCGTTCGGGATGTAGAAGCTCCTGTGCCATTTGTCTACTGGTATCTTTCCCTCTAGCGTTAGGTTATAGTTCGTGTATACAATCTTGTCCGAGAACCAGATGCAGAACTTCGACGTCATAAGCATTAACAACTGCTTGTAATATGGCTCGTCATTGTCCTTTAGGGTTGCTGGCTCCCATTCGTCGCAGTCGAAAATAGTTATGCAGTCGGGATGCAGAAGCTTGTAGATAAACGCTGGCAGGAATGTGAACGGGTGGGGCTTGTAGAAATATACAACTTCAGGGTCTCGGAAAATAAGATGCAGCAATGCCCTTGCCGTGTAAATTGGCAATGCGAGGAACGATTTCTTTTCTATCGGGAAGTAGAATAACGGGTCGTCCTGCGATACCCCGTATTTGTCCTCTTTGGGAAGGATGAACGTCACATCCATTCCTTTGGCTAACTGATAAAGGCGTTTCATCCCCGCACTCTTGTCTGAGAATGGAGATAATATTGTGATTTTCATTCAATCCTGCTCCGAATGATGGTCATTATATTCCTCCTTCCAGTCGTAGCCTATGCCCTTGTCATCCCACTCCTTTCTTCCTTCGTCGGGGTTCTTGTAGTCATACAGCTTGGTTACGAAGTATATGTATGTTGTTGGGAACGGGCTCATGTTCTTCAGACCATGCCAGTAATGACCTGGAATCCTCGCTATCTGCAACTTGTCTCCCGTCAGCATTATTTCGCTGAAGAGCTTCTTCTTCCCTTCGTATGCGCATAGCTTTATTGTGCCGTTCAGGACAACAAAGTAATCCACCTGCCCCCTCCTGTGCCTGTGCCATGCCTTTACCACTCCTGGGAGGATTACGGATATGTTAGCCTGCGCTATCCTGTCCTTCCCGACGAAGTCCTTCCAGTCCTGTCGGAATATCTCTGCCAAGAACCCACGCCTGTCCTTAATCTCTTTTATATCCAATATTCTTACGCCTTCAATCATTCAATCGCCTCATTATTCTAATTCTTCCTTTGTTTCTTCTACCTTCTCCTTGATTTTTTCTTTTTCCACCTCGGTCATGGCGAGCTTTTCAATCGGTGAAAGCTGGGCTTCCCCTTTCTTAATTTTTTCTCTTATCTTTATCGACTCAATCTCACCAAAGTAAATCTCGTTTGTATGAGTCTCACTTACCGATTCCATAAATGGGTCTAAGACAATCATTACGTCCCTCCATTCGGGGGTTTTTTCGCTTCCGAACGGGAACTTGCCTATGATGACAAGTTTATCGTTATACAATTTTTTATTTATCCTGCTCCAGTCGATTTGGTTCATGGGCAGTGCGATTCTCCGTCCAGAGGGAGTGTATTTATGCCATAATTCGAAGACATGCAAAAAGTCCTGCGGTTCCTTGCCCATCGGCTTCTTCTGGGACAGCAGGTAGACAACCGCACCCAGGATTAGCACGAATGCGAAAAGGATTTGGAACATGTGACCTGGGGCAGACCAGTATTCCTGGAACCCGTTGAAGATGCCGAGCCTGTCGAATACCAGTATGCCGATGAATATCAGCACGATTATGACAATAAGCCGAGTCTGTTCACGTTCCATTTTCTACTTCACCATATTCAGATTTTTTTAACCTAGTGCCTCTTACTTTAAATCTCTCATAAATATCTTCATCTCTTAAGAATATTACTACACTAAGCATAGTAATTAGTCCAATAACTCCAAAACAAAATGCAATAACAACTGTTGCACCTTCAACATTGTTTTCTGTTGCTCTATGATTAAATGGCTGACTTGCAGTAAGAGCAAGTATAAGAGCCATTAGTCCAAAAATAAAACATACAATCCTAATAAATACCTCTTCCCATCTTATTTTGCTCAATATAATAAAATCTTCTTTTCTTTTCTTTTTTTCCATATTAATCACCTATATGACGAATCATCCTTTGCTGTCGAAGCCTGAGTCCCGACGTTCATTGTTCCCATGAGGGTCTTCATGAGCAAAGCCTGCATGTTCATTATTGCAAGTGCGAACTCGTAGTTGCTTATATTGCTTATCTCCAGATTGACCTGCTCCTTGTTGAACGTGATTTTTATGAATTTGGGCTGTTCTTCCATGCTATCACCTCGTCTGCATCGATTTAGGAAGCGTTAATATCAGCATGCCAGGAGGAGCACATATCTTGTCCCCCTTCATCTCCGCAACCTTCAGTAAGAATGCCTCTACTCCGAACTTGTTGATGTTCAGGCTGCCGTCCCCGTTCTGATACTGCCTGTGGTTCTGGCATGCCTTTCCCGCATCTTCTAGCAGCCATAGGGGCAGCCGAATGCTTATTATGATGGTTTCCTTGTTTTTTATTCCACCACCTTCTTCTCCTTTACCAGCTCCTTCAGCTCCTTCATTTTCTCCATCAGCTCCTGCCATTCGGGGTTGTTGTTCAGCATCCAGACCTGCTCCCTCGGTATCACGAATATCATGTCCACCACTGTCACCAGCAATATGAAAACCGAGCATGCTATGAATATTACCCACCCGTGAACCGAGCTTATTATCATCAGGTATGCAATCTGGAGATATGTTGCTATCGACACCCATCCCCCTGCCCTGTCCCTCGCTATCTTGAACAATGTTACCCATTTCCAAAACGTTTCCTGTTTCATCAAATCCCCCTAACAATTCTCAATCACAAACTTCGTCAGGTTCTCCTTGCTTATCACTCCGCATATCGCCCTGTTTGTCTTTTGGCTTAAAAATGTCGGAACTACCAGCACACCGCAATCCCTCTGGAATGTCGAGTTGTAACCCATGAACACCTGCTGGTTTGTCTTGTTGTGCGCGACTTCGAGCTTCTCGAACTTCACCCCTGTCTCATTCTCGACTTGGGAAACCAGCGAAACCACACTTGCGCAGTATGGGCATTCCGAGCCGTAGAACTCGACGAATGCGCTTTTTGGGTTGCAGGTTGGCACTGCAATCGACTCAGGGGTGAATACAAAAAAGAAACCTACGGCTATGATGATTAATACGGATGCCATAGCACCATATTTCTTAACGTATTCCAACCAATTCGATTGTTTCTTATCTTCTTCTATCATGGGTTCACCTTTTTCTTTAAACGATTGATTAGTTTGGTGCAAGCATCCGAAGGATGCCATTTTGTGTCAAGAAGGCAATCATACATACCGAGTAGGTCGTATATGTCTTGTTTTGAAAGTGTAGTTAATTTCTGCGATGTCTTGGTTTTCATTTTTTATACCCCGTTCCACTCAATACCCAAGCCAATGCTTTAATGTAGGCGGATACTTCATGGCTATCAAAATATTCTTGTGCCTGCGATAACGCCGAAATCCTATCTTGTATTTCCTTCTCGGTTTTCATGGGTTCACCTTCCTATCTTCTTTCAACTTACACAAGAAATCATAGAGTTCTTTAAGGCATTCATCACTCCATACTGTTTCTGCATTTGGTTCATAGACATACTGCCTCCATCTGCTATACCAGTATATCTTTCCCAATTCTGTGTTATCATACAGAGAAAGAACTGCATATATTTTTGTCTTTGGTTTTTCTGCAATAACTTTGAACTCAAGCCACTTTTTCATTTTCAATCACCTCTTCCCCAGACGTCTTCAGTTAGGAAGTTGGCTATGAAAATTGCCAGCCTTTTGACATCTTTCCTGTGTAGTATTATGCCGTTATGCGGTTCGTCTTTTGTCTTGATTTGAAAGCATAGCTCCCCTATCCCATCCTTAAAATACCACGAGCAAAGATACGGTGTTTTCTCTTTGGGTATGTGCTTCAAACTATCTTTCAACATGATTTCTTTTGGCTTCATTTTCCCGCCTCCTTTTCAACTCCGAAGTGCTTGACAAAATCATCTAATACTGCCCATTTAAAAGAAAATTGATAAGCAATTAACCATTCCCTAACTTCTTTCAGGGCGAGGTGTCTTGCTCTCTTTTCAATTTCTACAATTGGTTTAGCATGGATTCTTACATCTAGTTTTGGCGATATACTTACCACTCCTTCTCCCTGCTTATTCATTTTTTCTATGGTTTTGGAGATTGCGAGGTCTATTGCCTCCTCTAATTTTTTCTTATTGCATTGGAAACATTCATTATCATTGGTATCTCCGTGAATTGAACATTCATAACCTTTATTATGTAGTAGGAAATTGTCTTTGTTTTTCCATATCTCTTTCAAGACTTCCTGCTTGATTTTGTCATCTTGTTTCGTCATGAGATTACCTCCTTGAAAACATATTTTCTTGCTCTACCTAAATCCAGTTTTGCGACCTTATGCCACAACCTATCCAACTCTTTTTTAAATCTTTTGTGATATGCTCTTTCCGCCTTTGTTCTAATGAATAATTGCGGGTATCGTCTGCATAATTCCTCATCATAATTAATTGAGTCTAGTATGGAGTTCATAATGTGCGATAAATCATTTCTCGTTAATTCAACTGTTATTTCATTCGTCTTGGTTTTCATGGGTTCACCTTCTCAATCATACTCAGTTATACTGCTATGCAATTGTCCATCTCGCAGTTTTTCTATCTCAAAGTAAGTCAGGTCAAAGTCATCAGGCACACTATTTTTGTTTTTTAGGCAGTTGTATGCCTTCTCCCTGAGTTGTTCGGCTTTTTTCTTCGTAGAAGCTATGCCTACAAATATACTATACTCCTGAAGTTCTATTACCCATACTACATACATTTTCAATCACCTCTTCGCATACAGCATCCCGCTTGGGGTGCTGGCGTCGTTCATCACGCACCTTACGGTAAATCCTTTCCGTATCAGGAAGTCAGCCATCGAATGTATCGTGCATTTCGGACTTATCCCGTGGCACTCCATCGCTATCTTGCCTATCTTCTTCAGCATCCTGTCTGGGATATTAAACAGTATCTCGAACTCCGCACCCTCGCAGTCCATCTTCAGGAAGTCAATCCTCGGAAGCTTGTATTTCCTCATTATTGCCCTTAGCGTGGTCGTTTCGACTATCTCGGAATTGTCGCCCTTCTGGTAGAAGCTGTTGCCCCCCGTATTCCAGCTTGTCACGCCTATCCTCCTTTTCCCTATGGTGTTGGAGACTGCCTTCTGTTCTATTGCAGTATATTGAGATGAAGGATTATTCCAAATGTTATAGTCAAGCATCTCGTAGTTTTCTGACACTGGCTCGAAAGCATAAATATAACTAGTGAACTGTGATGCGTAAAGCGAGAACGTCCCGATATGCGCCCCGATGTCAACCACGATGTCGTTCTTGTTGATTTCAAACCCTTTAGGATTGTAAGTCTTGAACAGGAATACCTCACGGATTGCACTCCTGTCGAATGTCCCCGACCTAGCCGTGATGTCAATTCCGTTGCGAAGGTGGAATGTGATATAATCCTGCCTTACGAGCTTGAGTCTGTCTAGCAAGTCCATATACCAGTTCTTCTCAATTCCGATTACGCCTATGATGTTGGTTAGCTTGCTCATATTTTCACCATTTGTGCTTCTTTATCTCCTCGGCAATCTGGGTTATTGGATTGTAACGATAACGCTTCCGCCTTCTTTTCTCGCCGTTATAGATACATGGTGAACCACTGGATTTCATCTATTTCACCCCTAATACATATATCGAGAACGGAATCGGGTAGAACCTGCCGTAATACCCGTAGTCAATCGGCTCGATGCCTACCTCGTTCATGCAGTTGAACAACGCCTTTTCCGTGAAGAACCTTATGTGCGGTCCCTTGATGTTGTAGTGCTCCTCGAAGTTGAACAATGCTATTATAATATTCTTTATCGTGCCGTGGTATGGCGTGGTTATCAGAACCTTCCCGCCTTTCTTCAATATCCTTGACATCTCATTAAATGCGTTTCCCACGTCGCTTATATGCTCTATGACCTCCGAGCAGAAGATGAAGTCCACGGAATCCGACAGAAGCGGGAAATGCCCGCCGTCCCATATCAGTTCAAACTTTACTCCCGATACGTTCCTCTCCGCCTCCCTTATTTTAGCCTGCGAAGTGTCCAGACCGATGTATTCCGCATCCTCGTTTATCTTCATTATCTCACTGATAATTGCCCCGTTCCCACATCCCAAATCCAATACGGTAATCTCCTTCTCCCTAGGGATGTATTTCTCCAGCTTCTTCCATTTCATTTCAAAATCCCATAGGTGGTTCATGTTATCACTTGAAATACGAGCAGAACACGGGGTTTGCGTAAAATGTGCTGTTGCTCCCCACTAGCTCTAGCCTGCAAATGCTATCGTCCCCGACCAGATTCGAGATATACACCGAGTTTCCTGACACGTTCGGGAATTCCTTTACGAATGTCATCGAGCCTTTCATCCCGTTGCTGACGTTGAAGGAACACCAGTAGACCACATCGCCGACTGCTGAAAACCCTCCTGCATCGGAACAAACGAAGCTGGTCACAGTCCCCACGTAAGTTCGGTTGTAATACTGAGGGATTGTAGCCTTTTGCATATAATTTGGAAGAACTGTAATGCTCAGTATCGCCAGAATAAGCAGTCCGTAGCACCATATCGGAAGCCCCCAGTTGGATTTAAAGAGTTTTATGAAGTTCATCCTTATGATTATGAAGGCACGAATCGGAGATAGGACTAACAGGTAGAACACCGATGGCAGAACGTCCCTCGTCAGGAATACCGCAAGCAGGACTTCCCCGACAAGAACCCCTGCGATTACCAAGAATGGGGTATTCGAGAATGGGACTGCGAGCAGGCATAGCAGGAACAGGACCCAGAAAAGCGGATTATGCGGGTATAACAGGGTCATGATGTTGCTCCTTGTCATGCTGGAAGTCCCTATTCCTTTCCCGACGTTCCTGGACTGCCCTATGAACTCCCCGAATGAAGCTGGCTCGTTGTGGCATACCATCGTGTCTATCAGCCTTATCTCGGTTTTCTCCTGGACTCTTTTGGTGAGTTCGGCGTCCTCGTAGTAGAATATATTTTCGTTATAGCCCTTGATTTCCCTGAAGAAATCCGCCCTTATTGCATTCACCGAGAACCTCCTTTCCCCCGTCTGCTTCAGGAATGCCTTTGTGAGTTCAATCCTCACCCTCTGGCATCTCTGTATGAAGGTCTTGTATTCCCCGCAACTGGCGAAATAGGCTGCCTTTACCTCTTGGTTCGAGAACGCAATGTCTATCTTGCTTATGAATTCCTTTTCTTTTGGTATCATGTCGGCATCGAGGAACACCAGAACGTCACCTGTCGCTATCTTTGCCCCTTCATTCCTTGCGAAAGCTGCGCTATGCCCCTTGTCGAAGTTTATAAGCTTCAGTTCGGGGTTCCTTATCCTCATCATCTCCACGAAGTCCTTTGTCTTGTCCGTGCTGCCGTCGTTCACGACAATTATCTCAAATGGCTTCTCGGTCTGGTCTAGGCAGCTCTGGATGGTTGATGCTATGGATTTCTCCTCGTTCTTTGCAGGTATTATGACTGAAACCTTCATATTACAACCTTTTCAAGCTCAAACTGAACTTCGTCTAGCCCTCCTATTAGATAACAAAAGCGTTCCGTTACTAGCTTCGTAAGGTAGTTTCGGTTTATTACCCACTCGACTGGTGCGGAAATAATCTCGAACACCTTGCCTATCATCTTGTTGTTGGTATGCGTGAAGTAGAGAATCCACCTTATCCTCGACTTTACCTTGAACCTGACCTTCGAGTTCACCTGCTCGCCTTTGTTGTTTATGTCGAACATGTTGAACGTCCCAAAACCATAACCTCTCCTGTGGTCTATGTGCCCCCATGTCACGAATGACGACCAATGCGGCACGAATATCATGACTTTTCCGCCTGGCTTGGTTATGCGCCAGAACTCCTCGACTGCCTTCACCTGCTGGCTCTTGTGCTCCTTGATGTCGTAGGCGTCGTCCATGTGCTCAAAGACGTGATGAACCCAGACCATGTCGAAATGGTTGTCTGGGAATGGGTAGGGGAATATGTTTATGTCGTGGATGACGTCCGCCGAGCCTGCGTTGAACAGGTCCATGCCGATTACTACGTCTCCTGCTTTGCCTTGGTATTTGTTGAGACCACTGCCGACATCGAGGATTTTCACTTCAACTTACCTCTCTTTCCCTCTAATATTTTCGTTAATTCCTTCTCACAATCCTTACAAAGACTAAAAACTCCGTATCGTCCTTCCCAGAAATTTCGTAGTGGATTTATAGGACTAGAATTCACACTAAGCCATGTATATGCTGGTTTTCCACAAATATTGCACTTCGCATCCGTCTCAAAGAATGTGAACGGACCTATTTTCATCTTCCTCACCTCTATTAACTACATTTTCCTATTTCTTCTATCCTTTGTATTAAAGGATAATCATAATCCCAGTCAATTCTATATCCAGTTGTTGTAATTGTATATGAAGTGTTTGCTTTTATCTCCGTGTAAATCACGTCTGGGTTAGCATCTTTGTTGAACATATTGAAGTATGAGCGGTCTATTTCATATGCGTCATTGTTTGTTGCTATGATTATGTAGTGGCTTCCGCTCTCTCCTCCAGAGTCAATGAATTTGTTTTTGACACAGATTGTATGTATTTGTTGGTTCATGCCCCAAGTCCCTAGACATCCAAATGCTAGCAGACTTGCTAGCAATGCTAAAATCATTTTTCTTTTCATTCTTCTCACCTTTTCCTCCTGATGTCGAGGATTTTGCTCATTTACTCAATCCTCTCTTGCAATCGTATCATAACATTCGTAATAAAATACTGTTCTAAAACTGTGCGGGGGTATAGTCTGAGGTTCGTCTGGTTTAAGTTCTTCTAAAAAACATTTTTTGTTTCCATTCTCATATTTGACACAATAATTATAATGGCACATTCTAATTTGCTGATAAATTGGGCTAGTGTGTGTCGGTTGTTGTGCTATTATTTTGCATAGACAACCACTTGCGTTCAACTCATTTATTTTTGTTGTAGTTCCTACTAGCAGTATTGTTGCCACTACTGCCCATAGTGTTAAAAGTATCAACCACACTCCCAGACCTTCTTGTTTTCCGTTTTTTTTCATCTTCCTCACCTCTTATCTTTTCCTTCCAATAATATACGACTCCCTCGCAAAATACGGGGAGTCTATCTCAATTCCGAACCTCCTGAGCAGTTCGTAAATCCTGCCTTGCGTGATGTATCCCGAATCCAGGACGTCCCAGCCTTCGAGCAGGACTTTCAGACCTTCAGTAGTGAAACGCCAGTAGTCCGCAGGGCAGTTGTGGACGTCGAACATGAACGCAGCTGACATGACAATCAGCGCATCTGGGGCTGAAACTCTATTGACCTCCTGCATCATTTTCCATGGCTTGTCAACGTGCTCCAATGTGTCGAAGCAGAGGATTGTCTTGAACGCACCATCCTTGAACGGAATCCACTCGGTTGCGTCGGCTATCACGTCCACGCCTATCCCTGGCTCCAAGTCCAGACCGATATACACCCTTTCCTTGAAGAACTCATCCTCGTTGGTCTGCACACCTTTGTTGACAATCTTCGAGCCGATTTCCAGTATCGGACTCTGCATCTTCGGCAGCCAAGTTGATATGAGGTTCTTGACCTTCTGGTTCATCTACGACTTCACCCCTGATTTTTCTATCTCGATGTTGCCGTTTTGGTTCAGGACAAGGGATAGGGATATCCCTTTTGTCCAGCCTCTCGTCTCGACAAGTGCTTTCGGCAGCGTGATAAAATAGAAATTGACTGTCTTGACCCCATTCTTCTTTTTCATTACCGCCTGCAATTTTGGCATTTTTTCACCTTTAAAGCATCTTTATAGGAATTTATGCATAACTTATATTTAAATCTTATTATTTGGATTGCTCACGTAGAGGGCGGGCTAATTTTTATTAGCCCATTGTCTCCCTATCTTGCCTCCCTTGTATTTTCCTTCCCTCTTTGCTCTCTCGATGCCGACGACCTGCTTTTCTCTCATATCCTCTGGCATTAGGCAGTTTACGACCATCTTAAACCTGAACATCGCCCTCCCAGTTGCGGTCATTAGGTCAATCGATTCGCTTGCGCTTATCAATTTACACCTTTCCCAATTATCCCTGAAAAGTTTCTCCAAATACGCCTCGTCATACCAGTATCTTGTAAATCGGTCTAGGTTGAATATAAGTATGCTAAACCCCTCTAGGACACCTTTCTCTAGTAGTTTCTTGAATTTCCTTCTTTGTGCTAGTGGGATACTTCCCCTTTCCGTATCTTTTACTATTCCAATTATGTTAATCTTATCTTCGTTATAGGTATTCCTCTCCGCCCATTTCTTGAGGTATTCCGCCTGCTGGTCTACATTTTGTTCCTCTGAGCTTACTCTTGCGTATATTTTTACATTTATCTCTCCCATTATCTCACCTCGTTGAACCTGCATTTCCCGTCTGGGCAGGAATACCTCTCATTCGGGAAGAACCCGTGCACTGCCAGCTTCCTCCTGCAATACGGGCATTTGTCTACTCCTATCCCCAAGTGCCAAAGTGCATGCCTAAAGTTCATTTCCTCAACCTCCTTTGCTTCGCATACCATTTTGCGAAGTATCTGTTCCTAACCACCGCATTGTGCTTCCTTGCGCATTTCTTCGAGCAGGTCATCTTGTAATTGCTGTTCTTCCGTATCGTGAAGTCCCCTCCGCATATCACGCACTGCCTGATTTCCCAGCACCTGTGCACTACGCAGAACATCTTCACACCCCTACGGAGGCAGTATCGTCTCCACCATCCTGTTTGCCTTCCTGTATGCGTCCAATGTCCCGATGTCGAGCCAGTAGGGTAAATTGAACACCAGTCCTGCCAAGCGGTTCTCTCTCGCAAGAGTCGGGAACACCAAGTCCTCCATCTTCCCCTTCCTGTATTCGGAGTTATAGAATGCCTGCGGTTCTACCACGTAATACCCCGCATTCGCCAAGTTTGATACGACTTTTCCCTTCGGCTTCTCTACGAACTCGGTTATCAGGTTGTTTTCCATCCTGGCTACCCCGAACCTGCGGACTTCATCCTTCGGGACTCGGAATAGTGCGATTGTTGCGGTCATGCCTACCTTCCTGTGGAACTTGACCAACCTGCCTATGTTTATCCTCGTCACGTTGTCCCCGTATGCTACCACCACTGGCTCATAGATGTCCTTCTCTATCATTATTGTCCTCAAGTCCCCTGCGGTTTCCCAACCTAACGTATTTACGGTCAATATGTTATCGGTAAGTCGGGTATTTCTTAGGTAGCTGTCTATTTGGGTCGCCCCGTGCGAGATTCCCACGTAGATTGTGTCTATCTCCTTGCAGGTCAATAGGTTGTCTATCACGAAGTCGATTACTGGTTTCCCCCCTACTGGCAATAGAGGTTTGGGTATTCCGTAAGTCAAAGGTCTTAACCGAGTCCCCTTTCCGCCTGCGAGGATTATTGCTTTCATCTGTTTTTCAACTCCTCCATCGGTTATCATAATCTTTTAGGAGTGGTTGTGATGGGTGAACTGCTTGCATGTGCTTCCTTATCCTTTCTAGGGGGATTGTTTCCCCGCATAATGGGCATTTGCCATTGTCGGTTCTCATTTTGCCTCACCCAACCCTATTCCTTTGTATGTGAAACCCGCATCCCTGAAGTCCTGCGGATTCCAAATTCTTCTTGCATCTATGATTAACTTTCCCTTCATCCCCTTAAAGTCCTTCGGCTTCATCTTCCTGAACTCGTCCCATTCGGTGACCAGTATGCAGCAGTCTGCATCCTTCAGGCATTCCTTGACCGAGCTTGCGGTTCGGGACTTCACCACTGGGTCGTAAGTCGATATTGTCGGCTTTTCCTTCATGTTCAACCACTGGATTATCCTTGTCGCAGGTGCTTCCCTCGTGTCATCCGTGTCGGGCTTGAATGAAAGACCAAGTATTGCTATCTTCTTTTTGTTCAGGTTCGGGAACTGCTCCCAGACCAATTCTGCAACGTGGATTGCCTGCATCTTGTTTGTTTCCAGCACAATGCCTAAGATATATGGGTAGTAATCGAGTTTCTCCGAGAAATATACTATTGCCTTAACGTCCTTCGGGAAGCATGAACCTCCGAATCCTGCGCCTGCATCCAAGAACTGCGAGCCTATCCTGCTGTCCAGACCCATCCCTTCCGTAACTTCCTTTATGTCCAGCCCTTTTACCTTCTCGCAGATGTTCGCCATTTCATTGACAAAAGAAATCTTGGTTGCGAGGAATGCGTTGCTCGCATACTTCACCATCTCTGCCGATACGGTGGACATTATGAGCATGGGAACTTTATCGTTATAAAATAGTCTGAATAGAGTGATGACAGTATCACCTGCTTTCGAGTCGTCCTCTCCTATAATTATTCTATCTGGATGTAGCGTATCATATACCGCCTGACCCTGCCTGAGAAATTCGGGGCACATGCAGACTCCGAAGTTGCTGTTCCCATAGGACTCGATAATCTCCTTGACCTTGCTGGTGGTGTTCGGTATTACGGTGCTTCTGATTACTATTACGTGGTAGGATTTCTTCTTATTTAATGCCTTCCCTATCGTGTGTGCCGTGTCGAATATGTGGGTTAGGTCTACCGAGCCGTCATTCTTGCTTGGCGTTCCGACACAGACGAAGGTTATGTCCGAGTTCAATACTGCTTCCTCCCTCGAACTGGTTGCCGTGAGTTTTCCTTCATTGATTGCCTTCTTGAGTAGATTGTTCAAGTTTGGCTCGTAGAACGGGGCTTTTCCTGCCTGAATAAGTTTTAGCTTGCCCTTGTCCTGTGTGGAGATTATGGTTTCCATCCCGTAGTCTGCGAAGCAGGCTGCCGCTACCAGACCGACATACCCTGCACCGATGATTGAGAGCTTCATGGGGTCACCTCAGTTTAACCTTTTGGTTAGGTCAAATGTCCCGTTATGCACATCAAGTGGGGAGAACCATATATCTCCCTTTTGCCAGTAGCAGTTCCAAAATATTGTATCATCACCAAGAATGCTGAAATCCGAATTGATTTGTATAATTGCATCCGCACCAGTATACCTCTTTGGTTCTGAAATATCCCCTGCAATATGTTCGCTTTCGTTGTCTTCTACTTCGTAGTAGTTTCTATCACCAAGTTCATTTTTTTGAATTGAATCATAATGCCCCCAAGCGTGCCAAGTGAATGTTTGTTGTGTTACTTCCTGATATGTTATAGTTGTGGTAATGTTTTTGCTTTGGTTATATGTAGAGAAGCATTGGATTGTGTCGTTAATTGTGTTGGGAGATAGGTAATATTTTGTTTGGTTACATTCTCTATCCCATTTATCATTACCCTTGGCACATCCAAAGAGTAACATTCCCAACAGCAATATTCCGATTATTTGTGTTTTCATCTACTTCACCTTCTTTTTAACGTCATCAACTCCGAAGTGCTTTTTTATTCCATCTATCCAAACTTTCTTTACGGCAGGAATATACAATTTGTTTTCACCATCCCACAATACACAATAACCTCTTTCTATCTCGGCAAAGACTTCCTTCAGGGCGAGGTTATAGCCTTCTTTATATTTTCTAAGTGCGGTTTGTAGTAATGCTTTTTCGTATTCATCCTGCAGTCGTGCTATCTCCTCGTCCGCATCCTTAAATCCCGCTTCTTTTATGCAAGATGAACGGATTTTGGAGATTTCTTGGTTTAGAATTTTTAGGATTAACCTCGCCCATTTTCTATCTTGTTCTTTTATCTTTTCAGGTAGTTTGTTGTATGATATGTTGGTGTATTCATTTTGCGGAACACATCTCCTAAACCTCCATTCAATCGTTTTTCTCCAAGTTTGCCACTGCTCATGCTCCAATTCTGCCAACTTTTCTAATAATTCCTTTTCAATCTCTGTTTTCATGGGTTCACCTTGATTTTATGGTTTTTCAATTCCCTATCGAGACTGATTCCGTCTAATATCATTGCCTTTGCGAGATGCGAGAGGTTGTGCTTCATGAGGATTTCCTTAATATTTTTCTCCGATATTTTTGCTTTTTTCTTATAGTTTGGGGTATAATGCTGGTGGTATGCCTTCATGTATGCCTTCTTCTTTGCCTTGACCTCAGGAAGCTGGTTGTATGCCTTCATCTTTGCCTTCTTCTTTGCCTTGACCTCAGGAAGCTGGTTGTATGCCTTCATCTTTGCCTTCTTCTTTGCCTTGACCTCTGGAAGCTGGTTGTATGCCTTCATGTATGCTTTTTTATCAAACACCATTTTCAATCACCTTAATTTATCCGTAAATTAAGGCGCATAATTCCTTTCAGGGAATTATTGCACCTTTAGAGGGG
>Ga0315281_10000792_pt1 | contig 45635 bp, 35 predicted proteins | sample YL17G07_0_MG_FD_204540 | JGI IMG/M metagenome (GOLD analysis project Ga0315281, IMG submission 204540) | Sediment microbial communities from Yellowstone Lake, YNP, Wyoming, USA - YL17G07_0 | ecosystem: Environmental > Aquatic > Freshwater > Lake > Sediment | place: USA: Wyoming | collected...
CGGCAACCGTCGCGTCCACCGGGGCCGCGCCCGCGAGCATGCTCTCGACGGCCAGCTTGACTGCTGCGAGCCCGTTCCTGGAGGCGATCGCCACCGGCCGCGCCAGGCCGGCCTCCTTCGCGGCCTGTACCGCCGGCTGGGCAACGGCGGCCACCGCAGCGGCTTTGGCCGTGGTTGTAATGAGATCGCGACGGGTCAGCGTCTTCTCTTCCGGCATGGAGGCTTTCCTTCGGACCGCAAGGATACCTTCTCCCCGTTGCCCCGGCGGCCGCACGCCGCTACAGTATCCGTGTGCTACGCGTCCTGATGGCGGTGTCGGTCGTGGCGGCCCTGGCCGTCGCGTGCTCGCACGCCCCACGGTGCGACCGGCTCCTCGCGGGCGGTCAAGTGCACACGCCGACCGGCGTCCAGCGGCTCGAGGTCGCGGTGGATGGAGGACGCATCGTCGCCCTGGTCCCGCCCGCGGACGCGGGAGCGTGGCGCAGAGCCGCGGCCGAGGTGGTGGACGTGAGCGGTGCCCACCTCTACCCCGGTTTCACGGAGAGCCACGGGCACCTCGTCGGCTACGGCGCGTCGATCGAGCAGGTGGACCTGCGCAACGCGGCGAGCTTCGCCGAGGTTGTCGAGCGCGTGAAGCGCGCGGCTGCGAAGGTCCCGCCCGACAGATGGGTCCTGGGCTGGGGGTGGGACCAGAACCGCTGGCCGGAGAAGGCGTTCCCGAGCCATGCCGCGCTCTCGGCGGCGGTGCCGGACCATCCCGTCCTGCTGCGGCGGGTGGACGGTCACGCGGTGCTCACCAACGCGCGAGGGCTGGCGGCGGCCGGCATTACCGCCGCCACGAAGGACCCACCGGGCGGGCGCATCCTGCGCGACGTGTCCGACTCCCCCACCGGGGTGCTGGTTGACACCGCGGCGAACCTTCTGGACAGGGCGGTCCCGGCGCCCACAGCGATAGACATCGAGCGGCGCGCGCTTCTGGCCTGCAACGACCTCGCGACGTTCGGCATTACCGAATTCCAGGATGCGGGCACCGGCCGCGACGAGCTGGCCGTGCTGCGCAAGCTCGAAGGTGAGGGGCGGTTGCCGTTGCGGGTGTACGTGATGCTCGACGGCGGCGACGACCAGCTCCTGGACGGCGAGTTCGCCGCCGGGGCGCGGGTGGGCGTGGACGGGATGCTCGCGGTACGCGCGGTCAAGCTGTTCGCGGACGGGGCGCTAGGCTCCCGCGGGGCGTGGCTCGCACAGCCGTACACCGACGAGCCGGGAACGCGCGGTCTCGAGGTGACGCCCGAGGCGCGCCTCGAAGATGTGATCCGGCGGGCCGCGAAAGCGGGGTTCCAGCCGTGCGTGCACGCCATCGGCGACGGCGCGGTGACGCGAGTCCTCGACCTCTACGAGCGTGCACTGGGGCCCGGCGGGGCCGCCCTGCGCCCGCGGATCGAGCACGCCCAGGTCGTGCGCCCGGCCGACGTGTCCCGCTTCGCCACGCTCGGCGTCATCGCCGCGGTTGAGCCCACGCACTGCACTTCCGACATGCCTTGGGCGCCGGCGCGCCTGGGTCCGGAGCGGATCGCCTGGGCGTACCGCTGGCGATCGCTGCTGGCCGCCCACGCCAGGCTGTGCCTGGGTTCGGACGTCCCGGTGGAGAGCCCCGACCCCCGGCTCGGGCTGTGGGCCGCGGTGACACGTCGTACCCCACAGGGGACACCCTCGGAGGGGTGGAACTTGGCGGAGGCGCTCACATCGGCCGAGGCGGTGGCCGGCTACACGTCCTGGGCCGCGTATGCTGCGTTTGAGGAGAACTGGCGTGGGACGCTCGTCCCCGGCAACGCTGCCGATCTCACCATCCTCGACCGCGACGTCGAGGTGGGAGGGGCGGCAGAGATTTTGCAGGCAAGAATCCTGCGCACCGTGGTCGCGGGGCGCGATGTTTTCGTTGCGAGGAGCGGGACGTGAGGATGCCATCGGTGCTTGTGATGCTCGCGCTCGCCGGAGGTTGGTCGTGGGGTTGCGGGGGAGGCAGCACGGCTGACCAGGAGGAGCACTGGGCGAAGCTGCGCGACGACATGGTCGCCACCCAGATCGCCGCGCGCGGCGTTCGCGATACAACCGTTCTGACGGCGCTGCGCACGGTCCCCCGTCACCTCTTCGTCCCGCCCGAGGTGCGCGCGGAAGCGTATGCCGATCATCCGCTCCCCATCGGCGAGGGGCAGACGATCTCCCAGCCGTACATCGTCGGGCTGATGACCGAGCTTCTGGAGGTGAAGCCGGGCGACCGCGTGCTCGAGATCGGCACCGGCTCGGGCTACCAGGCGGCGGTCCTGGCCGCGATGGGGTGCGAGGTCTACACGATCGAGATCCGCGCCGCGCTGGCGCACGAGGCCGAGAAGCGCCTGCCATCCCTCGGCTACAAGAACGTCCACGTTCGGGCCGGTGACGGGTACGCGGGCTGGCCCGACGTTGCGCCGTTCGCGGGCATCGTGGTCACTGCCGCCCCCGAGCGCATCCCCCAGCCGCTGCTGGATCAACTGGCGATCGGCGGCCACATGGTGATCCCGGTGGGTTCGTTCTACCAGCAGCTCAAGGTGATCACGCGCCGCGGCGACAAGGACTTCCCCGAGAGCGACGTGATCCCGGTCCGGTTCGTCCCCATGACCGGGGAGGTCGAGAGAAGGCCCTAGGCGGGCCTTGCCCCCTCTATTCTTGCCACTCCGTGCCGGTTCTCTTTTCTTGCCCCGCGGGCTCGGAGCAGTCGCTCGGGCTGCGCATCGGGCGCAGCCCTCCGACCCGCCTGAGCCTGCGACCGAGCAGGCGCAGACCGGCGTGCGGACCCTCGCTGTTCCCTGCCCTCGCTGCGCTCGGCAGGGCCAGCGTATCCGCCCGCCGGTCTGGCCGCTCGGTGCCCGCACGCTCCGGCGAGATATCTCCTCGGCCCGCGGGGCGGATTGACCCCCACCCTCCCGTGCGCGGAAGCCCTGCTCATGTTCTTCGTCAGTCCGAGCGGGTGATCCAACAACCGTGGCCTCCCATACTCCGGGCGGGGCTTTCAGTCGCCCCTGGGGTGGGGCGCGCGTGCTCTTTCTTGGTCCACGGGGTGGAGACTTTTCTTTTTCCGGTCCCGCGGTGACCGAATGCGGGCTGCGGAGGAATTGGCCACCCGCGGCACCGGCGGATTGAAGACCCCCCTCCCAGCGTTAGGTCAGAGTGTCTGCTTTATCGGGGCAACGTCTGTGCCTGCTGCCATGAGTGGTTAGCTGTCGTCACCGCGTGGTGCCTCACGCTGCGGCCATCGCCAGTACCCAAAGATGCTCGCGACAAGCACCACACACGAGATTGCGATTTCCACAGGCTCCGTATGTTCAAACGCGTACCTTGCGAATCCGCTCGCCACAAGCCACCCATCAAAACAAAGGCTGACAAAGACAACCAAGGCAAGTACGACCAGCGACCAGCGGCGCCGGGCTAGCAGGCCGAAGCCAGCAACCATGCCAACCGCGTCGGTGACCAAGATCGCGACACCGACAAGCCGCCAGTGGAATGACCATTCCGCCTTGTCGAGTGACCCACCGGCGCCTTTCACAAGAAAAGCCAACAGGTCTGCATGTTCCTGCGTGTTCAGCAGGCCACGCACTGCAAGAAAGCAGGAGACCCCGAAGACCAGGACGACAAGCGTGCCGACAATTCGAATCAGCATGAGGTTCGAAAGCTGACTTTGAAGGAGTTGGTCAAACTAAGACGAAGAGAGACGGGGTACGAGCAAACTAAGCCGAGGGCCAAGCGACCGCCGCGTGTACGGGAGTCGCCGGATCTGGCGCGTGTTAGCTGCCTGGACGCCTCCATCTCTTTCCCCGCAATCTTTGCGTCAGCACCGTGCTCTCGCGGACCCAACGACGACCACCCTGTTCCTGTCGCCGAGTATAGGCCAGTTGAGACAAGCCTGGCCGCTCGTGTCTTAGTCGTTTGGGAGGGGGGTATTCAATCCGCCCCTGGGGTGCGGCAGCCATGGCTCCGGCGACCGCGGGTCACCGCACACGCGAGCTGGGACGGGGTGTCGGTGCCGCCGTCTCATGCGAACACCGAGGGGCCCCGGACCGGATCGCGCTCCTGCGGTCGCGGTCGCCGGAGTCTCGGGCCGCAGCGAGCGGGGGAAAGCAAGGCCCGAGCGGCGCCGCACCCCAGGGGCAAAAGAAAACCCGGCACGGAGTGCCACTAGGAGCACAACCTCCGAGCCCGCCGGGCAAAAGAAAACTGGCGCGGGGGCCCGCGGGAATGCGGAGCTAGTGCGTGGGCGCAGGGATCGGGGTAGGGGTCGGAGGCACCTTGATGACGTCACCGTGGTCCTGGACGATCTGCCGGTACCAGGAGTCGGGGTACTTGGGGTGGGTGACGTTCCCCTGGGTGTCCTTGACGTTGCCGTCCATGTACTTGACGAGCAGGTCCTCGCCCAGCTTCCGCCACCTCTTGTGCACCAGCTCGCCCTGCGCGACCGAGTACCTCGTCAGGTAGTCGCGGGCGAGGTCGGGCGCCTGCGCGTAGAGGGCAAGTGCCGCCTTGTCGATCCCAGGCTGGTCGGCGAGGAAACGGCCCTCCAGCTCGAGCTGCACCTGCTGAATGTCAACGATCATGTCGGAGTACCGGGAGTAGGCGAAGTTCGCCACCCAGTTGAACACCCAGAACAGGGAGTCCCACGAGAAGTGGTGCAGGTCGGCGACCCCGACACCGTACGGCTTCGGCACCTCCCGGATGCCGCAGTACATCGGCGCCCACACCGTGGAGTAGGTGTCGTCCACGCCCCACCAGATCACCCCGCCGATCAGGTCTGGCAAGCTCGACCGCATCTGGGCGACAAAGGAGTACCCGGTCTGCTGGGTGGAGATCGCGCGCTCGTTGACGTACTCCTGGCCGTCCACCTTGAACGTCATCGGCCGCCAGCGGTACGGGCAGGCGAATGGGCCGGCGCCGACGTCCTTCGTCATGTCGAACTCGGTCCCTTCGAAGTGGTCGCGCATGAGCGCCATCACGTCCGCGACCGACAGCTTCCTGTCGGGCTTGATCCACAGCGGCAGCGGAGTAGCGCCCGGCACCCCCTTCACGTAGTCGATCGAGAGGTTCGCCGAAGGGGCGGCGCGCCGGAACATGCTCCACACGCGCGCCTCGCACGCGCGCAACGCGCCGAAATCGAGGGGTGCGTAGGCGTCGGCGAAGGAAAAGTCCTCGTCCTTGCCCGAGAACCACCCCTTCTCGCGGGCGAACGAGATTACGTCCTTGGAGTACAGGCAGTTGGCGGGGTCGCTTTGCGGGAACTGCCGGATGCGCGCCTGGTTCGCGTGCGCCGAGATGTAGCCATCCGGCACGCGGCGCGCGACCCAGGCGGCGCCCTTGACCCCCTTGCCCTTGCCGATGATCTCGAGGATCCAGGCTTCGTTCGGATCGGCGACCGAGATGGACTCGCCGGTCGAGGCGTACCCGTACTCGGTGACGAGGTCGGTCATTACCTTGATCGCCTCGCGCGCGGTCTTCGCGCGCTCCATGCCGAGGTTCATCAAGGAGACGTAGTCGATGCCGATGGGGGGGTCCGGCTTCAGCTCGTCCCGGCCGGTGAACGTGGTCTCCCCGGTCGAGACCTGGTGCTCGTTGATGTTGCCGACCACCCAGTACGTCAGCGGCGCCTGCGGGATCCAGCCCAGGAACTTGCCCGAATCCCCCTCGATGACCTCGCGCCTCGCACCGGCCGGGAAGGAGCCGCCCGGGATCAGCACGAGCTCGCCGTACAGCTCGTGCGAGTCCGCGTTGTACGTGATCATCGTCGAGCCGTCGGCCGACGCGCCCTTGGTAACGATCAGGTTGGTGCACGCATCAGCCGGCCGCGGCACGACGGCAGCGCAGATCAGCGCGGCGCAGAAGGCGGCGATGAGTCTTTTCACGGTGTCTCCTCCGGTAGTTTGTCGGCGCGGGCGACGCGCCGCCCGCAAAGGATAGCAGCACGGGTGTTCGCCCCGCGAACGAGCATGGGGGCGCCGCGACTCTGCCGTGCGCGCAATGCCTCGGGAAGCAACGGTTGTAGCGGTCCGGGGGGCGGGCGAGCCCTGCCCCGACCCAACAGGGAGGGGCTAGCCCTCCTTCAGCCAGACCTGCGTGGTTCGCTTCTCCTGGCCGAACTCCAGCTTCCCCTCGCGCGCCAGCCAACCGATCGCCATGAAAACGACGCCCCGCGGTGCCTTCACGGCCTTCTCGATGCCGGACAGACTCGTCTTGCCGTGCTCGTGCAGGTACTGCCAAACTTTGCCTGCGGTTTTCCCGATGGTTTCCGTGTACGTCATCGCTTCGACCTCCGTAGAATCTGGATTTTGACACATTCGCAACAACGTGACAATCCCCTGGCGGGTCAGAGAACACGAGGGTGCGGGCTTGCCGGCCTATCAGGCGCCGGGCGCCTCGCCCTTGAGGAACACGGCTCCCAGCGGCGGCAGCGTCAGGTTCAGCGAGAACGGACGGCCGTGGGTCGGGATGTCCTCGGCGACCACACTGCCGAAGTTACCCATCCCGCTCCCGCCGTACGTCTCGCCGTCGCTGTTGAGCAACTCGTGCCAGGTGCCGCCGAACGGCACGCCCAGCCGGTAGCCAACCCGTGGCACCGGGGTGAAGTTGCAGGCGACCAGCACCGCTTCCCCGCCCCTGCCCTTGCGCAGAAAAGAGAGGATGCTCCCCTGCCAGTCGGCACAGTCAACCCACTCGAACCCATGCGGGTCGCAGTCGTTCTCAAAGAGCGCGGGCTCGGAGCGGTACATCCGGTTGAGGTCTGCGACCAGCTTTCGCACGCCCTCGTGGGGCGCGTACTGCAGGAGGTGCCAGTCCAGGCTCTCCTCGTGATGCCACTCGCGCCACTGGGCGATCTCGCCGCCCATGAACAGGAGCTTCTTGCCGGGCTGGGCCCACATGTACGCCAGCAGCAGCCGCAGGTTGGCGAACTTCTGCCAATCGTCCCCGGACATCCTCCCGAGCAGCGAGCCCTTGCCGTGCACGACCTCGTCGTGCGAGAGCGGCAGCACGAAGTTCTCGTGGAACGCGTAGAGCTGCCGGAATGTGATCTGGTTGTGGTGGTAGGCCCGGTGGATCGGCTCGAGGTGCATGTACTCCAGGGTGTCGTGCATCCAGCCCATGTCCCACTTGAGCCCGAAGCCCAGACCCCCGACGTAGGTCGGGCGCGAAACCATGGGCCAGGCGGTGGACTCCTCGGCCATCATCTGCACGTCCGGGTGACGGCGGTAGACCTCCTCGTTGCAGCGGCGGAGGAACGCGATGGCGTCGAGGTTCTCCCGCCCGCCGAAGACGTTGGGGATCCACTCCCCCTCCTTGCGCGAGTAGTCCAGGTAGAGCATCGAGGCCACGGCGTCCACGCGCAGCCCGTCAATGTGGTACTTCTCGAGCCAGAACAGGGCGTTCGAGATCAGGAAGCTCGAGATCTCCTTGCGACCGTAGTTGAAGATGTAGCTCCCCCAGTCGGGGTGGTACCCCTGGCGCGGGTCCGCGTGCTCGTAGAGATGCGTGCCGTCGAAGTAGGCGAGGCCGTGCTCATCCGAGGGGAAGTGCGAGGGCACCCAGTCCAGGATCACCCCGATGCCGGCGCGGTGCAGGGTGTCGATCAGGAACATGAAGTCCTGCGGGGTGCCGTAGCGGCTGGAGGGCGCGAAGAAGCCCGTGATCTGGTACCCCCAGGAGCCGAAGAAGGGGTGTTCCATCACAGGCATGAACTCGACGTGGGTGAAGCCCAACTTCGTGACGTACTCGGCGAGCCTGGGCGCCAGCTCCCGGTAGGAGAGCCATCGGCCGCCTTCCTCCGGCACCCGCATCCACGAGCCCGGGTGCACCTCGTAGATCGCCGTCGGGGCATCGAGTCGGTTGCGGGGGCCTCGCTTTGACATCCACTCCGAGTCGCTCCAGGTGTAGTCCAGATCCCACACGACCGAGCCTGTCTTGGACGGGGTCTCGTGGTGGACGCCGAACGGGTCGGCCTTGTCCGCCCGGTAGCCGTGAAGACGCGAGTACACGTGGTACTTGTAGAGCGCGCCCTTGCCGAGGCCGGGGATGAACCCCTCCCAGATCCCGGACTGGCCGCGCGACCCGAGGAGGTGGCTCCCCTTGTTCCAGCCGTTGAAGTCACCGGTCACCGCGATCCGCTCGGCGTCGGGGGCCCAGACCGCGAAGTACACGCCCTCGACACCATCGACGGTGATGAGGTGCGAGCCCAGCTTGTCGTAGAGGTTGAAGTGGCTTCCCTCGTTGAAGAGGAAGAGGTCGTCCTCGGTCAGCAGGCTGACGTCGTACCGCACCGGCCTGTGGGTCTTGTTCATGGCCAGTTTCCCTTCTCCGGGGCGCTCCGGATGCTCGCCAAGATACCAGAAGCCGGGATCGCGGTCTCGCCTGCAAGCCTCACCGCGGCGACGCGGGCATCGGGAGATCTGGGGCGGACCGCCGGGTCGCCGCAGGAGCTCCTACATGAGCCGACCCTGGATCGTCGGGGGTTGGCCGGTCCGTTCCGCAACGGAGAAGCGGGCGGTGACCGTTGACTCCGTCTGGGCAACGTCGTCGCGAACGCTTACCGCGACCGTCCGGTCGGCGAGCCGCGCAAACCGCTAGGTCAACGCGATGTGCAGCTCGCGCAACTGCTCGGGATCCACCGTGTTCGGCGCCTCGGTGAGCAGGCAGTTTCCGGCGGTGGTCTTGGGGAACGCGATCACGTCGCGGATCGAGTCGCGCCCGGCCATCAGCATCACCATGCGGTCGAGCCCGAGGGCGAGCCCGCCGTGGGGCGGGGCGCCGTAGCGGAAAGCCTCGAGCAGGAAACCGAACTTGTGCTTCGCCTGGGCCTCGTCGATCCCGAGCGCGGTGAACACCCGCCGCTGCAGTGCGGGGTCGTGGATGCGGATCGAGCCGCCCCCAAGCTCCACCCCGTCCATGACCACGTCGTACGCGCGCGCCCGAACGGCGCCCGGGTCGCTCTCGAGCTTGTCCACGTCCTCCGGCCTGGGCGAGGTGAATGGGTGGTGGCTCGCGTAGAAACGCCTGGTCTCCTCGTCCCACTCCAGTAGGGGGAAGCCCGTCACCCACAGGAAGGCGTGGGCGCCCTGCGGGATCAGCTCGAGCCTGCGACCGAGCTCCACGCGCAGCGCGCCCAGAGCGGCGAACACGACCTTGGGGGTCCCTCCGACCACCACGAGGAGGTCGCCCTCCTCCGCGCCCGCGGCCTCGAGGAAAGCGGCGATCCCCTCATCGCCCATGGCCTTCTTGGCCGGCGAGCCGTACCCCTCCGCCGTCTTGCGGAACCAGACGACCCCGGGGGCGCCGTAGGGCTTCACGAGCTCCGAGAGCTCGTCCAGTTGCTTGCGGGAGAACGATGCACCACCCTGCACTACCAGCCCCTTCACGCGCCCGCTCTCGGCGGCCTTGCGGAGGCCCTCGAAGGCGCACGCCCTCGCCGCCTCGCCGAGCTCGACCAGCTCCATGCCGAAACGGGTGTCGGGCCGGTCGCTGCCGAAGCGCTCGACCGCCTCGGCGAAGGTCAGGCGCGGAAACGTCGCGGGCGGGGTGATCCCCACGATCGGGAAGACGTGCGCGAAAAGCCCCTCGATGAGGGTGAAGATGTCCTCCTCCTCGACGAACGAGGCCTCGACGTCAACCTGGGTGAACTCGAGCTGACGCTCGGCGCGGAGGGCCTCGTCCCGGAAGCACCGCGCGATCTGGATGTAGCGCCCGAGGCCGGCCACCTGAAGCAGTTGCTTGAACAGCTGCGGCGACTGCGGCAGCGCGTAGAACGTCCCCCGCGACAGGCGCGAGGGGACCAGGAAGTCGCGCGCGCCCTCGGGGGTCGAGCGCGTCAGGATCGGGGTCTCCACCTCCACGAACGCCATCTTGTGAAAATATTCACGAATTGCGTAGGTGATGCGGTCGCGAAGCACGAGCGTCGCCATCATCTCCGGGCGGCGCAGATCCAGGTAGCGGTAGCGCAGCCGCAGCTCCTCCGAGGCGTTGACCCGGTCCTCGACCACGAACGGCGGCGTCTCGGCAGCGGTGAGCAGCTCGACCGCCTCGGCCTCCACCTCGACCTCGCCGGTCGGCATCTCGGGGTTCACGGTCTCGGCCGAGCGCGGGACCACCGTGCCCACCACGCGGACCACGTCCTCTTGCGAGAGCTTCTCCCCCGCCTCGCGCAGTTCGTCGCGCAGCAGGACCTGCACCCACCCGTCGCGGTCGCGCAGGTCAACAAACACGATCCCGCCCAGGTTGCGGCGGCGGCGCACCCACCCCACAAGCTCGACGCGCCGCCCCACGTCGGCGGCGCGCAGGCTTCCGCAGAAAGGCCTTTCCCACGCTCGCATCAGCGTCGCTCCCATGTAATCCCTCCGCCGGCGACAGCAACGCCGGGATTCTAGCAGGGGACCCACCGGCGGCAGGCCGGCACGGCGCTAGACTCACGGCGACAACGGAGGAGACGGTCATGACGACGAGGAATGTTCACGGCCAGGTTCTGGCCGCCTGTGTGGCCGGTTTTGCACTCGTGGCACCGGCGTTGGCCCAGGCGCAGGAGGCCGCGACGGCAAGGGAGGTCAGTCTCGCGGCGCCGAGGGCGACGAGCGAGTTCTCCGTCGAGCAGGCGCTCAGGACGCGGCGCTCGCTGCGCTCGTTCGCCCCGACCCCTCTCACGCTCGCCGAGGTCTCTCAGTTGCTCTGGGCGGCGCAGGGGATCACCGGCGAGCGCGGTCGCCGCACGGCACCATCCGCCGGTGCGCTCTACCCCCTCGAGCTCTACCTGGTGGCCGGCAACGTGACCGGGCTCCCGAGCGGCGTCTACCGGTACCGCCCCGCGGAGCACGGGCTTGTGCAGGTGGCCGCGGGTGATCGCCGCGCCGAGGTGGCCGCAGCCTGCCGGCAGAGCTGGGTGGCCGAGGCGCCCGCGTCCGTGGCGTTCACTGCGGTCTACGCGCGCACCGCGAAGAAGTACGGGGAGCGGTCCGTCCGCTACGTCCCCATCGAGGTGGGCGCCGCCGCCGAGAACCTGGCTCTGCAGGCGGTCGCCCTCGGCCTCGGCACGACGGTCGTGGGGGCGTACGACGACGCAAGGCTCGCCGCGGCCCTCGGCAGCGCCGACGACGAGCAGCCGCTCGCGCTGCTCCCGGTGGGGCGGAAGTAGCCGCGGGATCGAGCCACCCGAGCCGGGAGGAGAACGGCCGCCCGCTGTCGATTCAGGCGGGCAGCGTCACGCTGCGCAGAAACTCGGCGCTGCGCTCGGGAAGCGAGGTGTTGATGAACATCCCGGTGCCGAGCTCGAACCCGGCGGACTTGGTCACCCGCGGGATGAGCGAGATGTACCAGTGGAAGTACTTCACCGCCCCCTCCTGCGGGGAGAGCGAGCGGATCACGAAGTTGTAGTCGGGGTCCTGGAGGCCGACGTAGAGCCGCGCGAGCACCTCGCGCAGAAGCACCGCCAGATCGGCCACCTCGGAGTCGGAGACGTCGCCGAAGTACGCACAGTGGCGCTTGGGGAAGATCCAGACGTGGAACGGGGACAGTGCCGCGTACGGCACGAACGCCGCGAACGAAGCGTTCTCGGCGATCACCCGCTCCCCGTCGTTAAGCTCCTCCTGCAGGGAGCGGCAGTACAGGCACTCGCCTTTGTCCCCCCAGTGCCGCACCGCCTCCTCCAGGCGGGCACGCAACTGCCCCGGGAGCACCGGCATGCCGACGATCTGCGAGTGCGGGTGGATGAGCGATGTGCCCGCGGCCTCGCCGTAGTTCTTGAACACGATCACGTGCGCGATGCGCTGGTCGTCGTAGAAGGCGCGCAGGCGGTGGCGGTACGCGGCCAGGACGTGCTCCAGATGCCCGACCGGCAGGAGGGCCATGGTCAGGTTGTGCGCCGGGGTCTCGACGATCACCTCGTGGAGCCCCACACCGGAGAGGAACGTCCGGAACCCGTCCACGTGGCGCTCGACCTCGCCTTCCGGCGTGAGCGCCGCGTACCGGTTGGGCACCGAGCGCACCATCCACCCGCCGCCGGGGGCGGCGACGCGGAACTGCTCGGCCGGCGTCTTGTCCTCGTTGCCCGGGCAGAAGGGGCACTCGGGCGCGAACGCGGGGAGCGCGGCCTTCTGCTTCTTCTGGGTGAACTCCTCGGGGCGTCTGGCGCGCTCGGTCGCGATGATCACCCAGTCGCCGGTCACCGGGTTGGAGCGGATCTCGGGCATGGTGGGGCCTCCCTGCCGCGTGCGGATCGCATGCTGCGCTCTCGAGTTGATCCTACCCGTCCTGGGTACACCGCCGGCGCGCCGCTGTCAAGCGCACCCTCGGAAACACTTCGCGCGAAACGGCGTACGCTTCCCAGGGGCGCACGCCCCCGGGGGGGTGTCATGGTCAAGTTTCTCCTCTGGCTGATCCTGCTGGTGCTGTGCTGGCCGCTCGCGCTACTGGCGCTGCTCCTCTACCCGATCGTCTGGCTCTTTCTCCTGCCGTTCCGCCTCCTGGGAATCGCCGTCGAGGGCGTCCTCGGGCTGTTCAAGGCGATCATCACGCTCCCCGCACGGGTACTCGGCGGTCCCAACCGCGGCTAGCCTGGACTATTCATGGGGGGCCGTAGCGAGAGCGCGGAGGTGGCTGTCATGGTGGGCGAACGTAGGGGCGAGGACCGGAGCCGTACTGGTAGGTACGGCGGCACGGTCCGAACCCCGAGTACGCCCGCCAGGGCGGCCAGATCCGCGCTCGCAGTAGGCACCTTCGTGAATAGTCCAGGCTAAGAGGAGGGGGCGGTACCCTCGGGCTTCGTTTCGCCCGGACGCTTGCGGCGGCGGCGGCGCTTCGTGACGGACGAAGGCTGGGTTTCGGAGGCGGCCTGCTCGCGGGGCTGCGGGCGGGGGCGCGGCTGCACCGGCAGGAACAGGGTGTTGTCGGCGTGCTTCACCGGTATGTCCGCGCCCAGGAGCTTCTCGATGGCAGGGAGCGAGTACACGAAGTTCTCGCAGGCAAGGGAGATCGCCTTGCCCTCGGCGCCCACACGCGCGGTCCGCCCGACCCGGTGGATGTAGTCCTCGGAGTCCTGGGGGAGGTCGTAGTTGATCACGTGGGAGACGCCTTCGATGTGGAGGCCGCGCGAGGCGACGTCGGTGGCCACCAGGATGGGCAGCTTGCCCTCCTTGAAGTCGGAGAGGACCTTCAGGCGTCGCGTCTGGATCACCGAGCCGGTCAGGCCGCGCGCAAGGTAGCCGTGGCGCTCCAGCCGCTCGACAAGCCGGCGCGCCTCCTCGCGGGTGTTGACGAAGATCATCGTGCGGTCGCAGCCCTCCCGCGCCAGCACTCCGAGCAGCAGTGAGAACTTCTCCCGCGAGCCGACGTGGTAGAGCTCCTGTTCGAGGCGATCGGGGGTGATCTCCTCAGGGTTCACGATGATCTCGGCGGGGTCCCGCATCTCGGAAAAGCCGAGCTGCAACACACGGGCCGAGAGCGTAGCCGTGTAGAACATCGTTTGGCGCTTGCCGGGCGCCGGCAACCGCCGTGTAATCTCGCGCAGGTCGTCGATGAAACCCATGTCGAACATGCGGTCCGCCTCGTCCACGACAAACACCTGAACGCCTCTCAGGGAGGTCACGCCCTGGCGCAGGTAGTCGAGCAGGCGGCCCGGCGTCCCCACCAGCAGGTCCACGCCGCGGACCAGCTCCGCTCGCTGCTCACGGTATTCCATGCCCCCGAAGACCGCCTCGGTGACGAGGCCGGTGTGGGCGCCCAGCTTCTCGGCGTCGGCCGCCACCTGGACCACCAGCTCGCGTGTAGGCGCAATAACCAGCGCCCGCGGGTGGCGCGGCTCCGGGGCCGGCGTGGCGAGCAGCCTGGTGAAGATGGTCACCAGGTACGCGGCGGTCTTGCCGGTTCCCGTCTGCGCCTGAGCCGCCACGTCGCGGCCGGCGAGAGTCAGCGGGAGCACCTCGGCCTGCACGAGCGTGCAGCGGGTGAAGCCCGCGTCGTCGAGGCCCTGCTGGACTTGCGGCAGAAGGTTGAACTCTGCAAAGGAGCGGTGCGAGAACAGCGTACCCGGTTCACTCACGCCGGCAGTATAGCGGGCGGCGGGCCCTTCGCGGAGACCCAGCTGGAAGGGGCTGCGCCGCTGCATGCCTGGAGACTCTCAAGCCTGCTTTGGCGCGAGTCTGCTGTGGCGGAAGCTGTAGCCGGCGTAGATCGTCAGGCCAATGAGCAGCCAGACCAGGAAACGCAGCCATGTCACGAAAGGCAGGCTGAGCATGAGGTAGCCGCAGAGCACGATGCCGAGGATCGGGATCGCCGGGTAGAGCGGCGCTTTGAACGGGCGGTGGACCTCGGACCGCGTCCGGCGCAGCACCAGCACGCCGGCGGACACGATCATGAAGGCAAACAACGTTCCGATGGAGCATAGCTCGGCGACGACGTTGATCGGGGTGAGGGCCGAGGAGACCGCCACCACAATCCCCGTGATGGTGGTCGTGAGGTAGGGAGTGCGGAAACGTTCGTGAACCTTCGACATCAGCGGCGGCAGCAGGCCGTCGCGCGACATCGCGAACAGGATGCGCGGCTGCCCGAGCAGGAGCACCAGCAGCACGCTGGTGATCCCGGCCAGCGCCCCGACGCTCACGACCACCGATGCCCAGGGCATGTTGAGCACGTTGAGCACCAGCGCGACCGGGTCGGCGACGTTGAGCTGCTTGTACGGCACCACGCCGGTCATGATCGCGGCCACCACCACGTACAGGACCGTCGCCACCGCGAGCGAGCCCATGATGCCGATCGGCATGTCGCGTTGTGGGTTGACCGCCTCTTCGGCAGTGGTAGAGACCGCGTCGAACCCCACGTAGGCCAGGAACACGATCGCCGCCGCGGTCACGACACCCTTGAAGCCGAACGGCATGAACGGATTCCAGTTCGTTGGGTTGACGTACCAGGCGGTCAGCCCGATGAAGATGAGGATCACCACGACCTTGATGATCACCATGATCAGGTTGACGCGGGCGCTCTCCTTGATCCCGCGCACCAGAAGCCAGGTCAGCACCGCGATGATCAGCACCGCTGGTAGGTTTAGGATGCCGGGTTGCTGGCCCTGGGGCGCCCACGGCGGCGCGCACCAGGCGTGCGGCAGGCTCACCCCCATCGGCTGGAGCAGGTGGTTGACCAGGTTCACGAGGTACGCCGACCAGCCGATGGCCACCAGGCTCGCGCCGACCATGTACTCCAGGATCAGGTCCCAGCCGATGATCCAGGCCACGATCTCGCCCAGGGTGGCGTAGCCGTAGGTGTAGGCGCTGCCTGCCACCGGGATCATTGCGGCCAGCTCCGCGTAGCACAGCGCCGCGCACCCGCACGCGGCCGCCGCGATCACGAAGGAGAGGATGATGCCGGGGCCCGCGTGGTTGGCCGCCTCCACCCCGGGCAGCACGAAGATCCCCACCCCAATGATGCAGCCGATGCCGATCGCGATCAGGTCCCAGACCTTGAGCACCCGCCTGAGGCCGTGCTTCTCGTCCTCGGTCTCCTTCAGGACCAGGGTCAGGGGCTTGGTGCGCAGGAGCGACGAGCTCATCGGGCGAATCCTCCCTGAGGGTGCAGTGCCGCGGCGCAACGTCGCGTCACCTTAGCAGCCACCTTCAGTCAAAGGGAAGGGGAAAAGGGAAGAGGGAAGACGAGAACGGCACGATTGGCCCCCGCGCAGACAGCAGGCGCCAGTCTCAGTGCGGAGGGGCATCGCGCCGGGTGATCCACATCTCGACAGATGCGCGGCGGGCCGGCGTTTCGGCGCGCGGACGGAGCGTCTCCAGCGCGCCCTTCGGGCCACCGGCGTAGAGATCGTGGATCACGGCGCGCTCCAGGGAGGCCCGCCAGCTCATGGGCGGCGCCGTCCTGCTCGCCGCCAGCAGCGCACCCAGAAGGAGCGCCACGGCGACGAGCCGCTCGCCGCGCCAGCCTCCCGGCGTCGCGAGGACCAGGAGCTGCACGCCGGCGGCCAGCGCCAGCACCGCGAGCATGACGGCGAGCACACTGGACGGCAGCCACGACGGAATCAGCACCCCGTCGGCCAGCAGTCCGGGCGCGAGCGTGAACGCAGGCAGGCCGAAGTCCTCCGGCGGGAACGGGAAGCTCGCGACCAGAGGCCAGAGCTGAGCCCACCCCCAGAGCGCGCCCAGCGCGACGAGCACCCGTCCCCACGTCCGCTCCAGCGCGCTCTCCGCGCCCCGGGCCGCGAGCACGAACACCAGCGGCAGCACCGGGAGCAGGTAGCGGGGCCCGGGAAACCAGCCGCCGTGCCAGTTCGCGTAGCCGGACATGACCACCAGCAGGGCCAGGGGCGCGGCCGTCAGGGCGAACCGCGCGCCAAGTTCCCCCGGCCAGCGCGGCCTGACAAGCGCGCCAATCACAGACAGGGCAACCAGCGGCGCCCACACCGCGAGGCCGCGGCTCGGGGAGAAGAGCAGACCCGCGAGCCCTCCGAGGGTCGGCCACGAGATCCCGAAGAAACCCTGCTTGACGAGGGCCGCGAACGACGCGTAGGCCTCGTGCCCGGTCGAGAGCGCCAACGGCGAGCCGAAGCACGCGGTGTTGTAGGCGGCGAGCAACGCAAGCGGCACGAGCCCCCCGCCCGAGAATGCGAGTGCTCCACGGAACCCCAGACGCCGCAGCGCGGCGAGGGCCACCACCGCCGCCGGCACCGCGACCGGGTACTCGCAGACCACCGCCCACCCCAACAGGAACCCGGCGAGCATCCCCGCTTGCCAGCGCGGTCGCGACGAGCCGAGCAGCAGCAGGTACCCCGCAAGGAGCAGGCAGGCCGTGAGCGCGTGCGAGAACAGCAGGAGCGAGGCGGCGAGCGCCGGAGTGCCGAGGGTGTAGGCCGCAACGGCCAGCGGACCCCCGCGCGGAAGGCTGGCCGTGCTGCGGGCCAGCAGGAGCACGCACACGGCAAAGGGCAGTGAGGCCGCGAGCAACCTGCCGAGGACGAGCGTGAGGCGCAGCTTGCCCTCCGCGTCGCCCGCCGCGAGGCCGTGCGCCAGCAGTGCTCCCGGCAGCAACAAGGGAAGGGTACCGGGCGCCTTGTTGGGGAACAGGCGGCCGCCTGCTATCGCGACGTCCTCCATGCCGCCGAAGCGCTCCACCTCGGCGCCGATCTCGAGGCTCCCCCGCGAGATCACGGCGAGCGCCTGGTAGGCCCGGGCGCGCTCGTTCGGGCTCTCGAACCGCGTCCAGAAGTTGACGACCACCAGCTGGAGCACGACCACGATGCCGAGCGTGAGCAGTAGCCAAGTGCCGTGCACCGTCCGCGCGCCGCTGGAGGAGCTCACCGCGACAGTGTAGGACACCGCCTCAGCGACGGCGCAGGCCCCCGCAAGCCGAAGTCGACCTTGCGGACGGCGACGCCTTGACCGGCCCGTCGCCAGACCGTAGGCTCGTCCAAAGCACGGTGTTCCCGCCGCATCCGAGCGGTCCCATGAACACTGCGCGGGACCGGCATCGGGAAAGGAGCCTGGCCATGGTGACGGAACCCCGGACCGGAGGCGCGGCGCGGTGCAGTCACCACGGCCCCCACCCCATTACCTGCATCCTGCCGCCACACATGCTGCGCGCGATCGTGGAGCGCGGCACCCCCGAGCAGCGGGCGTGGGCTCTGCAGGCCCTTGCGGTCTCCGAGCGGATCCGGGGCCGGCGCGAGCTCCTCGGCGAGATTGCCACCGTGACCGCGACGCCGACGGAGGGCAAGCAGCGCTCGGTGTACGACGCCAGGAACGGCTCCCAGCTCCCCGGCACGCCGGTGCGCGCCGAGGGCGCCAGGCCGGTGAAGGACGTGGCGGTCAACGAGGCCTACCACGGCTCGGGAGCCACCTGGGATCTCTACCACGACGCCTACGACCGCAACTCCATCGACGACCGCGGCATGCCCCTCGTCTCCACGGTCCACTACCGGGTCGGCTACGACAACGCTTTCTGGGACGGCAGCCAGATGGTCTACGGGGACGGCGACGGGAAGATCTTCGAGCGCTTCACCAAGTGCATCGACGTGATCGGCCACGAGCTCACCCACGGGGTGATCCAGTACGAGGCGGGGCTCGCCTACGCCGACCAGCCGGGCGCCCTCAACGAGTCCTTCTGCGACGTGCTCGGGTCGCTGGTCAAGCAGCGGTCGCTCGGGCAGAGCGCCGGGCAGGCGGACTGGCTGATCGGCGAGGGCCTGTTCAGGCCAGCGATCAAGGGAACGGCGGTACGCTCGATGGCTGCCCCCGGGACCGCCTACGACGACCCGCTCCTCGGCAAGGACCCGCAGCCCGCCGACATGGCGCACTACGTCGAGACCGCCGATGACAACGGCGGCGTTCACATCAACTCCGGGATCCCGAACCGGGCGTTCTTCCTGGCGGCAACGGCGATCGGAGGTTACGCCTTGGAAACCGCGGGCAAAGTCTGGTACGTCACCCTGCGGGATCGGTTGCGCCCTGACTCGGACTTCAAGGCGGCCGCCACCCTCACGGTGGCCGTCGCCGGCGAGCTTTTCGGGGCCAGAAGCGCGGCGGCCGGCGCGGTCCGGGTCGCCTGGAAGAAAGTAGGCGTACTCTAGACGCACCATGCGCGTGAGGTTGGAGCGCTCCGGGGGTTTCGCCAACATCCGCAGGACGTTCACCGCGGACGCGAAGACCCTCGCACCCGTGCAGGCCCAGGAGCTGCGCAGCCTGGTGGAGGCCGCCGACCTCGCCCACTTCCCCGAGGAGCCGACACCGCGCCCCGGCAGGCCCGAACGTTTCTACTACCGGATCACCATCGAGCACGAGGGAGCCGAGCGCTCGGTCACGGTGGCCGAGGACTCGGCGCCGGAGGCCCTGCAGCACCTCATCGACTGGGTTCTGCACCTCGCACAGGGCTAACACATCCAGCCGCAGGCCGGGCGGAGCGCCCTGTTCCCACTAACGCGAGGAACACCGCTCCGTTTCGTTGCGTGGCTCACTACGGACGCCCGTGTGCGGGGTTTCCAATCCGCCCCGCAGGTGATTAGCCCAAGAAAAGTGGGCCGTCCCATGACGCCAAAGTGGGGCGTATTCCATCCGCCCCACGGGTGAAGCGGCCATCGTTCCGAAGGCCGTGGGGTCCCCAGCGCACGTATCGGCGCCGGGAAACGCGGGCGGCCGAAGGCCGAACCGCGAGGCTCACGGTGCCGGGACGCGCTGCTGGGTCACGGCCGGAGGAATCTCGGTCCGACGCGCGCGAGGACCGAGAGGCCGCGAACCCGAGGGGCAAGAAAAAAGCTCTGCCGCAAGGCAACAGAAAGGCACGTCACTCGGCGCGCAGGGCATCAACCGGGTCGAGTGCAGCGGCGCGGCGGGCGGGGATCACGCCCGCGGCGATGCCCACCACCAGGCTCATCACCAGTGCGGCCACAACGGCGCCGGCAGGCGTCGCGAGCGGCAACCCCGGCACGAACGCCCGGGCCAGGATCTGGACGCCGAAGCCAAACCCCACGCCGGCGATGCCCCCGGCCGCCGCCAGCAGCGTCGCCTCGAGCAGGAACAGCCGCTGCACCCCGCGCTCGGTGACGCCGAGCGCCCGCAGCAGGCCGATCTCTCCCGTGCGCTCGTGCACCGAGATCCACATGATGGTGAGGATCCCCATCGCCCCCACGAACAGCGAGATCCCGGCGATGGCTGTGACCGCCGCCGTGATGATGCCGATGATCCGGCCGAACGTGTCCAGCATCTCGGTCTGCGTGGTGACGGTGAAGTCCTCCTCGCCACGGTGGCGCTCCGTGAGCACCGCCTTGACCCCCGCGACCACCCCGGGGACCGCCTCTGCGCTGCGCGCCACCACGTCGATGGCCATCAGCTCGCTCTGGTTGAAGACGTTCATCGCGGTGGCGACCGGGATGTACGCGCAGTCGTCGATGTCGAAGCCGAGCAACTGCCCCTTCGACTCCATGACGCCGATCACGAGGAACCCCCAGCTGCCAATGCGCACCCGCTTGCCGAGGGGCGACTCGGAGCCGAACAGCTCGCGCGCGAGCGTCGGCCCCAGCACGACGAACGATCCCTGGCGGTGGGGGTCCATCTCCGGGAGGAAGCTCCCCTGCGACACCGTGACCCGCCACGCGGCGGGAAGCTCGTGCGTCACGCCGTAGACGTACACGCTGCGCCCCCGCGCCTCGGCCTCCACGCGCGCCTGTCCGAAGGTGGCCGGCACGACCGCGTCGACACCGGGAACGCGCCGCAACGCCTCCGAATCCTCGATGGTCAGCTTGTGGGTGGTGCCACCGAACGCGCCCGGAAAGCCGAACGTCTTCACCTTCCCGGGGTTGACCTCCATCAGGTTGGTGCCGAACTGGGAGAACTGAGACACGATGTAGCGCCGCGTCCCCTCGCCGAGCGAGGTGAGCAGCATGACGGCGGCCACCCCGATCGCGACCCCGAGCGCCGAGAGCGCCGAGCGCAGCCTGTGGCCGGTGAGAGCGCCCAACACGAAGCGAAAGAGCTCAACTTTCTCCATGACTATCTTTTCGCCAGAGCGGCCACCGGGTCTAGGCGGGTCGCGCGCCGTGCCGGCCACACGCCGAAGCCCACCCCCACCGCGAGCGACAGCCCGAGCGCCGCGGCGACAGCCCAGAGAGGCGGCGAGGCCGGAAAGCTCGGGTAGATCCCGACGAAGGCGCGGATCGCGCCTGCGCCGAGCGCGAGCCCCGCAACGCCGCCGCCGATCGCGAGCAGCACCGCCTCGGCGAGGAACGCGGCCAGCACCTGTCGGTCCTGCGCCCCGAGTGCCTTCAGGAGGCCGATCTCGGCCCGCCGCTCCGTGACAGAAACGAGCATCACGTTCATGATCCCCACACCCGCCACCGCAAGCGACACCGACGCGATCCCAACCAGGGCCAGCGTCAGCGCGTTGAGGATCGACGAGAACGCCGAAAGCAGCGCGTCCTGGGTGATCACCGTGACGTCCTCGACGCGGTGCCGCTCCGCCATCAGCTTCTCCACGTCGCGCCTGGTCAGGCGCATCTCATCCCGCATCCGGACGTCCACTAGGATGCGGAACAGCGATGGGCGATTGAACACCCGCATGGCGGTGCGCACCGGGATCAGCACCACGTCGTCCATGTTGAACGTGAGCGAGCGCCCACGCGGCGCCAGCACGCCCACCACCCGGAAGCGCCAGGGCCCGACCCGCACCACCTGCCCGAGCGGGTTCTCGTTCCGGAAGAGCTCCTGGGCGACCGTGACCCCGAGAACGATCTCGTTGCCCCCCTGGTCGGGGTCGCCCGGGGGCAGAAACTCGCCCGAGCCGATCGCGAGCCTGCGCACGGCGGCGAAGTCCGCCGTCGTTCCGAGCACAGGCACCGCGCGGCCGCGGTCCCTGAAATGCACGGTATCCGTGGCCACCGCCATCGGTGCCGACCGGCGCACCCGGTCCAGCTTGGCGATCGCGCGGTAGTCATCGATCGTCAGGTCGTGCGTCACCCCGCCGAACGGGGGGGACCCGCCTGTCGTCTCCACCTTACCGGGGAGCACGACGAGGAGGTTGCTGCCGAGGGCGGCGAACTGGTCCACCACGTAGCGCCGCGCCCCCTCGCCGAGGGCAGTAAGGGTGACCACCGCGGAGATCCCCGCCGCCACACCGGCGACCGACAGCGCCGTACGCAGCTTGTGACCCCGCAGAGCCCCCGCGGCAAACGCCAGCAGGTCCCAGAACCTCACGTGCTCCCCCGCACCAGCTCACCGTCGTCCATCCGGATCACGCGCTTCGCCCTCTCCGCGATCGCCGGGTCGTGGGTCACCACCACGAGAGTGAGCCCGCGCGCGTTCATCCGTTCGATCAGCTCCATCACCTCGCCCGCCGAGGCCCGGTCAAGGTTGCCGGTCGGCTCGTCGGCCAGCAACATCGCCGGGTCCATCACGACCGCCCTCGCGATCGCCACCCGCTGGCGCTCACCGCCGGAGAGCTGGTCCGGCCGATGGGTGGCGCGGTGTGAGAGCCCCACCGCCTCCAGCGCGGTCGCCGCGCGCTCCCTGCGCTCCTCCGGCGGCGTCCCGGCAAACAGCATGGGGAGCTCGACGTTCCCCTGGGCGGTGAGGCGGGGCAGCAGGTGAAAGAACTGGAACACGAAGCCGATCCGGTGCCGGCGCAGGAGCGAGCGCTCCTCTTCCGAGAGCGATCCCACCTCGCGTCCCTCCAGCACGTAGCGGCCACGGGTCGGCCTGTCGAGGCACCCCACGATGTGCAGAAGGGTGGACTTGCCGGACCCGGAAGGCCCGACCAGGGCAACGTGCTCCCCGCGCTCGATCGTGACGGTGACCCCTTTGAGGGCGTGCACCTCCCCTTCGCCCACCCTGAAGATACGCCAGACGTCCTCGAGCTGGATCACCGGGTCTCCCGCGCCCGTGCGCGCGCCCCCGGCTTGATGTCCGGTGAGTCGCGGGCGGTCACGACAAGCTCCCCGACGGTCACTCCGCCCTTGACCTCGGTGAACTGCCAGTTGCGCATCCCGGTGGCGATCGTGCGCTCCTCGAGGCGCCCGTTCTTGAGCACCAGGACCTTGCCTCCCTCGGCGATGGCCGCGGTGGGGATGCGCGGTACGGCCTCGCGCCGCGCGAGGATGGCCTCCACGTCAGCCGACGTGCCGGGGAGCAGCCCCGCGGCCACCTGTGGATCCGCGAACTCCACCTCGATCTCCACCGTGCGGTTCTGCTCCAGGATGTCGAGCACGTACGGGGCGACGCGCACGAGGCTGCCGGCCAGCTTCTCGCCCGGGCGGGAATCGACCGTGAGGCGAACCTCCTGCCCGACCCGCACCCGCTGGGAGTCCACTTCGTCGATGGGGGCGGAGACGTACACCGAGCCGGGGTCGATCAGGTCGAGCACGGCGGGTATCGGCACCCCGGGCGGAGCCGGCGTGATCCACTCCCCCACCTCGGTGCTGCAGTCCGCGATCACCCCGGCAAACGGTGTCCGAACCACGGTGAGCGCCAGCTCCGCCTCGGCAAGGCCCACCTGGGCGCGAGCTTGGTCGCGCGCGGCGAGGACCGCCTGGCAACCCGCGCGGGAGCGGTCGCGGTTGCTCTCGAGCGTGTCCAGGTCCTGCTGGCTGCTGATCCCATCGACGGAGAGCGCCTTCCCACGCCGCAGCTCCTTCTCCGCCAGCTCGGCGGCCAGGCAGGCCTCGGTGGCCCGCAACTCGGCTGTCTTCACCTGCTCGTGCGAAAGAGCGACCTGGGCCTGCTGCACCGAGTCGTCGAGCCTGAGCAGCAGCGCTCCCGCCTGGACCCGTGCCCCCTTGCGGAAGGGAAGCTCTGTGACGCGCCCGCCGAGTTGCGGTGAGAGCCTGGCGCGGAGACGCGCCTTCACCGTCCCGGCACGGGTGTTGGTGACGGTCTCTTCCACCGTCCCAGGTTCGACACGCGCCACCTCCACCGGCACTGGGCTCGAGCGGAAGACCAGCAGGCGCAGCGCGACCGCCGCGACGAGAGTTGCGACCACGACGACCAGCCAACGGGGGGTTCTGCGCATGCCTGATTGTACGCACCGATGGCGCCGGCGGCCACGGCTCGGCCCGCGAAACTTCGACACGCCTTGCACCGGCCAGCGGTCTCGGGCATGCTCGGGAACCGGAGGGACCATGAAGCGCAGACTCGCGGCGGTTCTCCTCGCCCTGCTCACCGCGACGCTCCTGACGGCGGCCGAGGTCGCCCGCCCCCACGTCCTGGTCACCAACGATGACGGCATCGACGCGCCCGGCCTCGCAGCGCTGGTCGAGGCGCTCAGGGTCGACTACCGGATCACCGTGGTCGCCCCGGCCCAGGAGCAGAGCGGCATGTCGCACAGCATCACCTATCGCACGCCCGTCCTGGTTGAGGAGCGTCCGGGCATCGAGGGTGTAAGGCGCTTCGCCGTTTACGCCCAGCCCGCCACCTGCACCCGCATCGCGGTCACGGCCCTGCTGGCGGCCGATCCACCGGTCCTCGTGCTCGCGGGGATCAACCGCGGCGACAACTCCGGCCGCGCAACCTGGCTCTCCGCCACAGTGGCCGGGGCGCGCGAGGGGGCGCTGGCCGGACTGCCGGCGGTGGCGTACTCGGCGGCGGCACCTCGCGGCTCGGATCCCGACTGGGCCGCCGCCGCGCGCTGGGCGAGGCTGGTGCTGCAGCGGTTGCGGGTGGCGGGGTTGCCCGCGCAAGGCCAGCTGATCAACGTGGAGATCCCACACCCGGCCGCCGGGGCGTGCGGGGTCCTCGTGACGCGCGCGGGCATGGCCCCGAACCGCGAGGACCGTTATGAGGAAAAGGTCGGGCCGAACGGCGAGCGGCTGTTCGTGAACCGCTTCGCGCCGCCGGATACGGACATCCCCGGCACCGACGTCCGCGGCCTGGCGGACGGTTTCGTGACCGTGACCTCGCTGACGCTGGACCAGACCGACTACCAGGGGCTTCCCGCGCTAATGGCGATCCCGTGGTGCCCCCTGGCGCCGGCGCTCAAGGCGACCCCCTGAACGGCAAAACTGCGATGTGAGGGGTGGGACCCCGCGGTCACCTCTCGGCGACGATGCGCGTGCCCCGCGTCTCGGGGAGCGTCCACACCCAGAGACCCGTGAACACCGCGAAGAACGCAGCAAGCGAGATACCCCCACCCAGACCGTAGCGGCCCGCCACCTGGGTGATGATCAGCGGGGTGAAGAACTGCACACCGCGCGCGAGGTTGAAGGCGGTCCCCATGGCGGTGTTGCGCACCTTGGTGGGGAAGATCTCGGAGAAGATCGGACCGTACCCCGAGAAGTTGCCGGTGCCGAAGCCCACCATGAACATGAAGGCGAGGGTGAGCCATGGCCACACCGCGATGCTGCTCCAGAACCAGGTGACCGCCAGCAACCCCACGGCCCACACCACCGAGAAGCCCGTGTAGGCAACCCTGCGCCCTTTCCAGTCGGCGAACAGCCCGAAGGAGAGGTAGCCGAGGAACCCCCCCGCCTGCGTGGTCAGCATCCACAGGCCGGAACGCGCTATCGAGAATCCCAGATGGTCGTAGAGGTATTTCGGCATCCAGGTGTAGGTAAACCAGTACGCCGACATGTCGGTGACGGCGAGGACCAGGCCGAGCAGGAACAGGCGGCGTAGGGCGGGCGTGCGCAGAAGATCGGCGAGGTGGCCGCCCTCAGCCTTCGCGGCCAGACGTCGGCGCTCGAGCCACACGTCCGACTCGGGCATCGCCCGACGGATAACAACGACCAGAAGCGCGGGAAACAACGACAGGAAGAAGCAGCCGCGCCACCCCCATTCCGGGCCGAAGGCAGACGCCAGCGCTGGCTGCACGAACCCCCCCACGATCGACGCCAGGGCGATTCCGAGTGGGGCCCCGGTTTGCATCACCGCGGCGAACCGGGCGCGCATCCTTGCCGGGAACGTCTCCCCGACCAGCGTTTGGCCGGTGGCCCACTCGCCGCCCACCCCGAGGCCGGTGACCACGCGGAACACCAGCAGCCAGGCGGCGCTCTGCGCGAAGCCGCAGAGGAACGTCCCGATGGAGTAGACCAGGATCGTCCAGGAAAGCACTGTCTTCCTGCCGAATCGGTCTGCCAGGTAGCCGAACACGATGCCACCGAGGGCGGTGGCCGCCAACGTCGAGCCCAGCAGCAGTGAGAGCGACGTCTCGGAGAGGCCCAGGCTCTTCTTGATGGGCATGAGCAGGAACGAGAACATCATGAGGTCGTAGAAGTCGAACAGCCAGCCTGCCCAGGACATCCCCAGGATCACGTAGTGAGTGCGCGTCGGCCGCTCGCTCTCGTTGAGGAGCCGCGCAGCGCCGCCGGCATCAGGGAAAGCGCCCGCCATTGTGCTGGCCTCATGTTCTCACATCCACGTGCGGCTGCAAGCTCGGTCGGATCCTTCGTGCGCCCGGATGCGGGAGCACGGCGCCAGCTCGCTGGTTGGTCTCTCCCCGCCCCCGGGGCAGGCCACAAAATCAGCTTCTGCAATGGATTGGATGGTGCGGCCTTGTCGCCGGACGGGGCAAGGCGTAGTCTGCAATGTTTGAGGTGAGCATGCCCGGAGTTGTCGACAAGGTTCTCGAAGTCTTCATGGGTTCCAAGCACGAGCGGGAGATGAAGCGCCTCGCCCCTCGGGTTTCCGAGATCAACGCAAGGGAGGCGGACCTCGAGGCGCTCTCCGACGAGGAGCTTCGCTCCCGCCTCGGGGCGATCCGCGATCAGGTGCGCGCGGCCACCGCCGAGCTCCCCGAGGAGTACGTGGACCGCCGCAAGCTCGTTCAGGACGTGCTGGACTCGCACCTCGTCGAGGTGTTCGCGATGGTTCGTGAGGCCTCGAAGCGCGCCCTCGGGATGCGCCACTTCGACGTCCAGCTCATCGGCGGCGTGGTGCTCCACGACGGCAAGATCGCCGAGATGAAGACCGGCGAGGGCAAGACGTTAGTGGCGACCCTGCCGGTGGTCCTCAACGCCCTCACCGGCCGCGGCGTGCACGTGGTCACGGTCAACGACTACCTGGCCAAGCGCGACGCCGAGTGGATGGGCAGGATCTACAAGTTCCTCGGGCTGTCGGCGGGCTGCATCCAGAACCAGATGGACGACGCCGAGCGCAAGCTCGCGTACCAGGCGGACATCACGTACGGCACAAACAACGAGTTCGGCTTCGACTACCTGCGCGACAACATGAAGTTCGAGGTCGAGAACATGGTGCAGCGCAGTCACGGGTACGCCATCGTGGACGAAGTGGACTCGATCCTCGTGGACGAGGCGCGCACCCCTCTCATCATCTCGGGTCCGTCCGAGCTCTCGGTGGACCTCTACTACGACGTCGACCGCATCATCCCGAGGCTCGCCAAGGGCGAGGAGACCAAGGACAAGCACGGCAACAAGACCACAACCGGCGACTACCTCCTGGACGAGAAGGCGCACACCGCGACGCTCACCGACGAGGGTGTCGCCAAGGCCGAGAAGCTGCTCGGCGTCCCGAACCTCTACGACCCCACCAACATCGAGACGCTCCACGCCGTCCAGCAGGCGCTTCGCGCCCACGCCCTCTACCAGGTCGACCGCGACTTCATCGTCAAGGACGGCCAGGTGATCATCGTGGACGAGTTCACTGGCCGCCTGATGCCCGGCCGCCGCTGGTCGGACGGGCTGCACCAGGCGGTGGAGGCCAAGCAGGGCGTGAAGATCGAGGCCGAGAACCAGACCCTGGCCACGATCACGCTGCAGAACTACTTCCGCATGTACGAGAAGCTCGCCGGCATGACCGGCACGGCGGAGACAGAGGCAGACGAGTTCGCCCACATCTACGGCCTCGACGTCGTGGTGATCCCGACCAACCGTGACATGATTCGGGCCGACAACCGCGACGTGATCTACCGCACCGAGAAGGAGAAGTGGCAGGCCGTCGTGGAGGAGCTCGTCGAGCTCCACGAGAAGGGGCAGCCGGTTCTCGTCGGCACGGTCTCGATCGAGAAATCCGAGCGGCTCTCGGAGCTCCTGAAGCGTCGCAGCATCCCGCACGTCGTGCTGAACGCGAAGTACCACGAGCGCGAGGCCGGGATCGTCGCGCAGGCCGGGAGCTTCCGCGCCGTGACGATCGCGACCAACATGGCCGGCCGCGGCACCGACATCATCCTGGGCGGCAACCCGGAAGGGCTCGCCAGGGGCGAGGCCGACCCTCTCAAGGAGCCCGAGGCGTACGCGCAGGCGCTCGAGCGCTACAAGGTGAAGTGGGCCGAGGAGCGGGAGAAGGTGCTGGGGGCCGGCGGCGTGCACATCCTCGGCACCGAGCGGCACGAGGCTCGCCGCATCGACAACCAACTGCGCGGGCGCTCCGGCCGCCAGGGCGACCCCGGCTCGTCGCGCTTCATCCTCTCGCTCGAGGACGACCTGATGCGCATCTTTGCCTCCGACCGCCTGCGTGAGTGGATGAAGCACCTGGGCATGGAGGAGGGGATCCCCATCGAGTCCGCCATGGTCACGCGCTCGATCGAGCGGGCCCAGAAGCAGGTCGAGGGACGCAACTTCGAGATCCGCAAGCACCTGCTCGAGTACGACGACGTCATGAACAAGCAGCGCGAGGCCGTCTACCGGCTGCGCCGCCGGGTGCTCTCTGGCAAGGAGGGGCGCGAGTGGGTGCTGCGCGCCGCCCGGGAAATCGTCGAGTCGCTCGTCGACTCCTACTGCCCCGAGGACAAGCACCCCGACGAGTGGGATCGCGAGGCTCTAGAGCGCGAGCTCAAGGAGCTCTTCGGGCTCACGATCGCGCAGGCCGACGTGAGCTGGGAGAAGGTCATCCGGGTCAAGCTCGAGGAGGCGCTCACCGCCGCCGTCGAGCAGCGCTTCGAGGAGCGCGAGCGCACCATCGGCGCCGAGAACTTCCGTCAGCTCGAGCGCTACCTGATCCTCTCGGTGGTGGACGCACAGTGGAAAGATCACCTGCTGGCGCTCGACCACCTCAAGGAAGGCATCGGCATGCGCGCGTATGGCCAGCGCGATCCGCTGGTCGAGTACAAGCGCGAGTCGTTCGGGCTCTTCCAGGAGATGATGGAGCGCGTCGAGGACCAGGTGGTCCAGTACCTGTACCGCGTGGAACTCGTGCAGGCTCCGCCGGAGCGGCGGCGGCAGCCGGTCCGGGCCCGCGAGACCAAGGCGGAGGTCACGGCCCTGCAGGGCGAGCGGCAGGAGGCACAGCACTCCCCCACCGCCGGCCCCCCCACCACCGTGCGCCGCTCGACCCCCAAGGTCGGGCGCAACGACCCCTGCCCGTGCGGCTCCGGCAAGAAGTACAAGAAGTGCCACGGGGCCATGGACTCGAGCGCCGCGTCGTAGGCGCCTGGCCTCCGCCGTCGGGCCGCGCGACTTGGTGGGGCTGGGAAAGGAGGCCACCACCTTCGGGCGTTGGGTAGGAGCACGCGCAGCCGGGCCTTCCCTGACGAGGCGAGCCACCGCTCCGGAGCCGACCCAGGGGCAGCGCCCCCCCTTGCGCGGAGGGTCGAGTTCGGAGACACTTCGCCATGGCTGATCAAGACCTCCCGCTTGCGCTCACCTTCGACGACGTGCTGCTGGTGCCCGGGCGGTCGGCGGTGCACCCGGCGCAGGTGGACGTCACCTCCCGCCTCACGCGCTCGATCCGCCTCAACATCCCGGTTCTCTCGTCGGCGATGGACACCGTGACCGAGGCCCCCATGGCCATCGCCATGGCCCAGCACGGCGGCCTGGGCGTCATCCACCGCAACATGAGTGTCGCCCGCCAAGCCGAAGAGGTCGACATGGTCAAGCGCTCCGAGTCGGGGATGATCGTCGACCCGGTCACGATCCGCCCCGACCGCCTCGTGCGCGAGGCGCTCGACCAGATGGCCCGCTTCCGGATCTCCGGGCTCCCGGTGGTGGACGAGCACGGCCAGCTCAAGGGCATCCTCACCAACCGCGACCTCCGCTTCTGCACCGAGGTCGACCGCCCGATCGCCGACTTCATGACCAAGGACCACCTGATCACGGCGCCCGTGGGCACCACCCTGGAAGCGGCCAAGGCGCTGCTCCACAAGCACCGCATCGAGAAGCTCCTGGTGGTGGACGACGAGGGGAACCTCAAGGGCCTGATCACGGTCAAGGACATCAAGAAAGCGCAGGAGTACCCCAACGCCTGCAAGGATGCGCTGGGCCGCTTGCGGGTGGCAGCCGCGGTGGGCTCGGGGCCCGACCTCGACGAGCGCTGCGCGGCCATGGTCGCCGCCAAGGTGGACCTCCTGTGCCTGGACTCCTCCCACGGCCACAGCGAGAAGGTGCTGGCGGCGGCCAAGCGGATCAAGGAGCGCTTCCCAGAGGTGCCGCTAATGGCCGGCAACGTGGCAACGTTCGATGGCGCTCGGGACCTCGTCGCCCTCGGGGTGGACGCGGTCAAGGTGGGTGTCGGGCCCGGCTCGATCTGCACGACCCGCGTCGTCACGGGTGCCGGCGTGCCCCAGATCACCGCGATACTGGAGTGCGCCCGCGCCTGTCGCGCCGCCGATGTCCCGCTGATCGCCGACGGTGGCATCAAGTACTCCGGCGACATCACCAAGGCGCTCGCCGCCGGCGCCGACACCGTCATGATCGGGTCGCTTTTCGCGGGCGTGGACGAGTCCCCCGGCGAGCAGATCCTCTACCAGGGGCGCACGTTCAAGGCGTACCGCGGCATGGGCTCGCTGGGTGCGATGAGGACCGGCGAGGGGGCGCGCGACAGATACTTCCAGGGTGAGGAAGAGCCCGCCAAGCTCGTTCCCGAGGGGATTGAGGGCATGGTGCCGTACAAGGGACCGCTTTCGGCCCAGCTCACGCAGTTGGTGGGCGGGCTGCGCTCGGGCATGGGGCTCGCCGGGTGCGCCACCATCGGCCAACTCTGGGAGCGCGCCCGCTTCATGCGCATCACCTCCGCGGGTCTCAAGGAGTCCCACGCCCACGACGTCGTCATCACCAAGGAAGCGCCCAACTACCGGGTCGAGAGGTAGTCCGGCGAATGGCAGACCGCCGCCTCCACCTACAGTCGTTGCTCACCGCCGCTTGTCTGATCACCCTGTTCGGCATCCTGTTGGCGGCGAGTTGGATCCGTTGGTACGATCCACTCGGCGATTTCGGGCGCGAGGCGTACACGGCCTGGAGGGTCTCGCTAGGAGAGACACTGTACCGAGATGTCGCCTACTTCAATGGACCGCTTTCCCCATATGTGAACGCCCTTGTCTTGCGACTCTGCGGTCCTCACGCGCTCTCGCTGAACCTGGCCAACGCGATCGCGGTTCTTCCCCTGACCGCGCTGATATATGCGCTATTCACGCGTGTAGGAGATCGCATTGCGGGTGCGCTGTGCGCGGCGGCATTCCTGGTGATGTTCGGATTCGCCCACCTCCTACCAGTTGGAGACTACAACTTCATCAGTCCCTACTCACACGAGGTGACGCACGGCACCATACTGTCACTCTTGATGCTTTGGTTGCTGGCGGGAGACGCAAAAACTCAAGGTCGATGGCGCGTCTTTCTCGCCGGGTCGGTTCTAGGCCTAACCCTGCTGACCAAAGCTGAATTCGGTTTGGCGTCGGTGGCTTCCGTCGCCGCCTTTGCTTGGGCAGGGACGCGCGCAGGACGACCGCTGTTCAGCGGCCAAGCGCTTATCGCGTTCGTCGCCGGAGCGGCAACGCCGCCCCTTGCTGGCTTTGCCCTCTTTAGCAGCGCACTCGGTTCGCGCGAAGCGCTGCTCGCCATCGCTGGCTCATGGCGATATCTCACAAGGCCCGGCTTATTGAACGTACCTAACTACGCATACTCGTTGGGTGTCTCAGACACGACGTCAAGCGTCGCAACCGCCGGAGTGTGGCTCGTCCTGTGGGCTGTCGTGTTGGTGCCCTTTCTGGCGGCCTCGTTGTGCACCCCGGCTACACGGTTACGACGTTGTCTAGTGCTGTCCGCCTGTGCCGGGTATCCGTTCCTCGTGTCCGCTCTGAGTTTGAAGGCGCTACCGTGGCTGGGCGCTTTCCGACCGCTCCCAGTAGCGTTGCTGGCGATGTTAGCCTGGCAAGCTAGTCACCTTCGTGTGACGGGCGCTATGGCCGAGCAAGTGCCACTGCGCGTTGCGCTTTTGGTGTTCGCATCCGTACTACTTGCTCGCACTCTCGGTCACGTCACGGTCTGCCACTATGGGTTCGCCCTGGCGTTGCCTGGCACCTTGCTGCTCTTCACCGCCTTGACAACGTGGCTGCCAAATGCCCTAAGCGCTGCTGGCAACTATGGCAGTGCGTTTCGCGCCGGCGCCCTAGGCTTGGTCAGCGTGCTTCTCGTCATCCACTTGGCAATTAGCCTTCGCTGGTATTCGAGTAAGGGGTTCTTGGTCGGAAAAGGCGCCAATGCTTTCCTCACGGATGGAACGGGGCCGGTGCTTGCCGCCACGCTCGCACAGATCGAGCGAGTCGCTGCCCCAGGGACGCCGTTCCTCGTGGTGCCTGGCGGTGCCTTGCTCAACGTCGTGGCTCGTCGTCCAAGTCCGACACCCTATGTCTCTTTGTTTCCGCCTGAACTGGCGATGTTCGGCGAAGGGCCCATTCTTTCCGCGCTGAGGCGTCGACCCCCGGCGCTGGTGGTGCTAGTCAGGCGAGAAACAAGCGAATATGGCTTCCCACGCTTTGGTATTGGCTACGGTCAACAGATCATGGCGTGGCTCGCTGAAAGGTACTCACGCGTTGCCGTGATCGGCGCTGACCCGCTGGAGGGGAGCGCTTTTGGTGTCTCGCTGCTCGTTCCGGCTAATGTTCAGTAGCAAGCCCAACCGCTTAACATGGAAGCAGATCCTCTACCAGGGGCGCACGTTCAAGGCGTACCGCGGCATGGGCTCGCTGGGTGCGATGAGGACCGGCGAGGGGGCGCGCGACAGATACTTCCAGGGTGAGGAAGAGCCCGCCAAGCTCGTTCCCGAGGGGATTGAGGGCATGGTGCCGTACAAGGGACCGCTTTCGGCCCAGCTCACGCAGTTGGTGGGCGGGCTGCGCTCGGGCATGGGGCTCGCCGGGTGCGCCACCATCGGCCAACTCTGGGAGCGCGCCCGCTTCATGCGCATCACCTCCGCGGGTCTCAAGGAGTCCCACGCCCACGACGTCGTCATCACCAAGGAAGCGCCCAACTACCGGGTCGAGCGCTAGCCCGGTGCGCCGAGGCGACGGCCCCCGATCTGGCGCGGGAGGAGTCCTACGGGAACGCTGCGGGGTCGAACGTCTCCCACGGACGCGGGACGAGCATGACCGCGAGCCGCGAGCCCCCGCCAAGCAAGGGACCGGCTGGCACCTCCCGGGGGAGGAAGACCCCCGTCTCATGGACGAAGGCCGCAGTCCGCCCCGGCGGTAGCGTCGTCACCCTCTCCAGGACGAACCCCTCGCGGTAGGTCTGCCAGGAGAGCAGCGCCGAAAGCGAGACCGCACCGTAGGGGTCGTCGGGCCGCGGGAAGTAGAGCTTGAGCTGCCCGCGCGGGGACTCGAGCAGCCGGCGAAGGGGGCCGCCGTCATCGCCCCGCAGCACGACCAGGGTGCCACCCGCGCGGGCGTGCGCCAGGAGGGGTGCCGCTTCCGTCTCAAGAGCTCGGGCAAGGGCCGCAAAACGCGACCAGTCGGTGAGGTCGCCGCGCACCCGCACCGCATCCGCCGCGAGCAGCGTCGTCCCGAGCATCACCAGCGTCCCGTCGAGCAGGCGCGTCATCCGCAGCGCGCCACCGGCCTCCCGCAGCCCGAGGGCGCAGGCGGCCAGGAAGAACAACCACGGCAGCAACATGTACCGCCCGGCCTGCCCGGCACCCGGCAAGGTGGGGAGGGCGGTCATCGCCGAGGCCAGGAGACAGAACAGCGCGCGGCGCTCGTGCCGGACCACGGTGAACGCGACCAGGGCGAGCGTGAGCGCGACCGCGAGGGCCGCGCCCAGTGGGCGCTCGGCCAGCAGCGCCCCGAACTCCCACGGCACCGGCGGCAAAACGTGGAGAAACGCGCCGATCGTCGCGACGGCCTTGGCCGCCAGACCGGACGTCTCGCTCCCGTAGAACCACCCCGCCTCGAAGCGCACGAGCGCCCAGTAGGCAGCGAGGTATGCGGCCACCGCCACCGCCCAGGGCACGGCGCGCCGAAGGGCACGGCGCCACGGCATCGTGAGCAGCAGCACGTCCTGTGTCAGCACCAGCACGGGCAGCACCACCCACTCCTCCTTCGCCGCGGCCGCCAGCACCGCAGCGGCGACCGTCCCGAGCCGCCGCGCCGGCGTTCGCGGGCCCTGGCGCAGGAGCAGCACGCCGAGCGTCCCCGCCCCGAGGAGCACCTGCTTGACCTGGTTGGTGATCAAAACCACGTCGTCGGAGAGCGGCGAGATCAGCCAGAGCGCGACCACCAGGCCGGCGCCGACAGGCGGCAGCGCGAGCGTCCGGCGCAGCAGGTGCCACGCCAGCACGGCCAGCGCGAGCAAGAACGCGAGCTGCACCGCGCGGTACGCGACCCAGACCTTTCCGAACAGGGCCACCGACGCCGCGAAAAACAGGTTCCCCGCCGGCCGCAGGTGCTGGTGGAAGGGTTTTAGCAGGCCTTCGAGGTGGTGCGGGGTGGCCGCGCCCTTGAGCGCCCACTGCAGGTCCTCCGCCACCGGCCCGAGGCTCAGTGCCGGCGCGTAGACCAGCACGACCGCGGCACAGGCCGCCACCAGGGGCAGGCATGCCAGCCAACCTCGAGCCCCTTTGGTGCCGCCTTCGTTCGCGCTCATCGTGTCTCGAGCGTAGCCCACCGCACCTTCTTTGGCGAGCGCACGGCCCACACGCCGAGGCACGTGGGAGAATGGCCGTGTGCGGTGGCTGCGAGCCGTCCTGCCTGGTGTAGCGATCCTCATCGCGACGCTCTGGCTGTACGCACCCGCCCTGCGCTTCGAGCTTGCGGGCGACGACTACCAGTGGGTCCAGCACGCCCACCTCGCGATGCACCGGCCGGCGCTGCTCCTGGCGGACCTCGACACGTTCTATCGGCCCGCGAGCACCTGGACGTTGGCGCTCGACCGCCTCCTGTGGGGGTACCGGCCGCTGGGGTATCACCTGACCAACCTGCTCCTCCACGGCCTGGCCGGCGTGGGCCTCGCCCTCGTCGGCCGGCGGCTGGGGTTGTCGTGGGCCGTCGGCTGGGCGCTCGGCCTGCTCTGGGCCACCTCGCCGTTCTCCGAGGAGCCGGCGGCCTCCGTGGCCATCCGCTTCGAGGACCTGCTGCTCCTCGCTTGGGTCGGGGTGATCCTCGCGTGGCCGCGAGCCGAGCAGCGCTGGAACGGGGGGCGACGGGCCGCGGTGGCGGGGTTCACGGCACTGGCGATGTTCTCCAAGGAAACCTGGGTGGTCACGCCTGGGCTCGTGTGCGCCCTCGAGTGGGGTTTCCGCAAGACCGACCTCAGGCGTGCGCTGCGCACCGCCCTGCCGCTTCTCACGCTCGCTCTGGCGTACGTGACGATCTACTTCCTCGCCTTTCCCGGCGGGAAGAACTACTACGAGGGCTCCCTGCGCCCGCTGCTGAAGGTGCCGCACCAGCTCGCCGCCTTCCTCTTCCTTGAGGGGCTCGTCCCGGTGGCCTTTCCGCTCTCCGCCGCCGGGTTGATCGCGATGGCAGCTGTGGCAGCCGTGATCGTCTTTGCGGTGCGCCGGCGCGATCCCGCCTCGACCCTCGGCGCGGCGCTGCTTCTGCTTCCGATGCTCCCCACGCTGCTCGTGCCGTACCTGCCCACCCGCTACACCGCGATACCCTACGCGGGGTTCCTGCTGCTTGTCGCCGGTGCCGCGCGGGAGGTCGCCGGAGAGATGCGCGCCCGGTGGCGGGCCGCAGCGGCGGTCGCAGCCGCTGCGGTCGTCGCGCTGGTGCTCGCCGCGGGGGCCCTCGCGGTGCGCGCGGACCTCGACGATCTGAGGCGTGTGTCCGAGGCGCACGGCAAGCTCCTGGGCGAGGCGCGTGCCGCCCTCGCCCAGTTCCCGCTCCGGCGGCCGGTCCTCGTCGTGCGTCAGGAGAGCGACAACCCGCTCCGGGACATCACCACGAGCCCGCTCGGCATGCCCAAGCTCCTCTACGTGCGGCACCCCGACCCCTACGGGCTGGTGGACGCCGGTGCGCTGTTCGAGTGGGTGCTGGCTCGCGAGGATGTCGCGGTGCTGCGCTTCGACGACGGGGAGGAGCGATTCCGGGAGAGCGTGGGCGCCGTGATCGCCCACCGGACCGGGGGTTTTTCCTGGCTCGCGCTGGAGGCGCCGCGTCTCGGCGAGCTGGCTCGCCAATCCCGGGAGGCCGGCGAGCGCACGCGCGTCGTGTGCGCCACCCAGCTCCGCTAGGGCGCCCTGCGGCGCGCCACCGCGTGCTAGGGGCCGGGGGCCCGCCGGCTCAGCCGCCGCGCCAGCGCTCCCCCGCTGCGGGCGAGAAGCAGGAACTGGTAGGGCTGCAGCGCCTCGGGAAGGGGCCGGTACCGGCTCAGGATCCAGCGCACCACTGGATGGGCCGGAAGCGAGGTTGCCCGGGGTTGGCTCCGGACCACCACCAGCTCCGGTGCCTCGCGGGCCAAGTCCGCGAGCACCCTCCGGGTGAGCGCCGCCGCGCTCGGGCCCTCGAGCAGGGGCTCGATGAACAGCACGCCCGTGGGTGGCCTGTGCCCCGAGTACAGGTAGAGCCCGGCCTCCGAGCCCCAGTGGTAGAACGTCTCGTCCGGCCGCAGCAGGCGGTCGATCACCCGCCCGGTCCTCTCGGTGTCCACCACGATCGCACCGTGCTTGGTCTGGGCCCATCCCTCGGCTGGCAGCGAGTAGCTCGGCAGCTGAAGCATCGCCAGCACGCCCAGCAGCAGCACCCCACCCGCGTGGAGGACTCTCGTGCCTCCCCCGGCGACCCGGTCGAGAGCGGCCAGGGCCCACGCGGCGCCCACGGCCAGCACCGGCAGCCACAGTTGGTAGTAGTGCGCGTAGAACTTTCCCGGAGCCGCGATCGCCACCAGGACCGAGGCGGCCAGGGCAAGGAGCAGACCCGTGCGCCGCGGGACGCGGCCCCAGCGGACGAGCGTGAGGCCCAGGAGCGAGGCGGTCACCAGCGGCAGGAGTGAGCCCATCGCGCCGGGCAGCAGGTTCGATGGCTCGAGACCCTGAAAAAGGTTCCAGATCAGGTTGTCGGCGTAGAAACCGTTGTAGGCGAACACTGCACCGGTGAAGTCGGCGAGCCGGTGGGTCATCGCGAAGTACCCGACGAGCGACAGCCACGCAGCGCCGCAGATCGCGACGATGAGCGCGGCGTCCGCGACTGCCCGACGTCTGCCCGTAGCGCCTCCCGGCGGAAGCGCCAGGTGGGCCGCAACGAGGAAGACGCAGCACACCGCGACGACCGGCTAGTAAAGAGTGGCCAGCGCCAGCAGGAGCGCCACCGCCGTCACCCGGGCCCTGTCGCCCCTGCCGCCATGCATCCCCGCCAGCAGCGCGAACGCCCAGATCAGGCAGGCGTTGAGAAAGACCTCGGTGTTGGGCTGGTTCGCCTGCAGGGTGAGGTCGCCGGCCGCGACGGTCCAGAACGCAGCGGCCCACAGCCCCGTGACCGCGCCCGGACGCCGGGTTCCTCCCGCCCAGAAAACGCCGAGAAGCGTCGCGAGCGCGGTGAGGACGCCGAGGAGGTAGACCGAGCCCGGTCCGACGCCGGCAAGCGTCTGGGCGGCCGCATAGGTGAGGTGGGTGGCCGGCGGTTTGTGGTCCCACAGGTCGGAGTAGAGCCGACGGCCGTCGCTCAGCTCATGGGCGATCACCGCGTACGTCGCGAGATCGCGCTCCAGCGGCTCGCCGTAGGTGTGGAGCCTGGTCACCACAGTGACCACGACAAGCAGGCCGAGCACAGCCGCCGTGACCATACGGGGAACCTGCCCGGTCGGAGGTGCCGGCTCCCGGATCACCGCGTCGCTCCCTCCCATGATCTTCAATGGTAACGCCGATAGCCTCTCCCCCTCAGCCGCGGTCCCATCATCCCCCGAAGGCACGCCCCGCAGATTGGCAGGAGACCAGTCGCCAGCGGAGATCACAGGCAGGCCACCACCGAGCGGCGATTCGGGCTCTTCTGTTGTTACAATCACACACAGGTCGGCGGCCATGCCCTCGGAAGTCGTCCAGCGACAGGACACCACGGACTCCTAGCCGTGGCCGGACAGAGAGGCGTGAAGCGTGAAGTCCGAATCGCCATCCCGCGACCGCGCGACGACCCGGGGTCGCCGGTGATCGCTCCATCGCCGGACCCTCGCGTCTCGGCCATCGTCGTCACTCACAACCGGCCCCGTTTCCTGTTCGCGGCCGTCTCCTCGGTGCTCCGACAGACGCTCGCCTCCATTGAGGTGGTCATCGTGGATGACGGATCCACCGATGACACTCCGGCAGTGGCTGCGCACGGGAAGAGTCGCGGAGTGGCTTGGACTGGCCCAGCCCAGCAGTCTGGGCTGTTGGACGCACGAGGCTGGCATGCGCACGCGCGATCTCGACGGCACCCAACTCCCCTCAGGCCATCCCGAGGTCCCGGGCCTGCGCCACGGGCCCAGCGCCCCGCTCCTCCACCGGGTCAACGCCTTTGCCCTTTCGGATCACGACGAGCCGGACATTGGCGAGCTCGGCCGTCGGCGTGGGATACCGCTCCCTCACCGGCGAACGCCCAGATCAGGCAGGCGGTGAGGAAGACCTCGGTGTTGGGCTGGTTCGCCTGCAGGGCGAGGTCGCCGGCCGCGACGGTCCAAAACGCCACCGCCCACAGCCCCGTGACCACACCCAGACGCCGCGTTCGTCCGGCCCCGCAAACGCCGACAGACGTCGCGACCGCGGTAAGGACGCCGCGCACGGCCGCCGTGGCGACGCGGGGGACTCGCCCAACGCCGGGCGACCCGGCAACTCTCCCTCGACACCCCAAGACATCGAGTTGTGCTCGTCACCCACGCTCCTCCATGGGACCGCCCAGACAAGGTAGGACTGGCGCGCCGCAGAGTGAGCCGCGTATCCTTGAGCGAGGATGAACAGCGCGGAGCCCCTGCCGCTTGTGGTAATCGAGCCGACGCGGCGCGCGGCCGCGCTTCGCCTCGGGGAGCTGTGGGCATACCGGGAGCTGCTCTACTTCCTCGTCTGGCGCGACGTCAAGGTGCGCTACAAGCAGACGGCCCTGGGGGCCGCCTGGGCGATTCTGCAGCCCCTAATGACCGCCGCCGTGTTCACGATCTTCTTCGGTCGCCTGGTGGGGATTGCCTCCGACGGCCTGCCGTATCCGCTCTTCTCGTACAGCGGCCTGTTGGTGTGGACGTTTTTCGCCCAGGGTCTCTCCCAGTCCTCCAACAGCGTCGTCGGGTCCGCGCAGCTCATCACCAAGGTCTACTTCCCGAGATTGGTCATCCCGATCGCCGCGGTGCTCTCCGGGCTCGTGGACCTCGCGGTCGCGTTGCCCGTGCTGGCCTTCATGATGTGGTACTACGGCATCTGGCCGGGGGTGGCCTTGCTCGTGGTGCCTTTCCTCGCCCTCCTCGCCCTCGTCGCCGCGACCGGAGTGGGGCTGTGGCTGTCCGCCCTCAACGTCGAGTACCGGGACGTCCGCTACGTCGTGCCGTTCCTGGTTCAGCTCTGGCTGTTCGTGACTCCCGTGATCTACCCCGCGAGCACCCTGGCACCCCTCCTGCAACGTCTGGGACTGCCGGCGTGGCTGTGGGGCATCAACCCCATGGCGGGGGTCGTGGAAGGGTTTCGGTGGGCGATGCTCGACGCCCCGACGAGTCCGGGTTCGCTCATCGCCGCCAGCACCGTGACCGGCTTTGCCCTCCTGTTTTCGGGTGCGTACTACTTCCGAAGGGTCGAGAGGTCGTTCGCCGATGTCGTCTGACGCGGCCCCTGCAACGCTCGCCACGGTCAAAGCCCGGAGGGGCCCGTGACGGACATCGCCATCCGGGCCCAGGGGCTTTCGAAGCTGTATCGCATCGGCGAGCGTCAGAGGTACAAGTCGCTCCGCGAGAGCATCATGAAGGCCCTCGCAGCACCGTTCCGGACGAGAGGCCGGCGCGCGGCCGAGACCATCTGGGCGCTCGACGATGTCTCGTTCGAGGTCATGCGGGGTGAGGTGGTCGGGGTGATCGGGCGGAATGGTGCCGGCAAGACCACGCTCCTTAAGATCCTCTCGCGCATCACGGAGCCCACCCGCGGCCGGGTCGAGGTGTACGGCCGCGTTGGTAGCCTCCTCGAGGTCGGCACCGGCTTCCACCCCGAGTTAACGGGCCGGGAAAACATCTACCTGAACGGCGCCATCCTCGGCATGAAGCGCGCTGAGATCGAGCGCAAGTTCGACGAGATTGTCGCCTTTGCGGAGGTGGAGAGGTTCTTGGACACGCCGGTCAAGCACTTCTCGACCGGAATGTACCTCCGCCTCGCCTTCGCTGTGGCGGCGCACCTCGAGCCGGAAATCCTGCTAGTGGACGAGGTGCTCGCGGTGGGAGACGCGTCCTTTCAGAAGAAGTGCTTGGGCAAGATGGGCGACGTGGCCAAGGGCGGCCGCACGGTTCTGTTCGTGAGTCACAATATGACGGCGATCATGAGCCTGTGTACGCGCGCGCTTTGGCTTGGCCAGGGCCGGCTGCTCCTGGACGACGACGCGAGGAAGACGACCGAGGCGTACCTGCTCTCCGGGAGCTCCGCGGCTTTAACGCGGGCCTGGGACGAGGCGACGGCCCCTGGCACCGACAAGGTTCGACTCCGGGGAGTACGCCTGGTCTCGGCCGACACCCGCGCCACCCTCATCAAGGTCTCGACTCCGTTCACGATCGAGGTGGACTTCTGGAACCATTCCGAGCCGCGCCTGCTCAACCTCAGCCTGGTGATCTACTCTGGGGAGGGGGTCTGCGTCTTCAACACCGCGTCCCAGCCTGTGCTGACACCACCAGGGCTCGTGCGCGGCACCGTCGATATCCCCGGGGATCTGCTCAACGAAGGGTGGTATCTGGTCCGCGTGCTCGTGGTTCAGGACGCCGGCGTCCCGCTCATCGACCTGGAGCAGGTCATCCGTTTCGAAGTCCACGATACTGAGCGCATCGGCGGGTGGCACGGCCGATGGGTCGGCGTGGTGCGCCCCAGACTCGAGTGGCGGTGGGATGTGCTCGACAGGCAGCCTCCACCAGGTTGATGCGGCGGCATGATGCCTGACCGCGCTGGCGGTTTGCCCTGCTCGATCGGCGTTGCGGAGTGGGAGATGTACGCGTGGCCACCAGGGCTCACGAGCTGAGAACGGCGGCACGAACCGCTTTGCAGCGACTCAGGGGCTGGCTCGTCCGCTACCCCCTGTGCTGCAACCTGTGCGGCTGTCGAGTCCCGGCGTTTCTCCCGCTTCCCGCCGATCTCCTCCGAGAGCTGGATCGGGCCGGCTTCCCGCGCAACCTACTCCTCGGCTCCGAGACGCTCAGCATCGCCCACTACCTCTGTCCGATCTGCAGGGCGACGGACCGCGACCGCCTCATCGGGCTCTTCCTAAGCCGCGTGCCGGACGGCTCCGCATCCTTACCATGGCCGAAGATGCTCGACGTCGCCCCGAGTATGCCCCTGCGAGCCTACATTCTGCGCTCACGGCGCTTCGCCTACCGCTCCGTCGATCTGACGGACTTACGCGCCGACGATCGGGCTGACGTCCAGGACCTGCGGCTCTACGACGACGCCACGTTCGACTGCGTGCTGTGCTCACACGTCCTCGAGCACGTGCCCGACGACCACCGGGCGCTGCGCGAGCTGCGGCGCGTCTTGCGTCCAGGCGGGTGGGCGGTGATCCTGGCACCAGTAGCCTTGCCACTGGAGGGGACACTTGAAGACCCGACGCTCTTGGACCCGTTGGAGCGGACCAGGCGGTTTGGCCAGGCCGACCATCTCCGTCTCTACGCCAAGGCGGACCTCATCGCCAGGATCGAGAGCGCCGGCTTCTCCGAGGTCAAGCAGCTCGACGCCACGTTCTTCGGACTGAAAACGTTCGCGCGGCACGGGATTGCCGCCCCCTCTGTGCTCTACGTCGCGGGCGGCCCGCAAGCCAAGCCAGCCAGATAGGCGCGAGGAGCCGGAGCACTTTTCTCGACCAACGGCGCTCTACTGGGTATGCTTGTCACAGGAGGCGGCCATGGCGAGCAGCAACAAAGCGTACGAGCTGCCTTTCAGGCGGATCGGCAAGGACGTCTTCGTGTGGGAGAAGAGCCAGATCCTCGCGCCCGAAAGGATTTCGATCGGCGACTCGGTGATCATCGACGATTTCGTCCTGCTCATGGGAGGAGAGGAGACCATCCTCGGCAGCTTCGTCCACATCGCCGCGTTTTCCAGCCTGGTGGGAGGCGGCCGCTTGATCATGGAGGATTTCGCCGGGCTTTCGGGCGGCGGCCGCGTCTACACCGGGAACGATGACTACGGCGGCGGCAGCCTCACGGGCCCTACCGTTCCGGCACCATACCGCCACCCCATCCGAGGCTTCGTCCGCATCGCGAGACACGCCATCGTCGGCGCCAACGCCGTGATCCTCCCAAACGTCACGATCGGCGAGGGCGCCGTGGTCGGCGCCGGAAGCCTGATCGTCAGGGACTGTGAGCCTTGGACCGTGAACGTGGGCAGTCCCGCGAGGCAGGTGAAGGCGAGGCCCCGTGAGCGGATCTTGGAGCTCGAGGGGATGCTGCGTCGCGACCTGTACGACCGGAACGGGGCGTACATTCCCAGGAGCCAAAGGGAGCGTGCCTGAATGCGTCGGGGAGAGAAGCGTTGCGTCGATGATCTGGCGGTCCTTGGAGGCCCCGTGAGCTTTTCCAGCCCGCTCCACGTCGGGCGCCCCAATCTCGGCTCGCGGAGGCGCCTTCTCTCGCGTGTCAGGAGCGTGCTGGATCGTCGGTGGCTGACTAACGACGGCCCACTCGTGCGTGAGTTCGAACGGGAGGTCGCTCGCGTTGCCGGAACGGCCCACTGCATTGCCCTGTGCAACGCCACGCTCGGGCTCGAGCTGGCAATCAGCGCCGCCGGTCTGAGCGGCGAGGTCATCGTGCCCTCGTTCACATTTGTTGCGACGCCGCACGTGCTCCTCTGGCGGGGGATCACTCCCGTTTTCTGCGACGTTGACCCCCGCACCCACAACCTCGACCCCGCCCAGGTTGAGGCGCTCGTTTCGCCGAAAACGACGGGCGTTTTGGCCGTCCACCTGTGGGGAAGGCCGTGCGACGTCGAGGCGCTGGAGGCCATCACGGAACGTCACAAGCTCACGCTGCTCTTCGATGCGGCCCACGCCTTCGGCTGTTCCTACCGCGGCCGACCAGTAGGCAGGTTGGGCCTCGCCGAGGTTTTCAGCTTCCACGCCACCAAGTTCGTGAACAGCGCCGAGGGAGGAGCTGTCGTCACCGACGACGATGAGCTGGCCGACAGGTTGCGGCTGCTCCGCAACTTCGGCTTCACCGGCTATGACACCGTGGCTCAGCTCGGCATCAACGCCAAGATGAGCGAGTTTGCGGGGGCGGTGGGACTCACGAACCTCGAGAGCATGGATGAGGTCATTGAGGTCAATCGGAGCAACCATGCGGCGTACCGGGAGGAGTTGGCCGGCATCGAGGGCCTGTGCGTGCTCGACTTCGACCCTCGGGAGCGCTCCAACTACCAATACGTGGTCGTCGAAGTCGACGTTCGTGGCGATGGGCCAACGCGCGATGCGCTGGTAGATGTCCTCCACGCCGAGAACGTCTTGGCCCGCCGCTACTTCTCCCCGGGGTGCCACCGGGTGGAGCCGTACCGCTCCATGTTTCCGGACGTTGGCTCGCGCCTTCCGGTAACCGAACGCCTGGCGGGGAGCGTCCTCACGCTGCCCACCGGGACGGCGGTGAACCGAGACGACATTGTGAAGGTCTGCGCTTTGATCCGCTTCGTGACCAAGCGTTGGGCCGAGATTGCGCCCCGCCTGGCCGCCCCCTCTCCGGGTGAGGACCATCGAGCATGACCGGAAGCCTGACGGCCCAGGAAGAACCGGCCGCGCCCCGGCCCGTGGTGAGCGTTCTCATGCTCACTTTCAACCACGAAAGGTTTCTCGCTCAGGCCATTGACAGTGCCCTTGGCCAGCGTACAGCGGTGCCGATCGAGATCGTCATCGGCGCCGATCAGTCCCCCGATCACACCCAGGAGATCGCGCGAGAGTTCGGGGCGAGATACCCCTCCCGGGTACGCGCGCTGGCGGCACAATCTCGGCTCGGCATGCATGAGAACTTTAAGCGGACGCTCTTCGCGTGCCGCGGCCGCTACATTGCGATCCTCGAGGGTGACGACTTCTGGACGGACCCGGCAAAGCTGCAGACACAGGTCAACGTGATGGAGCGAGAGCCGGCGTGCACCCTCTGCTTCCACACGACGACCAAGGTCTGGGAAGACGGGAGCCACAAACCGACCGAGGTCCGACCCCCGGCCGTACGGGAAACCTATGCGGCCGAGGACCTCATCCGGGAGAACATCATAATGACGCCGTCCGTGATGTTCAGGGCGAACCTTTGGACATCGCTCCCCCCTTTTATGGACACGATTGGCATGATCGACTGGCCGCTGCACATCCTCAACGCGTCGTTCGGTTACGCTCGGTTCATCGATGCCGTCATGGCGACCTATCGGGTTCACGGGGGCGGAATCTGGTCTGGGAGAGACTACGTTACCTGTGTGAGGGAGGCGATCGTGATGTTCGCCGCTCTCGACGAGTGCCTGGGCTTCCGCTACCACAACGCGTTCACCGCGGCCCGCCGGGACTACCTCGCTCGGCTATCCCACTACCTCGTCAACACGGCCCTTCAACGCACGAGCGGGCTCGCGGCGCTTAGCGACGTCCGCGCGGCCCTTCGGACCCTCCCCCACGAACTCCACGCCAACCCGGTCTTCGAGGCCCTCACCATTGCGCGGCTCGTGCGTGCCTCGGCCACAGGAGGGCGACCCCGCGCCAAATTGCGACAAAAGGACTAACCGGAGATGAGTGTGCCCGTAGCGGTCGTCGTCCCGATCTACACAAGGGAGCTGTCGCCGGACGAGCAGCTGTCCCTCGCCCAGCTTTCCCGCCGGCTCGCGAGCTACCCGCACGTGCAGGTCTCCCCCGCCTCCCTGACGATAAACGTCCTTGGCGGCGAGGTGCGGCGCTTCCCAGATACTTTCTTCACCGGAACTGCCTCCTACAGCCGCCTCCTGCTCTCCCGCGAGTTCTACGAGGCATTCCTGGACTTTGAATACATCCTGGTCCACCAGACGGACTGCCTCACGTTTGGCGACGCGCTCGCGGATTTCGTTCGACTCGGCCTCGATTACGTTGGGGCGCCGTGGGTGCTCTTCGATCGCAGCGCCGGCCCTCGCCTCGGCCGGGCCGGAAACGGCGGCTTCTCCCTCCGGCGGGTGAAAAGGTTCCTCGACGTCCTCCAAACGAGCGCGGCGTTTTCCTACCCCGGCGACGAGCTCCGACGTCATTTTGGACCTATGCGTTTCTTCTCGAGGCTCGACGATTTCAGGATCAGGGCGTTCGCAACGTGCCGCGTAGCCCAGCGCGGAGAGACGGTCGCGAGGAGGTGGACAGGGCACGAGGACGTCTTCTGGGCTTTTATGGCACCATTAATCGTAAAAGACTTCCGAGTCGCCGACTGGCAGGTGGGCGTGCGGTTTGCGTTCGAGGAAGCACCTCAGCTGTGTCTCACCCTGAACCAGGGGAGCCTGCCGTTCGGCTGCCACGCCTGGAAACGTTGGGATCCCGAGTTCTGGCAGGGCATCCTTGCTCGCCTCGAATCGTGATCCTCTTCGCCCAACGCCGGGGGTGCTCGCGGCAAGTCCCAGACGAGGTTAACCGTTGTGGAATGGCGGAACCCGAGACCTGTTAGCATCACGTGTCCGGAGGTCGTCATGAGGCTCGTCGAGTGCGTCCCCAACATCTCGGAAGGCCGGCGACCGGAGGTGTACGAGGCGGCGGCGAAGGCCGCGGCGTCCACCCCCGGGGTCACGCTGCTCAACGTGGACCCCGGCGCGGAGACCAACCGCACCGTGATCACCTTCGTCGGCGAGCCCGAGGCGGTCCTCGAGGGCGCGTTCCGTTTGACCGCGAGGGCCATCGAGCTC
>Ga0315281_10000793_pt1 | contig 45632 bp, 46 predicted proteins | sample YL17G07_0_MG_FD_204540 | JGI IMG/M metagenome (GOLD analysis project Ga0315281, IMG submission 204540) | Sediment microbial communities from Yellowstone Lake, YNP, Wyoming, USA - YL17G07_0 | ecosystem: Environmental > Aquatic > Freshwater > Lake > Sediment | place: USA: Wyoming | collected...
GGCCGGTGGCGTCGTACCGGCAACCCTCGGTGAGCGCCTGGCCGATGCCCTGCGTGAGCCCGCCGTGCACCTGCCCCTCGACGATCATCGGGTTGATGATCTTGCCGAAGTCGTCCACCGCGGTGAATTTCTCGACTTTCACCACGCCGGTCTCCGGATCCACCTCGACCTCGCAGACGTAGGTGCCGGCGGGGAAGGTGAAGTTGGCGGGATCGTAGAACGCGTTCTCGTTCAGTCCGGGCTCGAGCTTGTCGTGCGGATAGTTGTGCGGCACGTAGGCCGCGAACGCCACCTCGCCGAACATCTTCTGCTTGTCGGTGCCCGCGACCTTGTAGACGCCGCGGTCGTAGACCACGTCGGCTTCGGCCGCCTCCATCAGGTGGGCGGCGATCTTCTTGCCCTTGGCGACGATCTTGTCGAGCGCCTTGACGATCGCCGTGCCGCCGACCGCGATGGAACGCGAGCCGTAGGTGCCCATGCCGAAGAGCACCTTCGAGGTGTCTCCGTGCACGATGTCCACCGAATCGATGCCGATGCCGAGGCGATCGGCGACCACCTGCGCGAACGTGGTCTCGTGCCCCTGGCCGTGCGAATGCGAACCGGTGAACACCGTCACGCTGCCGGTGGGATGCACGCGCACTTCGCCGGCCTCGAACAGGCCCGCTCTTGCGCCGAGCGCTCCGGCGACCGCAGAGGGCGCGATGCCGCAGGCCTCGATGTAGGCTGCGTAGCCCAGACCCCGCAGCTTGCCTTTCGCTTCAGAGGCTTTCTTCCGGGAAGGATAGCCCGCGACATCCGCGAGCTTCTGCGCCGCGTCCATGGTGGCGTTGTAGTCGCCGATGTCGTACATCAGCGCCACCGGCGTCTGGTAAGGGAATTCGGTGATGAAATTGCGCCGGCGCATCTCGGCCGGGTCGATTTTCATCTCGCGCGCCGCGGTTTCCACCAGCCGCTCGACGACGTAGGTCGCCTCGGGCCTGCCGGCGCCGCGGTAGGCGTCCACCGGCGTGGTGTTGGTGAATACCGCTGTCACTTCGCAGTGGATCGTCGGCGTCTTGTACTGCCCCGCGAGCAGCGTGGCGTAAAGAATCGTCGGCACGCAGGAGGCGAAGGTCGAGAGATAAGCCCCGACGTTGGCCGTGGTCTTCACGCGCATGGCGAGGAACTTGCCGTCCTTGTCCATCGCCAGCTCGGCCACCGTGTGGTGGTCGCGGCCATGCGCGTCCGTGAGAAACGCCTCCGAGCGGTCCGAGGTCCACTTTACCGGCCGGTTGACCTGCTTGGAGGCCCAGGTTACGGCAACGTCCTCGGCATACAGGTAGATCTTCGAGCCGAAGCCGCCGCCCACGTCGCCCGCCACCACGCGCACCTTGTGCTCGGGCAGGCCCATCACGAAGGCGGTCATCAGAAGGCGCTCGACGTGCGGGTTCTGGCTCGCGACGTAGAGCGTGTAGTTGTCGTCGGCGCGCGAATACGAGCCGTTCGCCACGCGCGGCTCCATCGCGTTGGGGATCAGCCGATTGTTGATGAACTCGAGCTTGGTGACATGGACGGCTTTGGCGAATGCCGCGTCGGTCACCGCTTTGTCGCCGATCGCCCAGACATAGCAGGTATTATCGGGTGCGATCTCGTGCAGTTGCGGCGCGCCTTTGGCGCGGGCTTTGGAGCCGTCCACGACGGCGGGCAGCACCTCGTAATCCACTTCCACGAGTTCGGCGGCGTCGCGCGCCTGCGCGACCGTCTCCGCGATGACGATGGCGACCTGGTCGCCGACATGGCGTACCTTGCCCTGCGCGAGGCAGGGATGCGGCGGTTCCTTCATCGGCTGGCCGTTGACGTCGGTGATCAGCCAGCCGCAGGGCAGGCCGCCGAGTTTCGCCGCGGCGAAGTCCTCGCCGACATAGGCGGCGATGAAGCCGGGCGCTTTTTTTGCTTTGTCGAGAGAAATCTTCCTGATCCTGGCGTGCGCGTGCGGCGAGCGCACGAACGCGGCGTAACTCTGGCGCGGCAGTTCGACGTCGTCCGTGTACTGGCCCGCGCCGGTGAGAAAGCGGTAGTCCTCTTTGCGCTCGACCCGAGTACCAATCAGCGGTGCACCCATTGTCCGTCTCCCTTATTTGCCGGCGGCCATGGCTTTTGCGCCGGCGCCGATGGCTTTGACGATGTTGTGGTAGCCCGTGCAGCGGCACAGGTTGCCTTCGAGCGCCTCGCGGATTTCCTGCTCGGAGGGATTCGCATGGCTCTTCGCGAAGTCGATCGCGTTGATCACCATGCCCGGGGTGCAGAAACCGCACTGCAGGCCGTGGTGCTCCTTGAACGCCGCCTGCATCGCGTGCAGCGTGCCATCGGGCTTGGCCACGCCTTCGATGGTCATGACCTCCGCGCCTTCGGCCTGCATGGCGAGGATCGAGCACGACTTCACCGCCTTGCCGTTCATGCTCACGGTGCAGGCGCCGCACTGCGCGGTGTCGCAGCCGACGTGGGTTCCTGTAAGCCGCAGATTCTCGCGAATGACGGTGACGAGCAGCGTGCGCTCCTCCACCTCTGCCGATACCGATTTGCCGTTGACTTTGAGAGATACCTTGACCGCCATGCTGCCTCCTGAGGGCTGGTGAATTCGCCGCGCTTGATGCGGGGGACGTGCATCCTAACCAAGCGTGCGCGCGGGGGCAATGTTGCACCGCAGCAGCAATGTCCTCAGCCGCTCAGCGGTGGACCCCGGCAGGCTCTATCGGCGTGGCGGACACGATTCGATCATCGGGAATCGACTGTTCCTCGTCGAGATACAGCCCGTTGCGGAAAACGTGCGACGCAATCTGGTAGAACGCGATTGCCTCGCGCGCAAGGGCGGGGTCGGCATCGCGGACGGGGAATCGCTCGCTGCCTTTGATCCTGTATTGGTCGACCTTGCGCCCGGGCTGCAGCACCACCATGCGCTCGCCCTTCAGGTAGCCCAGCGTCTGAAAGTTGGCGACGAACGCGCGGTCGGTCTGCGGGGGGGAATTGAGCACGTCGCGGCCGAGAAACTTGGTGTAGTAGCGGAAATCGAGCAATCCGAGCAGCGTCGGCGCAATATCGATCTGTGACATCAGCCGCTCGACGCGCCGTGGCGCCACGTGCTTCGGCGCATAGACCAGCACCGGAATGAGGTACTGCTCCACCGGGATGCGCGAGGTGCCGCGTGCGCCTGCGCCATGGTCCGCGGTGATGACGAACAGGGTCTCGTCGAACCAGGGCCGCGCGCGGGCCCGCTCGATCAGGCGCCCAATGGCGAAATCGGTGTACTTCACCGCGCCCTCGCGGCCGCTGCCCGAGGCAATATCGATTCGTCCTCCGGGATAGGTGTAGGGGCGGTGATTGCTCGTCGTCATGATGTGCGCGAACACCGGCCGTTGCGGCCGCGCCGCCTTGTCACGGTCGATTTCCTCGATCACCCGGTCGTACAGGTGCTCATCCGCCACGCCCCACACGTTTTCGAACTCGATGCGCTCCGACGGGATGGCGCGCCGGTCGATGACCCGGTAGTCGTTGGCGTCGAAAAAAGCATTCATGTTGTCGAAGTACCCGTAGCCGCCGTAGGCGAAGAGCACGCTGTAGCCCTTGTCCTCGAACACGCTGCCGAGCGAGAACAGTTTTTCATTGCCGGGCCGGCGCACGATCGATTGCCCCGGTGTCGGCGGCAGCGCGAGCGCGAGCGCCTCCAGGCCGCGCACGGTACGGTTACCGGTCGCAAATACATTCGAGAACCAGAGGCTTTCGCGCGCGAGACGGTCGAGATTGGGCGTCAGTCCCCTCGAATCCCCGTAAGCGCCGAGGAACTCCGCACCGAGGCTCTCCACGCTGATCAGCACCACATTCAGCGGGCGCATGGCGCCGCGGCCGGGCTCCAGGCGCTCGATGCCGCCGGCTTCAGGCCTGATCCAGCGCGCGGAACCGAACGCCTGCCGCACCGTCGCCAACGCCTCCGGGAGCGGCAGCGTGGCGTAATACCGTTCCAGGCTCAGTTCGTTGCGGCGGTTGGCGGCGAAGAACTCGTACAAGCCGTTGCCGGCGAGCTCGTTGGCGGCATCGGACACGGAGCGGTTCTTCAGGTCGCCATCCACGAATAGAGTCAGGCCCGCAAGCAGTGTAATCTGCGCCGCGGTGATCCCCAGGGCGTGCTTCCATTCGAGCGGTGCTGCGCACCAGTTCCACAGCGGGCGCGCAAGCAGAGCGGCAAGCGCCGCCGCGGCGAATGCGATCGCGATCAACAGCTTGCCGACCGGATAGGATTGCCAGATGTTGCCGAGCACCTCCTGGGTGTAGAGCAGATAGTCGACCGCGATGAAATTGAATCGTGCGCCGAATTCATCCCAGAACAACCATTCCGCGACTGCCAGCAATAGCGCGCCAAAACAGGCGATGAAAAATCCGGCAAAAGTCGCGATGCGGTAGATACCTGCGCGGGCGAGCCGGTTCGGCGCAAGCGCGAGCCAGAACAGCAGGGGCGTGACGGCATACGCGGCCGCAGCGAGGTCGAACAGCAGTCCGAGCACGAAACTGCGCGCAAGCTCGGCGATCCCGAGCTGCGCGACCTCAGGCCTGAGGGCAAGCGCCAACCGGGTCAGCGTGCAGACCGCGGCAAAGACGGCCGCGGCGCCGAGCGCGGGCAACAGGCGCCGGAAGCGAGGGAAGAGGGTCATTCGGATGCCGCAATTATAGGCTTCGAGCGCGAAGTCCTTTAGCGCACGCGCCCGCGGGGCGGCGTAGAATCCCCGTCATGGACAGCGTCGACATCGAAGTGCTGCGCAGCGCCGAGGCTTGGCGCAAGGCGGGTCATCGCGTCACTTTCGGCACCATAGTGCGGACCTGGGGCTCGGCGCCGCGTCCGGTGGGCGCGCTGGTGGTGATCCGCGCCGACGGCCAGGTGGTGGGCTCGGTGTCCGGCGGTTGCGTCGAGGATGACCTTATCGAGAAGGTGCGCGCGGGCAACGTGGCGAAGGACAAGCCGCAGCTGATCACCTATGGGGTCACCAACGAGGAGGCGACGCGCTGGGGGCTGCCCTGCGGCGGCACGCTGGAGCTGGTGATGGAGCCGGTGACCGAAAAGAGCGCGTTCGGCGAGCTTCTCGACATCATCTCGAAACAGCAGCTGGTCAGCCGGCGGCTGGAAATGGATACCGGCCGCGTGTCGATGTCCTCCGGAACCTGGCAGGACGTGCTGGTTTTTGATGGCAAGGTGCTGACCACGGTGCACGGGCCGCGCTGGCGCCTGGTGCTCATCGGCGCCGGGCAGTTGACGCACTACCTCGCCGAAATGGCGCGCATGCTCGACTACCACGTGATGGTGATCGACCCGCGCGAGGAATATTCCGCCGGCTGGGACCTCGCGAGCGTGCCGCTGGACCGCGGCATGCCCGATGACGTGATCGCGGCGGCGAACCTGGACGGGCACAGCGCGGTGGTGGCGCTGACGCACGATCCGAAGATCGACGACTTGGCGCTGATGGAGGCGCTCAAGTCCCCCGCGTTCTATGTCGGCGCCATCGGTTCGAAGAAGAACAACGACGCGCGCCGCGTGCGCCTGAAGGAGTTCGACCTCTCGGAGGGCGAAATCGCGCGCCTGCGCGGCCCGGTGGGCCTGTACATCGGCTCCAAGACGCCGCCAGAGATCGCGGTCGCGATCCTCGCCGAGATGACCGCGGTGCGCCATGGCGTCGTCGAGCCCAGCTGGGCCGCGAAGCCGGCGGCCCGCTTCGATCCGTCGGCTTGCGAAGTTGTGCCGGCGGCATCCACCCCTAAAACTTGAACGTCGTCGCGATCCTGCTGGCCGCGGGTTCCGCCAGCCGCTTCGGTTCCGACAAGCTGCTGCATGCCTTGCCGCACGAGGTGCCGATCGCGATCCAGGCGGCGCGCCATCTGCAAGCAGTTGTGGCTGGAAAAATTCTCGTCGTCGTGCGCCCCGCAGCCGATGAACTTGCGCGCAAGTTCCGCGCCGAAGGCTGCGAGGTTGTGGTTTGCGAGAACGCCGCCGAGGGCATGGGTGCGAGCCTTGCCTGCGCGGTGCGCGCCGCGGGACCCGCCGACGCGTACCTGGTCGCGCTTGGCGACATGCCGTTCATCCGCTCGAGCACCATCGCGGCGGTGCGCGACGCGCTTGCCGGCGGTGCGCTGCTGGTGGCGCCATACTTTCGTGCGCGGCGCGGGCATCCCGTGGGCCTCGCCGCGAAGTTCAGGACTGCACTTGAAGCGCTCGAGGGCGACGAGGGCGCAAAAAAAATTATCTCCACGAATGAAAAAATCCTCGTGAAAATACCTGTCGGTGATCCGGGCGTGCTCCGGGACATCGACACGCCGGGGGATCTCGCGCCGCCGATCGTCGTCTAGAATAGCTGTCGATCCCTGGGACGAGGATTGGCGTGGAAACAGCGCATTGGGCGGTGCTTTTCGTGGAGGTCGCCGACGGCGTCAAGATTTCCGAATCCCTCGGCGAAACGGGTGCGCTGGCCCTGATCAAGGGCGTGCTCGGGCGCCTTGAAAAGATCGCCGCGAGGTTATCCGGGTCCGTCGTGACCGCGCGGGGTGACGGCGTGGTGTACGAGTTTTCGGAGGCGGATCACGCTTTGCGCGCCGCCTGCGAGATGCAGATATCGGTGAACACGCTCGCGCAGCGTGCCTACGGCAGGTTGCGGATCAGAATCGGCTTTGCCTACGGACCGGTGGCGCCAGCCACGGACGGTGAATACGGCGGCACGATGGATCTCTGCGCGCATCTGGTGGCGCTCGCGAAGGCGTCGCAGATTCTGGCCTCCGCAGCGAGCGTCGAAGCACTGTCCGCGGGCCTGCGTGCGCGTTGCCGCGTACTGCCTCCGAGCGAAATCGAGGGCGCGGGGAAAGGGATCGTCTTGTGCGAAGTGCAGTGGCGCTACGACCCGGCGGCCACAGAAAACAACCTGACGCGCGCGCATCTCGTGCAGGACATGCAGATGGCGCTGAAGCTGATTTACCGCGGCAATATTTTAGTCGTCAACCGTAACCGTCCGATGCTGCAGATGGGGCGCGACGACAGCAACGACATCGTGATAGTGAGCCTGTCAGCTTCGAGGCTCCACGCCCGCGTGCAGGCCCGCGACGGGCATTTCGTGCTGACCGACCTGTCCACCAACGGCACTTTCCTGCTGGCCGAAGAGCATTCCAGCGAGGTATGTCTGCGCCGGGAGGAAGCGCTGCTGGGGGGGCGGGGTTGGATCGGCCTGGGCAAAAGCGCCTCCACGCACGGCGACCATTCGGTGCGCTACACCCTGCAGCCAGAAATCGCCTGACTGGTAAAATCGGTTCGTGTTCGCCACCCAGACGCTTGAGCAATCCGACCCCGAAATCTGCAACGTCATCCGTCAGGAGGCGCGGCGCCAGGAAGACCACGTCGAGCTGATCGCCTCGGAGAACTACGCCAGCCCCGCGGTGATGGCGGCGCAAGGCTCGCTGCTCACCAACAAGTACGCCGAAGGCTATCCCGGCAGGCGCTACTACGGCGGCTGCGAGTTCGTGGATATCGCCGAGACCATCGCGATCGACCGGGCGAAGCGGCTTTTCGGCGCGCCCTGGGCGAACGTCCAGCCGCACTCCGGTTCGCAGGCCAACCAGGCCGCTTACACCGCGGTGCTCAAACCCGGCGACACGATCCTCGGCATGTCGCTCGCGCATGGCGGGCACCTGACGCACGGCTCGCCGGTTAATCTCTCCGGCAAGCTCTATCGCGTCGTCTCGTACGGCTTGAACGACAACGAGGAGATCGACTACGAGGCTGCGGAGAAAACTGCTCTTAGGGAAAAACCAAAATTAATTGTCACCGGCGCCTCGGCGTACTCGCGTGTCATCGACTGGCAGCGCTTTCGCGCCATCGCCGACAACACCGGAGCGCTGCTGATGGCCGACATGGCGCATTACGCCGGGCTGGTGGCGACCGGACACTATCCTTCGCCGGTGGGCGTCGCTGATTTCGTCACCACCACCACCCACAAGACCTTGCGCGGTCCGCGCGGCGGGCTGATCGTCGGCAAGCCGGAGCAGGAGAAGGCCGTCAATTCGGCGATCTTCCCGGGAATTCAGGGCGGCCCGCTGATGCACGTGATCGCCGCCAAGGCGGTGGCGCTGGGCGAGGCGCTCAAGCCTGAATTCAGGCAGTACCAGTCGCGCGTGCTGGAGAACGCGCGCGTCATGGCGGCGGCGCTTGCGAAGCGCGGACTGCGCATTGTTTCCGGCGGTACCGACTGCCATATGTTCCTCGTCGATCTGCGTGCCAAGAACATCACCGGCAAGGACGCGGAGGATGCGCTCGGCCGCGCGCACATGACGGTCAACAAGAACGCCATCCCGAACGATCCGCAAAAACCCATGGTCACCTCGGGTATCCGGATCGGTTCGCCGGCGATGACCACGCGCGGCTTCGGCCCTGCCGAGGCGGAGAAGCTTTCGCAGTTGATCGCCGACGTGCTCGAAGATCCGAACGGCGACCTGACGCGCCAGCGCGTGACGCGGGAGATCGAGGCGATGTGCGCGAAGTTTCCGGTCTATGTCTGACGGCACCCTGGTTCAACCCTAGCCCATGCGCTGCCCCTTCTGCTCCAACGAAGACACCCAGGTGGTCGACACGCGCTCCAACGAGGGCACCAATGTCATCCGGCGGCGGCGCAAGTGCGCCAAATGCGACAAGCGCTTCACGACCTACGAACGGGTCGAGCTGAGAATGCCGCGCCTGGTGAAAAAGGGCGGCAGCCGCACCGATTTCGACCGCGACAAGCTGGTCGGCAGCATGATGCTGGCGCTGCGCAAGCGCCCGGTGGCGACGGAGGAGATCGATGCCGCGGTGGACCGGATCGAGGAAAAGCTGCGCTCGCTGGGCGAGCGCGAGATCGCGACCAGCCGCGTCGGCGACCTGGTGATGCGCGAGCTCGCCAAGCTCGACAAGATCGGCTACATCCGCTTCGCCTCGGTGTACCGCAGTTTCGAGTCGCCCGACGACTTCCGCGAGGCGGTGCAGGAAGTGAAGTCGCCCCGCCGCAAACGCAAGTGACCCAGTTCTCCTTGTTCGACCACGCCATGATGGCGCGGACGCTCGCGCTTGCGGAGAAAGGCCTGTACACCACCACGCCCAATCCGCGCGTCGGCTGCGTCCTCGCGCAGGGCGAAACCCTCGTCGGCGAGGGTTGGCACGAAAAGGCCGGTGCCGCGCATGCCGAAGTTGTCGCGATCGGTCAAGCGGGCCGCCGCGCCGCAGGCGCGACTCTTTACGTAAACCTCGAACCCTGCAGCCACCGCGGCCGCACGCCGCCCTGCACGGACCTGATCATCGAGAGCAAGGTCAAGCGCGTGGTGGCCGCGATGCTCGACCCGAATCCCGAGGCCGCGCACGGCGGCGCACAGCTTGCCGCGGCTGGCATCGGCTTCGAGCGCGGGCTGATGGAAGAGCAGGCGAAGGAGCTGAACATCGGCTTCATCTCGCGCATGACGCGTGGCCGCCCGTGGGTGCGCATGAAGATCGCCGCGACGCTCGATGGCCGCACGGCGCTCGCGAATGGAAAGTCGCAATGGATTACCGGCCCGGAGGCGCGCAAGGATGGCCACCGCTGGCGCGCCCGCGCCTGCGCCGTCCTCACCGGCATCGGCACCGTGAAGGCCGACGACCCGCGTCTCACCGTGCGCGAAGTCGAGACGCCGCGCCAGCCATTGCGCGTGATCGTGGACAGCCGGCTCGAGATATCGCCGAAGGCCAGGGTTCTTGACGGAGGAGCCTTGGTCTTCTCCGGTGTCGCGAACACGAAAAACCTGAATGCCGAAGTGATCACACTTCCAAATAAAGACCAAAAAGTTGAACTTCCCCTCATGCTCGAAGAACTCGCGCGCCGTGGCGTGAACGAACTGCACGTCGAGGCGGGCTTCCGCCTGAACGGCTCACTGTTGCGCGAAGGCTGCGTCGATGAATTCCTGATCTACCTGAATCCGAGCCTGCTCGGCGATGCCGCGCAAGGAATGGTGGACCTGAAAGCCTTTGCTGAACTCGACCAACGTCCGAAACTGAAAATCCAGTCGCTCGAGCGTATCGGCGACGACATCCGCATCCTCGCGAGGCTCTGATGTTCACCGGCATCGTCCAGGCCGTCGGCCGTATTGAAAAACTCAAACCGCTTCAGGTCGCAACCGGCCGCCTGTCGCTTGGCGACGTGCGCATTGGCGATTCGATTTCCGTGCAGGGCTGCTGCTTGACGGTGGTCCGCAAAGCGAAGGGCCGGCTCTGGTTCGACGTGTCGCGGGAAACGTTGCGCGTTACCGCCGGCCTCGAGCGGCCCGGCGAAGTGAACTTGGAGAAATCGCTCTGCCTGGGCGACAAGCTCGGCGGGCACCTCGTCACCGGGCACGTGGACGGCATCGGGCGGATGGTGGGTAGGAAAGGCAGCGAATACACCTTCGAAGCGCCTAAGAAGCTCGCCCGCTACATCGCGCGGAAAGGTTCCGTTTGCATTGACGGCGTGAGCCTGACGGTCAACCGTATGAAGGGCCGGTCCTTCGAAGTGAACCTGATTCCGCACACGCTCAAAGTCACCACGCTAAGGTGCCTAGATCGCGGATCCAAGGTGAATCTCGAAGTAGACCTGGTCGCGCGCTACCTAGAGCGGTTACTAACAGCATCAAAGTAATTCCCATCGTCCGGCTCAGATCCAATACCGTGCATCAGGCGGGCCGCCGCATCACGCCGCAGCGGCATGCAGTCGCACGCCCAAGGCCTGCACCAGCTTCAGCAGTGTGTCGTAACGCGGCTTCGCCCCGGGCGTCAGCGCCTTGTAGAGGCTTTCCCGCCCGAGCCCGGTGTCGCGCGCAAGTTGCGACATGCCGCGCGCGCGGGCTGCCGTACGTACCGCTTGCAGAAAGACATCGGGGTCGCCATCTTCCAGCGCGGCGCTGAGAATTTCCGCCATCGCCGCGTCATCGCGCAGATAGTCGGCGGCGTCGAACGGGGCCAGGCCCAGCGCGGTTCCGGAAACAGGGCGCGCATCGCGTTGATGTCGCAATGGTAGGGAGGGCCTTCGATGATGCCTGTCGCGGCGCCGGGGCGCACAGGCAGGTCTGTTCGTAGATAGCATCGAAGGCGCGCTCCGGCCGCCAGGCGAGCGCGTCGGCCTCGACCAGTTCCGCCTTCAGATTCGCGGTTTCGAGCAGCTTGCGCGTGCGGCCGATTGCCTCGGGCGCGCTGCAGCCGTGCCCGAGGCGAGCCAGGCGCCAAGCTGCGGATTGGCGCCGCCGCGATCCCAGGGCGTTTCGCCCGCCCGGAATCGCTTTTACCAGAAATCCTTTGTCGGCCCGGCCATGGCTGCGTTGAAATCTTATATCCTCGGCCGCCCATGACGCAGATTCAATTTGATCCCGCGCTTCCCGTCAATCAGAAGCGGAAGGAAATCGCGCGCGCGATCGCCGCGCACCCGGTGGTGATCGTGTGCGGCGAAACCGGCTCGGGCAAGACCACCCAGATTCCCAAGATTCTCCTTGAAATGGGCCGCGGCACCGCCGGCCGGATCGGCCACACCCAGCCGCGGCGCATCGCGGCGCGCACGGTGGCGGCGCGCATCGCCGAGGAACTGAACGCGGAGCTCGGTTCCCTGGTCGGCTACAAGGTGCGTTTTCAGGACCGGGTGGGCAAGGGGACGGTGATCAAGCTGATGACCGACGGCATCCTGCTCGCCGAGACGCAGGGCGATCCGCAACTGCGCGCCTACGGCACGATCATCCTCGACGAGGCGCACGAGAGAAGCCTGAACATCGACTTTCTTCTGGGTTATTTGAGGAAGATCCTGGAAAGCAGAAAAGACCTGAAACTGGTCATTACTTCCGCCACCATCGACGCGCAAAAATTCTCGAAGCACTTCAACGGCGCGCCGGTGATCGAGGTTTCCGGCCGCCTCTACCCGGTGGAGGTGCGCTACCGCCCGGTCGAAGGAGACAAGGAAGACACGACCCGCGATGAAGAAGAGCAGGCGCTCGCCGACGCCGTGGCGGATCTGCAGAACGGCGGGGCTGGCGATGTGCTTGTTTTTCTTCCCGGGGAACGGGAAATACGCAAAGCCGCGACGGTGCTTGGAAAGCGTTTTCCCGGAATGGAAATCCTTCCGCTGTACTCGCGCCTGAGCAATGCCGACCAGGACCGTGTCTTCCGGCCTGGTAGCGCGCGGCGCGTGGTGCTCGCCACCAACGTCGCGGAAACCTCGCTCACGGTGCCGCGAATCCGCTACGTGGTCGACACGGGGCTCGCGCGCGTCAAGCGCTACAGCTACCGCAACAAGGTCGAGATGCTGCAGGTCGAGAACATCTCGCAGGCGGCGGCAAAGCAACGCTCCGGGCGCTGCGGGCGGGTGGCCGACGGCGTATCCGTGCGCCTGTATTCCGAGGAGGACTTCAACGCGCGGCCGCCGTTCACCGATCCCGAGGTGCTGCGCTCTTCGCTGGCCGCCGTCATCCTGCGCGCGCTCAGCCTGAATCTGGGCAAGGTCGAGGATTTCCCGTTCCTCGATCCACCGAGCCCGCGCGCCATCGCCGACGGTTACGCCTTGTTGAATGAACTGGGCGCGGTGGATGAAGAAAATGTGCTCACCGGTACCGGGCGCGAACTTGCGCGCCTGCCGCTTGATCCACGCGTCGGCCGCATGCTGGTCGCGGCGCGCGCGGAAGGGTGCCTGGAGCAGATGCTGGTGATTGCGGCCGCGCTCTCGGTGCAGGACCCGCGCGACCGCCCGCTGGACAAGGCGGCGGCGGCCGACGAGCGCCATGCGAAGTTCGCCGAAGAGCGTTCCGATTTCCTCGCCTACCTCAAGTTGTGGCAGGAGTCGGGGCAGGGCGCCGGGTCTTCCTTTTCTCGCAAACAGTGCCGCGAAAACTTCCTGTCCTACGCGCGCATGCGCGAGTGGCGCGACCTCCACGCCCAACTCCGTCAGTCGGTGGAAGAGCTCGAATGGCGGATGTCGAGCGCCGATCGCGAAAAGCCCGAAGGGGTCCGGGCGCTCCATCGCGCGCTGCTGTGCGGGCTGTTCGGCAATATCGGCATGAAAGACGAGCAGGACAGAAACTATACCGGCGCGCGCGGTATAAAGTTCCGGGTGCATCCGGGCACGGGCACCAGGAAGCCCGGGAAGTGGATCATGGCCGCGGAGCTGGTCGAAACCACGCGCCTCTTCGCGCGCAACGTGGCGAGCGTGGATGCGCGCTGGATCGAGGAACTCGGCGCCCATCTGCTCAAGCGCCACCGGGAACGGCCGCATTGGGAGAAAACACGCGCCCAGGTGGTTGCCGTCGAACGCGGCACGCTTTACGGCTTGCCGGTGTACGCCGACCGCCGCGTGCACTATGGGCCGACCGACCCGAAGCTCGCGCGCCAGATCTTCCTGCGCTCCGCGCTGGTCGAGGGCGAATTCGAGACGCGGGCGCCGTTCTTCGCGCACAACCAGCGCCTGCTGCGGGAGATCGAGCGCCTCGAGCACAAGTCGCGCCGCCCGGACATCCTGGTGGACGACGAACTGATCTACGCGTTCTACGAGGCCCGGGTGCCCGAGGGCATCACCAACGGCGCCGATTTCGAAAAATGGCGCAAGGTGGCGGAGCGCGCCCAGCCCGGGTTGCTGCAGCTGCGGCGCGAAGACCTGATGCGCCACGAGGCCGCGGGGATCACCACCACGAATTTCCCCCACGAGCTGCACGTCGGCCCGAACCGGTTCGAGCTCGAGTATCACTTCGAGCCGCGCTCGCCGAAGGACGGCGTGACGATGACGGTTCCGGTCGCGCTCCTCAACCAGGTGCCGACGGCGCGCTGCGAGTGGCTGGTGCCCGGGCTGCTGAAGGAAAAAGTCCAGGCGTTCGCCAAGGGCATGCCGCAGCGCCTGCGCCACAAGCTCGGTCCGCTGGCGGAGTTCGCCCAGGCGTTCACGGCTGCCACGCCTGCCTCGGACGTGCCGCTTGCCTCGGCGCTGGCGCGCTACATCCGCGCCGAACTCAATCTCGACGTGCCGACCGACGCTTTCCGGCCGGATTCGGCGCCGCCCCACCTGCAGATGAACTTCCGGGTTCTGGACGAGCATGGCCGGCAGCTGGCGATGAGCAGAAACGCGGCCGAATTGAAGAACGAATTTGGTTCCCGGATCCAGGAAAGTCTTGCCGAAGAAATGTCACAAGGCAACGGCGAAAAATTCACCGCTTGGAACTTCGGCAATCTCGAGGAAGTGATGGAGATCCAGCGCAGCGGGCAGACGCTGGTCGGGTATCCGGCGCTGCAGGACGCGGGAGGGGACGAAAACGCGGGCGTCACCCTGCAGGTGTTCGATTCCCCGGAGCGTGCGCGCGAAGTCCACCGCGCCGGCGTGCTGCGCCTGCTCGCGATCGCGTTTCGCGACCGCATCCGCGACATCGAAAAGGGCCTTGCCAAGGACATGGCGCTCGCGGCACTGAAGGACGACATCGTGTCGGCGGCATTCGAGCGCACGTTCCTCGCCGAATCGTTGCCGATGCGGCAGGACGAATTCGCGCAGCGCGTGCAGGAAGGCCGCAACCGGCTCAACCTCATTGCGCAGGAGATGCAGCGGCTGGCCGCGACGATTCTCGCCGAGCAGGCCCAGGTCCGGAAGCGCATCGCCGCCACGCACAAGGCCTATCCGCAGGCGGCCGAGGACGTGAAACAACACGGCGAACGTCTGCTGCAGGCCGGTTTCCTCGCGCGCACCCCGTGGCAACGCTTGCAGCATTTTCCCCGTTACCTGAAAGCGGCCGCCCTCAGGCTGGACAAATTGCGCGCCGACCCGCAGCGCGACGCGCAGCGCGCCGCCGAACTCGCGCCGCTGGAGCAGGCCTGGCAGCGCGAGCGCATTTCACGCGCCAGGCTGGGCGGCGCCGCCAGTACCGGCGCCGAGCTCGAGCAGTTCGGCTGGTTGCTCGAAGAACTGCGGGTTTCGCTCTTTGCCCAGGAACTGAAAACGCCGGTGCCGGTCTCCTCCAAGCGCCTGGCAAAGCTGTGGCACAGTATGCGCAAATGAAACGCACATGAAACGTATTTTGGGCTCGCTCGGCTTCGCGTTCATCAATCTCCTGCATCCGCGCATGCTCTGGCTGATGATCTGGCCGGTGCTGATCGCCCTCGCGCTCTGGGGCACGGCGGTGTTCGTTTTCTGGACCCAGGCGGCGCTGTGGGTCTCCGGGCTGCTGCGCCAATGGATCGAGACCGCGACCCTGTTCATTGCGTGGGACGCGGGCGCGGTTGCGCTGGTTGGCGCCAAAGTGATCATCGTGCTGATGCTGGTGCCGCTGGTTCAGCTGACCGCGCTGCTGATCCTCGGCGTGTTCGGCCTGCCGGCGATGGTCGAGCACGTCTCCTCGCGCCGGTTTGCGCAGCTTGCGCGGCGGCGCGGCGGCAGTTTCGCCGGCAGCCTCTGGAACAGCGTGGTCGCGCTCGCGGGCATGGTCGTGCTCGGCCTCGTGACCTTGCCGCTGTGGTTGCTGCCGCCGCTGTGGCCGATCATCCCTGTGGTGATCCTGGGCTGGGTGAACCAGAGGGTGCTGCGTTACGACGCGCTCGCGGAGCATGCCAGCGCAGATGAAATGCGCGCGATCTTCGCCGCGAACCGCGGCTCGCTTTTCCTGCTGGGTTTCGTGCTGGCGCTGGTCGCCTACGTGCCGATGTTCGGTTTTTTCGCCCCGGTGCTGTTCGGGCTAGGGTTCATCCATTTTCTGCTGGAGCAATTGCAGAAGTGGCGGCAGGCGCCGATCGAAGGCGAAACCGTTCGTCTATAGGGGGGTCACCGGCAAGTCCAGCCCGCGAATCGCGCCAACCAGTTTTTCGAGCGCCGCGGGACGGTGGAAGCCGCGGCGCGAGGCGAGCGCGACGCGCCGCACCGGGCAAGGAGCGCTGAACCGGACCGCCTTCACCAGCGCATTCGCGTGGCGTGCGGTAAGCGCGGTGGCCGGCAATACCGATACCCCCAGCCCCGAGGCCACCATGCTGCGCAGCGTCTCCAGCGAATTGCCCTGGCGGCCGGCCTCGGGCGGGCGCGAGAATTCATGGCAGGCGTCCAGCACCTGGTCGCGGAAGCAATGGCCCACCGGCAGCAGCAGCAGTTCGCCGGCGTCCAGTTCCTCCACCGCGACGGCCTTCTTGCGCGCTAGCGCGTGTTTCGCCGGGGCGATGACGCTGAACGCCTCTTCGTAGAGCGGCACCGACTCGATGCCGGGGCCTTCGTAGGGCAGCGCGAGGATCACGGCGTCGAGTTCGCCCGCCTTGAGCATGCGATCGAGGTTGGCAGTGGTGTTCTCCTCCACGTCGAGCGGCATTTCGGGCGCGCTGCGGCGCAGCGCCGCCACCAGGTCCGGCAGCAGGTAGGGCGCGATGGTGTGGATGATGCCGAGGCGCAGCACGCCCTTGAGCGGGTCCCGCCCCTGGCGCGCCACCGTTTTCACGCGCTCGGCCTCCTCCAGCGCGCGCCGCGCCTGCGCCACGATCTGCTCGCCCGCGTCGGTGAGGAACACGCCGCGCTTGCCGCGCTCGAACAGCGTCACGCCCAGTTCCTCTTCCAGATTCTTGACGGAAGCCGACAGGCTCGGCTGGCTGACGAAACAGCGCTCGGCGGCGCGGCCGAAATGGCGCGCCTCGGCCACCGCCACCACGTATTTCAATTCGGTAAGAGTCATAGGAGATACCTATTATAGCGATGCCGACAAAGTATTGGAATAGAGGAGGGAATGCCAATACATTGCATTACATCATCGTTTTGACCAATACAAAGGATCGTTATGAACCGCGAAGGCCAGAAAATTCCCCAGGTCACGTTCCGCACCCGCAGCGCCAACGACTGGAAGGATGTGACCAGCGACGACATATTCAAGGGCAGGACCGTGGTGGTGTTCTCGCTGCCCGGCGCATTCACGCCCACCTGCTCTTCGACGCACCTGCCGCGCTACAACGAGCTCGCCCCGGCGTTCTTCGCCAATGGCGTGGATGCCATCGTCTGCATCTCGGTCAACGACGCCTTCGTCATGAACGAATGGGCTGCCGGCCAGGAATGCGGCAACGTGACCATGCTGCCCGACGGCAATGGCGAGTTCACCGACGGCATGGGCATGCTGGTGGACAAATCGGAGCTCGGCTTCGGCAAGCGCTCGTGGCGCTATTCGATGCTGGTGAAGGACGGCGTGGTGCAGAAGATGTTCGTCGAGCCGCACAAGCCCGGCGATCCCTTCGAGGTTTCGGACGCCGACACCATGCTCGCCTACATCGCCCCGAAGGCGAAGAAGCCCGACCAGGTCGCGATCCTGACGCGCGAAGGCTGCGGTTTCTGCACCCGGGCGAAGAAACTGCTGAAGGACCTCGGCTACGCCTACGCCGAGGTTTCGCTGGACAACCGGAATCGCAGCCGAATCGTCGGCGCAATCACCGGTGCTGACACCGTTCCGCAGGTCTTCGTTAACGGCCAGCGCATTGGTGGTCTGGAAGAACTCGAGCGCTGGGCAAGAAAAGCTGCCTGAACGGCCAGTAGAATGCCGGGATGGCATTCGGCGCACTGGTCATCGGCGATGAAATCCTGGTCGGCAAGCGCCAGGACAAGCACCTCTCGTTCATCATCCAGGCGCTCGCCCAGCGGGGCTTGAGGCTCGCCTGGTGCGAATACCACGGCGATGATCCGGAGCGGCTGACTGCGGCGCTCAGGAGAACCTTCGCCTCAGGCGATGTGGTCTTTTCCTTCGGTGGCATCGGCGCCACGCCCGACGATCACACGCGCCAATGCGCGGCGGCGGCACTCGGTGTAGGCCTCACGCTGCATCCGGAGGCCGAGCACGAGATCCGCGGCCGCTTCGCGGGCGAGACCACACCGCAGCGCCTGAAGATGGGCGAATTTCCCGTCGGCGCCGAGATCATTCCCAACCCGTTCAACCGCATCCCCGGCTTCACGATCCGCGAGCACTGGTTCGTACCGGGCTTCCCGCAAATGGCCTGGCCGATGCTGGAATGGGTGCTGGACACCAAGTACCGTCACCTCTTTGACCGCGACCGCTGGGCCGAGGCCTCGGTAATCGTCTACCTGCCCGAGTCCACCATTGCGCCGCTGATGGAGGAGATCAACGCCAAGTACAAGGGCCTGAAGACATTTAGCCTGCCAAGCATGGGCGCAGATGCTGCCGATGCCTCGCGCCGCCACATCGAGCTCGGCGTGCGCGGAGCGCCAGCCGAAGTCGAACCTGCGGTCGCCGACATCCGGCGCGGAATCCAGGCAATGGGCGGACGCGTCGAGGAGAACAGTACGGCCAAATGAATAGACGTGACGTTCTTATTCGGGTTGGTGGGCTTCTGGCGTGGCCGGTTTTGGCGGTAGCTCAGCCGCAACGGCGGTTTCGCATCGGATGGTTGGGTAGCTCTACCGAAGCGTCATCCAAGTCGACGATTGATGCATTTCTGGCTGGCATGCGTGACCATGGTTACGTTGTCGGGGAGAACATCGAGCTAAATATTCGCCACACCGAAGGGGTCAAGAGTCGCGCCCCGGCACTTGCCGATGAACTGATTGCCCTCAAGCCAGACGTCCTGGTGGGGGTCGAAGAAGTTGCGGTGGCGATGAAAGCGAAGACTTCGACCATTCCCATTGTGCTTACCGCCGCCTCCGATCCCGTGGCTGCGGGGCTGGTGCAGAGTCTTGCGCGGCCTGGCACTAATGTCACCGGGTTGGCGAATCTCTGGGACGAACTTCTCGCCAAGCATGTTGAGCTGCTGGTCGATTTAGTGCCCAAGGCAAAACTAATCGCATACTTCGCCGATGCCACTTACCAGGATCCAGAGCGGTTCGAGAGGATCGTACGCACTGCGGCGACCGCAAAGGGCGTATCCGTGATCGTACTCTCCGTAGGTAACCTGGACGATTTGCGGCGCGCATTCACGGCTCTTGAATCGAGGCGACCTCAAGGGCTCGTCGTGCTGACGACGGGGATATTCGGTGCACATTTAGACGAGATCATCCGAGTCGCGCAGCGATTGCGACTGCCCGCCATTTGGGGGCTTGCCTCTTTTGCGGACCGCGGAGGACTCGTCAGTCTCGGACCGAATTTCTTGGAGACCTTCCGCTACGCAGCGAAATTCGTGGACCGGATATTGAAAGGCACGAAACCGGCCGATCTGCCGGTCGAACAGTGGGGAAAATTCGCGCTTGTGCTCAATCTCAAGAAGGCAAAGGCGATCGGACTCAAGATTCCCCTATCGGTCCTCTTGCGGGCGGATCGGGTGATCGAATGACACGCGTGAAACGATTAGGCGCGCTCCTCGCCTGCCTCGGCAGCGCTGCCGTCGCGGCCAACGGCATCGCGGTCAAACGCGGCGAAGACGCGATGCTCTATGGCAATTGCGTGCCGAGCCTGGTGGCGGTGAACGGGTCGGCGCAGACCATCGATTTCCTGCAGGTCGACGTGGTGGTGGCGCTGCGCGGCGGGCAGCAGCGCACGATCGAATTGCGCTCGGGGTACCGCGAGGGCATCGTCCGGCCGATCGCGCCCGGTGCGAGCGCGGCGCTGCGCCAGCAGCTCGATCTGTCGATGCCGCTCGGCGCGCCGTGTTCCGCCATCGCATCGCGTCGCGTGGTGCGCACGATCTGTGAAGCGGGCGGCAGGGACTGCGCGGCTGCGGTGAGCGTGCAGCCGTAGTCTTTCAGGGTTCTTCACCAAAGAAAAAGCCCCGCGCTGGGCGGGGCTTTTCCGGACTGCTGAACTGCGGGACTTAAGCGGCTTTCTTGGTCTTGGTCATGCCCTTCACGGTCTCGGTCGCGGCGGCAACGTTGGCTTCCGCGATCTCGGTCGCCTGCTTGGTGACCTTGTTGAAGTTGTCGTAGGCCGAGTTGGCGGCGGCGAGCATCTGCTTGACCGCGCTGACGGCTACATCGGAACCGGCCGGGGCGTTCTTGGCGGCTTTGTCCAGCAGCGAAACGAAGTTCTCGTTCCACTCGGTGACGCGGCGCTCGCTGGCCTTGGTGAACTCGGTGTTATTCTGCGTCGCCACTTCGTAGACGCTCTTCGAGTAGGCAATTGCCTTCTCGATCGCGGGCTGGGCGAAGGTGCTCTGCAGGTTAATCAGTTCCTGCACGTCCTTGGCGCCGGCCAGCGCGCGGGCGTTGGCGATCGAGTCTTCGAACACGGCCTTGACGGCGTTGGCGTTCAGGTTCGCGAACTTCTCGAAGGCGGCAAACTGGCTCGTCGCCAGCGAAAGCATCGTTTCCATGTTGGCTTTGGTGGAGGCTTGGATTTGCTCGGGGGTCACGTTCATTTGGATCTCCTTGGTAGTAAGAAGTCAGGTAATATTTTTGGGCGCTTTGTGCGCCGCAGCAATGTGAATTTTAGGCCGAAGCCCATTAAAGTCAAGCACATTTTGCAGTGCAGCATAAGTTGTTGATGTATCTTAAAAAAACAAAAGAAGGGTTTTCCGAAGCGTATGAAACGAAAGGCATTTAAGCCAAAGTCAGGGCTCGCTAACTAATGGACAAGCATGCCCAGGAACACCTCCCGGCCCGGCTCTGGTGGGTGCTTGCCGGTCTGACGGTCGTCTGGGGCTTCAACTGGACGGCGATGAAGGTGGCGATCTCGGATATCGCGCCGCTCACCTTTCGCACGCTGTGCCTCGGCGTTGGCTCGGGCGTGCTGTTCGCGTTCCTGCGGGCCGGTGGCCAGCCGCTTGCGATTCCGCGCGACCAGTGGTCGCGCCTCGCCCTGATCGCCTTCTTCAACATCACCTGCTGGAACATCCTGGTGGTGCTCGGCCTCGCCCTGCTGCCCTCGGGGCGTGCCGCGATCCTTGCCTACACCATGCCGGCGTGGGCCATTCCGCTCTCTGTGCTGCTCCTGGGCGAGCGCCTGACCGTTCGCAAACTGCTCGGCCTTGCGCTTGGCATGGCCGGCATGGCGCTGCTGGTCTGGGATGAGTTTCAGCGCATCCAGGGCGCGCCGCGCGGGGCGTTGCTGGTGCTCTGCGCCGCGTTTACCTGGGCAATCGGCACGATCCTGCAGAAAAAGTATCCGGTTCGCGCGCCGCTGGCCGCGTTCACGGCGTGGATGATGCTGCTCGGCGGCGTGCCGATCTACATCGGCGCGCTGTTGTTGGAGGATTTCAGCAAACTCGCCGAGGTCGGATTGTCGTCGGCGCTGGGGGCGGCGTACAACGTGCTGCTCGCGTTCGCCTGGGCGCACTGGGCCTGGATCAAGCTCGCCACCAGCGTATCGGTGACCGTGTTCTCGCTCAGCATGCTGGTGATCCCCGTGGTAGGGGTGTTCAGCGGCATGTTTTTCCTCGGCGAGCGGCCGGGCTGGCCGGAATACACGGCGCTCGTCTTCGTGCTGGGGTCGCTCGCGACCGTGGTCGTGCCGCAGAGGAAAGCAAGCTAGGACGCGACGCGGGCTGCCCGGACCCGGGGAATGATGGCGGGTTCCCAAGCGCTTAGCGCCCATTGCAGCAGCTCCTTCGGGACCAGGCCGCCCGGCGCATGCATGCCGAGGAATCCAAGCGCTCCTGGAAGATCATCTGGCCCGGCATCGGCCGCGCGCGTCTGCTTCGAGAGCTTCTCGCCCGCACTGTTCGTGGCAACAGGCGTGTGGAGGTAGCGTGGCGTCGCCAGGCCGAGCAGGCGCTGCAGGTGGATCTGGCGCGCGGTCGAATCGAGCAGGTCGGCGCCACGCACCACGTCGGTCACGCCCTGCGCGGCATCATCCACGACCACCGCGATCTGATAGGAGTGGATGCCGTCGGCGCGCAGCAGAACGAAGTCGCCGACGTCGCGCTCGACGGACTGCTCGATCGCCCCTTGCACCCGATCGATGAAGCGGATCGAATCGGCATCGGTGCGCAGGCGCACCGCGAAAGCGGTCCTGCCGGTGCGCGCCACCTTGCCGGGCGCAAGCCCGGCGCGGCAGGTGCCCGGATAAATCCGCGCGCCGTCGATCGCGAGCGCCGAATCCTCGAGTTCCTTCCGCGTGCAGGCGCAGGGATAGCTGTGGGTTCTTAGTTTTCCGACTGCATGTTGATACAGTTCACGCCGCTCGCTTTGGTAGACGATGGACCCGTCCCACTCCAGGCCGAAGGCTTCCAGCTGGCGCAGGATCGTATCCGCCGCCCCGGGGATGACCCTGGGGGAATCGAGGTCTTCCATGCGCACGAGCCACCTGCCGCCGGCACGGCGGCAGTCGAGCCAGCTCGCCAATGCGGCTACCAGCGAGCCGAAATGCAGGGGACCGGTGGGCGAGGGCGCGAAACGACCGACGTAAGGCATGTCAGCTTGAAGCGATGGAGGTCGGCCCAATATACACTGCGATTTCTCACCGGAAAGGACCCGAGATGGCGACGATCGAGCTCACCAAGGACAACTTTGAACAGACCGTGAACGGCAATCCGATCGTCATCGTCGACTTCTGGGCACCGTGGTGCGGGCCCTGCCGCGGTTTCGCGCCGGTGTTCGAGAAGGCCTCCGACGCGCACCCGGACGTGGTGTTCGCCAAGGTGAACTCCGATGAACAGCAGGAGCTTGCCGGCGCGTTCAACATCCGTTCCATTCCGACCCTGATGGTGTTCCGCGAGAAGGTGGTCCTGTTCCAGCAGGCGGGCGCGCTGCCCGGGCAGGCGTTGGAGCAGGTTCTCACGCAGGCGAAATCCCTGGACATGGCCATGGTTCACCAGGAGATAGCGCAACAGCAGGCTGCGCAATGATCGAGTTGCGGCGGGGAGCCGAGCGTGGCCATGCCGAGCACGGTTGGCTCGACTCCTGGCATTCGTTTTCGTTTGCCGGGTACCACGACCCGGCGCACATGGGATTCGGCGCTCTGCGCGTGATCAACGAAGACCGCATCCAGCCCGGCACCGGCTTTGGCACGCACGGCCACCGCGACATGGAAATCATCAGCTACGTGCTCGAGGGCGCGCTGGGCCACAAGGACTCGATGGGCACCGGCTCGACCATCGTCCCGGGCGACGTGCAGCGCATGAGCGCGGGCCGCGGGGTGCAGCACAGCGAGCAGAACCACGACAAGGCCGGGATAACCCACTTCCTGCAGATCTGGATCGAGCCGAATGTGCGTGGCATCGCGCCCGGCTACGAGCAGAAGCATTTCGATGCCGCCTCCAAGCGCGGCCGGCTGCGCCTGGTCGCCTCGCCCGACGGCGCGGATGGGTCGGTGACGATCCACCAGGATGCGCGCATTTACGCCGGGTTGTTCGACGGCGCCGAGCGCGCGGCGCTGGCGCTCGCGCCCGAGCGCAAGGCCTACGCGCATCTCGTGCGCGGCAGGCTCACGGTAAACGGCACGCCGCTGGAAGCGGGCGATGCGCTCAAGATAAGCGGGGTTTCCGAGGTCCTGCTGGAAAAAGGCGCTGGCGCCGAAGTGCTACTGTTCGACCTGCCATGAGCGGCATACGCACCGAGAAGGATTCCTTCGGCCCGATCGACGTGCCGGCGGAGCGGTTATGGGGAGCGCAGACCGAGCGCAGCCGCCGGTTCTTCCGCATCTCCAGCGAACGCATGCCGCTAGCGGTGGTTCATGCCCTCGCGCTGGTGAAGCGCTCGGCGGCCCGCGTCAATGCGTCCCTTGGCCTGATCGACGAAAAGAAGGCGGAGGCGATCGCGCGCGCCGCCGACGAAGTGCTTGCCGGGCGGCACGACGAGGAATTTCCACTGGTGGTCTGGCAGACCGGTTCGGGCACGCAGTCGAACATGAACGTCAACGAAGTGATCGCGAACCGCGCCTCCGAGATTCTTGGCGGCGAGCGGGGGCCCAAACGCCTGCTGCATCCGAACGACGACGTCAATTTAGGCCAGTCTTCGAACGATGTCTTTCCCACAGCGATGCACATCGCCGCGGCGCGCGCCCTTCATGCGGAGGTGATCCCGGCGCTTGATCGCCTCGGCGCCTCGCTTGCCGTGAAGCGCGACGCCTTCGCCTCCATCGTCAAGATCGGCCGCACGCACCTGCAGGACGCGACGCCGCTCACGCTGGGACAGGAGTTCTCAGGCTATGCGGCACAACTCGAGCAGGTGCGCGGCGCCCTGGAAGCGGTGCTGCCGGGCCTCTACCGCCTCGCGATCGGAGGCACCGCTGTCGGTACGGGCCTGAATACCCATGCGGAGTTCGGCGACCGGGTGGCGGCAGAAGTAGCGCGGATGTCGGGCTTGCCGTTCGAGCCTGCGACCAACAAGTTCGCGGCGCTCGCGGGGCACGAGGCTTTGGTGTTCGCGCACGGCGCGCTGAAGACCCTTGCGGCCGCGCTGATGAAGATCGCCAACGACGTCCGCCTGCTCGCATCCGGCCCGCGTTCCGGAATCGGCGAAATTTCACTGCCCGAGAACGAGCCCGGCAGCTCGATCATGCCGGGCAAGGTCAACCCCACGCAGGCCGAAGCGATGACCATGCTGTGCGCCCAGGTGTTCGGCAACGACGTCGCGCTCAACATCGGCGGTGCTTCCGGCCACTTCGAACTGAACGTCTTCAAGCCGCTCATCGTCAATGCGTTCCTGCAAAGCGCACGGCTGCTCGCCGATGGCATGGCGAGCTTCGAGGAGCATTGCGTGCGCGGCATCACGGCCAACGAGGCGCGCATCCGCGACAATCTGGAGCGCTCGCTGATGCTGGTGACGGCGCTCGCGCCGCACATCGGCTACGACCGCGCCGCGGAAATCGCGAAGAAGGCGCACAAGGAGGGCAGCACCCTGCGCGAGGCGGCCGCGGCGCTGGGCTACGTGAAGGCAGCGGATTTCGACCGCTGGGTGCGCCCGGAGGACATGGTTTGAATTCGGTTGTCGTCCTTATTTCGGGGCGGGGCAGCAACATGCAGGCTCTCCTAGATGCCGAATTGCCGGTATCGGCGGTCATCAGCAACGTGCCCGGCGCTGCGGGGCTGGCGATCGCCGCGCGGCGGGGCGTTCCGACACGCGTGGTGCCCCACAAGGACTTCGCCTCGCGGGAGGGATTCGAAGACGCTCTGGCGGGGGAAATCGATGGCTTCTCGCCCAAGCTGGTGGCACTCGCCGGATTCATGCGCGTGCTGACGCCCGGGTTCGTGCAGCGCTACCGGGACCGGATGCTCAACATCCACCCTTCGCTGCTGCCGGCATTTCCCGGCCTGAACACGCATGAACGCGCGCTCGCCGCAGGGGTCAAAGTCCACGGCTGCTCGGTGCATTTCGTGACTGCCGACCTGGATCACGGCCCGATCGTCGCGCAGGCGGCGATTCCGGTGCGCCGCAACGATACCGCCGCGTCACTGGCGCTGCGCGTGCTGAAGCAGGAGCATGTGGTCTATCCGCGCGCCGTGCGCTGGTTTCTCGACGACAGGCTCGTCATCGGAAACGGCGTCGTAAGCGTTAAGGGAAATGATGCGCAACTTGTATTTGACGATAGTCCTTAGTTTTTCCTCCGCCGTGCTGGCGGCGCCGCCGCAGCGGGTTGAGATCGGCTATGAAATCGCGCGCAACGGCTCGGTGCTCGCCGAGGTAAACCAGCGCCTGGAGCACGATGGGCGTTCCTATCGGCTCTCCGAGACCTGGAAGGGCAAGGGCATTTACTCTCTGAGGGGCGAGGCAGTTCGCGCGAGCCAGGGCACGGTGGTGGCCGATGGCCTGCGGCCACGGAAATTCGAGAGCAAGCGCACCGGGCATGACACCCTGCATGCCGAGTTCGAATCCGCAGCCAAGACACCGACGCTGCAACGCCAGGACGGGCTTAGCTTCATCTGGAGTTTCGCTTTTGCGCCGCCGAAGGAAACCGTGACGGTGGTGGTCGCTGACGGCAAGCACGTGGCAACCTATGCCTACCAGGTTGCCGGGCGCGAGCGGGTCAAGACGCCGGCCGGTGATTTTGATGCACTCAAGATCGCGAAGCGCAGGGACCGCCCGGAGGACAAAATAACGGAGATCTGGTTCGCCGCCGACCGGCACTACCTTCCGGTGCGCATCCTGGTGGTCGACAAGGACGGCACGCGCCTCGATCAGGTGGCCGTAAAGATTTCACCGCAGTGAGGCCGACCCCGGCGCTGCTCGCGCACGCCGAAGCGGCGCTTGCGGAACTGCTCGGGTTTTCCCGTCCCGCGGACCAGGCGCTGTCCGCCTATTTTCGCGGCCACCGCGATCTCGGCCAGCAGGACCGTGCCTTCGTCGCCGAAACCGTGTTCGCGGTGCTGCGGCGCAAGCGTTCGCTGGAGGCGGCCGTCGGCAGCGCCGCGCCGCACGCTCTCGCGATCGCGGCGCTGATCCGTGTCTTCGGCCTGTCGGGCAGGGCGCTCGAAGACAACGACGCCGCGCTCGCTGCCCGGGTCAAGTCGGCGCACAGCGGAAGCTTTCCCGAGGCAGTGCAGGCCGATCTGCCCGATTGGCTCTGGCAGCGCCTTAGTGCCGAATACAGTTCCGCGGAGGCGATGGCCATCGCCCGGGGGCTCCTGAATCCGGCGCCGCTCGATCTGCGGGTGAACCTGGCGAAGCTTTCCAGGGAAGAGGCGCTCGCGCGCCTCGATCTGGAGGCGGCGCCGACGCCGCATTCTCCAGCCGGCATCCGGCTCAAGGGGAAACCTCAGATCAATCGCCATGCGCTGTTTCTGGACGGATCACTGGAAGTGCAGGACGAAGGCAGCCAGCTGCTGGCGTACCTGCTCGCGCCACGGCGCGGGGAAATGGTCGCCGACTTCTGCGCCGGGGCGGGCGGCAAGACGTTGGCCCTGTCGATGCTGATGCACGGCGCCGGGCGCATCTATGCCATGGATGTGTCTGAGAAGCGGCTGCGGGAACTCGCGCCGCGCGCGGCGCGGGCGGGAATCTCCAATGTGCATCCGATCGTGTTGTCCGGGGAGAGCGATATCCGCGCCAAACGCCTGGCGGGAAAGCTCGATCGCGTGCTGGTGGATGCGCCGTGCAGCGGTTTCGGTACCCTGCGGCGCAATCCCGATCTCAAGTGGCGCCATGGCGAAGGCGCCGTCACCGAGCTCGCGGCGAAGCAATCGCGGATCCTCAACGCCGCTTCGAAGCTGCTCAAGCCCGGCGGGCGCCTCGTCTATGCGACCTGCAGCATCCTGTCCGAGGAGAACGAGGCGGTGGCCGATCGCTTTGCCGCTGAACATCCGGAATTCAAGGCGCTTTCCTGCACGGAGCTGTTGGCCGCACAACGCATCGCCCTGGAAACCGGCGAGCGGCTGCGCCTCTGGCCGCACCTGCACGGCACCGACGGTTTCTTCGCCGCGGCCTTTGGGCGGCGTTAGCGCCGCTCGTTCTTGCCGTCCGTATCGTGGACATAGGCCTCATGCAGCCGGAGCGGCTGCGAGTGGCGCTTGCGCATGCGGATGTTGAGCAGTTCGACTCCCACGGAGAACGCCATCGCGAAATAGACGTAGCCCTTCGGCACCTCGTGCTCGAAGCCGGCGGCGAACAGCATCATCAGCGCCACGGAGACGCCGCCTTCGTCGCCCTCGAGAAGCTGATGGATCTCGTTCACGCTCTTCCAGAGCAGGAACAGGCCGCCGGCAATCAGGATCAGGTCGCGCCCGGAGATCGCGTGACCGAGTACCGTGAACGGCGGCGCGGTCAGGCCAATGATCTAGGCCGGCACCAGCTCCGGCGCGGTGAGCGTCGCAAATGCGATCCAGGCTTGCGGGTCGGCGAGCAATTCCACTCAGGAAGCGGCGAGGAACAGGGCGGTAAGCCGCAGGCGCATGGTTCGGTAAACTACCGGAAAGTCCTTCAGGGGAGAAACATTTCCTTTCAGCAACGGGAAGTTACGTTGATGGGGGAAGGGCGGAGCGAAAATTGAGCCTCCGAAAAGTGGGTTTTCTAGTAGAATCCTTTTTGCCCGCCCCAATATAACTAGTCTAAAGGCGACTTAAGAACCCTATGTTATTCAATGGATTACTCGATTTGCCCTGGTGGGGCCTCCTGCTGATCGCCCTTGGCCTCACCCACATCACGATTGCGGCCGTCACCATCTACCTCCATCGCAACCAGGCGCACCGCGCGCTGGACCTGCACCCGGCGGTGTCGCATTTCTTCCGGCTCTGGCTGTGGCTCACCACGGGCATGGTGACCAAGGAGTGGACCGCGATTCACCGCAAGCACCACGCCAAGTGCGAGACCGCCGATGACCCGCACAGCCCGCAGATCTACGGCATCAACCGCGTGTTGTGGACCGGGGTGTTGCTGTATGTGAAGGAGTCGCATTACCCGGAGACCATGGAACGCTATGGCCATGGCACGCCGGAAGATTGGGTCGAGCGCAATGTCTATGCGAGCCACTCGGTGCTCGGCCTCTGGTTGATGGGCGCCGTCAATATCGCCCTGTTCGGCCTGATCCCCGGCGCAATCATCCTGGTTGTGCAGATAGCATGGATTCCGTTCTGGGCCGCCGGCGTGATCAACGGCATTGGCCATTTCTGGGGCTACCGCAACTGGGACGTGCCCGCGCCCGACGCGAGCCGCAACATCTCGCCGATCGGCGCCCTCATCGGCGGCGAAGAACTGCACAACAACCACCACGCTTATCCGGCGTCGGCCAAGTTTTCCCTGAAGTGGTACGAATTCGATCTTGGCTGGATGTACATTCGCGCGCTCGAATCGGCGGGGCTTGCCACGGTCAAGAAGGTAGCGCCGACGCCGCGCTTCTCGGACCCGAAGCCGGTGTGCGACGAGCAGACGCTGGAGGCGGTGATCGCCAACCGCTACGACGTGCTCGCCCGCTACGCCACTTCGCTCAGGCGCACCTACCTGCAGGAGATCGAGCGCCTGGGGCAGTGGTCTCAGGAAGCCGAGGCGCTGAAGCCGGCCAAACGGTATTTCGCGCGCCTGCAGCGGCTTTCGGAAGTCGAGCGTGGGCGGCTCGCCGAAGCGGTCAAGAATTCAAAAGCACTGGCCACGGCGATCGCCATGCGCGACGAGCTGGCGGCGCTGTGGGCGCGCTCGAGCGCTTCGCGCGAACAGTTGCTCAAGCAGCTGCAGGACTGGTGTCACAAGGCCGAGACCAGCGGCGTCGCGCCGTTGGTGGAATTCAGCCACCGCCTGCGCAGCTACGCCTGATCGCCGCCGGTTGATTGTCATTCCCGCGGAAGCGGGAATCCATTAAAAAAGCCCGCTCGCAGCGGGCTTTTTCATTTCTGGCAGACCGGGTTACTTGATTTTGCCTTCCTTGTACATGACGTGCTTGCGGGCCTTGGGATCGTATTTCATCATTTCGATCTTTTCCGGCTTGGTGCGCTTGTTCTTGGTGGTGGTGTAGAAGTGGCCGGTACCAGCCGAGGATTCGAGTTTGATCTTTTCGCGCATGGCGGGCTCCTCAGGCTTTCGCTTTTTCTTTTTTCTTCGCTTTGATCTCGGCCAGCACTGCCTCCAGGCCCAGTTTGTCGATGCGACGCAGGCCGGAGGTAGAGACGCGCAGCCGTACCCAGCGGCTCTCGGTCTCCAGCCAGAAACGGCGGTAGTGCAGGTTGGGCAGGAAGGTGCGGATGGTCTTGTTGTTCGCGTGCGAGACCAGATGACCTTTCATCGGCTTTTTGCCGGTGACAGCGCAGATTCGGGGCATTTCAAACTCCGGGATGGTGGGGCGGTGCAGAAAAGGCGCAAATTATACGCGAAAACAGGCACTTCACAACAGTCCGCGCTCTGCGAACGACAGGGTTTGGTGGCCCGCGACGACGAAGTGGTCGAGCACCTTGATATCCACCAGCGACAGCGCCTCTTTCAGGTTGCGCGTCAGTAACTCGTCGGCCTGGCTGGGTTGCGCCACGCCGGACGGATGGTTGTGGGCGAAGATCACCGCGGCGGCATTTGCCTTCAGGCCGGCCTTGACGATTTCACGCGGATAGACCGAGGTCTGCGTCAGCGTGCCGCGGAACAGCTCTTCGCTGGCAATCACGCGGTGCTGCGCGTCCAGCCACAGGCAGACGAAGACCTCGTGCTCGCGGCCCGAGATGGCGAGCCGAAGGTAATCCCTCACCGCGCCCGGGGAAGTGAGGGCGCTGGCCGAACGCAGGTCTTCCCTCAGGCAGCGGCGCGCGACTTCCATGACCGCGGCAAGTTGGGCGATCTTGGCCGGTCCCAAGCCCTTAATGTTCTTTAAGTTCCCGGGAGAAGCGAATATCCCCCCCAGGCCATCCAGGTTTGCCAGCAACTCGCGCGCCAGTTCGACCGCACTCTTGCCGCGGATCCCCGTGCGCAGGAACACCGCCAGCAGCTCCGCATCGCTCAACACGGCGGCGCCGAGTGCCAGCAGCCGCTCGCGCGGCCGTTCCGCCAACGGCCAGTCTGAAATCGCCATGCCTGAGGCCCTCCCCGGGATTCCACTACAATCGTCTCCCTTAACGCACGGGGCGACCGGATCGATGACCTTGAAGGGTAAGCGGATTTTGCTCGGCATGACCGGCGGTATCGCCGCCTACAAGGCCGCCGGACTTGCACGCCTGCTCGGCAAGGCCGGCTGTGACGTGCGCATCGCGATGACCGAGGCGGCGACCCGGTTCGTGACGCCGGTCACGATGCAGGCGCTCACCGGGCAAACGGTCTGGACCGACCTCTGGGATCCGCGCGTCGCCGACAACATGTCGCATATCGAGCTCTCGCGCGACCGCGACCTGGTCCTGGTCGCGCCGGCGAGCGCCGATTTCCTGGCCAAGGTCGCCAACGGCCTCGCCGACGATCTGCTCTCCACGCTGGTGCTCGCGCGGCGCTGCGGTCTGATGGTGGCGCCGGCGATGAACGTGGAGATGTGGGACAACCCCTCGACGCAGCGCAACCTGCATGCGCTGCGCGGGGACGGCATTGTCTTCGCGGGCCCTGCGGCGGGCGACCAGGCCTGCGGAGAAACCGGCATGGGCCGCATGCTCGAACCGGAGCAGATCCTGGCCGAGGTCGAGGCCTGGTTTCAGCCCAAGCTGCTCGCCGGCAAGCGCGTGCTGGTGACCGCAGGGCCGACCGAGGAACAGATCGACCCGGTGCGCGTGATCACCAATTCAAGTTCGGGGAAAATGGGATTCGCGGTGGCGCGCGCGGCGCGCGAGGCCGGCGCCAGCGTGACGCTGATCAGCGGGCCGGTGGCGCTGGCAACGCCGGAGGGGGTGGCGCGGGTGAATGTGCGCAGCGCCCAGCAGATGCTCAACGAGGTGAAGGCCGCGGTGGAGAGCAGCGACATCTTCATCTCGGTCGCCGCCGTTGCCGATTGGAGATTGAAAAAGCCTTTTGACAAGAAAATAAAAAAGATAAACGGCCGCGCGCCGGTGCTCGAGTTCGAAGAGAACCCGGACATCCTTGCCTGGGTCGTGGCGCGCAAGAATGCGCCGTTCTGTGTCGGCTTTGCTGCCGAGAGCGAGAAAGTCGCGGCGAACGCGCGGGCCAAGCGCGCGAAAAAGGGCATACCGCTGATCGCCGCCAACCTGGCGCAAGAGGCGCTGGGCGCCGACGACAATGCGATCACGCTGTTCGATGCGCGCGGCAGCCACTCGCTTGGCCGCGGCCCCAAGATCGAGCTGGCACGCAAGCTGGTCGCGCACGTTGCCCGCATGATCGGCAAAGAGAAGCGCTGACTTGCGCAAGTTGGACCTCAAGATCCTCGATTCGAGGATCCGCGAGATGCTCCCCGGGTACGCGACAGCAGGCGCCGCCGGCCTCGACCTGCGCGCCTGCCTCGAGGCGCCACTTACCCTGATGCCAGGCGACAGCCAGTTTGTCCCCTCTGGAATATCGATTCACATCGGCGACGCCGGGTTTGCCGCCATCCTATTGCCGCGCTCGGGCCTGGGCGCGAAGCACGGCATCGTGCTTGGCAATCTCGTCGGCCTGATCGACTCCGACTACCAGGGGCAGATATTCATCTCGGTCTGGAATCGCGGCAACGCCGCGTTCACCATCCAGCCGATGGACCGCATCGCGCAGCTGGTGGTGGTGCCGGTGCAGCAGGTGGAATTCAACGTGGTCGAGGAATTCGGCTCGTCGCGCCGCGGCGCAGGCGGCTTCGGCAGTACCGGGCGCTGAACGCTGCGCCCGCCGCGCAGCGCTAGCCTAGTACGTCCTGCCAGATATTTACCGCCCACGCCCACGCATACCCGCCCTCGAGCTCGCTGCGGGCCGAGGATACGCCGCCCGAACCCGGCACCGTGGTGAGCGTCTTCTCCTTGTCGTTCCACGTGTGCACGGAAGCCACGTGGATGGCCTCGTTGTCCGAGACGTAGCTGTAGCAGGTGTTGGCGATCTTGGGCGCCGCGTCCGGTTGCTGGCCGCTGATCAGCGCGATCACCGCCGCCGCGCAGATCTTGGCATGCTGATTCGCCATGCTGCCTGACTTGGGCATCAACGGCGCCGACAACGTCGCGTCGCCAAGCACGTGTACGCCCTTGACTGCAGTCGACTCCATGGTGCGCCAGTCGATGCCGCACCAACGGTTGTTGGCCGTAATCAGGCCGGCCTTGACCGCGATGTCGCCGGCGCGCTGCGGCGGGATGACGTTCAGCACGTCGCCCTTCACGTCCTCCACTTCGAGCTTCACCGATCCGGTGCGCGCGTCGACGTCGATCGCCTTGGCATTGCCGCGGTACTCGAGGATGCCCTTGTAGAGGTCCGCCCAGGCCTTCTTGAACAGGGGCCCTTTCGACGTGACGTCGGGGTTGGCGTCAAGTACCAGCACCTTGGAGCGTGGTTTCGCCTTCTTGAAGTAGCCCGCCACCAGGCTCGCCCGCTCGTAAGGCCCCGGCGGGCAGCGGTAGGGCGCGAGCGGCACCGACAGCACGTAGACGCCGCCGTCCTTCATCTGCTCGAGCTGCCTGCGCAGGGCGACCGTCTGCTCGCCGGCCTTCCACGCATGCAACACCCGGCCCGCGCTCATCGCCGATTGATAGGCGGGCAGCTCGTTGAACATGAAGTCGATCCCGGGGGAGACGATCAGCCGGTCATAGGCCAGGTCGCCGCCGCGCGCGAGGCGTACCACGCGCTTCGTGGCATCCACCGCCGTCGCCTCGTCCCGCACGACCTGCACGCCGTAGCGCTGCAGGCCGTCGTGACGATGCGTGATGTCGCCCATGTTCTTGGATCCGGCGAGCACGAGATTCGAAATCGGACACGAAATGAACGAGTCGGCGCGCTCGACCATCACCACCTCGATCGAGGGATCCCACATGCGGATGTATTTCGCGGCGGTGGCGCCGCCGAAGCCGCCCCCGATTACCACGACACGTGCCTTGGGCGTATTGGTTGCGCAGCCGGCCGCGGCCAGCGCGGCGGCACCGGTGAGTTTGAGGAAGTCGCGTCGGTCGAAAGTCCCGGTCATGGCGCCTCCTTACTTCTTCTGGGCCGAGAAATACCCGGCAATCAACTGGATCTGCTGGTCGGTGTAGCCCTTGGAGATCTGGTGCATCACCGTCGCGGGGGTCGCCCCCGAGCGAAAGCCGTTGAACTTGCGCACCAGCTCGTCCTTCGCCATCCCCGCGAGCGGCTGGTACCCGGTGGCGCCGCGCCCGTCTGTGCCGTGGCACATCGCGCATGACGCCGACAGATTGCGGCCCACGTTCTGGTCCTGCGCCGCCGCAAGCAACGGCATGGCGCCAAGCGCCGCGGCAAGAACGAGACTGATTCGCATTGGTGATCCCTCCCAAGCTATAGGTGGTAAACGAAAACAGTTTCCGCTTACGGCTACGTGACTGTCAAGCGAGCAATGCGATTTGACTCAAGCCGCCCGGCGGTGCGTATCAGGCTACCGGTTCGGCAGCGGCGGGCGGCACTGCGGGTGCCGGCGTTTCGAAGCGCAGCACGACTTTCTCGCTTTCGTCGACGTCGATGGTGACCTTGCCGCCGTGCACCAGTTTGCCAAAGAGCAGTTCGTCGGCAAGCACACGGCGTATCGTGTCCTGGATGAGGCGCGCCATCGGGCGCGCGCCCATGAGCGGATCGAAGCCTTTCTTCGCCAGCTGCGCCTTCAACGCCTGCGTGAAGTGCGCCTCGACCTTTTTCTCGGTCAGCTGCTCCTCGAGCTGCATCAGGAACTTGTCCACTACGCGCAGGATGATCTCGGGGCCAAGCGCGGCGAACGAAATCACCGCGTCCAGGCGATTCCTGAATTCGGGCGTGAACATCTTCTTGATGGCTTCCATCTCATCGCCGGCCTTCACCGACTTCGTGAAGCCCATGGAGTTCTTCGCCAGCGACTCGGCGCCCGCGTTGGTAGTCATGACGATCACGATGTTGCGGAAATCCGCCTTGCGGCCGTTGTTGTCGGTGAGGGTGCCGTGGTCCATCACCTGCAGCAGGATGTTGAAGATGTCCGGGTGCGCCTTCTCGATCTCATCCAGCAGCAGCACCGCGTAGGGTTTCTTGGAGATTGCCTCGGTCAGCAGTCCGCCCTGCTCGAAGCCGACGTAGCCCGGCGGGGCGCCGATCAGGCGCGACACGGCATGCCGCTCCATGTACTCCGACATGTCGAAGCGGATCAGCTCGATCCCCATGCAGTAGGCGAGCTGGCGCGCGACCTCGGTCTTGCCGACCCCGGTCGGGCCGCTGAAGAGGAAATTGCCGATCGGCTTCTGCGGATTGCCCAGGCCCGAGCGCGCCATCTTGATGGCGGAGGTGAGGGCGTCAATGGACGGGTCCTGGCCGAATACCACCGCTTTCAGGTCGCGGCCCAGGTTGGCGAGCGCGCTGCGGTCGTCGGTGGAGACGCTGCGCGGCGGGATGCGCGCGATCTTGGCGATGATGTCCTCGATCTCGGTCTTGCCGATGATTTTTTTCTGCTTGGCCTTGGGAGCGATGCGCTGCGCCGCGCCGGCTTCGTCGATGACGTCGATCGCCTTGTCGGGCAGGTGGCGGTCGTTGATGTACTTGGCGGAAAGTTCTGCCGCGGTGGTAAGCGCATTGGCCGTGTACTTGATGCTGTGGTGCGCCTCGAAACGCGACTTCAGCCCCTTCAGGATCTCGATCGTTTCCTCGACCGAAGGCTCGACCACGTCGATCTTCTGGAAGCGGCGCGTGAGGGCGTGATCCTTTTCAAACACGCCGCGGTACTCGATGTAGGTGGTGGCGCCGATGCACTTCAGCTGGCCGTTGGAAAGCGCCGGCTTGAGCAGGTTGGAGGCATCCAGCGTGCCGCCCGAGGCAGCGCCGGCGCCGATAACCGTGTGGATCTCGTCGATGAACAGGATCGCGTGCGGGTTGTCCACCAGCTGCTTGAGCACCGCCTTCAGGCGCTGCTCGAAATCGCCGCGGTATTTGGTGCCGGCGAGCAGCGCGCCCATGTCCAGTGCGTAGACGGTGGATTTCTCCAGCAACTCGGGCACGCTGCCCTCGACGATGCGGCGCGCGAGGCCCTCGGCGATGGCGGTCTTGCCGACCCCCGCTTCACCCACCAGCAGGGGATTGTTCTTGCGCCGGCGGCACAACGTCTGAATCACGCGCTCGAGTTCCCTGTCGCGGCCGATGAGCGGATCGATCTTGCCCGCCAGCGCCTGCGCGTTGAGGTTTTGGGTGTAGTTGTCGAGCGGGCTGTTGGCGGCCTCGCCCGGATTCTCCTGCTCGGATTCCGGTTCGCCCTTGCCCTGCTGCGGCTGGGTGCTTTTGGCGATGCCGTGCGAGATGTAGTTGACGACGTCCAGCCGCGTGATGCCTTGCTGCTGCAGGAAGTAGACCGCGTGCGAATCCTTTTCGCCGAAGATCGCCACCAGCACGTTGGCGCCGGTGACTTCCTTCTTGCCCGAGGACTGCACGTGCAGGATGGCGCGCTGGATGACGCGCTGGAAGCCGAGGGTGGGCTGCGTGTCCACTTCCCGGTCGGCCGCGATGCGCGGGGTTTGCTCGGTAATGTGCTGCGTCAGGTTCTTGCGCAGCTCGTCCATGTTGGCGCCGCAGGAGCGCAGCACCTCGGCGGCGGTCGGGTTGTCCAGCAGCGCGAGCAGCAGGTGCTCGACGGTGATGAACTCGTGGCGCTTCTGGCGCGCCTCGACGAACGCCATGTGCAGGCTGACTTCAAGTTCTTGGGCGATCATTTCAGGTTTCCTCCATCACGCATTGCAGCGGATGCTGGTACTTGCGTGCATAGGCCGCGACCTGCTGGACTTTGGTCGAGGCCACGTCGCGCGGAAAAACGCCGCAGACCCCCATCCCCTCGCGATGCACTTTGAGCATCACCTGGGTCGCCCGCTCCCGGGTCATGCCGAAAAACTTCTGCAGCACCAGCACCACGAATTCCATCGGCGTGTAATCGTCGTTGAGAAGCAAAACCTTGTACATAGGCGGAAGTTTGACCTTCGCCTTTTTTGCCTCGAGTACCGAGTCGTCCTTGCGCTGCATGACTTGCGGTGTTCAGGATTGCCTTCCTTCCGCCTCGCACTCCATGTGGTGGCCTGTCGTTTGTATCCTAATCAATGCCATCGGCGAGTGCAAACCGAACAGAGGGTAGAACGCGCAGTTCCTCACGCGGATGACCGGAAAAAGACGTTGGCCGGACCCTTGACGGCGCCGCGGAAGGCGCGTAAGGGCCGCCGCATGCCTGGCTTGGCTGTCCGCACTGGTATTGGAGGGCGACGGAGCGCAGAGGTTCAAGCATGGCCCGGCGGGCCAGCGGGCGTCGAGCGTCCACAAGGCCCGGCAAGCCGCGAACTCAGGCCTACGAGAGCGAGTTCCGCCTCCAGGTGTGGCGTAAAAGCTTCATCGGTGGGTCTTCGCCCCAGAACTGCCAGTCCCAGGACTTTTCAACAAAAAAACACTCGAGCATGGTGGCGGTCACTCGCGGATAACGAACCAGTGAACGGGCGATGCGCCAGACCAACTCGGGGTTCGTGCGCAAACCGCGAAGCATTCTCGCCATCCGATAGTCGTTGGCGATTTTATAGCCCGATGTTCCATCCACTTCCGTTTCCAGCGAGAAATATGGTCTCGCACACTCTTCCAACTGTCCGTCAACCGGATAGTAGCCGCCCATCCAATGGTGAAGGAGGCTGAAGTGTCGGCGATCCGAGCCCCTGGGGTGGTGATACCACCAGGTCAGCAGATACTCCGGCTTTACCTCGCGTTTGACGTGAATCGCCGTCGTCAGGTACCGAGCCTCAGGCGCACTGGAGTCGAGTGTTTTGTGAGCGATGGCGAAAGACTCATGGTAGATCGAATCCATCCTGCCGGCTTGAACATCCTCGGGCTGTACCCAATGCTCTAGAGAACCGTTTGCAATCACGCCGTCGAACTGCCCGTGCCATTCCGTCGCATCCAGGAGATCACGGTAGTTGCAGCAATACGCCTGCGAGCCATTATCGTTGCAATACCTCACTTGTTCCGGTGAAAGATCGATGCCGACCGCGTGCGCTCCGCGTTCGGTCGCCAGTCTCAACAGGTGACCGTAGCCGCAACCGATCTCAAGCAAGCGAAAGCCGGGCCGGTTGCAGCCAACCTGATCGAGAAGATAGTTGAGCTGCCGCTCGATTCCCTCCTCGAGCGTCTTGTCGGTTGGCAAATACTCGCCATCGGCAAGGTCCCGGATGCCGACGGCTTCGGCGGCGTGTACGAGCGTGTAGCAAATCTTTACCAGCTTTGCGGGTGCGACGCGCATCCTGGGGTGGGGAAGCACCACACTTTCGGAAAACTCACCCCTCGCGCTCTGGGGCGCGGCACGCGTTCCACAGCCGACGATCGACATGGGAACCCTCCTTAGCGGTGTTTTCCTGAGTTATCCCATCCTCTCAATCATGGCCTGACCGAATCCCGAGCAGGAAACCTTCTTCGCGTCCGGCATCTGGCGCGCGAAGTCGTAGGTGACGATCTTGTCGCTGATCGCTTTTTCCATCGATTTGACGATTGCATCGGCGGCCTCGAACCAGCCCATGTGGCGCAGCATCATCTCGGCCGACAGGATCTCGGAGCCGGGGTTGACCTGGTCCTTGCCCGCGTATTTCGGCGCGGTGCCATGGGTGGCTTCGAACATGGCGATCGAATCGCTCATGTTGGCGCCCGGCGCGATGCCGATGCCGCCGACCTCCGCCGCCAGGGCGTCGGAGATGTAGTCGCCATTCAGGTTGGTCGTGGCGAGCACGTCGTATTCCGCCGGCCGCAGCAGGATCTGCTGCAGCATGGCGTCGGTGATGACGTCCTTGACCATGATCTCCTGGCCGCTTTTCGGATTCTTGTAGCTGCACCAGGGCCCGCCATCGACCAGCTTGGCGCCGAACTCCTTCTGCGCCAGCTTGTAGCCCCAGTCGCGGAAGCCGCCTTCGGTGAACTTCTGGATGTTGCCCTTGTGGACGATGGTCACCGACTTGCGGTTGTTGTCGATCGCGTACTGGAAAGCCTTGCGCAGCAGCCGCTCGCTGCCCTCGATGGAGATCGGCTTGATGCCGATGGCAGAAGTGTCCGGGAAGCGGATTTTTGTGACCTTCATTTCCTTGACCAGGAAGTCGATCACTTTCTTCACCTCGGGGGTCTGCGCCGCCCATTCGATGCCGGCGTAGATGTCCTCGGAGTTCTCGCGGAAGATCACCATGTCGACGTTGTGCGGTTCCTTGACCGGGCTGGGCACGCCCTTGAACCAGCGCACCGGCCGCAGGCAGACGTAGAGGTCCAGTTCCTGGCGCAGCGCGACGTTGATCGAGCGGATGCCGCCGCCCACCGGCGTCGTCAGCGGGCCCTTTATCGACACCACGAATTCCCTCGAGGCTTCCAGCGTTTCCTCGGGCAGCCAGACGTTCTCGCCGTAGACTTTGCAGGATTTTTCGCCGGCATACATTTCCATCCAGACGATTTTCTTCTTGTCGCCGTAGGTCTTGCTCACCGCGGCATCCACGACTTTCAGCATCACCGGGGTGATGTCGATGCCGGTGCCGTCGCCCACGATGTAAGGGATGATCGGGTTGTTCGGCACCGCGAGGGAGAAGTCCTTGTTGACCTTTATTTTCTCGCCATTGGTCGGGACCTTGATGTGCTTGTACGCCATGGATGCTCCTGCAGGAAAGGATCGAAAAGACGGCAATTATAAGAGTTTGAAGTCGAAAACCCGTTCCGCCAGCCAAACTGCCGCCACCAGAGCGATCGCCGCCGAGCCGCCGTAGAACACCAGGCGGCGGTAAATCCAGCTGCCGCGCATTGCATAGGCGAGCGGCAGGAACGCGCCCACGATCGCGAGTTGACCTACCTCAACGCCGAGGTTGAAGCCGACCAGTGCCAGCAGCAGCGCCCCCTGCGGCAGTCCCAGGTCCGTGAGTACGCTGGCGAAGCCGAAGCCGTGGACCAGGCCGAAAGCGAAGGCGACCGCCCAACGCCGCTCCACCACGAACGGCTTGAGGTTGTTCAGCGCGGCGAGCACCACCGACAGCGCGATGGTCGATTCGACCAGGCGCGATGGCAGCGCGATAACCGACAGCGCCGCCAGCGACAGGGTGATCGAATGCGCGAAGGTGAAGGAAGTGACGACCTTGAACACTTCCCAGAAGGTGTCGCGAAAGCGCTCTGCAGCCTTCCATTCCTTGTTTTTGAAAATGAAAACCGAGGGCAGGAGCAGCGAGAGGATGAACAGGATGTGGTCGAAGCCGATCCAGATGTGCCAGGTGCCCTCGCGCAGGTAGTCGAAAAACTGCGCCAGCCGCGAGCCTTCGCCCGCTTTGAATGTGACGCGCGGGCGTTCCGGCGACAGTACCCATGTTTGCGCCGCGCCGCCGCGCTCGAAGCGCAGCAGGCCCCGGTGCGTGGGGTCCAGGTCGAAGAACAGGCTGTAGGCGAGTTCGATGGCCGCCGGCGCGCGCGTGCCGCAGTCGGCATCGAAGCGCAGGACCGCGTAAGCGCCGTCGCTGTGTTCGTCCACCAGATGCGCGGTCGGAGAGAGCTTGCAGTTGCGCCCGTCGGCCTGCACCGCCAGCCTCGCGAGCGCGTAGGCCGCAATGTCGTTGTGCCTGGCGCGCAACTCGCCCCAGGTGATTTCGCCGTTGCCGTCGGCGTCCAGCCCGATCGCGAATTCGAGGTCGCGCAGCGCGATGTCCCACTGGCCTTGCACTGCCGCGCCATCGACGCTCAGCGCGAGATAGCTGTCGCTCGGTTTGTGCGCGTGAGCGCCAGCAGCGAACAGGAACGCGAGGAGAATGACGTATTTCGATGTCACGGTTTCAGCGCTTTTAGTTTCGCAGCGGCTTCCCGGAACCGCCTGTCTTCAAACCCGGAGGACTCCATCCATTGCAGCGCAGGCGCGGCGGCGGTCGCATCGCGCGCGGCGAGCGCCGCTTCCATGAGGGCCAGCGCGTCGCGAGGTTCGCGTTGGGTACGGTAGTTTTCGCTCGCCGCTGCCAGCGCAGCCCGTGTGTCGCCCTTGAGATCCAGCAGGTATCTCGCTTCCTCCTGCAGGTGGAGTTTCTCGCCGCGCAGCGCGGCATCGGCGAAACGTTCGCCCAGCGTACGCGCGTATTTTTCGCCCTCCGCTAGCTTGAGTTGCCGCGCGGCGAGCGCAAGCCGCAGCAGCAACGTGTCCGATCGAGCCCAGCCCTTCAGCAGCGGCATCACTTCGGCTGCGCGGCCCTGTTCGAGCAGGAAATCGGCGTAGGCGGCGAGGATGAAGTTGTCATTGATGCCGAGTGCGAGGCCGGCACGGAAATGCCGCTCGGCGGCCGCATGGTTCCCGGTCCGCCAGGCCATTTCCGCCAGCCGGGTCTGAATCCACAACGCGTGGCCCGCATCGATTACGCCCGCCCTTGCCAGGGCAGCGCTCAGGCGCTGATAGGCGGCACGGGAGTTGCCGGTGGTTGCATCGAGATATCCCACGCATGCCACCGCCTGCAATTCGCTGGCGTGTGGCGCGAGCAAGTCGCATTCGCGGCGCACCGCTGTGTAGTCGGCCTGCACCATCAGGATGGCAGCGCGCCAGGCGCGCGCGGCGAAGTTGGCGGGGTCCGCCCTCAGTGCGAGATCGAAATCCGCCATCGCCGTTGGAAAGTCGTGGCGGTACTGGCGCAGCTTGCCGTGCAGGACCAGTATTTCAGCCGGCGTCGCGGCAGTCTCCGGCCAGGGGCGCAATGTCGCCTCCGCGTACCCGATGTAGCGCGGATCGCCGTCCTCCGTGGCGAGATCGAAGTAGCGGCGTGTGAGGTCTGACGCGGCCTCGGTATCGGTGGGGGAGGCCGCAAGAGCGGCGCGCAGGCGGCGCAACTCCGCGACGGCCGGATCCCCCGGCCTGCCGGGGAGGGTCTCCACGACCACCGCGTCGTCGCGCGGCACAAACGGCGCCGCGGCTGCCAGTTGTGAGGCGACCAAGGCCGCCCCGAGCAACGCCAAACCCGGAACTTGATGGATTTTCATTTGCAGGACAGAAAGACAATCCTTTAAAAACAATAGCTTATCATGGTTTGATACAAAATCTTCTTTTGTTTACAATGGCTTGCGCGGTGTAAGCCGTGTGCAGGGAGGCAAAAACGGGGTTAACCGGGAGGAACGGTCAACCGCTAGAGGCTTCGCGCGTTTTCCGCTGCGGGGGCTCGGTAGTAACTCGTTGCGTCACCCCGTTTAAACATACCAATACCAGGAGATAGAAATGACCAAGCTGCTGTCGATGATTGTTGCCGCCATGCTGGCGGCCGTGAGCGTTAGCGCCATTGCCGCCTCGCATGCCGGAGCGCCGGACAAGAAGGGCGACAAGATGGACAAGAAGGCCGACAAGATGGACAAGAAGGCCGACAAGATGGACAAGAAGGCCGACAAGATGGACAAGAAGGACAAGAAGATGGACAAGAAGGACAAGAAGATGGACAAGAAGGACGAGAAGAAGCAGTAAGCTCGCCCGCCCGATAAAAAGGCAGGGCGTGTCCCTGCCTTTTTCTTTTCTGTGGCCTTGAAAAAACACATTTTTCTGCTGGTCGCGTGTTTCACCGGAAGCGCGTTCGCGGAGCTTCCCGCAGTGCAGATCGCCACTGGCATGCATCTCATTCGTGCCGAGCTCGCCGACAGCATGGACACGCGCATGGAAGGCCTGATGCACCGCAAGTCGATGCCCCAGGGTTCGGGGATGGTGTTCGTGTTCGACGAAACCGCCACCCACTGCATGTGGATGAAGAACACCCTGATTCCACTGTCGGTCGCGTTCATCGACGAGGCAGGGGCGATCATCAATATCGCCGACATGCAGCCGCACAGCGAACAGTCGCATTGCGCGGCGCGGCCCGCGCGCTACGCGCTGGAAATGAACAAGGGCTGGTTCGCGCAACGCGGCATCAAGCCCGGCGCGAAGCTGCGCGGCCTGGAGAAGCTCTCGCCGCGCTAGAGTATCAAAGTCCGGCGTTCTGTTGCGCTACCATGCAATAGAGCATGGGCAACGAGAGCATGGTGTTGAAGCGCGAAGTCAGCATCGCCATGCGCGCCGCCTTGGCTTTCTCGGCCGCTTCGACCGTTACCATGCCGAGCGCTTTCTTCTGGTTCGGCCAGATGATGAACCAGACGTTGAACGCCATGATCAGGCCGAGCCACATGCCGATGCCGATCGCCGTATAGGGCGCCTGCAGCGTGAGCAGCGCGCCGATGTACTTGTTCATCGTCGCCACCAGAAGGCCAGTAACCACCGTCGCGAGGGCCGCCCAGCGGAACCAGAATAGCGCCTCCGGCGCGATCACCTTGCCGATCGCGGGTTTCTGTTCGTCCGGGATCCTGGGCATCGAGGGGATCTGCACGAAATTGAAGTACCAGAGCAGGCCGATCCACATCACGCCTGAGAGCACGTGCAGGTAGCGCATGAAGAACGATCCCCATGCATGATCCATCTTGCCGAAGGTTCCGGCAATTCCCAGCATGATGACGACCAGCACGATGCCCGCGATGATTGTGCGGCCGAGGGATTGGAAGATGGCGCCCATGTCTGTCTCCTGTTATTACGACTGGAATCCGGCAAAAAAGCTTAGCACAGCTAGTGGCCGAGGATCTGGCTGAGAAAGAGCTTCGCGCGGTCGGTTTTCGGTGCGGCGAAGAAATCCTTTGGCGCGCCGGTCTCGACGATCTCGCCCTGGTCCATGAAAACGATGCAATCGGCGACCGTGCGCGCGAAACCCATCTCGTGCGTCACGACCACCATCGTCATGCCTTCCTGGGCGAGTTCGACCATCACATCCAGCACTTCCTTGATCATTTCCGGGTCGAGCGCCGAGGTCGGCTCGTCGAACAGCATGACCTTCGGGCGCATGGCGAGCGCGCGCGCGATGGCGACGCGCTGCTGCTGGCCGCCGGAGAGCTGGCCGGGATACTTGTCGGCCTGTTCCGGGATGCGCACCCGCGCCAGCAGCTGCCTGGCGGATTCCTCGGCCTCTTTCCTCGGCGCCTTGCGTACCCATACCGGGGCCAGCATCAGGTTCTCCAGCACCGTGAGGTGCGGGAACAGGTTAAAACTCTGGAACACCATGCCCACTTCGCGGCGGATCGCTTCGATCGCCTTGACGTCGTCGGCGACCTCGATGCCATCGACCATGATGCGGCCGCTCTCGTGGCGCTCGAGCCGGTTGATGAGCCGGATCATGGTGGACTTGCCCGAGCCCGATGGCCCGCAGACCACGATTTTCTCGCCCTTGGCGACGCTCAGGCTGACGTTCTTGAGCGCCTGGAATTCGCCGAACCATTTGCTCACGCCCTGGATCTCGATCATGGCTGCCTTCGGCGCCGGCTTTGCTGCATCGTTCATCAGGTGTCCTTCAGTGCTCTCGCAACGGGGCCGCGCGCAAGGTCGCGCTCCAGCCGCTGGCTGTACTGCGACATCGCGTAGCAGAAAACGAAATACACCAGCGAAGCGAAAAGGTAGGCCTCGACGCCGATGCCGGTCCACGCCGGCTCGTTGAGCGCGGTCTTGAGCGCCAGCAGCAGGTCGAACAGACCGATGATCACCACCAGCGAAGTGTCCTTGAACAAGCCGATGAAGGTGTTCACCAGCGGCGGGATCGAGATCTTGAGCGCCTGCGGCAGGATCACCAGGGCGGTGCGCTTGGCGAACGACAGCCCCAGTGCTTCGGCCGCTTCGTACTGACCGCGCGGGATCGCCTGCAGTCCGCCGCGCACCACCTCGGCGAGATAGGCGGCGGCGAACAGGATCAGCGCGGACTGCGCGCGCAGCAGCTTGTCGACCGTCACGCCGCTGGGCAGGAACAACGGCATCATTACCGAGGCCATGAACAGCATCGAAATCAGCGGCACGCCCCGGATGAGTTCGATGTAGACGACGCAGGCGGCCCGCACCACGGGCATCTCCGAGCGCCGGCCGAGCGCGAGCGCGATCGACAGCGGAAACGCGAACGCGATGCCGAAAGTGGCGAGCAGCAGCGTCAGGACCAGGCCGCCCCAGCGCTCGTTCTCGACATAGCGCAGGCCGAACACTCCGCCCCACATCAGCATGCCGATCAGCGTCAGCCCCGCCAGCCACACCAGGCCAAGCCAGGGCGTCCAGAACCGGCGCATCGCGCTGACCGCATACAACGCGAGGAACAGCAGGATCGACACCCCGGGCCGCCAGTGCTCCTCGAACGGGTAGGTGCCGAACAGGATGAAGCGGTGCTTTTCTCCGATGAACGCCCAGCAGGCGCCGGCGCCCGCCGCCTCGCGGCAAGCCTTGGAGCTCGGTGCCTGCCAGACCGCGTCGAGCAATGCCCAGCTGACGAACGGCGGCACGTACTTCCACAACAGGTAGAGCGAAAGCAGGGTGAGCAACGCGTTGGGCACGCTGGAAAACAGATTCGAGCGCGCCCACTCGAGCGGGCCGGGCAGCCCAGGCGAGCGGCGCAGCACCGCGCTCACGCTCTTGCTCCTGTCAGCGCCACCCGCCGGTTGTACCAGTTCATGAACGCCGAGATCGAGAGGCTGATCGTGAGGTATACCAGCATGATGATCAGGATGCCCTCGATCGCCTGGCCGGTCTGGTTCAGCGTGGTGTTGGCGATCGAGACCAGGTCCGGGTAGCCGATCGCCACCGCAAGGGAGCTGTTCTTGGTGATATTCAGGTACTGGCTGGTCATCGGCGGCACGATCACGCGCAGCGCCTGCGGCAGGATCACCAGCTGCATTGCACGCCGGCGCGGCAGGCCGAGCGCATGCGCCGCCTCGGACTGGCCGCGGTCCACCGCCAGCACGCCCGCGCGCACGATTTCAGCGATGAACGCGGCGGTGTAGATGACCAGGCCGAATAGCAGCGCCGCGAACTCCGGGCTAAGCGCCGCGCCGCCGGTGAAGTTGAAGCCGCTCAGCACCGGCCTCTCCAGTTCGTGCGGCGCGCCGGCGCCGAGGAATACCAGCAGCGGAAGGCCGAGCACGACGCCCAGGCCCGCCCAGAATGATGGAAACTGCTGCCCGGTCGCCGCCTGGCGGCGCGCGGCCCAGCGCGCGAGCAGCCAGGCGAGCACGGCGCCCGCGAGCAGTGCGACCAGCAGCCAGAGGTGCACGGGGTGGTCCTGCGGCACCGGAAACTTGATGCCGCGATTGCTGAGGAACACGCCGGGCAGCGGACTGAGCGCATCGCGCGGGCCGGGCAGGTTCTCGGAGATGATCGTGTACCAGAAGAACAGCTGCACCAGCAGCGGCACGTTACGGATCACCTCTACATAGAGCGCGGCGAGCCGCGCGACCAGCCAGTTGTGCGACAGGCGAGCGAGTCCGAGCAGCGTGCCGAGCAGCGTGGCGAGAACGACGCCG
>Ga0315281_10000794_pt1 | contig 45617 bp, 44 predicted proteins | sample YL17G07_0_MG_FD_204540 | JGI IMG/M metagenome (GOLD analysis project Ga0315281, IMG submission 204540) | Sediment microbial communities from Yellowstone Lake, YNP, Wyoming, USA - YL17G07_0 | ecosystem: Environmental > Aquatic > Freshwater > Lake > Sediment | place: USA: Wyoming | collected...
ACGGTGGTAGCGGTGGGCGTAATAATTTCCTGGCGCTGGTAGGGGATAACGGACAGCACACCAATGTCCTGCTAGAAGGGAACATCGGATATTTCCTTCGCGCTCATGGCGCGAACATCATGAGCAGCGACGGATTCAAGGCACGGGGGAATGTTTTTTACAAATACGGTCACAGCAATCTATCATCCTCTGGCGTCCTATTACAGAATCAGCTCGGCGGAACAAATGTCAATCCAACAGTCAAAAATAACATTCTAGTGTCGGAGTTCAGTCCTTCCACCAACAACAACGGCGCGCTGGAAATGTACAACCCCGGCGCGGTGGATGCGTTTGGAACTGGCGGGATTGACAACAATCTGTATTGGACCATCGGTTTGGCCGGGGACGGTGCACCGTATTCCACGACGACACTACGGTTGCTGACGTATCGAGCCACGAATTATTTTGCCGTGGATAAGACAACCTTCAATAACAACACCCACGCCTACAAGATCGCGGCGGCTCTCGACGGGGCCGAGCAGAACTCCAAGAACTTCGACCCGCTGTTCGTTGATCCTGATAACGGCGATTTTCGTTTACAAGGCGGTTCCCCGGCACTCAGCATGGGGGCGAATTATTGGGCCGGGGCAGCCGAAGGGAGACCTTCCTGTCTGCACAGTGCCGCCGCTGGTATGTACACGGCGGGAGCCGCACCGGATACCGCGATTGCCGCCGGAGCGGTACAGGCTAAGTTGATCGCATGAATTTCATAAACATTAAAGATTATGGAGCCTCTCCCGAAAAGCACGATAATTGGCAGCCTATCACGGACGCCATCGCGGCTGCTCAGCAAACCAGTTGCCGTGTCTATGTTCCGGGAAAGAAATACGGTGCTCGGTATCACGTTTCAAAACCAATTATTGTCCCTCAATATACCCGGCTGATAGGGGATGGCCCAACCTTAAGCATCATTCGCGCCTTACCAGAGTTTCCTTTTGACGATACCGGGAACGTGGCGGTGCTTATTCAGGAGGCCGACTACAAAAGTGGGGAAGCCCTTGGCAGCATGGTGGTTTCGTACACTAAACCGAGCCGGATGGGGAGAATCTGGTTGGATGATCTTGCCGTGGATGGCGCTGATCTGCCCAACAGCAACGGGATACTAGCTTGTCTCCAACAGCCCGCCATTTGGCGGAGTCCTCGCGTGCAAGGATGCACTGGTAAATACGGGCTGTGTCTCATGGAAGGGCAGCAAGCAATCATCGAAAATGCAATGCTGGTGTATAACAGTTGCGAAGCTCCGCTGCGTATCCGTGGTCACAGTTTTTTGACTTTCCGTGGATTCAACTCGGAGGGGAACAAGTCTCCGCGAGAAGTTCTGATTGAAAGAGGACCGGGCAATTATGTTGCGGGTTCCTTCAACACCGCCTTTTACGATACCCATATCGAGATGCGCGGTACTACCAAGGCTTTTGAAATAACGGCGGGTAGACAATTTCTTTGGGTCAATACTTTTATTGGCGTTCCCGGCGTATCCAGTATTGCATGGGATTTCTCAGGTATGTTGGCGTATGACGAACCTGAAACACGCGCCGCCGTATATGAGATGCTTGGTATCCAGATCGGCGGCAATCCCGAGTTGTGCACACTGATTAAAGACCCCATGCGCGGCGGGTACGCTCCCAATGCCTATACCGATCATAAGGGATTCCTGCCTTTCCTTTCGTCAGGAAACCATAACTGGACGTTGCCACCTAACGCGATCATCACTCCGCACCATGATGGCACCGTGGGCAGGTTGTAATTAACAATGAACCAGCCTACCGGCCGGCGTGACCGGGGAAACATAACGGCCTGACGTGAGATTATGATCGAAACTAAATTTTCCCTGACCCTCGCCGATCTACAAAGCGCGGTCTGGCTAAAACTGAAAGAACACTACACGCAGCGGTTGATTTTACTGCGTGCGCAGAACGATGGAAGCCTTGATGCCGAAGCGACCGCCAAGATCCGCGGACGCATCGCCGAGGTCAAACAGTTTTTGGCGCTGGGAAAACCAGCCCCACAGGTAGCAGACGACTCCTAACGGATGCCCTCTGCTGTAACACAACAACCCGCCTAGTGCGGGTTTTTTATTGACAGGAACAAAAGCGCACATGACAACTGAAAATGCTACCCCAGGTACAACGCCAGACGCAGAACCCGTAACACCGGAAGCCCAACAGGCCGAAGCAAAGCAAGCACAGGAAGATTTTGCATCCGGCTTCACAGAAGCAAAAGGCGATCAACCGCCCGCTTCTGAGCCCGCTGCCGAACCGCCTGCCGCCGAACCTGCTGCCGATACCACCATCGTTGCGCCCGCCAAAGTATTGGCCGGAATGACGGAGGACGAGATCAAGCAGGTATTCGCCAAGGTGCCGGGACTGGAAAAGGCGTTGAATGATGAAATCCGCAAGGTCTACGGAAAGTTCGGCGATCTTAACGGTCAGCTCCAAAAACTTCAGCAGGGACAGCCCACCCGCACGTTCACTGCGGGCGCGCTGAAACGGCTGAATGAGGAGTTCCCCGAGATCGCCGCGATGCTGGCCGAAGATCTGACGGAAATCATGGGGGCGCCCGCGGCACCAGCCGCAGAAGCGCCCGCCGCTAAACCAGACGACGCGCCGTTTACGCCAGACGTGAAAACCCTCATTACCGAGGCGGTAACGCAGGTTAGGGAAGCGACGGAACAACGTCTGCTTACCGTCCTGCACCCGGACTGGAACACGGTGGTCAAGAGTCCTGAGTTTGCTGCCTGGATGGGAACGCTGCCTGCGGACAAAGCCAAGAAATACGGAGAAAGCGACGACGCCTTCGTGGCCGCCGAAGCCTTCACCGAGTTCAAGGCGGTCAAGCCGAAGGGTCAGAAGCCGAGTGCGCGTGGAAAAGAACGGTTGGAGCAGGCCATCACCCCGGATGGGGATGGGGCGCCTCCAACTCCCTCGCTCGATGACAACGCCGCTTTCGTACAAGGATTCAATTCTGTGCGCGGGAGGGCGTAAACCAAGGAGTTTATTGTCATGCAAAATTACAATACAGCAGCAGGCCGCATAAACAAGTTGAAAGGAGAAATCTTGGGCCATGCGATCCCGGTGGAAGTAATCGGCACCGCCGGCGCCATGAACAAGGAAATGCCGAAGAACGTCGGTGATACCGTTGTCTATCGTCGCTGGCTCCCGTATGGCGGCACGGACAACAAGTGGATCGTTCCGACCACGGGTGACGCTGCAGCCGCTTTCGCTGCCGCCCATCTGACCACGGAAGGCGTCACGCCGAACGCCGATACCCTGGCGCCGGTGGACGTGACCGTGACGCTGAATGAGTACAGCGTTCTGTACAGCCTGTCGAACCGCACCGTGGATCTGCACGAAGATGATATCCCGGCGGAGATGAAGAAGCAGACGGGCCAGCGTGTCGGTCTGGTGCGCGAGATGGTGCGTTATGGCGCGCTCAAGGCTTGCACCAACAAGTTCTATGCGGGCGGTGGCTCAACCCGGGCCTCGGTGAATACCAAGATTACCCTGGGCTTGCTCCGCAAAGTCGCTCGCGCCTTGCAGTCGTCCCATGCGGAACGCATCACGTCGATCCTGTCGGCCTCGCCGAACTTCGCGACGACCCCGGTGGAAGCCGGGTACACCGTGTACGGCCATACCGACATCGCTCCCGACGTGCGCGACCTGCCGGGCTTCAAGCATGTGTCCGAGTACGGGCAGCGCAAGCCGCTGAACGAGTACGAGATCGGTTCCTGCGAGGAGTTCCGCTTCATGCTCTCGCCGGAGCTGGCCCCGATCCTCGACGGCGGTGTAGCGGTGGGTGCGACTGGCATGGTGGCCAACGCCACCAACGTGGACGTGTATCCGATCATCATGATGGCGGATAACGCTTACGGCCAGGTGGCTCTCCGCGGCATGAACGCGGTGAACCCGACGTACATCCCGCCTGGGCAGAAGGACAAGAACGACCCCCTCGGTCAGCGTGGTTATATCGGCGCCCTCACCTACTTCAACGCCACTGTCCTGAACAACGGATGGATGGCGGTTGCCGAAGTGGGCACGAGCGTACTGGTCTAACCCGTAACGTCTGAGTAAACCGGGACTGGTGGCTGGCGCCTGCCGGCCATCCTCCCATAACTGGAGAAATTCAAGATGGATACACTCTCGCGTTACTTGTCAAACCTGCCCGATGGTCGTTCTGCCAAGGTGCTGCGTCCGCTTCTGGAAGGAATTTGCGACCGACTTTCGTCGCAGCTTCTCACCAGCGGCGCACTGGTCATTAAGGCGGGCGCCTCTGCCCTCGTGAAAGCCGGTTCTATCCTGTATGCCACGGCGAACGGGCAGATCGTCACCAAGGCGGCGAACACCGACATGGCCGCCCTGGCTGGAACCGTGACTGCTGCCAAGTTCAACGTCTTTGCCTTCTTCATCGACGCAGCGGGAACGCTGACGACTTCGATGGGGACGGAAGGCGCGAGCTTGGCGGCGGTCAAGTTCCCGGCGATCCCGGCACGGAAAGCGATGGTCGGCTTCGTTATCATCAACCCGACGGGCACCGGCAACTTTGTCGGCGGCACGACGGCGCTGGATGATGCGACGGTTGTTCCGGGCGCGCTTTACGTCAACACGGTGGGGGCGTTCGACCCGTCGGCTCTGGTCTAACCGGCCAAAACGATTCAATTTACCAAGGAGAAAATTAAATGGCTGACAATATCGCAGGACAGACGCTTTCTGGTAACTCACCGTCCATCGACGCTCCGCAGGTCGCCTATGGCAGAGATGTTTTTGACGCAACCGCTATTACCGCTGCGGATTCGGTCTTGGTCACTACAGGTTTCAAGCCGAGGTATGTGGCTTGGGAAAATGTAACGGATCGCATCAAAGTCGAATGGTATGAGGGTATGGCAGATAATTCCTGTATCAAGACGGCTGCCAATGGAACCCGAACGCTAGAAGTTACTGGTGGAAATGGCGGAATTACCGTAACTGGTCGCGGATTCAGAGTCCTTCAGAACGCGACATTGGCGGCAATTCTGGCTTCCAAGGTATGCAATTGGGTTGCTAACGGTTAATCAAAGTCAGTAAAACCGCAACGAAAGGCCGCCATTTCTGGCGGCCTTTTCTTTTGAACACCGAAACAGGAGAACGCAACAATGGCACGCAGGAAGGTAAAGACACTCGAAACAGGCGACCACAAGATTGGGCAAGACAAGTCAGTGGTTATTCCCGCGACCGGAAAGGTCAAGGACATCAAGCGCACGGATCAGATAATCGACGTGATCGAAGGCCCGGACATCAAGGCTCGAATCGAGCTGGAAGCCTTCATGAACGAAATCGTGGAGGTCACGGTAGCTGAATCCAACGACCAGAACGCCGATAACCCGGTGCTGGTTGCTTGCAACGGCGTACCGCAGTATTTCATTCGCGGGCGGCAACAGCCGGTCAAGCGCAAGTTCGTCGAGATCCTGGCGCGAGCAAAACAGACATCCGTGAGAACGGTTGAGTTTACGGATGCCACGGGAGCACGCGCGATTCGCATCGACAAGTCAACCGCGCTGCGCTACCCGTTCATGATAAATAACGATCCAAACCCCAACGGCATGCCCTGGCTGCGGAAGATTCTCGCCGAAGCCTAGCTCGGGATCCACGGCGCATAGAGGATACTCATGAACTTCCTGCAACTCTGTCAAATGGCCTGTCAAGAGATGGGTATAGCCGGGACTGGCCCTACTGCTACGACCGGCCAGACTGGCGAGTTGAAGCGCGTGGTCGATTGGGTTGCGCGTGCTTACCGTGAAATCTGCGGTAAGCACGCAAACTGGAAGTTCCTGAGATCGTCGTTTTCGGTCAATACCATCATCGGCCAGGAAGCCTACTTACCGACTGCCTGTACCGATTCCGTACTGGCTCAATTAATCGGCCATGCCACGGTAGGAAAGTTCGGCAAGTGGATGCCGGATACCTTTCGCATCTACAAGCTCTCGGAAGGCGCCGGCACGCGGCAGTATATCTGGCCGGTCGATTACGAGTGGTTCCGGGATCGATATCAGTTGATTGTCCCCAGCAACAACAGACCGTTCCAGTGGAGCGTGCGCCCAAGAGATTACGCGCTTCTCATGGGGCCGAAACCCAACGACGTGTACGTTGTCGAGGGAGATTATTACCGGGTGGCTCCGGTGCTGGCGGCTGATGCTGACGAGCCAATCTTCCAAGAGCAGTACCACATGTCGATCGTGTGGCGCGCGGTGCGCTACTACGCCTTGTACGAGGAAGATGGTGGCCTCTATGCCGGCGCCAATCAAGAGTACAAGTCGGAATACGGCCTGCTGATGACAGATCAGTTGCCGGCCATGGAGCTGGGCGCCCCGCTGGCATGAAAACACCGACGTTCGCGCCGGTAAAACTCAGTCCGGTTAAATTCGACGGTGGGCTCGACGTTGTTACCCCGCCGCTCGAGTTGCCGCCTGGATTTGTGCGCTCGGCGCTGAATTACGAAGTCGGGATCAATGGCGGCTACTCGCCTATTGTTGGGTACGAACGCTCTGATGGGCGCCCCAAGCCGTCTGACGCCAGTTACGCCATTATCGGCGCCACGATCACCGGGGCTTATGCGGTCGGAAATATCGTCACCGGGCTGACCTCCGGCGCGACCGGGGTGATTGCGGCGGCCACGGCCACGTCGTTCATTCTGACCAAGCGAAACGCGACGGCGTTCCAGAATCCCGAAAGCCTCCAGATCGGAGGTATCACCATCGCCACGTCTACCAGCTTGGCGATTGTAGATGGCGCCACTACGGCAAAACTGCACGCTCAGTACAAGAACGCTGCGGCCGACATCTACCGTGCCGACATCGCCGCTGTACCGGGATCTGGTTCGGTTCTCGGAGTCGTTCTCTACAACGATGTGCAGTATGCCTTCCGCAACAATGCCGGCGGCACCGCCTCCGTGCTGTACAAGTCATCGGCGGCAGGCTGGGTTGCGGTCACGATGTTCTACGAGGTTTCCTTTACTGCTGGAAATGGCGCGATCCCAGCCGAGGGTGCAGTTATTACCCAGGGAGCCAATTCGGCCACGGTCAAACGTGTTGTCACGCAGTCGGGCTCATGGAGCGGTGGCACGGCGGCAGGCCGGTTCATCGTCACCAATCCGGCGCCCGGGAATTTCGCCGCCGGCGCCTTTACCGCAGGCGTTACCGCCACCTGTTCAGGTGCCGCCACGGCTATCACGCTCGCCCCAGGCGGTCGTTACGAGTTCGTGATTGATAACTTAGGCGGCGCGCTTGGCACCAAGCGTGTGTACGGCTGCGACAGTGCCAATCGAGGCTTCGAGTTCGACGGCACGATCTACGTCCCCATCAGCACCGGCATGACCGTGGATACGCCTTCGCATGTCCGTGTGCATAAGTACCAACTGTTCTTCTCCTTCGCCAGTTCGGCGCAGCACTCCGGGCCGGGAACACCGTATATATGGGTTCCAATTTTAGGTGCCGCAGAATTGGCCGTAGGTGACACGATCACTGGATTTGCCAAGCTGCCAGGCTCCGCAACCACGAGCGCCATGGCGATTTATTCGCGCAACCGTACCAGTGTTCTATACGGGAACAGCGCCTCCGACTGGAACCTGACGACCTACGCCGAAGAACAGGGGGGGCTGGCTTATTCTGCTCAGCGCGTTGTCGGTTATACGCTAGTCATGGACGACCGAGGGTTGACGGCGTTCGCTGCGTCTCAGATCTATGGAAACTTCGAGAGCGCCACGATCAGCCAGCGCGTCAATCCATGGATCAAGCCGAAGCTGAACAACGTCAAGGCGTCCTGTATCGCTCGCGACAAGAATCAGTACCGCGTTTTCTTCGGCGACAAGTCGGCGCTGTTCATTACCTTCAACGGCCTCAAGCTCAAAGGCATGATGCCGATCACGCTGCTGCATACCGTTGAATGTATCTGGTCGGGCGAAATGCTGGACGGAACCGAGTCGATCTATTTCGGTTCGAGCGACGGAATGGTGTACCAGATGGAAAAGGGCACGTCGTTCGACGGCGAGGATCTTGAGTCGTATATCTATCTCGCCTGGGATTCGTCCAAGAGCGCGCGCCAGAAAAAGCGTTACAAGCGCGCTTTCTTCGAGGCGTCTGGAGATGGGTATGCGGAGTTCCAGTTTCGTTATGAGCTTGGCTACGGCAGTACCGAAATAGCACAACCTGACGATCAATCAGCAGCCCTGGACTTCACGCCTTCTTATTGGGATAGCTTCGTGTGGGACGGGTTCATTTGGGATGGGGCGGCGATATCGCCTTCGTCTCTCAGTATGGAAGGATCGGCGGAGAACGTGTCGCTAATACTGCATAGCAAGTCTGATTATTTTTCTCCTATCAGATTTTCAGGGTCAATCATTCACTACATACCACGCAGAGGGTTACGCTCATGAAATTCCGCAGAAGCCTTATCTTCATCGCCACGCTATTACTCGTTCTTTCCGTGGGAAATGCCGCGAATGATTTTTACTCGCACACTTCCGGGGTGCCGTCTACGGGCGCGCAAGGAAGTTCGTCCGTCATGCGCGCCGAGTTCGATTCCATTGTTGCAGGTTTCGACAAGCTGCCGACGATGACGGCCAATGGGAATTTGCCGATTTTCGTCAATTCAGGTGGAACAGCCTTATCGGCTACCTCTGCATCCAGCGCGCGCACCTTGTTGGGCATGGCTATCGGAACCAACGTCCAAGCCTACGACGCTACGTTGCAAAGCATTTCCGCGCTTGGAACTGCGGCGAACAAGATGGCCTATACCACTGGCGTCGATACCTGGGCGGAAACAAGCATAACTGCGGCTGGGCGTGCCCTCATTGATGACGCTGATAACACGGCGCAACGGGCAACCCTTGGCCTTGTTATTGGTACAGATGTCCCCGCATTTAGTTCGACGGTTATGGATGGAGACGCGGCTGGTGGCGATCTGACAGGAACGTACCCAAATCCGACCGTTGCCGCCGGAAAGATCACGCTCGCAAAAATGGCGAACATGAATACCGGCAAGTTGCTAGGCCGTTCTACGGCCGGTACAGGATCGACAGAAGAAATATCTATCGGAAGTGGATTAACGCTTTCTGCAGGAACATTGTCTGAATCATTGGCAGGAAGGACAATCCAGACACAATATGTCACAAAAACGGATTCATTCTCAACAGCAAATACGACCGCGACGGATGTAACGGGTCTTTCTAAGGCTATCACGACAAGTGGAACACACGCTGTTTTTATAACAGCCACAGTCAACATTAGCTCCGGAGCGGCCGGACAGAACGCATTTATCAGATTGATGCGCGATGCCACCCCCATCGCAATCGGTGACGCAGCGAGCACTCGCACACAAGCATCGGCGCATATTCGTCCTAATGATGGTGATGCGCAGCAAACTGTAACAATTTCATGGCCTGACTCTCCTGGAGGAGCTGGAACTTATACCTACAAGGTACAGGTATGGGGAGCAGCCGGAGCTACGGTTGGTGTTAATCGAACCTCGAACGATACTGATTCGCCTAGCATTGGGCGAACCGTCTCCTCTGTCAAACTTGAAGAACTGAATTGATTTAAGGAGATCGTTATGGCGCAAACCGGGCTAGTTCCCAATGATAAGACAACGGGGTTTGAAGCTGCCAAGACCGAGCTTAAGCCGGAGGATACAGTCGCCGGTCGCGTGACCGATCTGCTCAAGGCCGATTCGCCGCTGATCCAGCAGGCGCGCACCAACTCGCTCCAGCAGATGAACACGCGCGGGCTTATCAACAGCTCTATGGCTATCGGCGAGGGAGAGAAAGCCGCCGCCGCCGCCGCTTTGCCTATCGCTTCGCAGGACGCCACCGCTTCTGTCAATACGAAATTACAGAACACCGCCGCTGAAAATGTATCGCGCCAGTCTGGCGCTACGGCTGAAAATCAGCGCGGGTTGCAAGAATTGCAGGGCACACAGTCGTTGGATCTAGCGACGTTGCAGGGGCAGAACCAGAAGGATATCGCCAACATCGAGGCGACGTACAAGACGACGATGCAGGCAAACGATTCGGCGGCGCGCTTCTTCTCGCAGACATCTTCCAGTATCAGCGATATCCTCAAGGAACCGAATATCAGTGTCGAGGCCAAACAACAGCTTGTGCAAAAGCAGGTCGATCTACTCAAAAACGGACTGGCGGTGATCGGTGGTATCTCGAATCTCGATTTAGGAAGTTTGCTGACGTTCGACACCACGACGCCCGGAGCTTTGCAGCCTACTCCGGCAGCAGGTTCTCCCGCAGCGATTGCGGAGGCGACAGCGGCAGAGAAAGCGGCGGCAGAGGCGGCTAATGCGAAATATCAAGAGGAACAACGCAGGAAAGAAGAACAGGCACGGATAGATGAAATCGGGAGAGCTAACGGTTAATGATCCGCAAGGCAACGCCGAACGACATAAACGCCATCGTTGAGTTAGGAATAGAGGCGCTGAACAAAGGCGCTTACAAGAACATGGTCGTCTCGATCGAGAAGGTGGAAGCGTTGGCGATACAGGGAGTTTCGTCTGCTCGGAATTTCGCTTGGGTAGCAGAGAAAGACGGGGCGATTGGCGGATCGCTGGTGGCGATAGTGCATGAGTGCATGTGCTACGAGCGCCAGCAGGCAAGCGTAGTCCAGTGGTACTGCAAGATTCCAGGGGACGGTATTAGCCTGATGCGCGAGTTTGTTCGCTGGGCCAATTCCCGACCCGCGATAAAAATGAAAGCGGTATCGCTTGAGCACGACGCCGATCCGCGCATAGGAAACATATTGACCCGGCTGGGAATGGAAATGACATTACCGGCATATATCGGAACGAAATAATCAGGAGAATTACCATGAAAGCAATTAAAGGTATTGTTGGCATCGGAAAGAAAATCATCAGCGGCGTGAAAAAGGCATGGAAGGCCGTCACCAGCTCCACGTTCGGAAAGATTTTGCTTATCGCGGCCACCATCTACCTCGGAGGCGCGGCCTTTGGCATGTGGAACAGTCCATTCCAGGCCGTCAACGGCGCTTTCTTAAGCCCTGCTGCCGAGGCCGCCGGGGCCACGACAGGGACGGCGGCAACAGAGGCCGGGACGACCATGGCGTCGGCAGAAGGAACTGGCGCTGGAACGTCCGCCGCCAATGAAGCGGCTGTCGCTGATACGACTGTCGGTTCTGGCGCCGCAGACACGACCGCCACGAGCTTGACCGCTGGTACTGAATCGGTAGGGACTATTCCTGCCTCCGGGAACCTTGCCGAATCCGCCACAACTTACGGCGGAGCTTCTGGCGGTGCGGCAGCTCCGACGTATGGAGCAGTAGGAGGCGCGCCAAGTGGCGGGATCATCAACAGTTTTATGAACAACCCTCTGGCGCAGTACGGCATGGTTACAGCCGGTGCCGGCGCATTACAAGGCGCGTTCAGCCCGAACGCTATCGACGTTGAGAAAGAACGCGCCGATCAGGAGCGTCAGAACCTTGAGTGGCGTAATAATTTTCTCGCGCCGAACTTTCAGGTAGGAAGTTTGAATCTCGGTATGACCCCCGGATCGCCGATATTGCGTGACGCCGCCGGGAATCCTATTTATCGGCCTGGACAGCCAGGCGTACCGATGGTGCCGCAGACTCAGGTGCCGCGAGGTTTAATCAACACAGCTATGAGGTAACTCCACCATGGGAATGATCGACAAGGCGATGCCGAAAAAGGCGCCGAAGAATGCCCCCCCCGCGAAAGGCCCGAGTGGGCCTACCAGCCTGGTACAACCCGGGGCGGCCCCCAGCGCACCGGGGGCCGCAGGACAAGCCGGAGGAGATCAGCCGACTCCGCAGGAGCAGAACGCCTACGAGCGCGTCGTCATGGCCGGAATGAAGGTGCTGTACGACAACAGCACGCATCCCGGAATCATGAATATGCTCACCAAGTCGGCCAGCGATCCGGCGAAAGCCTTGGCAGATACCGTGTCGATGATAATGCTCCAGCTCGACAAAAAATCCGGCGGCAAGATCCCGGAGATCGTTATCCTCCCGGCGGCGGCTGAATTGCTTGGCGATGTCGCCGAACTGGCAAGCAAGGCCGGCGTATTCACGGTGGACGAAAACACCGCGACCAAGGCCATGCAGTTGATGGTCATGTCGCTGGCCGAGAATTACGGCGTGCAGCCGGAGGACGTGCAAGCCCTATTGCAATCGTTCCCGCCAGACGAGATCAAGGGAATGGTGGCGAAACAATCGCAAGCCGCCGGATCTGGCGCGGCGCCGGCACCGGCGGCGTCCCCTGCTTCGGCCACTCCGACGGCTCCCAGCGCACCAGCACAACCCGGAGGTTAATCCATGGGTATCGGAATTATCGGAAAAGCTCTTGCGGGGGCCGGTGGCGCCGTCAAAGACGTTGGTATGGAAGCGGTGCGCGCCGAGATCATGAAGCAGCGCGACGAGCGCCTGAACGAATACGCGACGAGCATGGAAACCAACGTGCGTCAGCCGTTCCAGACCAGCGAGCGCGTGGCTACGGAGGCGAATGCGGCAACCGAAGCTCAGAAAGTGCGCACTTTTGCCGAGTCGCAGAACAAACCGAAGCTCGCCGGAGAACTTCTGGACAATACGATCAAGCAGATCACCATTTCCAACGCCAAAGAAGTCCAAGCACTCAGGACGCAATTTCAGAAAGAAACTGACCCAACAAAGAGAGCGGCCATCAACGAGACTATTCAGGTGCTCACCGGAAAGGATAACGACAAGTTCCTTCCGGTTCCGCTCAAGGACGAGCTGGGGAACATCACCGGCTATCAGGTGCTCAACACCAAGACCGGCGCATGGGTGGAGCCTGCTGGCGGGAAACCCCCGGCGGGCGCCAACGGGAAAGCCGACTACAGCGGCCTGTGGGGCGAAGGAAAGAAACCAGCGGCGCCTGGCGCACCGGCGGCAAAGTCTACCGCCACGCCATCCTCGCCGAGAGATCCGAATGCCTTTGTGCGCGCTCAGACTGGCGTAAGTAACGCCGAAGGAATAATCGAGATGCACACCGCTGAAAACATATTAACGAACATGAAGGCAACCAACAACTTCACCCAGCAAGACCCCTATGGTGGCCGTCCCGTCAATAAGGCCGGCATTCTGGCGGATCTGCAAAAGGCCATGCCGTTCGCCAGGGGAGAGAAAAAGCAGGAGATCATGCAGGCCATTGAGACACTTTCGGGAACCAGTAGGGCCGACTAGCCATGGCACTTCCTTGGAACGAGGTCGCCAATAACCCTGATTTTCAAAATCTACCGAGCGACCAGCAGGAGTCCGCGCGCCTTCAATACTTCAGTGATGTTGTAGCTCCGCATGTTCCGCATACCGAACTTGACACAGTTCGCAAACAGTTCGATTCGGAAACTAAACCACGTTCCGCGCTGGGCGAAATCGGAACGGCATTAAAACGCGGAACCATCGGTCAACTTCCACAAATGGCGGGCCAGGCTGGAGAGTTTATTGCCGGAGAGTTTGGGGCCGGCCCCGGAAATGTCGCCTACGATATTTCAAAGAAGGTCGCTGATTACGGAACCGAACAATTAAATCGTCCGGATATGCAGTTGCATCCGGAATCGCATAATGCCGTAACAAACTTCTTTGCTTCTGGCGCCGAGATGATCCCGCAGTCCGTAGCCCCCATGGCAGCCATCGCCGGAGCAATCGCATTGGCGCCCGTAGAATTGCCGGCGCTCGCCACGACCGCGCTTGCTTCGCTCGGCGGTGGTGTTTTGTTTGGCGCTTCGCAGGGACAGCAGACGTTGGAAAAGGCGCAGAAGGCCGGAGTAGCACCGGATCAGGCGCGCGAAGCTTCGCGGATAACATTCGCCGAAGAAAGTCTTGGAGAGACGGTCGGCAACCTTATCTTGGGATGGGGCTTTGGCGCGCTCGAAAAAGCCGGCACTCAGGCCGCCATTAAGACCGCCGGACTCACCAAAGCGCAGGTGGTGTTCAACGCCTTCAAGAATCCTTCGTGGTTCCAGGACTTCGCCAAGAAGCTTCCGGGTGAGTTCGCTGGTGAGATCGGCACGGAAATGGCGCAGAACTACTCCGAAGCTGCGACCGAGAAAGCCTACGGCATCGACAATCAAGACCCGTGGGAAGCGGCGAAGCAGGCCATCAGTCCGACCGCGGCCATGACTACGATCCTGCTGCCGCTTGGCGCGATGGGTCACTACAAGGCCGCGCAGCAAAGCCGTGCCATCACGTCCACACTTGAGAGCCCGAACGCCGACCCGAAGCTGCGGACGATTGCCGCGAACACCGTCTACCAATCCCTCAAGACCGCCGATCCCGCCGCCGCCGAGGCTTGGGGTAATAACGCCCAGGAAGCCATCAAGGCAAATCGCCCAATCCTGCTGGATGAATCCTTCGCTGTCCCCCAAACCGATGCCGAGATAGGAGCCTCTATCGTATCGGCTGACAATGTAGATTCCGCCATTGACGCCGCCGTTCGGGCTACGTCAGGCGCCACGACACCCATTGCCGGGGTTGTCACGGTTCCGCCTTCCGCCCCCGTGACAGGAATCATCAATCAAGCCAGATCGTCGCGTAGCGGGGCTGAGATGCTGCCTGTCACGCCGGCTGACGTCGGCACCGTTCAGGGCACTCCGCTGCTGGGGAAAGGCGTCTCGGGCGCCGAACCTGTCCCGTTCTCCCGCGAGGAAGTGCGGGCCATGAACTTGGGAAAAACCCTTACCCATCAGTACGAGACGCCTCCCTCAGAGCTTAATCAGCCCGTTCCCCCATCATCTACTAATACTGTCCAGCCGGAAGCCGCCCCAGCCGCGCCCAAGCGCGTCCAGACACTTAAAGACGCCGTTGTGCGCCAGGGTGGCATCAATCCTGAGTACCGCATGGACATCCTTGGCGACACCAAGGGGAACTACAACATTCCCGGCGTAGGACATCTGTTCACGAAAACCGGCGACTCGCTCGACGGCATGGCCGAGAAGTTGACCGAGGAAGGATGGTTTACCGAGGAACAGCGCAATAGCGGTGACGCGACGCGCCTCCTGTCCACAATGATTCGTGACGAATTGACCGGGATCAAGGAACACATCAACCCCGGCAACGTCACAGCCTTCGACGCCAAGATGAAGGCCGAGATGGAGCATTACTACGGCGATCAGGGAAGGCAGGAAGATCCGTTCGTCAACGCCCCCCCTGCGGACTTGGAAGTGTCCGGGTACAATATGGCCGACGAGCCGACCAAAGACCTGACCGCGCTTTATGCTGTCGGTCGTCGCAAGATGGGCAGCGATGCCTTTGACGACATGCTGGAACGCCTGGCCTCGCAGAACGAGAACATCGACGACAACGCCTTCGAGGCGCTGGTACGAAAGGAGGTGGATAACCATGGCAAAGATCAAGGCAAAGCTGCCGCCGCGAGCGCAAGCCGCGGCGGACATCTCCCGACGACTGGTGAAGTGGTCGGATCGGCGCAACAAGGAAAAGAAGGCGCAGCCGCCCCTCCAAGCGCCGAAGTAACCGCCCCGACACTCAAAGCGCCCCCGCAAGGGGGCGTTTCAGTTCCTGCCTCCGAAAAACTCACCCCCGTCTCAAAGCGCAAGCCCGCCGACTACGGCAGCACAAACAAGATTGTCTCGACCGAGCGCGCGAACGAACTGCGCGAGAAACTTCGGAAGAAACTTAATCAGGTCAGCGCCGGCATTGACCCTGAGTTATTTGCCATGGCCAGTGAACTGTCCGTGTATCACATCGAGGCTGGCGCGCGCAGCTTCGCCGCGTACTCGAAGGCCATGCTTTCCGACTTGGGCGACAAGATCAAACCGTACCTCAAGGCGCTGTACCTGGGTGCGCGAAACTGGCCGGGCATCGACAAGGCTGGTATGGATACAGAAGCCCAGCTCGAGACGGCGGAGAAAACAGCGCCAGGGCAGACCGCTGACATGCTTGGTGGAAAGAACTCCAGCCAGCAGGCCATTCATGATGCTGAAATAGAGCGCCAGAAGAAGATGGCCGAAGCGCCGCCCGTAGAGGCCGGCGAAGGTGATCTGTTCAGCGGCAAGGCCAAGCAGACCGATATCGAGGATGTGACGAAAGCGAAACCGATAGACGAAAGGCTGGTCCCGAAGTCGGCAATTTCTACGCCCGCGCTGGACAAGATTAAGGCGCAGGGAAACCACGAGGAGCAGAAGTTCAAGGTCGGCGAGCGTGTTGTTATCAATAACAATCACAACGAGGAAATGACCGGGCGCCATGGAGTTGTCACCGAAGCCAAGCGTATCGGCTGGACGACAACGGTTCTATTCGGTTCCGGCCCGACGGAAAGCAGCAGCAGCTACACCTATCACGTCAAGACGGATGCTGGCGTTGAAACAGACATGCGCGCTACCGATCTTGAGGTCGAGACGGGCATAGCTCCAAAAGTCAGTGACGACGTGAAGATGCCGGAAGGACTTTACACGCCTCGCCATGCGCTTCAACTGATCGAACACAGCAAGGGATATATCCGTAACGCCGAAGCCGCTGCTGAGCGCGCGCGCAATGCCGACAAGATCGAGGGCCACAAGAAAGCCGCCGAGCGTTACCGCAAGGAACTGGATGCGCGCACCCGGGCCTTCGAAGCTTGGGCGGCGCTGAACCCCGAAGAAGCAGCCAAGGTGCGCGGCGAACTGAGTACCGCCAAGGCGGATGAAAACTGGTGGAACCATGAGCTGACGCCAGTCGGGCGCGAGAACGCTGCGAATGAAGCTGGCATCAAGATCCAGACGAACACGACGCGCTGGAATTACATCGGCATGTCCGAGCGCGAGAAGCTATCCGCCGTGCGCGCCTCCGGGAAGAACTTGGACTCGGGATCCGCGACGGAAACCGCCGTCCCGGTGGTGGCCGGCGATGCCGCCGCCACGCTCAAGGCCGCGGGCCTTACGGTTCGCAAGACAAAAACCAACAAGGGAAGTGACGTGTGGGAAGTCTCCGGCGATACCCGCGCGCACAAGGATACTATCAAGTCCATGGGCGGGCGCTGGTACGGCCCGAAGAAGGTTTGGAGCTTCTACAAGGGCGATCCGTCTGAACGGCTGGCAGAACGCCTCCCCAAGCCGAAAACGGTGGCTGCAGCCGCCATTACGGAAACCCCAGCTACCCCAATTCCTCCGCCGCGCGACAAGGAAAAGACGCCTTTCGAGGAAGGTCAGGCCGCATTCTCTGCCGGCAAGACGCGTATCGCCCCCATGGCGATGTCCAGCGAGGAAATGACAGAATGGTATCGCGGCTGGGATAAGGCTAATCTGGCTGCCCCGGTTCCTGGCGAGATTGACGAGCAGGCCAATGAGGGTAGAATTGTAAGTGAGGAAACGACCAATGCCCCTGCTCAACAACCAAATCTTGAAGCCGGAAACCGAGGCGGCAATATCGAAGCTCGGCCCGCTGGCCGAACAGATCGCCGACCGTTGGGTGTCGGGGTGGAAGAAGGAAACCTTGGCGCTGGAACGGAGCGGGGAACTGCTGGCGAGAATCAAGAGCCAGGCGGAACGGGAAGCACAAACGCGGGCGGACGCGAGGGTGGGCGGGCAGAACAGCCACCTGGCGCATCACGAACTGATGGAGCTGTACGGGATCAGTCCGAACGAAGGCCCGTAACAGGTCGTCAAGACTTCACCATCACCGACGCCGACGAGATCGGCGTCGGTGGCACCAAAACCAAATACCAGAATAACGTCGCGGCCATCCGTCTGCTCAAGCAGATCACGGAGCAAGACCGCCTTGCCACGCCCGAAGAACAAGCCATCCTCGCCAAGTACGTCGGCTGGGGCGGGATCAAGGGCGCGTTCGACCCGAACAACAAGGGGTGGACGAAAGAATACACCGAGCTTAAAGACCTACTCACGCAGGAAGAATACGAGGCCGCACGGCGCTCGATTCTAGACGCGCACTACACCAGCGTACCGATCGTGCGCGGGATCTGGTCGGGACTGCGGCGTATGGGCTTCGACGGTGGCAGGGTGCTGGAACCATCCGTAGGTGTGGGTAATTTCTTCGGGCTCATGCCGAAGGGACTGCGTTCCGCGTCAACCCTGCTCGGCGTCGAGCTTGACCGCATCACCGGCGCCATCGCGCACCATCTCTACCAGACCGCTGACATCTCAAGCCCGATGGGCTTTCAGGCCATCAACCTTCCGAGCGGATCGTTCGATGCCGTTGTCGGCAACCCCCCGTTCGGCAGCCAAAAGTTATTCGACGCCAACCACAAAGAACTGAGCAAGTTTTCCATCCATAACTTCTTCATCGCCAAGGCGCTCGACAAGCTGCGCCCCGGCGGCGTCATGGGGATCGTGGTGTCGCGTTACTTCCTGGACGCGCAGGACAGCACCGCGCGCCAGTACATCGCCGAACGCGCCAACATCTTGGGCGCGGTGCGCTTGCCATATACGGCGTTCAAGGGCAACGCGAATACCGAGGTCGTGACCGATGTGATCTTCCTGCAAAAGCTGGAAGAAGGGGAATCCCCCGATTTGTCGTGGGTGGATACCGCCGACATCGACGTGGAAGGCACTCCGGCTCGAGTTAATCAGTATTACTCGGACAACCCGGACAACGTGCTGGGAACCTTCGCGCGTACCGGCTCCATGTACGGAAAGGATGAACTGACCGTAGAACCGTCGGAAGTATCTATTGAGGACGGTATCGCGCGTTTTGTTCAGACGCTTCCGGAGAATATCTACGCCAAATCCGGCATGACCGAAGCGCAGGTCAACGACGCGATTGAGGGGGCCGTGCCGGAACACACCAAGGTCGGTGGATACTTTGTCGCCGAGGACGGAAAGCTGGCCCGGCGTGCCTCCGACTCCAATCGTACCGACGATAGCGGCCAGCCGGTTCGCCGTTATGAGGTTGCTCCCGAAATGCCGAAGGCCACGGAGCGCCGCGTTCGTGATCTGATTGGCGTGCGCGATGCGCTGCGCTCGCTGATGCGGGCGGAAATGACACAGGTAGAGGACAGTGCCGACCTGTCCCATTTACGCGACGTGCTGAACCGGCGCTATAACGCTTTCATGCAAACGCACGGCTATATCAATGCCCAGGCTAATCGCCGCGCCTTCGCCGAAGATCCCGACCTTCCGTTGCTTGAATCGCTCGAACCGGAATACGATCCGGGGGTATCGCGCGACGCCGCGAAACGGAAAGGGACTGATTACCGTCCGGCCAAGGCCGAGAAGGCGGCGATCTTTAGGCGCCGTGTTCTCGCGCCTTACACGCATGTAACCAACGTCGATAATCCGCAGGATTCCTTGGCCGCCTCGCTCAATGAGCGCGGAAAGGTGGACTTGGCGTACATGGAAGAAATCACCGGAACCGATCAAGAGACGCTTATCCGTGAACTGTCGGGCCTGATCTACCGTAACCCGGAAACCGATCTGCATGAGATCGCTGACGAATACTTGACCGGCAACGTCAAGGCGAAGCTGGCGACGGCCAAGGAAGCGGTTAAGACGGATAAACGCTTCGAGGAGAACGTCGTGGCGCTTGAGAAGGTGCAGCCCGCCGACGTGACCGCCTCTGATATATCCGTGAAGCTGGGCGCGACGTGGGTGCCGTCGGACATCGTGCGCGACTTCGTTATGGAACTGCTCGGTGTTGAGCCGAGTGTGGCCTATATACCATCCGCGGGTAAGTGGAGTTTCAACGTCAAAAGTCAATCCGGGACTGCTGTGTCGGGCACCGCCTTTACGGCTACTTGGGGCACGCGGCGCATGCCAGCCGACGATATCATTGAAGCCATCCTCAACATGCGAGCCATCGTGGTGAAGGACAACCACGGCACTTCCCGCGAACCGAATTGGGTAACGAACGCACCGGAGACGCAGGCCGCCCGCGCCAAATCGGAGGACGTGCATATCAAGTTCAAGGATTGGATCTGGCTTGACCCGAAGCGCCGTGAGCGCCTTGAGTCGATCTGGAACAACACCATGAACACCAACCGTCGTCGCACTTACGACGGCTCGCACATGCAGTTTCCCGGCATGAGTCCATTAGTGAAGATGCGGAAACACCAAACGTCTGCCGTCTGGCGCACGCTGCAAGATCGCCAGGTGTTGCTCGATCACACGGTAGGCGCCGGTAAGACTTACGTTATGGTGGCCGCGGCGATGGAAATGCGGCGCTTGGGACTGGCCCGCAAGCCAATCTTTACCGTGCCGAACCATCTGGTGCGCCAGTGGCGCGACGAGTTCTACCACCTGTATCCCTCGGCCAACATCCTCGCCGCCACGGAAAAGGACTTCGAGAAAGCCAATCGCCAGCGCCTATTCTCCCGTATCGCTACCGGCGATTGGGACGCGGTTATCGTCGCTCATTCGTCGTTCACGAAGATCGGGATGCCCGCGCAGCAGGAAACAGAAATCCTGAATGAAATGCTCCGGGAGCTGACCGACGCCGTGCGCCAGATGAAGGATGATCGTGGCGACCGGAATGTTATCCGCGATATGGAGCGCATCAAGGAAAATCTGGAAGCGAAATTAGCAAAAGCCAACGCCAAGGCTGGCGCCCGCGATAGGGTAGTGACGTTCGACGAGCTGGGCGCCGATGCCCTGTCGGTGGACGAGGCGCACATTTTCAAAAACCTGTTCTTTATCTCCTCCATGAAGGGGGTAGCCGGTTTAGGCAATCCGGCCGGCTCGGGCCGCGCCTTCGATCTGTTCGTCAAAACCCGATACCTACAGACCCGTTTCGGCGGCAAGGGCACCACGATCTTCGCCACCGGCACTCCAATCAGCAATTCGCTGGTCGAGATGTACACGATGCAGCGGTATCTCATGTACGACGACCTGAAATCCCGCGACATGCACCTGCTTGATGCCTGGGCGCGCGCTTTCGGTGACGTGCAGCAAGTGTACGAAGTCCACCCGTCCGGCAATGGCTATCGTCTGGCAACCCGGTTTGCCAAGTTTGTCAACATGCCGGAGCTGATGACGCTGTACCGCAAGGTGGCCGACGTTGTGACTCTTGACGATTTGAAGGCCCAGGCCAAGGCCGAAGGCAAGGTATTCCCGGTTCCCAAGATGAAGGGGGGGAAGCCGCAGCTTATCGTCGCGGAACGCTCGCCGGATCAGACCAAGTTCTTCGGTGTCCCGACCTTTGCCCGCGACCTGAATAACAAGATCAAGTTCAACCACGACAACCTGACGGTGGAGTTGAATAGCGAGACGGAGAAATACCACGTCTTAGGCGAGCATGCTCAAAGCATTTCCGGCCCGTTCGACACCAAGGCCGAGGCGGATCACTCACGTCGTCAGCTCATGAATGAACCCGTTATTAACTATAACGAAGGTTCGATTCTGTGGAAATTCGAGAACCTGCGGAGACTCACCAAGGACAGCAATGGCAAGATCAATGCTCTGTCGATCACCAATGAAGCCCGCAAGGCGGGGTTAGACTTCCGCCTGATTGACGCCAATGCCGCCGACTTCTCCGGCTCGAAGATCAATCAGGCGATAGATAAGATCGTTGGGGTGCATGCGAAGTGGAAGGCCGACAAAGGGGCGCAGCTCGTATTCTGCGATCTGTCCGTGCCGAAATCCGCCAAGGCCACGGCGCAATCGCAAGAACGGAAGGTTTGGGTGCGGGACAAGGACAACGCCGGCGCGCTCAAGGAAGTGAAGGCGGTAATGCACATTGTTGACGGTATCGAGGGCGCCGTATTCCTGATCCACAAGAACAACAAAAAGACCGATAAACGCGTCTACGTTTACGACGCCATAACGCGCGGCTTCACCGGGATCATGGCGGACAATGTTTCCGACGCCAGAACCAAGTTAAACGCGATTACGGAAGAAAAACTCATTGAGTCTCGCGTTGATTCCAGCCCGCTGACAGAAGAAGAAATACAGGACTGGAAGGACGCCAACGAAATCGTTGACGATAGTTCCGACAGCGACACCACCGACGCCGAGGATGACAGCGTAGACCTCGCCAGCTTGTTCGCCTTGTCGTCGAGATCGACATTCTCCGTCTACGACGACGTAAAGGCCAAGTTGATCGCCAAGGGAATACCGGAAAGAGAGATCGCCTTTATCCACGACTACCATACGGCCAACCAGAAGAACAAACTTTTCCAAGCGGTGCGTGACGGCACGATTCGCGTGCTACTCGGTTCAACACAGAAGATGGGCGCCGGCATGAACGCGCAGGATCGTCTGGTGGCCGTGCATCATTTGGATGCACCGTGGCGCCCGTCGGATCTCGAACAGCGCAACGGTCGCATCATCCGCCAGGGCAACAAGCTCTATGAGCGCGATCCAGACGGATTTGAAATAGAGGAGTTCCGCTACGCCACGAAGCAAACCTACGACACGCGCATGTGGCAGATCATCGAGCATAAGGCCCGAGGCGTGGAGCAACTGCGCCATGCTGACGAAACTTCGCGCACGATTGACGACATCTCCGGGGAGGCCGCCAGCGCCGCCGACATGAAGGCCGCCGCCTCTGGAAACCCGTTGATTCTGGACGAAATAAAGCTCCGCAACGAGATCAGCAGCCTGGAGGCGCAGGAACAGAATTACATGCGTACCACGTTCGACCTGCAGCGGCGCATCCAGCAGCTCGAAAAGTCAGACGAACGCTACGCCGGACGTATTGAAGGTATCAACGCCTGGACATCCGTGCGCGACAAAAATCCCATCGACCCGTTCAAGGTTGAGATTGGTGGTAAGACGTTTACCGAGCGCAAGGAAATCGGCGGCCCCATGGTCACGAAGATTGGTGACGCCTACGCCAGCGCCTCGCAGGCTGTCGTCCCGGCCGGAACGTATAGAGGCGTCCAGTTCGGGTTCCAGCGCGGAACTGACAAGGGAATCTTGTACGGAAAGCTATCGCTCAACGGGAAGGACTGGCAGACGAACGCCGTTTACGACGCCGATAAAAACAAGTTCAGCCCGTCCGGGTTCCTGATCCGCATCGACAACGAACTGACCGGACTGGACGGCGACAAGGCGCAGGCTCAGCGCGACCTGGCGCGCGAGAAGGAAGAACTTGCGAAGGCCCAAGTAGAAGTTAAAAAGCCGTTCTCGAGGAAGGACACACTGGCCGAGGCCCGGGTTAAGCACCGCGAGGTCGTCACGCGTCTGCAAGCCTCCGGCGGCGCCATTGAAATGACGCCAGCCATGAAGGAAGAACTGGCGCTCGCCAAAGAAGCGCGCGGCACTCATACCGCCGACTTCTCCATGGACGTAACGCCGGGGCCGACGTTCTACTCCGCCCTGACTACCAGCGTGGAGGCGCTCAGAACTAATACAGCGCCCCCTGGAATGTGGAAATCCGCCATCAATAATATGTGGAAGAAAGGCGTTAAGAAGGAAGAAATCGAATGGTCGGGCGTCAACGATTGGCTGGACGGCCAGACCGGAAAGGTCACGAAACAGCAGATCGTTGACTTCCTGCGCGCCAATGAAATTAAAGTTACCGATGTCATGCGAGCCACCAAGGGCGGCACCGAAGCCGTTGCCGAAATCCGCGAACTGCTTGGCACTATCGAGATGCAGGGGTACAACGCCCAATGGGAGGCGAATGTCGTCACGGACGAGTACGACATTCTTACCGGCTTCGAGTATCCAGCGGAACGGCAGGAGGAAGATGCGAGATTCGCTAAGGTATATTCGGCAGAAGATAATTTCAAAGGGATGCCCGAAGCCCTGCGCCTGAAAGCCATCCGGGTCAAGGAGCTTTCCGAGATCGCCAGCGCCGCAGCGGAAACCACATTTGAGAACTACACGCTTCCCGGAGGAAAAAACTACCACGAGTTGCTGCTGACGTTGCCGCAGTCTGTTATTGCGCCGAGAGAAGGCGAGTCTATTACCGAGGCAATGGATCGTGGGCACACAGAAGGTAATCCGATGATTACCAGTGAATTCAGATCCAATCACTTCGACGAGTCCAACATCGTCGCCCACATCCGCTTCAACGACCGTACCGACACCGATGGCAAGCGCGTGCTGTTCATCGAGGAAGTGCAGAGCGATTGGCACCAGAAGGGAAGGAAGGAAGGCTATTTGCCTGCTGGATGGAAAGAGACAGGACATGCAGTTCCTGACGCCCCCTTCAAGACCACATGGCCCATGCTCGCCATGCGCCGCATGATCCGCTACGCCGCCGATAATGGCTACGACCGCATCGCGTGGACAACCGGAGAGCAGCAGGCGGATCGGTATGATCTGAGTAAACAAATTAGCCAAGTAACAGCTAAAAAAATATCAGACGGTAATTATCGTATTTCAGCACGTAACAACATCATGCGCGATGGTAGGGGGGCGGAAATACTCAATAATGTTTATGGGGAGCGTGATATACCGGATGTCGTAGGTAAGGACCTTGCGGAACGTATTATTAAAGAAACCACAGAATCACCGGATAGAACAATGGTGTATAACGGACTCGACCTCAAAGTCGGCGGCGAAGGCATGAAAGGCTTCTACGACCAAATGCTCCCGAACGAGGTCAATAAGTACGTCAAGAAGTGGGGCGGGAAGGTTGGTGAAACTAACATCATTCAAGGCGAACAACCGTTAGACAAAAATCTACGAATTGAGCCAACACCTGTTCATTCCATCGACATCACGCCAGCGATGCGCGATAGTGCCATGCAAGGCCAGCCGATGTTCGAGCAAACTGGCGCCACGGAGACGAAAGCCAAGTCCTATGTCAAAGAGAAAGAAACGCCCGCCATCAAAACGCTGCGTGAAGCCGTCCAGCGCGCGACCGGGAAAACGCTCGAAGAAGGCTCCTTTACCGATGCCGGATTGCCTGAGTCCTTTCGTGGAGTAGCCGAGGCGGTCAAGAAGATTTTTGGGAAGGATGTCGTCTTTTTCCGCAATAACATCCCCGACACGATCAAGTTCGGTGGCCTGGCTACCGGAGCGGATACCAAGAACATCTACGTTAACGTCGAGCATAAGCAGCCGTTCGTGTATGTCACCGGCCATGAGCTGCTACACCTGCTGCGGAAAGAACGCCCGGACATTTACTATCGCCTGTACCAGATCGCCAAGCAGGAGTTCGATCAGGAGGCCGTGCAGGAATTTGGTACGTTGCTGACGAAGTTTGCCGCCCGTAACAAACTGCTGAGAGCGCCGGAGCTGGATAAGGTACACGAAGAAATGCTTGCCAATTTCGTGGGCGACCAGTTCGCGCGCCCGGATTTCTGGTCGAAGCTGGCAAAAACCGAACCTGAAACATTCCTCGATCTGGCCCGGATGGTGTACGACTACCTGCGTCGCCTGCTCACGATGGCAAAAGGCCGCTTGGGCGTTGGCAGCTACAGGTCGTCCGAGTATTTCCGCGACGTGGAGCGTATGCGCGATGCCGCCGGCCAGGCGCTCAGCGACTACGCCGAGAATCACCGCATCATGGAATATGGGTTTACGGCGGCCCAGCAAGACACCGGCACCATGTTCGCCATGACCACCGCAGATCGCGAGCGCGTGATTGGCGACTCGGGCCGGCAGTACACCCCGGAACAGCGCGATGCCATGCGCCGTACCGGCTCGATTGTCACGAAAAAAACCATTCAAGAATCCGCCCAGGCTATCCACAAGGACGCTTGGAAGCGCCTCGCGCAAGGGCTCGTTGACCAGTTTGCGCCGGTCAAAGACATCAGCAGTAGGGCTTACACCTTGCTCCGCTTATCCAAGGGAGCCACCGGCGCCTTCGAGGCGCTGATGAAGCATGGCAAGCTGTCGTTGCGCGATGGCGCCTACGATGCTGACATTAGTGGCGGTGTGCTGGATCGCGTGTTCATTCCGCTGGGCCGGGAAAGCACGGACTTCCTGCGCTGGATCGCCGGCAACCGTGCCGAGCAGCTTGCTGCAGAAGATCGGGAACACCTGTTTTCCCCGGAGGATATCGCCGCCTTCAAGTCGTTGGATCAGGGCACGACGGCCTTTGACTACACCCTTGAAAACGGCACTGTCACCCGCGACCGCACGCTGATCTATCGGGACAGCCACAAAAAGTTCAACGAGTTCAACAAGAACGTGTTGGACATGGCCGAGCAATCTGGACTGATTGACGGAGAAAGCCGGAGCCTGTGGGAGCGCGAGTTCTACGTTCCCTTCTACCGAGTCGAGGAGGAGAAGGACGGCGGCGTGCGTGGCATGAATATCAAATCCGGGGTTATCCGTCAGGAGGCGTTCAAGAAGCTCAAGGGCGGAGAACAGGCATTGAATGATCTGATGTCGAATACCCTGATGAATTGGGCGCACCTGATTGACGCTGCTGCCAAGAACCGCGCTGCCGAAGCCACCATCGAGGCGGCGGCGCTGGCCGGGGTAGCTCGTGAAGCCACCTGGGGCGAGAAGGATACCGTCTGGTACATGAAAGACGGCAAGAAGGCCGTCTACAAGGTCAGTGATCCATACATTCTGACGGCTATTTCTGCGCTGGAATACGCCGGCCTGCGTGGGCCCGCCATGGATGCGCTGTCGTCGTTCAAGCACTGGTTGACCATTGGCGTCACCGCTTCGCCGTTCTTCAAGATACGCAACCTGATTCGTGACTCAATGCAGGCGGTTGCCACGGCGGATCTGAGCTACAACGTGCTGGGCAACGTGAGCAAGGGATACAAGCTGACGCACCGCGAGCGGCAGGAGTACGTCTCGGCCATGGCCGGCGGTGGCCTGATCCGCTTCGGCACCATGCTGGAAAGCAACGAGGCCGCCCGTACCCGCCAGCTCATTAAGCAGGGGGCCAAGGACGAGCACATCCTGGACAATGAATCGAAGGTTCGTGCGTTCTACGACAAGTATCTCGAACCGGCTGTTTCCGCCTACAACGAGCTGGGGAACCGCGGCGAAGAAATAAACCGCATGGCGCTCTATGACCGGATGATCCGCAAAGGCGTAGGCCATGCCGAAGCCTCCTTGGCGGCCCGCGACCTGCTCGACTTCTCGATGCGTGGTTCTTGGACTGGCATACGCTTCTTGACGCAGGTTGTCCCGTTCATGAACGCTCGCGCGCAGGGCTTGTATAAACTCGGTCGTTCGGCCAAGGAAGATCCAGCTCGGTTCGCCACTGTACTCGGCGCCACCGCTCTGTTCTCCGTCGCCCTGATGGCTGGATATGCCGATGACGACGATTGGAAGAAGCGTGAGGATTGGGATCGGGACAATTACTGGTGGTTCAAGCTCGGCGGCGTTGCCTTCCGTATCCCGAAGCCGTTTGAAATAGGCGCGATTGCCACCCTGGCGGAGCGCGGGGCGGAACTCATGACCAGCGACGAAATGACCGGCAGGCGCTTTATGAATCGTCTTGGCGCGGTGTTGTCCGATAACTTGAGCATGAACCCCATCCCCCAGCTCGCCAAACCGCTGATCGACATCTACGCCAACGTGGACAGCTTCACCGGGCGCCCGATTGAGTCAATGGGCATGGAAAGGCTGGCGCCTGACTACCGCTTCCGTCAAAGCACCAGCATGCCGGCGCGTGCCGCCAGCACCGCGGGAAACGCCCTGACCGGCGGGCACTTCCTGTCCCCGGTTCAGGTTGACCATCTGGTGCGCGGCTACTTCTCATGGCTGGGTTCGTTTGTGGTCGGAAGCGCCGATATGTTGGCGAGATCCGCCAGTTCAGAACCATCCCGTCCGGCGTCCGATTACTGGAAAGTCGCTACCGGAGGGCTGGTATCTGAAACCGAGGGCGCCCCCAGCCGCTATGTCACGCAGATGTACGATCAGGCGAAGATCATCGAAGAAGCCTACGGCACATGGAAGGAAATGATTAAGGAAGGGAAGTCTGTCGAGGCCAAGGACTACTTCACGGAAAACCGTGATGTTATCGGCAAGTACCGTGTTATCGAGAGGGTCAAGCGGGAGCAGACGAAACTAAACCAGATGCGCCGGCGCATTGAAAACAGCGACATTTCGCCTGACGAGAAGCGGGATAGGATCAACAAGATTCGGGAGAATCAGGACAAGTTAGCCCGGCAAGTGAGCCAAGCAGCAAGGTTCTGAAATTACTCCGGTAGAAAATATCTGGATGGCCATGGACAGCATGGCCGCAACGATTGAAATGAACACGAGCCAGTGGACGATTCGCTCGAACATAGGCGGATGATACCCATGACAACCGAAACCGGAAAGCCATTTTTAATCGAGGGAGAAGGCATGGACAGCGCAGAACTAAAAACGCTCATACATGAAACGGTCGGGGAAGTGCTTGACCAGCGGAACCGTGTCGAGGCCGAGAAGCATGCCGCCGACCACGTTTTCATAGATATCCTGCGTCAGAAGGAACAGCGCAAGCAGGAGATATGGATATCGGTGAAGAAGAACGTGATCGGATTTTTAATCATTTCAGCATTGACCGGGATTGGTACGCTCACCTGGCAGGGATATCAAGCAACGAGCCAAGCCAAGCAAGTTCCGTCCAGCAAGGAATCTCCCGCGGAAAGCCAAGGTAAGGACGTCTTGCCATGAAAGATATATTGATTCGCATAACTCGAACGCTCGCCGTTGTCGCCGTCGTCGCCGGCCTGTGGTGGTTTGCGAAGTGGTACGTCTCTGTTTTCTTTGCCACCTATCTGTGCTACGTCGCCGTGTTTTCGATCAAGAAGAAGCGCGAGAAAACACAAAGCGAAACCCCGCTTTACATGCTGCTGACGGTGCTGGGGTATATCTTCCTGATCCCCGGCATGCCGCTCGACTGGCTTCTGAACATGCTGAGCACTATTCCGTTCAATGACAAGCCTTCCGATCTGAGTGAGCTATTTACCGGACGCATGAGGCGCTACATCAAACAAAAATTCGGGAAACGATATCTCGCAGCATACTTTATCTGTAAGTACCTGCTGACCCCTTGGGATAAAGGTCATTGTGGGGAGATGCTTGCATGATAAAGGCCATAAGGAACTATATGCTCGGTTTTACCCGCTACACGCGCTCGGCAAAATTCCTCAGCATGGCCTCCGCGCACGTTCAGGATGCAGAATACCACCGCGCTATGATCTGCTTCCATGAAGCGGCGGAAGTGAATAGCAGGAACATGGCCCAGGCGGCGCGCATAGCGGCCAGGAAGGTATAGGGTGCTGACCTACCCCGAAATACGCGGGTTGTTCCAGCTTCATGTGGTGGCCGTCGTCGTGGCGACCGAAGTCCCGCCAGATTCCCCGGATCCCGAGTTTCGCGCCGTCATAGACGTGATGCGGAACCGGGCAAAACAGCGGGCGCTTTCCATCGTGGAAGTCGTCTTGCAGAAAAACCAGTTCTCCGCGGTGTGCCGCGAGGAGTATTGGCGTCGAGCCATGTCCGGCAAATGGATGCCGGCGCACGTCGAACGCTGTTTTAACTGGATACAACGCGATTGGACGGATACGACGGATGGCGCGGAATACTACTATTCTCCGATCACCATGCAGCCGGCAGGAGCCGTACCTTCGTGGGCGGTAGCGCTGCAGGAGGTAGATGTGCCGGGTGTCCGGCAGGCTTATTTCCGTTTCTTCAAGGGGAAATCATGAAACTACCTACGATTAAAGACTCGCGCGATCGTGAATCGTCTACGCTGATGTTCGTCGGCGTGTCCTGGACGCTGGTAACTCTCCGTTTCGCCTTGGGCGGGTTCGTCGGGATGCCGGCTACTTCCGTTACTGAATATGCCGGCGGGGTGGCGATGATCTTGGCGATCTGGCTGGGCCGCGAATGGACTGAAAAGAGTAATGCGCCATGAGCCAATTTAAACTGTTCGGTATCGGCGCCCTAACCGGCGCCTTGCTTGTTGTCGCCTGTTTCTTCGGATACCAGTGGTATCTGTCTCTGACGCCGGCGGTGCCTGGGGTGATTGCCAAGGAGATCGCGGGCGAGACAACGACCGCAGTTCCCTGCACGACGCTTCAAGTCTATCCCAGGGCGGCAAAATCGAAACTGCACTTGCCTGCGCCGGTCGTGGAAGATCCCAACAAGCATATCGTGGCCGCCATCACTACGCCGCCCAGCCACCACGAGCAAACCGTGTCCGCGGTCACGGACACGTCAACCGGCGTTACCGAGTTATTCGTGCGCCCGGTTCCGTTGCCGTGGTTCGCTTCCCGCAGATCCGGAGAAATAGCGTTTTCCAGCGGTTTCAAGGACAGTAAGATCGTCGGGCAACTCGAGCTGGCCGAGGACTTCTATCAGGTCAAGGCGGTACGGTTGGGGGTGAAGGTTCAGGCTGATACTCAGGGGCAAGTGTTTGTTGGGGTGCGGGCCGCCCTTGGGTGGTGATTCGGAGAAGCGTTAGGCGCCATGTTTAGATATAACAGTTCCGTCTTGCAGGACGCTGACGTCTCCTTTGTCAGTATGTATAGTTATATCAGGGTCACAATTACATTCCGCTCCTTTATAAATTCCACAATAATTATCATGTTCAACGATTGCTTGTGCGACAGAGCCTTTATCAATGATGGCATCACTAATGGCTTTGTTTAGCCTTCTCATGTATTCATGCATTTTGATTCTCCAATTCTGCGTTATGAGATGTACGATTGCATCTAACCACATCACGAAATATCAGGCACTTATATAATGATAAAATTGGAATTTATCGTACAACGTCTGATCATAAGTTTCTGTTTCGTCACATTAATACGCCTATAGAATGACTGGCTACGAACCAGGTGGTCGGGAGTTCGAATCTCTCCGGGCGCACCATTTTTAAGATGTTTTCAGCGCCATGAAAAATGGCGTTGTACGATTCAACCGGCGTTGTACGATTCGATCATCGCGTCGGCTTCACCGTCTCCGGTTTCCTCCGGTAGATTCTGGTTGTGGTGCGCTTGTCGCTGTGCTGCAGAAGGTTCTGCGCACGCTCAATGCTTTCTGCGTCTGTCCCCGCTTTGGCCCTCAAGTCGTGTTCATGGAATACCTGTTTCAACACCTTCGCCTTCACCATCCCCCGCATAAACCGCTGCCATAGGCTGTCGAAGGCCCGTGTCTCGGCGTCTGCCGTGATGTAGGGCTTCCCTTTGCGGGTACAGAATACCCATGGGGCAATATCCACCGGACGGGCCGCCAGGGCGTCGTTGACGGCCTCCCGCATGGCGTCGGTCCACGGCATGATGATCGTGCGCACGCCGGTCTTGCGTTTGGTTTTGGTAAGCGTGAAATGTACTCCATCGTCCTGCAAGTCCTCCTTCTCTCGCATGCGCAGGATCTCGCTGCGTCGCCTGCCGGTCAGCAGTTTCAAGCGCGTGTAGGCGTGCAGCATCCGCCCGATGCGCTTCTGGCGCATCTGTAGCGCGTAGGTCATGGCCGCCTGTACTTCCCAATCCTCGACATGCCGATCCCGCGGCACATAGGGCAACTTCTCGAACTTGCCGATACGAAAGGGGTGAACGGTGGTGTAACCCCACTTGATCGCCTTAGTGAATACATGGGAGAGGATTTCAAGCTCGCGGTTGGCAGCGGTGGGGGTTTTCTTGCCGCGCTTGTCCTGATACTGATAAGCATGAACCAATCCGAAACCAGTGATAGGCATGCGCCCAAACGCCGCCTTGAGTCTCGCTATCTGCTTCGGCTGTTCCCGCTGCGCCTTCGGCCCCTTCTTTGGCACTTCCTCCAGCGCGTAGCGATCGAGGAGTTCGCCCATGGTCTTGGCGTCTGCAAAGACATCCAGCCGCGCCGCCCACTCCCGATGCGCCTCTGGCAACGTCTTGCCAAGCCTGAACAGACGGCGCTTGCCGTCCCATGCCGCTTCCTGTCCTGGGGGAACTTCGTAGTAGTACGCGCCGTGCAGATAACGCCATCGCGCCGGCAGACCACGATTCTCAGCGCGGCGTGAGCGCGGCATCGAGGGCTTTCCAGTCGGGGTTTATGGCGCGCATCTTTTTCTTGGATGTATCTCCGCCCATGCTAACCTCGACCGCCGTGCGAAGTACAGCCACAGAACCGTCAGGGCGCTGGCGCGCCTCAATCCCCATATAACGCAAAGCCCGGAGCTGCGCCGACGGGCGTACGCGATGGGTTAGGGATTGAAGTTCTTGGGTGGTCAGGAACATCAGGCAGATTTTTTCCCACAGACAGCGCATCTAGTTATTTCTGGATTCGTCCATTTATGGACATACTCGCCGCCGAGCGAGCGCGCCTCGCCAAAGCCCCACGTTGTCACCATCCGGTGCGCGCCGAACAGACACAAGAACCGGCGCCATAGCCACCAGAGGTTGAACGACAACACATCGACAAGTTCCTCTATCTTGTCCTTCATGCTGGTCATGCCACTTCCTTACGTTTTTTGTAGCAGATCAGGAACGATCTGCTCTGTGGACGTAAATCCTATTCTCGGATGGTAGTAAGTCGGTGCATGCGTATACCGTTTTCCTTTTTTACGGAGACTGCGCGTGATAGTTATGTAACCATCCGCATCTATGGCGCCAGCGAGATAAGCCAGTGTAGTTGCCTTAATCATTAGGGTACTCCCTTACCCGAAGATCCTCTGGCCACTCGCTCATATCGCCGCCTTTGCGGTCATCCATGGCCTTGATGTAAAGACCGGCTTCTTTATCGAAATGATGGAAGGACGGCATCGTATTTCCGCGCCGTTCTTCATCCTCTAACCTGAATCCGGGCCGCGCCCCAAGTTGTTTGACGAATACCGGCACGTCAGCGGCATGGCATTGCAGGATGATGTCGCGGACCCACTGGACATTCATCGGTCGTGCCTGCGGGCCGCTCTCGCCGCCAACCACACACCAATCAATGACTGGCCTGTTATTTCCTATTCCGAAGTGATTTACAAAATCAATCGGCCCGAGCAGCGGCTCGGCGCTGACCCACCGCACCGCCGCCGGTGTCTGGAGCAGCAACGGGATACGTTCGTCGGCGGTGGCCTGGTCCTCGACCGATACGCCAATCCAGACGTTCTCATACGGATACAACGGCCCGCAGTTGTCGTAGCCGTGACCGGTTGAATTAATACCCTCCCACGGGATGTCCTTGGGGAAGTGATCGAAGATGCGCTCATCAGCGCAAAACTCGTGCGCCCCGGCTTCTTCATGTACCCACTTGAAGAATTCCAGCATCCGCTCGGGACGCTTCGTTAATATTTGATAGATGTGCCGTGTCGTCACGCCCATGATGGCGAACACGCTGGCGATAAACTCGAAAGGTACAGACTCGTGGAACAGATCGCTCATGCTGTTGACAAAAATCCTGCGCGGCTTCCGCCAGCGTAATGGCCTGTCCAGCAGATCAGGGTGGCACGCAACATCCGTGAAAGCGCGTCCTGTATAGCGGTTAGGCTTGCACCTATCACGCGGCGCCGCAATGCGCGCCCACTCGCGTTCGGCGTAACAGTTCTTGCAGCCCTGGCTAACCTTGCTGCAGCCGGTAACCGGATTCCAGGTGGCGTCTGTCCACTCGATGCCTGATTTATCGCTCATGGCTTCACCCTCTTAAACTCCACCACCCACACCCAGGGGTTCGCTCCCCATGATCCGGGGCCGTTGATGGATTCCCATAGAGCTTCGTAGGCATCTACGGGATTGATGCGCCATAGATGCCATGGCCAACCAATATCATCTTCGCCCGGTAATCCGTCTCGGTCGGGGATACCGTATTTGTACAGCTTGCCGTCTTTGCTGATTTTCTTACACCCTTCCGCCTCCGCATCTTCCGGGGTTATCTCCTGCAACCGCTCCACCCTGACGTTCGTGATCTCCAAGAGGATGCGGGAGGCCCAACGGGGCATATGGATTGGGGATACAGTCGCGCCTCTCTTGCCCCTATAACAATTCAACTCCAACCATTGTTCACTTGCTTTGATTGAATTTTCGATTAGACGAAAGTAATCATCTGCTAGATAAAGAACACCATCAATTAACCCATATTCTGGATATTCTTCTTCGGTTATTTCCAGTTGTTTTTCGGCTTCCTTCTCGTTAAGTTCTTTTGCCCTGCATGTCTCCCTCACCCAAAGCTGGTCGCCGGGGATGCCGTATTTGCAGCCCGCGATTAAATCTTCCATGCTGCACCAAGGATGTCCGCGCCGCGTAGAAGGTGGCCGTGGCTTCACAATCCTCCGCGTCATGCTCTTGCGTCCTTCGAGGATGGCGCGGACCATGGGGGCGCTGAATAGGATGGGGCGTTCTTTCATGACAGCGCCAGCAGTTCCGTAAGTCGAATCGTTTGGCCGCCGTCTAGGCGCTCAACCAGTCCAGCATCTATCAACTTTCTAACTCCAGTATTCCAGTAGCCATTACCGGGTTTAACGCCAATGGCATCAGATAATTCTTTGATACCAACCGCGCGGCGCTCGAATATAACCTCCAACATCTGCGGTGATGGCGCACTTAACTTCCCTTTCCAGAGTACGAATATGTCGCTAGGCCCGATCCGGTCGATTATTTCCGGGTGCGGCTTCACCGAAGCAACTCGACCACTTTCCACCACGACAAGGCCGGATTCGATCAGCGACTTTCTGGCCGCATTGAAATACCCGTTTCCGGTGACAAGCCCGGTCATGGTCGCTACGTCCGCCCAGGTGTAAAGCGTAGGGTGGTTTCGCATTAGGACTTCCAGCATCTTGGCCCCGGCTGGGTGCAACCCAGGCATTACACCGGGCCAGTTTTTATTCATATCTTTTGATGTAGGGAACTTACTTGCCGCGCTGTTCTTCATGTCCTCTTGCATTTGTCTGATTTCTTTTGCGTTACGGACAACGTGTGGAGCGGCCTCACGGATAGCCTTTATGGTTTCCGATACCGGTGGAGCGGGAGGCTCAACCAGTTTCCGCAGATCCCCTACAAGTGTCTGCGCGTTCTCTAACGCCGACTCCATGGTGTGCTTGGAGTCGTTGTAGTGTTTCGCGCTTGCCTCGATGATCCCGATAAACCGTTTGAGCAGATTGAGTTCACCTTTACGAAGCACCGGAACCTCGACGCGCTTGATCTCCGTCTTGCCGACCGCTGGCGCCGGCACACGCTTTAGCTGCGCCTGGAGCGCATTGATCTCCTTTCGCAGTTCCCGCGGATCGTCCGCCTTAGCCTTCTCGATGGTGGCCGCCATGGATTTGCGTAGGTTCTCGATATCAATCGGCGCCAGTTCTCGGGCCTCCTCGGCATTGGCGCCAAACTTAGGCGTGGACGACGCATCGAACGTGTCCTTCTTGGATATGTGTATGACCTTGGACACTTTCAGAAGGGCAGGGCTCCAGACGTGCGGGTGGCCGCGCTCGAGCTTGGTCAGTTCGCTGGATATGTCCTCGTCGATATCATGCTCCGCGATCCACCATTCCACCGTCTTGCGCTCCTGCGGGCCGGTGAGCTGGAACACGAAAAGAATCTCAGCCAGATTCAGGACTTTCTTGTTTACCTCCTGGGGGCGCTGGGAAATGAGCGAACCGCCTACGCCAAAATTGCGCCCGATCTTGAACAACCGGGTATAGGCGTGCAGCATGCGGCCTTCTTCTTTCTGCGGGTTCTGCGGCACAAATTCCTGCGCTTCCTCAAGGAACAGGTGGCACGCCGATGGCTTTTGCTTCTTGCGGAAGAAGAACCGATTAGCGAAGTCGGTGGCAAATCGCGCCTTGTCGGTATCAGACTCGAATTGGCTCACGTCGATGATGGCCGAAATGTTACGGTCAACCACCGTGTCCGCGATGATCTTGCCGGCGCCGGGCTCGATGGGAATGTCGCCATGCAGGCCACCGAACACGGGTATCTGGTAGCCGGGAGATTTCCCGTTCGCCTTGAGGCGCAGCCCCCACCAGATCCCGACCGGATCAAGCGCGATCACCTGGGCGCCGATGTCCAGCATCAGTTCGGCCTCCTTTTGCGCGGCGTAAGATTTACCCTGGCCGGTTCGCCCAAGAAAGGCTTGCTTCTCCGTGATGGCTTCCAATGGGAGCGCCAAGGTAGGCGATATTTGTAGAACTTTTGTCATGTCGTTAGTCTCCATGGCTTGCGGAGGATTCCTTCAAATCGTTTCGTGTTTAATTCACACCATACGTCTCTTGCTTTTTTCTCCATGCCGTAGTGATTCACGGCAGCGTCACGTTTCTGGTGACGCCGATCCATGGCTTCCCGTACCGCACTGGCCGAACGTGTCATTGTTACCAATCGTTCCAAGTCCAATTTTTGAAAACTCTGTTAAGCCACCAAACCAATCCAGCAAAGATAATCCCCGCCATCCCCAACAGTACGCAAACGCTGATAATGATGGTCTTGACCATGGATCAAAAAGGAATATCGTCGTCGAAGTCTGGCGTCTGAGCGGATGCCGCCGTTGATTTCGGCCTCGCGGTAGTAGCTGGCGCCGCCTGTTCCGGCTCGCTATCCGGCCCCGCCGCCGCACTGCCGCCACGTCCGCCCAGCAGAAGCATCTGGTCGCAGGTGATCTTGGTGGTGTAGCGGTCTTTCCCTTCCTTGTCCTGCCACTTCTCGGTGTGGAGTTTGCCTTCGACATATATCTGGCCGCCCTTCTTGACGTACTCGCCGACGATCTCCGCGAGCTTTCCCCAAAACACCAGATTATGCCACTCGGTTTTCTCGACCTTCTCGCCGCTGTTCTTGTCCTTCCAGGACTCAGACGTTGCCAGCGATACGTTCGCCACCGCTTTTCCGTCAGGGGTGTAGCGAATTTCAGGATCTCGCCCACAATTTCCGATCAGTATTACTTTGTTTATTCCTCTGCTCATGTTTTTCTCCTGTTTTGAAGTCTGTGCGTAGCAGCTCGGCGACAGATACGACATTCACGTCTGCCGCGCGGGCATACATAAAGATTTTTACCGGAAAGCGGATGGCCGCGCTTGCAATGTGTTTTGTCGCGCATCCAGTTATGTCCTCGTCGTACATTCTCACCATTAGTCACCGGCTCAAGATGATCTGGATTGACGCAACTGCGTGTACCACACAGATGATCCAGCGTAAGACCATTCGGTATTGGCCCATGTTTTAATTCATATGAATAGCGATGCGCTTTCTGTAATTTGCGACTACCGATACCAAATACGCCATAACCCTTTCGATCAATATATCCAGTCCATAGCCAGCACTTGCCGCGTTTGTTTACTTTGGCCCAAAAAAGCGCCTCGCGGTTTCTAGCCATTGCCTTGCTCCTTCGTGTTGTGGATTTTCTCGTAGACTTCGGTACGGTGAACCTTGACCTCGCTGGGCGCGTCGATGCCAATGCGGACTTCGCCCTTGTTGTCGAAGCCCAACACGGTGACTTTGATATCGTCCCCGATGCGGAATGATTCGGCTGGTTTTCTGGTGAATATCAGCATTGTGTTACCTCTCCGTCTGACTAAGATTATTGGCGAACGTGAAAAGGAAAATGGCGATAGCCCACTTCCAGTCCAGATACAGCATCCAGATATAGACAGGGATTCCGATTGCGATGGCCGTCGCCTGTGTTATCCACCATGCTTTGTTTTGTGTCATTTTTTCTGTGTACCCTTCGATCGCTTGCCGAGTTCCGATTGAGATAAATCCGCCCAATGCGCGCATAGGCCGGCGAATCGGAGCAGTTTTGTTGTCGATAAGCTCCGCATGTCGTCAATAGACAACACATCGAGGCAGACGTATGCGTCGAGAACTTTTTTCGTCATCATCGAAAATCCTCCTGGATCAGTGTTGATTAAATTGCCGCAACCGTCCTGAGCGGGAACGTCTTTATAAAGACGCCAGTATTTCAATAGAACTTTTATTATTGGTTTCATTGCCGCATCCCCTCCAAGTCGATCTTCGCATCCGCCAACTCCTGCACTTCCGGAGTGTGCGATATGAAAATTTCCTTCTTGTAGCCGCCGATCTCGAGGACGCGGCGCTTCATGGCGGTAAATTGCAGCTTCTTTTCCGGGTCAAGCGCGCCGTCGGATTCATCCGAGAACAGGCAACTGTATTGCCGCCCACTGAGCTGCGCCTGATATAAGGCAATCGCACGCGTCAGTACGTCGTTGATGTAGATGCGCTCGCCGCCGGACATCTGGCTGACGCTCTTTTCGTCGTCGCGCTCGGCGTCAAATACGATGATGTCGAAGGATTCCTTCATCGAGCCCTTCTGTGTTTCCTCCTGTGTCGATATCCGCACCGAGAAGCGCGGGCCGTAGCAGGATGCCAGCAGGTCGTTTGCCAGCGATGCCAGGGTAGGCCCAGCGTCGTCGATGGATAGGGCGATGATGCCGTCGTTGCCAAGCGCCTTGGATAGCGTCGTCCATTGGGCGATCTCGTATTCGAGAGCGGTGGCCTTGGAGCGCACCGCGCCGGCTTTCTCGATCTGCTCAAGCAGCGAACGTATCCGCTCCTTGCCGGCGGCGATCTTGGCGTTGAGCGAGTCGGCCTGTTCGTCAATCTCCGCCTGAGTGGCCTCGGCGTTCGCCAGTTCTGTTTCCGTTCTGGCTAATACAGTGTGATCGGCTGGCGGTGGCAGGGCGTCAAGCTCCATCTGCACCGCGTCACGATCTTTCTTCGCCTGCATCTCGATTCCGGCGCGACGGTTGCCAAGCTCGTTCAGCCGTTCTGTGGCTTCCCGCTCGGCTTCCTCGTTTCGGTTGCGGCTGGACAATAGAGTCTGAGAAATCCCGTCCTTCTGGCCCTTGGCGACATCTATCGTCTTTTGCGCTTGGGATAGTCCAGACGCCAACCCGGCGACCTGGGTGACGGCTTTGATACGGGTGGTGATCTGCTGCTTCTTGTCCTCGGCGGTCTTGACGGCGGCGCCGGTGCCCACCATCTGCTTGAGCAACCCTTCTACTTCCGCGCCACGCTCAGCGATTTTGTTGTATTCGTCGCGCTTGGTTTTGGCTGTTGTTTCCGCCTCCGGGATCTTGCCGCGCGCGGTGATGGCCTCGGCCAGTAGCGGGCACTTCGGCTGTAATTCAGTCCCTTGGCACGGCACCTGCTCGATCAGGATGGCGCGGTTTTTCAGGCTGTCGCATGTGGCGACCAGCGTTCTACCTTCATTGGCGATGGCGTTCAGGCGGCTTTTAAGGCTTGTCTGCTCGGATACCAGCGCCCGGGCCTCCATGTCTTTGGCGCGGGCAGCGTCCAGGGCTGCTGTGGCGTCAGCGTCCTCCTGTTCGAGTATCGGCAAGGAGCTTTGTGCTGCCTCAATCTCGGCCTTGCGCGCCATCAGCTTTTCGTTGTCGGCGATTTGCGCTTCCAGTGCCGCTATCTGGCGCTTCAAGTTGTCCTGCTCGGTGACGGCCGCGGCCTTGGCGACGGTCAGGCGCCTACGCTCGTCCTGAATGTCGGTATCCAGTTGCCGTAGGGTTCCTACAGCGGTTTGCTGGATTCCGTTATACCTGGCTTGCAGGCTCGCCCGGTGGGCCTCTACCTCAACGCTGGAACCCAAGTCGGCCTTCACGTCGGCCAGACGCTTTAACGCGGCTGTGACGGCTATGCGGGCCTGTGCCTTGGCTTGGGCGGTCATGGACATACTGGCCTTGTCACCATCCAGTCCAGCCTCGGCGCTGGCGCGCTCGGCCTCTAATTGTTCCACGCGTAACAATTCCTCGCGCAGCCCATCTAGGCGCGCACGGAGCGCCTTGGACACGTCGTTCGCCTTGGTGCCCAGCTCGCGGATATGCTCAAGGCCCAGCAGTTCGGACAACAGCCCCTTGATCTCGCCATTGGTGTAGCTCGACAGCGGGCGCCGGTTCTGGCTGGCGAACACGGCGGAGAAGAACATCTCCGGGGTGCCAAGGATATGCTCGATGCAACGGTCATAGGTTTCGGCCTTGCCGTCGCTGCGCGTGCCGTCAGGGAGGACTACCGGCGCGTCATTCACCCCTGCGGCGCCCGCGTCCATTTCCTCGAACAAATAGGCTTCGGTTTTCTTCGTCTTGCCGCCCAGCTTAAAGATCAGTTCCGAGCGGTAGCGGTGGCCGTCATGTTCCCATTCCAGCACCTTGCTGGCGTCCGCCCCGTAGACGTTCTCGTAGAACGAGAACGACTGAGGCGAATACCCGCCCGCGCGGCTTGGCATTAAGCGAAATGGATGGAGGTTGTCCAAGATCGTTGACTTGCCGGCGCCGTTCGGGCCGACCAGGGCGACCAGTTCCGCGCCTCCGGTTAAGTCAGCCAAGTTCAGCGTCAGCTCGTCGCGGCCAAGGCCGGACTTGATTCCGATGAAATTCTTTAACGTCAGTTTGAGCGGGATCATGCTGCTTTCTCCTTTTCTTTCTCGTCCTTGAACACTTCGGCCACGATCTCGTCGGTGTCGTAGGCTTCCAGATCGGCAAGGCGCGATACCAACGGCGGCTTATCTGACTGTGTGACGTCGCACCACTTCTCCAGCTTCTCAGTCAGCGACGTGGCGCGGTTCATGCCCTCGCTGCGGCTGCGCTGGATGGGGTTGACGCGGCCTTCGATGCTGAGTTCTGCGGCCTCCTCGAACAGCTTGGCGATGGCGGCTTTGTCTACGGCGTGGCGGTGTTCTTCGTCCACGGAAAATTTAATTTTCACGAAAGCCCCATCAGATTCGGCAGCGATTCGAGCCAATTCATCCATATCAGGAGTTCCGGGAAATTCGACAACAATCATTGTCTTGGATGGAGTTTTGATAAAATCGAAGGCGGCGCGATCCGCTTCTACGTTCCATGACAGATAGCCGGTGTCGGCCATGTGGCCGTAGATCAGGTGCGTGATGCTGCCGGGGTAGGCGATACGGCGACCGTCTTTCTCGAAGTCCTGGTGCGCGTGGATGTGTCCGATGCAAACGGCGCTCGCCTCGGCGGCGAACAACGTGCCAGCGGTAAATTCATGGTCAGGAGAAACGAGAGCGTGCGCGCACTCGGTCATAGCCCCGTTCACCGTTCCATGAGTCACAAGCACGGTCGGAACATTTCGGCCACGGGCTTTCAGGTTGGCGACCGACCACCCCCTACATAAAGCGTAGATTTGTTCGCCAATCTGTTCCCCGGCGTTTTCCGCGCCAACACTGGCGGCAATCACCGCCTTGTTGATAGATGGAAGGAGGCTTAGGACAACGCGAGCGTTGACAGGTATTTCGTTGAACGTCCAGCCTTCCGACTCAATCCAATTATTACCGTCCCAAGCGGCTTGCCCGATGCGGTCTGCGACCAGCACCGGATATTTTCCGCCGATGCTGCGAAGCGGCGTGAGTGAGCCAGGGCGATCATGGCTAAATGTCCCTTGGAGGACACAAACCGGCATCTTATCGGCCAAGTCTCGGATGCGCCGAAAGTAGGCATCCACGGCAGGTTCGTGCAGTTGCACGGCGGCGTCAAAACTGTCGCCAGAGATAATGGCGACTTCGGATTTTTTGGCGACGGCATCCTCACAGGCAAACGCGAATGCCTTATCTACCCATTCCAGATGCTTCTGGCAGTAGTGCAAATCGCTGGCGTGCATCAGGCGGATTGACATGAGCGACCTCCTTTGGGTGAAGTAGTGAGCGCCTGCGCCACGGTCCAGCCGCGCGCGAGTCTGTTGCAGATAGTGGATTCGTTCAGGCCGAGTTCTTCGGCCCATCGGTAAAGTGAAAGTGGCCGTCCCATTATTTGTTCTCCTTGGTTGCAGCGGCGATACCGAACGCCGCCGCAAGCATCAGCGCATTGCTGTGGCGCGGGCGTTTCTTTTTTAAAACAGTCTCAAGCGGCGTTAGGTTTTGTTCCTTGGAAAGCGCCTGCGCTTTTCTTTCCTCGAACGTGCCGCGATTTTTTGCCTGTCCCACGTTTCCTCCCTACTTATGATTCAGTATCTCGTCCATGGTCTGCGGATCGTCAGCCGCCTGCTGGAGCATAGCCTTCGCCTTCACCAGCCCTTCGAGCGTGCGCGACCAGTCCCCCCCCCACTTGGAAACAGCGTAGAGCGAGAATTTCTCGATAGGGATGCCCAGCGCCTTTAGATCCTCGCTCACATACCGGCGCTCGGTCATGATCTGCGCCTTGGCGTTGTCGATGGGAGGGAGCTGCGCTTGAGCGTTTGGCGGCGTTTCATCGTCCTCTGTCTCGTCGTCGTCAACGGCGTTTTCGGCTGGGGCTTCGAGCGCGGCCACGGCTTGAGCGCCGGCTGCTTGCAGCGCCGGCAGTTCGTTTGCCTTGAACACGCTCGTCATGTCGATGTCGGCTTCCAGCACGATAAGCCACTGTTTGACGCGCTTGGGTTTTCCTTCCGGATCGAGCATCACCACTTCGTCGAGCTTCTTGGTGATGAAAAAAATGGGTTTTCCGTCCACGGTTCCGGAGATTTTCCCGCCGCGCAGGTGCGCCACCATTTCTAGCTTCTTGCGCGCCGCGTCGAGGGAGTAAAAGGATTTCGTCGGCAACTCCACGACCGACATGCCGGGGATGCCGGGGATGTAGAACAGGAATGATCCGTCGAGGTTGCACTTGCGCGCCTGATACTCAGGGCACTTCTCCGGGAGGCACAATCCTTCGTGCTCGGCGCGCAACACCACCTGGCGCCCGCCAAACTGGCGCAAGGCGCGTTTCGATCTTGGATCAACGGCGACTGGCGCGCGCATGTAGCAGTAGCGTTTACCGTCCGGGCCATACTCCGACCAGTACACCAGTTCTGAGCGGGTGTAACAGTGGAGGCCGTGCGGCATGACCGCGGGCCATGCATCGACCGGGAACACGACCGGAAAGCGATACAAGTGAAACCCCTCCGCGCCCTCTGAACCGTACAGTTTCATGATGTGGTCGGCAGAATCAGGGACAACGAAATCCTGACGGCGCACCGTGAAGTAGGGGACGTTCTTCGGCGCGAGCGGCGACTTCTCGAACCCGCACGCCTGTATCAGTTCCTTCTCGATAACGCCCCACGGCTTTCCGGCCTTCACCCCAGCGTCGTATATCGGTTGCGCCTTGGCGTTGGCCTTGGCGGTGGATGTAAGCACCTTGATGCCGGAACGGACTTTGCCGCCGACCGGGATGCGGATGGGGCGCTCTGCCAATACCGACATGCCGGTGCCGAGGGTTTCAATTCCTGATTGTGCTGTCATGTGTGCTGCTCCTGTTCGTGGTGGGGTTGTTCCAGCGTCCACCATACTTTCCCGTCGGTGGCCGCTTGCGCGGTGCCGTTCATGGCCGCGACATCCTTCTTGGGAACCTTGGCGTAGATCATCAGCGTCTCGATGATCCGGCCGGTCTTGTCGGTGAGATAGGCGGGGGTGGGCGGTTTCATGCTCCACCATCGCACACTTGATAAGTTCCAACAGGCCGCATGCCAGCGTAGATACGGCCTGAGTTGGTTTCGTTGTCGTGGATTGCCTGAATGTCGCGCGACATAAGGGCGCGCTTGGCTTCCACTTCTCGGCAAATTGTTATTTCAGCCGCGTTCGGTAGTTCCGTTTCCCATGAAAGTTTGTTACGCCCAATTCCGATGAATTTAATTTTCATGAATCACCAAGCGGAACAAAGTCGGTAAAACGCTCGCATAACATGTCTGCTTCTTTTTCGGCGCTGTATCCGGGAGCGGCTACATCGCGGAACTCAGCGATGATTTCGAGCGAGTCGTTTTTGCTGCGTCGAGCGCCAACTGCGTAGATTTGGCGATAGCCGTTTGAATAAGACGTGGTTTCGTAGAGCATGATCCATTTCTCCTTTCCTGACTGTAAAAACAGCCTAGCAAAAGATTGCTATCCATGCAAGCAAAAGATTGCTATCCGAAACGGGCCGAATAACAGAGGGTTTTTAGGGCAGAAGAACTAGATGGATGAAATCAGAGGGACAACAGTTAATAGCACGTCGTGCTGACAGAGCCTCCAAGTACCGACGGTCTTGAGACGCAGTTTGTCGTGGCTGGCTTTCGAGGCTGTCCTAATCCACCAAACAACTGAACAGCGGCCTGGGCTTCTTGTGCCTCACTCTGGCGCCGCATGGCGTTTAATTTTTCAATCTCTAACGCGAATCGTTCATCCGTTTCGCGCCCCGGGTATCCGGAAGGACGAATAAAGGTAAATTGCTGGGTAAGACCGTTGCTCAGGATAACGTCGAACGTGGAGAAGCTGGTTGTTGCGCCACTGGCCCACTGAGCTGAAATTCCTTTTATCGTTGTGCGACCGCGTTTCTTTTGTTCATCGGCGACTTGGCCATATAACAAAGTTATCGGTGAGTATCCGAGGCGTTGATTCCCTTGATACAAAGTCGCGCCAGGCGGATCTGAGAAGTAAGTCACGCTGAGAGTGTTTGTGGCGCAGCCATAAGCTGATAGTAGCGCCAAGATTGCCAAGATATATTTTTTCATTTGTTATATCGCTTCATCATCATCTGTTTTTTTTGGAAACGGAATTATCTTGCACCTCTCGTCAGCCCCTTTGCAAGGGCGCCATCCTTGGCTTGGGAAAAACGATGAACAGTACCAATCTTCAAATTAGGGCACAGAAGTTCCCACGCTTGTAGTTTGAATACTGCTGCAACCGCCTCTATGGTTTCAAGAGTCGGAGATACCTCATGATCCGGCCTCAACATAATACTGATCGTTGTTTGACCAACATTTGCGCCACCTGGGCGGCTGGCTAATTTTGCGAGTTTCATCTGGCTACCGAATTTAGTATCGGTTCCCATAAGCCTACCCAGATTATCAGCTAACGTTTTTCTTGCTTCATTATTCATACACATAGCCTAATCTCAGTCACTAGCAAAAGGTTGCTTGACAGGCTCAGCAAAATATTGCTAGAGTCTGTTTATGTCAGAAAAACTGCTGGATTACGTGCTTAAACAGTTACAGACGAGCAAGGGTTCGTGGCCCTCTGTCGCCAAAAATACTGACCTTGACTACTCCTGGCTGACCAAACTGGCACAGGGAAAAATCGACGATCCCAGTGTCCGCAAGATCCAGCGCCTTGCTGATTACTTCAGGAAGGCGGCGTGACTGTTTTCCTCCCTACAGAGCCAAACCCCATCCTCCCGGGTGGGGTTTTTTTTATCTCAAATTCGACACGCAAGTAGGGGGGACAGATGGGGACTCCAACGCAAGGAGACGCACACATGCACAACGAGGCGAAATTCAAGATCACCACCGCGCTGTTGAAGCATGGCCAAGTAAAGCTCGCGGAACACTTGGACATCTCGGCCTCAGAAGTCTCTCGCAAAATCAACGGCGAAGCTGGCTGGACTCTTGACCAGCTCGCCAAGGCGCTTACTTACGTTGGCGCTCAGATCGTTCCAGACAACGAAAAGGTGGTCATGGTTCCCAAAGCCGAATGGGAAGCCATGCGCACGCTGGCGAAGAAATCATTAGAAAGCGAGTAACAACAAGGAACAGGCAATGGCGAGGATACGCTCAGTGAAACCAGAATTTTGGACAGATGAAAAAGTGGTGGAGCTGTCGGCTTGGGCGCGACTGCTATTTATCGGCCTATGGAACTTTTCCGACGACGAAGGTCGGTCGGTCTACAGCCCCAAGCGAATCAAGATGCAAATTTTCCCCGCCGATAATCTAGACATTTCGGAGTTATTCGGGGAACTTCGGCGGGCCTCATTGGTTACTGTTTATAAGGCTGATTCTGTTGAATATCTACAGGTCAGTGGCTTCACAAAACATCAGAAGATCGACAAACGCACCGCCTCAAAACATCCGTGTCCACCGAACCCCACTGAATCACCCGGAGTCGTAACGATTCCCCTCCTAGGAAAGGAAGGGATCAAGGAAGGGATCAAGGAAGGGATCAAGGAAGGGATCAAGGAAGGGATA